>Ga0256409_1000022_pt1 | contig 329504 bp, 288 predicted proteins | sample PhySR1_FD_185981 | JGI IMG/M metagenome (GOLD analysis project Ga0256409, IMG submission 185981) | Leaf surface microbial communities from sunflower plants in UC Gill Tract Community Farm, Albany, California, United States - DLSL S.R1 | ecosystem: Host-associated > Plants > Phyllosphere >... | reverse complement strand
GCGTTCGCGGCGGGTTTGCTTGCGCTTGCCGGCGTACTCGAAGTCGGAAAAGCTCATCTGGCTCATGGGAGGCTCGGATCAGGTGGTCAGGCGATTTTCGCATACCCGGGACTTGTTCGGAGATTCCTTTGAAGCCAGTGCGGAGTGGAACTTCCCAGGCTCAGATCTCTCTATAACTGATTAATGCTAAAGACATGTAATGGGCCATGCACATTGCTGAATTGCCGCTACGCTTCATCTTTACAGGTAGCAAGCCATGGGTTGGCGAAGGTTGTACCTGTTCAGGGAAGTCTGACTTCGACGGATCCAAGGAAAATTAGAATAAATGCGCAATGAACCTGAGCGCCTGAGCGTTAATGACGAGATAGATCTGGTTGATCTGCTACAAAGTATCTGGAGGCAGAAGCTTTGGGTTGCGCTAGTTGCCATTCCGGTCGTGGCCGTAGCCTTGACCTATGTGATGCTTGCTTCTCCAGTTTATGAAGCGAAATTATACGTCCGGTCGCCAACGCAGCACGAGATCGCGCAGCTCAATTATGGACGCGGAGAGGGGACTGGCCTTGCACCACTGAGTGCTAAATATGTCTTTACGATTTATCTCAAATCGCTACAATCTCAAGTAGTGCGAGACGATTTTTTCCGAGATGTTTTCCTCCCCACGCTCAATGAGATTGAACGAAGAGGGTCGCATGACGCCCTATATGCTCAATTTAACAGCATGCTTAGCGTAGCCTTGGTTGCAAGGGATATTCCTGACCGGTACGTGATCACCGCAGGCGTTGATGACCCGAGGGTTGCCGCCAGTTGGGTTTCTGACTATGCCGAGCTGGCGGCAGAGCGTGCAAAAGATGAATTGCTAAGCGGTAGCCGCAGCGATATTTCCATCATGGCGGATAATGTTGAGCAGCAGATTCGTGCATTGCGTGCCAGTGCAGCGAAGCAGCGAGCTGACCAGGTAGCGAAGCTCAAAGAAGCACTCCGCATTGCTAAGTCTGTGGGTCTGGAAAATCCCCCAATTATCGCTAATACGTTAACTGGCGAGGTGTCTGCAGCCATGGACGGCGCGCTGACTTACATGCGAGGTACTAAGGCGCTTGAAGCAGAAATCGCCAACCTTGAATCTCGGTCTTCAGATGACCCGTACGTACCGGATCTGCGTGCAAAACAAGAAAAACTGAGCTTTTTACGCAACCTCAAGATTGATCCGTCTCTCGTTGCTATGTATCAGCAGGACGGTGCAGTCTCTCCTCCTGATAAGCCGCTTAAGCCCCGAAAGGCGATTATCATGGTTTCAGCACTCTTTGCCGGCATCGCCCTCGGGGCTTGTGTTGCCTTGGGGCGTGATCGTTGGTCTAGGCGAAAACCCACCTAAGCGTGGCTCGTGGGCGGTTGCCATTGTTGTAGGCAGCGGAAGGTGTACAATGCGCCTTCTACCCCTATGACATGGATAGTTGGAACACGGTGCCTAAGGCGCTTGCTGACCCTGCCTGTCTTGGATGAAGCCAACGCTAGCAATCGGGCGACCCCTCCTTGAACATCGAATCTCGCGGCCCTCACATGGCTGGATCTGGCGAAGCGGACCTCTTTAAAATTTTTGGTGTTATCTGGCGTCGTAGGGCGCTCATCGCCGGTATGGGTGCAGTCTTCGCCGTCTGCGGCATCGCGATCGCATACATCATCCCGCCTGTGTATGAGGTATCTACTAAGTTACGGCCAGTAGAAATTAACCAGCTGGATGCACTGAATCGCAGTAAAGTAATTTCTTTATCCCCAGCCGAAGCATTGAAGAGAGTCGGGGCGCGGTTGGACTCATACAATACTCGGCTAGGGTTTTTCAGCGCTAGGCCGGAGCTTGTAAAGAACTATCAAAATAAAGACCAAACATTTGAGCAGGCTTTTCAGGATTTCAATGTAAATTCACTCAGTGTATTGCAGTCCGATTCAAAGAAAGTTGAACTGCTGAGTGAATTTATCGGCCTGAGTATGCGTTATGGTACAAGCGTAGATGGCGCCGCAGTGCTTAACGAGTTTGTTGATTATGCTGTCGAGCAAGAGCGCGTGCAGATATCGAAAGATATGCAAGTTATCGTATCTAATCGCTTGGGTGAAGTGGATGCTAATCTAAAAGCCGCACTTGACGAATACCGAGCTAGTAATCAAGGGCAAATCGCGAAGCTGGAGGAAAGCGATTCTGTAAAGCGTGCAAAATTAGAGGATGAGCTGAAGGCACTGCGTGTTCAATTAAAAATGCAGCGTGAATCGCGTTTAGCCGAGTTGGACGAGTCTATAAATATCGCGCGGAGTCTAGGCCTTAAGAAACCTTCGACGCCGTCGTTGATGGCAGACGAAGTTGCCACAGGCGGTACTGTTATGCGTACGGAAGTAAATGGTAGAGCAGTGCCGCTGTATTTTATGGGTACTGATGTACTTGAAGCGGAACGCACAGCGTTGCGCAAGCGAGCGTCTGATGATTTCGTAGAGCCTAGAGTTGGTGAGATTCGTAAAGAACTGTTATTGCTATCTCATAATCGTAACATTGAGGCTATTAAATCTCGAGTAAATGATCAGAACTTCCTTGAAGGCGTGGAAGCGTTGCGCGCTGAAAAACTTCGTTTACTGAGCTTAGACACCCAGCTTAATGGGATGCAACTGGTTAACATTGATCAGAGAGCTGTGCCGGCAGGTGTGCCTATAAAACCCCGCAAAGTTTTAATTGTATTAATTATGTTTGCGGCAGGGCTTTTAATTGGGGTCGCAACCGCATTGGTACGGGCTGCGTATAAAAATAATTTGCGAGAAATGCGTACTCTCCAAGTGAATACGACATTTGCATCTATCCCGTCAGACGATCTTCCTCCCGTGCAACGTACATTGTTGAAGGAAGTCTAAGCCTGGACGAGTTTATTAAGAATCTGTGGGTGACAGATGTTGCGTCCTTTTATCGGGGTTAGAGGGCGTATTCAGCGAGTTGAGTAATGTTTTCGATGGCACCCTGAGAACCCCTGTTGTGCCATCTCAAACACTGCGAGCGGTAGAGGAATATTGCTTCGGATAAAAGGAGGCAATGTAATCAATAGGAAGTCATCTTTGATAGGGCAAACACTTGTTGAATAGCTGTCACGCCCCTGAATTATCCAGTTTTTAATATTCTTCTGAAAGCCACGCTCGCCGTGTGAACGGATTCCTTTGAAATGGTGTAGAAGACAAAATTATCGTCTTCAGACACTTTGATTGCGCCCATCTTTTCATGGAATGACATCACTCGCTCATTCCCTTTCATAACCTCAAAGTGACATTTCGAAAACCCGAGTTGCTCGAATCCAAACTGGTAAACCAAAAAGGCACTTTCAACAGCGGAAAAACGAGTTTTTTGAGCGTTTAGTACCCAGCTACCCCACGAGAAGGAGTCTTCACGTATGTCATATATTCTGACGGTTCCGCATCGAACGCCATCGTTTCTTTCAATGATGAAATAGAACTGGCTCTTTTTTGCTTCGTCAATTTTATAATTTCTTATCCATCGCTTCTGAGCATTGATATCATCCTCAACCGCGGATATAAATCTATTGAGCTTCTCGTCCGTGCGTAGGTTCACCACAAACTCAGCATCGTCTTCTTCAATGAGTCTCAATGAGACTGTGTTCGATTGTAAATTCATTGTAGTTCCTCAGAATGCACGTCGGCTGGCCTTAGATGCTCGCCTGGCCGTGGGTGGAGGTGAAAGGAGCCGGGTGCTTGGCCAGCCTATCAGAAGGCTGGCACAGGTCGGTTTGCACTCGCTTAAGATTTTGAATTACGCGAGAGCCTGACGTTTAACGCTGAGTATCACGATTTCTCTACTAGCGAGAAGCTATTGCACGCATCAATAACGCTTTGAACTGAGGCTGCGGTCAGGTTGGGATCCATTGGCAAGCTAATAACTTCATTGTGCAACTGCTCCGTCAGAGGCAGTGAGAGGTCTGCGAAATCTGGATACGCTTTCTGCTGGTGAGGGGGAATCGGGTAGTGGACCAACGTTTGTACATTATGCGAACTGAGGTGCTGCTGCAACTGTTCGCGATGGCCTGTGCGTACGACGAACAGGTGCCAGGCATGCTGTCCGGGAGCACCGGGTTCCGGCAATGCAATGTGCGGATTGCAGATTCCGTCCAGATACATCTGTGCTACCTGTTGCCGGCGCTGTGTTTCTGAGTCAAGGAGGGGCAACTTAACGGCAAGCATAGCGGCCTGCAATTCATCAAGTCGACTATTTACTCCCTGGTACATATTCATATACTTCACTTGGGAACCATAATTACGCAGTGCTTTAAGGGTATCGGCCAGCGCATCATCATTGGTGGTAATGGCACCCGCGTCACCCAGTGCGCCTAGGTTCTTCCCTGGATAGAAGCTAAATCCTGACGCATCACCCCAGGCGCCTGCGCGGCGTCCTTCTAGCTTGGCACCATGGGCCTGAGCAGAATCTTCAAGCACCAAAAGCCCATGCTTTACAGCAAAGGTTGTGATTGCCGGCATGTCGGCAAGTCGGCCATATAAGTGCACAGGCATAATGACTTTGGTTCGAGGCGTCAGCGCTTGTGTCAGATTCTCTACACCTAAGTTAAAGCTTTCAAGCTCCGGTTCGACCAATATCGGCACTAATTTGTTTTCCGTAATCGCAAGTATGGTAGCAATGTAGGTATTTGCGGGAACCAGTACTTCATCACCCTCTGCAATACGGCCCAGCTGCTTCCAAGCACGCAGGGTCAAGGTTAGTGCATCCAAGCCATTGGCCACACCAACACAGTGCTTGACGCCACAGTAATCTGCGAAATCTACTTCGAAACGGCGTAGTTTTTCACCCATGATATACCAACCGGAGTCGATGACTTCGATGCAAGCATCGATGAGGGCTTGCCGATGTTGGGAATTGATGCCTTTGAGATCTAGAAACTTAACCATTGTACACCTTGACCCTCACAATTTGACCGAATTTACTGGCGCGCTACGCGAAAATGGCACGATCCAAACGGGCTATTTTGGCTCATTCACGGTGCGTTAGCCTACCGCTACTTGGTTGCACATTAAAAAACCAGCAGTATGCACTATTCAGAGTCTGTGGCTCTATACTGCGATAGTGTGCGCTACTGCTTTGCAGTGTTGCTAAGCATTGTTTATATCCAGAAATTCGCTGTATTCTCTGATGTAGTCAGCCTCGTCATAATGGTTATCCGCTAACACCAGCAGAACGCAATCAGGGCTGAAATCGTGCATCTCGTGCCAAACCATGGGCGGGATAAGAATGCCTTTATTGAACGCATCTAGCCAGTGATCCGAGCGCGAGGTCCCATCATCCATAAGCATCCGGCAGCGGCCTGAAACACAGATAGCCAGTTGAGTGAGCTCTCTGTGAGCGTGAAAGCCTCGCGACACACCTGGTAGGGTCTCTGTCAGGTAGTACACTCGCTTGATGGGAAAGGGTACGTTATCCAAGGCTTGTAACACTACGAGCTGACCTCGATGGTCTCCTAGGACTTTAAATAGCTCTGTCTGGGCGACCAGTCCTGCCCCAGCAGTGTCTTGGTGGTGCTTGAATGAAGCTGCCTGGTCATCCTTTTCGCTAACGATCAGTGCGTCGCGCATGGGCCAATCGATGGCCAGATCAGGATCGTTCCAATGGATGTTACCCTCGGCTTCCTTGTGGTAAACGTCTGTGGTCTTGTACAGGAAGTGCGTGTCATTCTCGAGTGCTATGAATCCGTGGGCAAAACCTTCTGGAATCCAAAGCATCCGGTTATTGGCCTCAGTAAGCTCTACTGATACCCACTGTCCGAACGTCGGAGAGCTCGGCCGAATGTCCACAGCCACGTCCAGTGCTGCACCGCGAACCACTCGCACCAGTTTGCCCTGTGCGTAGGGGGCTCTTTGGAAATGCAGTCCTCGCAGCACCCCACGATGTGACATCGAGTGGTTGTCTTGAACGAATGCACGAGGCTTGCTCAAGCCGAGCTCCAGAAGCGCGCCGTGAAATCGGGTTTCGTTGAAGGTTTCCGTAAACCAACCGCGATGGTCCTCGTAGACGTCGAGTTCGACTATGACCACATCGGGAATTTTTGTTTGAAGAAGTTTCATCGGTAAGCCTTTGAATAGTTTTCCGGGGCCAGGCCAAGTCGGCGTTCGCCATTATCGCAGCTTTACCGTTAGAACGGCAAATGTCGTGTGCTTCCTTTCAGTATCGAGATGCATTGGTCTATCCCTAGCCGCTACGACTGCTTTAAATGTGTATGTTGAATTCGGGCTGTTGAGAAGTGAGTGAAGTTAATGTATCTCTCTAATATCTGCAGTTGGGTTTGGGTTGCATTTCATTATTCACTTGGCGCGCTAAGTGCCGTCCTGGTGGCGGCATGATCATGTCAGGGAGGGCTGGAGGCGGATGTAATTAGTGGTGTCCCTGCCGCGTGATCTCAGCGATGAGGCGGGTTACTGGCAACCGCGGTTTCTGCTGATGAGAATGGGGGCGTTCGCGTAGTCGGCGCTGATGGGCGGGCCTCTTTTGTTGAGGCCGATCTGGTGGGATGTGCATTCCCTGTGCTGGCCTCCTGATGGTACAGATACAGGGGTTTGCTTCCGTTTCAGCTACAAAAATCTAAGGTAGAGTGAGCATTTAGGGCGCTCTACGCATCATCTGGGCCGCCTATCGGCGGCGGCCCCCACTGTCGCCATGTCCCTTTTTTTGAGTATTTCGGCTGCCGTAAGCATAAGCCCCTCCTTTGCATGCAAAAAACGGTCGCCTCAACTCAGGTTCGTGTCAGAATGAGGTGGCTTCCAGCCAGTTTCACTGGCAAAATGCCATGATATTTGCCTCTTTAAAAGGGATTTTTGGATGCGAGGCGCAGGGATAGAATGCTTCGAGCATTCAAGTGTCTAGGGTGATGATAAATTGCCTCGTGTGCGTATAGTTGTTTGCGCCATCAAGTTACATAAGGAGATGTAGAGTGAAAGGGGCTCTAAATTTTGACTTGAGTAAGCTAGCCTCTCAGGGTGATTGGTTGTGCGGCGTAAAGTCCAGCGCATTGTCATGGTCAAGAGATCTAAGTATCCAGCGGGGCATGAAGTCTCTACTGAAAAGCCTTGGTGTCAGCGGATAATGGTATTGGCTAAATTTACGTGCTGGCGAGAGACGCTTTTTAGCGAGGTAGTCCAGCCTGTCGAACAACTGCTGCACGGATCTTTATATGTCGCGCGCCTGGCCGCTTGCGTTAAATGCGCTCGCTATGTTATGCGGGCTGTTTGATGTTATTTGCACCAAAAACAAGGCGTTTAGTGTTTTGGATTATCTAGAATGAACCTTATTAAAACCAGCGTCCTTAATGGCATAGCAGTAATAATTAAAATGTTGGCTATGCTGGGTATAAATAAAATACTTGCATTTTACGTTGGGCCGGTTGGATATGCTGCATTCGGCCAGTTCCAAAATGTCACGTCTCTGGTAGTGACTTTGATAGGTGGGGCCTTTAATACGGGCGTTACAAAATATACAGCAGAGCACTCGGGCGACTTTGAGCGGCAGCAGGCGGTGTGGAAAACGGCTGGCACGCTGAGTGTGATTGTCAGCGTCATTGTTGCGTTGATATTGTATTTTAATCGCAATGCCTTGGCTGAAATGCTGCTGAGTGATCAGGGTCTTTCTGACGTATTTGTCTGGTTTGCGATAGGGCTTGTTTTCCTTATATTGAACACGTTTCTGATGGCGGTGTTGAACGGCTTGAAAGAAATCGCTAAATTTGTACTTTGCAATATCGCAGGCAGTGTTCTTTCGATCGTGATCACTGCAATCATGGTCTACTTTTCTGGTCTTAAAGGTGCTCTGATTGCGCTTGCCACCTATCAATCAGTGGCCTTGATTTCGACGGTATATATTTGCAGTCGTCTGAGTTTTTTCAAGCTTAATAATTTTTTCGGTAAGTTAGATCAAGGTGTTCTAAAGAATCTAATGAAGTATGCGGTCATGGCGATCGTATCCGCTGCCTGCCTACCTGTCACTCAAATGCTGATTAGGACTCAGATTGCTGAAACCCTAGGTTGGCACGCTGCAGGTTATTGGGAGGCGATGTGGCGTCTAAGTTCGGCCTACTTAATGATGGCCACTACGACGCTGTCTATTTATTTCTTGCCGCGCTTGTCTGAGTTGAAGACATATGATGAGATCATGGCGGAGATACGGTGGGGTTACCGTGTAATCTTGCCGGTCACAGTTGTGGCAGCGTTAGCGATATATGCCCTTAGGCGCCCCATTGTTGTATTTCTTTTCAGTGCTGACTTTCTGCCCGTCGAGCAATTGTTTGCTTGGCAGTTGGTAGGGGATGTGCTAAAAATTGGAAGTTGGATCATTGCTTACGTGATGCTTGGCAAGGCTATGATCAAAGCGTTCATATTTACCGAAATTATAGGTTGCGCTTTATTCTTTTTCTTAGCGACGTTTCTTGTCAAGGCTGTAGGTCTTGAGGGTGTTGTGATGGCCTACGCGCTAAATTATTTGTTCTACTGGGTTATGGTGTGGGCGATAGTTCGCCGGGGGCTCAGCGGTCTTAAGTCGACCGCTGGTGGGGGCTGAGCGTTCTTGTCATTCAACTAGAACCCTTCGGGAGATTGCAGTATGCTTACGATCGTTATCCCATCATATAATCATGCTGACTATATTGTCGCGTCGCTAAGCGCAGCGCTGGCAGTAGATGTTCCAGGCAAGAAAGTCTTGCTGGTTGATGATGGATCAAGCGATAACTCCATGTTCTTGGTTAGAGATTATCTTGCGCGGAACGACCCGGCCGGAAGTGTGCAGCTTATTGAGAAAAAAAATGGCGGTTTAGTTTCATCGCTCAACATCGCGCTTGGGTTAGTTGATACCAAATACTGTTGGTTCGTTGCCTCGGATGACGAATTGAAGCCTGGTGGCGTCTTGAAACTATTCAATGAGATGTTGGCTCGAGAAGAACTGGCATTCGTCATCGGTGGTGGCCAATATTTTGATAGCGCAGGAGACGTCGGGTCCATTTACAATGCACGGCATGACCGTTTTTTTGGTTTGAGTCGCGCTCAACGCGATCGAGAGATGTATACCAATTATCCTTCTCCAATTTTGCTGCAGTCGACAATATTCAAGACCGACGCGCTCAGGGGGATCGGTGGGTGGGATCCAAGCATTCGACTCGATGACTATTCCACATTTGTAAAGATGCTACGTAATTATAAAACAGTAGGATGCGACTTCGCGTTTATGCCGCAGATTGACTGTGTTGGTTATCGCTTGCACGATACGAATTCGTCGAAAAATTTGTCTTCGCAGCTGCGTTTGGTGCGCGGTGCCCTAATGGCATTGGCGCCTGAAAGTTTACGCCGCACGGCGATAACAAATGCCATTGCTTATTATTCTTTAAATGCGCTCAAGTACAGGCGTTTCGATTTTTTTTCAAATTGTATTCGTGAGTGCGGAATTGGCTATACGATGTTAGGCACGCTTAAGATGCCTGTAGTTGCTTTACAGCATGTGATGGCAAGAAAATGAGCGATTCTGACTTCTTTGATTTTGCATTTTCAAATATTTCGCTGCTGCTGTCCTGCATGTTTATTATGACGGGTCTGTTATATCTGTCTGTGCGGCGATTCGTATTTTTGGGATATCTTGATCCCCTGCATTTTTATTGGACATTCACTTTTGGCACGGCTTACGGCATTGTACTCGCTCTCTTTATTGGGGGCGAGGTATCGTTTTATTACGTAGCGCTCCTGTTTTCCTATGCGGTAACATTTTTATTGTTTTTAACATTTAGTGCTCGGAAGGGGGTATGGTTATTCAAGGCTGTATCTTCGCTTCTGGTTCCTGCGGGTAGAGGCAGGGGAGAGTTTTGGCTTGTGCTCCTGCTCTACCTCGGTTTAGCGGCGTTCCTGATCGCTAATACAGGTTTCGGTTCGAGTGCGGAAACTAATCGTTTTGAACAAAATCGTGGGCTCGGTGCGTTTGTCAGAATAGCTGACGCGTTTAGACTATTATTGATTGCAGCCATAGCGGTAGTTTGTGTAGAGCGCTGGCGCAATGGGAAGAAAAACCTACTAACGCTATTTATTGCGATCGTGTACTTCTCCCTCCTGCTTATTAGTTCACTTTTGAACGGCGCAAAGTTTGCGATCCTCGAAGGGTTATACGCGTCTTTTTTTGCCTTAGCTGTTCAGGGCTATCGGTTGCGATTAAACTTGTTGAAAGTCAGTGTACTGTCTGCAGGTGTTCTTTTTTTTGCGGTGTGGGTGCTTGGTAAAAATTTACAGGGTGCGGGAGTAGACACTGACGCAAACGGTGTATACATGACTGATACGCCTTTCATATATGAGAGGCTTGTGTTGAGAGTGCTTGCTAATGCGGATAAATATTATTTATCGCTACCTAATGGTGTGGTCGAGCGGCTTCAAACCGACAGCGTCTTTGTTCAGTTTTTAGCACCATTAGTAAGCGTCACCAAGATGAGCGAGATCGTCGGCTACCCTGTTAATGACTACGCCGTTGGGCGTCAGGCACTTCTTTACTGGTACCCTGACTACGTAGTTGCAGGAGGACCTACAAGTCACTTCGACTTGTTTTCTTATAAATATTTCGGGTTTTTCCCTGGATTAGCTTTCGCGGCATTTCTTGGTTGGTTCCTGGCGTCTATTGCTGCCCTTGCACGATACAGACTAAATGACTCGCCTTATTACGCTGCTCTTTGCGGGGCGCTTTGGGTGCGATCAATCGCGATGCTGCTAGAGCCTACCGTCGGGCTTGCGTATGTCCTGGATATATTCCTGCTTTTTTTTGTGATAAATTTAATTGGTGTCATCCTTCGTTTTGGCTCCAGAGATAGTGCGCAGGTGGGTACGTAATGCATACCAATTTGGCAGATGCCAATGTTGCCATTCTGGTGACAACCTATAATGCAAATATTGCAGACCTGGTGGGGAATATTGATTCCTACCTGTCTCAAGTAAAGTATGTGATTGTCGTTGACAATTCTGAAGATGCAATGTGTCGGCGCAATATTCTTTCTCTAATGGATAGATTTCCCAATATTTTGGTGAGGCAACTTTCACGAAATGTCGGTATCGCTGCTGCGCAGAATATTGGTTTCTTAGAGGCTACAGCGTTGGGTTCTGAGTTTGTTGTCGAAATGGACCAGGATTCTAAACTTCCGGAGGGTTATATCTCAAGTTTGCTGCTCCAGTATGTCAAGCTCTCACAGAAAGGCATTCAAGTTGGCGGCTTAGGGCCCCTTGCAGTGAGCAAAGACAGTGATGAAGTTTACGATGGGCTAGCGCGATCGGGTAACGTCATCGAGGTGGAATATACGCTGAGCTCGGGCTTTTTGATGCATGTTGATGCTATCGCTGCAGTAGGACCCAAAAACGAAAAACTCTTTATCGACTTCGTGGATTGGGAGTGGTGCTGGCGTAGCCGGTCGCTCGGTTATCGAATTTTCATAGACGCTACGCTGGAAATCTCTCACATGCTCGGGGATGGACACAAAAAAATTCTTGGCCTGAGCATTGGCATGCCCTCACCGATTCGTCATTATTACCAGTTCCGCAATTTCATCTACCTGCTCGGCCAACGCGTCGTACCATTGAAGTGGAAGCTGAAATACAGCGTCATCACGCTGGCCAAACTTGTGCTGATACCGCTGGTTTTCGATCGCAGTATCAAGCGTCTGGGTTATGCACTCAAAGGGATCAAGGACGCCTTGCGTGGCGTCTATGGAAAGATTGGAGAATGACGATGCTGTCTTGCCTACTGCCGGTCGAGGTCTACTGAAATGTGTGGCTTTGCCGGGTTACTCTCCAAGCTGCCGCTGAGCAGCGATACAGGCTTGCTCCTGGAAAAAATGGCCAGCGCCATCATTCATCGTGGCCCGGATGCGGCTGGGGTGTGGATGGACGGTACTGCCGGCATCGGCTTTTCGCATCGCCGGCTGTCGATCATGGACACCTCCAGCCATGGCGCGCAGCCGATGCATTCGCAGGGCGGGCGCTACACCATTGCGTTCAATGGCGAAATATACAATCACCTGGAGCTGCGTCAAAAGCTTGCAGATGAGCAGCAGGCCATCGCCTGGACCGGCCACTCCGACACCGAGACCCTGCTGGCCTGCTTCGAGGCATATGGGATCGAAGCGACCCTGGCGCTGCTGCATGGCATGTTTGCCATCGCCCTGTGGGATGCCGAGACCGCGCAGCTGACCCTGATGCGCGACCGGCTTGGCGAGAAACCGCTGTATTACGGCTGGTTGGGCGATCAGTTCCTGTTTGGTTCCGAACTCAAAGCACTGCGCGCAGCGCCTGCGTTCGCCTCGCCGATCGATAATCAGGCCCTCGCGCAGTTCCTCCAGTACGGCTACGTGCCGGCACCGCTGTCGATCTACGCCAAGGTCAGTAAGGTCATGCCCGGCCACTTTCTGCAAGTGTCGCTGAGTGAGCCGCAGCCGCGGAGCAAGGAGTACTGGAGTATCGATGAGGTGGTTGCGCGCGGTATCCAGGCACCGTTTGCAGGCAGCCCTGATGAGGCCGTCACCCAACTCGAGCAGCACCTGCACACCGCGATCGGCAAACAGATGCTTGCCGATGTGCCACTGGGTGCGTTTTTGTCGGGCGGCGTCGACTCGTCGCTGATCGTGGCGTTGATGCAGGCGCAGTCCGCCGAGCGCATCAAGACCTTCTCGATTGGCTTCAGCGATGCGCGTTTCAACGAAGCGCCCTATGCCAAGGAAGTCGCGCAGCATATTGGCACCGAGCACGAAGAGCTTTACATCAGTGCCGAGCAGGCGCTGGCCACGGTACCGATGATTGCCGATATCTGGGACGAGCCGTTTGCCGATCCTTCGCAGATCCCGACGTACCTGGTGTCCAAGCTGGCCCGTGGCAAGGTCACGGTTTCGCTTTCTGGCGACGGTGGTGACGAACTGTTCTGCGGCTATAACCGCTATCTGGTGGCCGGCAAGCTTTGGCGTTACATGAGCCCGGTACCCACCGGGCTGCGAGCCGGGCTTGGCAGCCTGCTGACCGCCGTCGAGCCGGAGCGCTGGGACGCCATGAGCCGCTGGATCCCCAAGGCCAAGGGGCTCGGCAGCGTTGGCGACAAGCTGCACAAGCTGGCCAATGTCCTCAAGGCCCGTGGCCCGCAGGATATCTACGGCAGTATCGTGTCTAGCCATTCGGCTTCGAGCCGGTTGCTGGCCAAGCCGATAGCGGCAGAGCCTGAGCGGGTAGCCAACCCAGGCCTGTGCAACGTCCAGCAGATGATGGCCTGGGACCTCAAGGAGTACCTGCCGGGCGACATCCTGACCAAGCTGGATCGGGCGGCGATGGCCGTCTCGCTGGAGGGGCGCGCGCCGTTTCTCGATCACTCGATCGTCGAGTTCGCCTGGAGCCTGCCGCTTGACTATAAATTCCGTGATGGCCAGACCAAATGGCCACTCAAGCAGGTGCTGTACAAGTACGTCGATCGCAGCCTGATCGACCGACCGAAGATGGGCTTCGGCGTGCCGCTGCGCGAGTGGCTTATCGGCCCGCTGCGCGAGTGGGCCGAAGCGCTGTTGAACACTGAGCGCATGCGTGCCGACGGCTATCTTGATGCTAAGGCCGTGCAGCAGTTGTGGCAAGAGCACCTGAGTGGAAAAAGAAACCATGCAGCCATTCTGTGGAATGTTCTGATGTTCCAGGCGTGGCTGACGCGCCAGTCGTTGTGACGGTGAAAGGACTAAATGCGTGACTGCTGAATTTTCTGTGTTGATTTCGGTTTATGCCTCTGAGCAGCCGCAGTACCTGGCGGCATGCTTCGACAGCTTGGCTGCGCAAACGATGGCGGCAAAAGAGGTCGTTGTGGTCGAGGACGGGCCGATAGGTGCCGACCTGCAGGCAGTGATCGAGCGCTACAGGGCAATGCTGCCGATGGTTTCGGTAGTGCTGCCAAGCAACGTCGGCCTGGCCAATGCGTTGAACGCCGGCCTTGCAGCTTGCACTACCGAGCTGATCGCGCGGATGGATACCGATGATGTCTGCCTGCCTTATCGATTCGAGCGGCAGATCGGCTATCTTTTGGCCAATCCGCACATTGATGCGCTCGGGGCGATGGTGGAAGAGTACGACGTGACCATGACCCGGTCGTTGGGCATTCGAAGCCTGCCACTGGATCATGCCGCGTTGCTCACCTTTGCCAAACGGCGCAGCCCGCTCAGCCACCCGACGGTGGTTTACAAAAAGCAGGCGGTGCTTGCCGTCGGCGGCTACCCAAAGTTTCGCAAAGCGCAGGATTACGCCCTGTGGTCATTGATGCTGCAAAAGGGTTATCAGATCGCCAACCTGCCCGAGGTGCTTTTGAATATGCGCGCCGGGGCCGGGTTGATGCAGCGCCGCGGCAAGGACTATCTGAAGCACGAGCTGGCCATAATCCGCTTCCAGAAGGACATCGGCTTCATCAGCCAGCAGGAATTCTTCGTCAACTCGTTGTTGCGTTCGATCGTGCGCAGATCGCCAGATGCGATCAAGCAACTCATCTATAAATTTGCACGGTAGGCGACCATGAAAGTACTCATCACCGGTGCGGCAGGCTTCATTGGCCATGCCTTGATCAAGCAACTGTCGGCCACTGCCGAACACGTGGTAGGCATCGACAACATCAATGACTATTACGACGTCGAACTCAAACACGCGCGCCTCAGGGACCTCGAAGGGATTGGCAACTTCACCTTCATACGCGCCGACCTGGTCGATGCCGAGGTGCTTAACCAGATCTTCGCCACGCACCGTTTCGACTGCGTCATCAACCTGGCGGCTCAGGCTGGCGTGCGTTATTCGCTGGATAACCCGATGGCCTACGTGCAAAGCAACGTCGTAGGTTTTCTAAATATACTTGAAGCCTGCCGCAACTTTGCGGTGCCCAAGTTGCTCTATGCTTCGTCGAGCTCGGTGTATGGCTTGAGCAAGGATGTACCGTTCAGCACAACACAGTCGGTCGACTGCCCGATCAGCCTGTATGCGGCGACGAAGAAAGCCAACGAATTGATGGCCCATACTTACTCGCACTTGTATGGCATTCAAACCATCGGTTTGCGTTTCTTTACCGTGTACGGCCCCTGGGGTCGCCCGGACATGGCCATGTTCAAGTTCACCAAGGCGATCCTCGAAGGCAAACCGATTGATGTCTACAATCATGGCCAGTTGTCGCGCGACTTCACCTACATTGACGACATCATTTCAGGCGTGATGCGCCTGCTGGAAAAAGACGGGCTCGAGGCCAACAGCGTATTCAATATCGGCCATGGTAGCCCGGTGAGCCTGATGGACTTCATCCGAGCGGTAGAGTCGGCCACCGGCATGACCGCCAACTGTAATTACCTGCCCATGCAACCCGGCGATGTCGAACAGACCTGGGCTGACACTCAAGGGCTGTTCGATGCCGTGGGCTACACGCCCAGCGTGAAGGTCGCCGAAGGCGCGGCCCGATTCGTCGAATGGTACCGCGCGTACTACAAAATCTAATGGTGTGAAGCGATGAAAATTACAGTTTTTGGCTCCGGCTATGTGGGTCTTGTAACCGGCGCCTGCCTGGCCGATGTTGGCCACCATGTGATCTGTGTGGATGTAGACCAGGGCAAGATCGACGCGCTCAAAAACGGCGTCATCCCGATCTATGAGCCAGGCCTGGAAGGCATGGTCCTGCACAATCATCAGGAAAAGCGCCTCGACTTCACCACCGATGCCCGCCTCGGCGTAGCCTTTGGCGAGATCCAGATCATCGCCGTCGGCACGCCACCGGATGAAGACGGCTCGGCCGACCTCAAGTACGTGCTCGCAGTTGCCGAAACCATCGGCACCCACATGACTGAGACGAAGATTATCGTCGACAAGTCCACGGTGCCGGTCGGTACCGCCGACAAGGTGGCGGCGAAAATTGCTCAGGTTCTCGAGTCGCGTGGCGTAGCGCTGGACTTCGATGTCTGCTCCAACCCCGAATTCCTCAAGGAAGGCGCGGCGATCGAAGACTTCACCAAAGGTGCGCGGATTGTCGTCGGCACCGACTCGGAGCATGTGCGCAGAAAGATGCGCGAGTGCTACGCCCCGTACAGCCGCAATCATGACAAGCTGATCTTCATGGATGTGCGTTCGGCCGAGCTGACCAAGTACGCCGCCAATGCCATGTTGGCGACCAAGATCAGTTTCATGAACGAGCTGTCCAACCTGGCCGAGCGGCTGGGTGCTGACATTGAGCAGGTGCGCATTGGCATCGGCTCGGACCCGCGCATCGGCTACAGCTTCATCTACCCGGGCTGCGGCTATGGCGGCTCGTGCTTCCCCAAGGATGTTCAGGCGCTGTATCGCACAGCCCTGGAAGTTGGTTATGACGCGACCCTGCTGGAAGCCGTCGAGGCGGTCAACAACCGCCAGAAGGACAAGCTGTTCAACACCTTCAGCAGCGTCTTCGGCAGCCGCCTGGCTGGCACTACCGTGGCGGTCTGGGGTCTGGCCTTCAAGCCCAACACCGATGACATGCGCGATGCACCGAGCCGCTCACTGATCGAGAAGCTTTGGCAGGCCGGGGTCAAGGTGCGGGTCTACGACCCAAAAGCCATGGGCGAATTCAAGCGGATCTATGGCGAGCGCGATGACCTGGTGTATGCCGCATCGATGGAAGAAGCGCTGGCCGGAGCCGATGCGCTGGCTATCTGCACCGAATGGAAGTCGTTCCGTGCAGTAGAGCCCAAGTCGTTGCACGATGCCCTGGCGACCCATGTGGTCATCGATGGCCGCAACCTGTTCGATCCCTGGACCATGGCCCAGGCCGGCGTCAACTATCATGCAATTGGCCGTCCCCATCAGCCCGTTGGAGCCTGAACATGATGTCTCCTTGTCGGGTCATGGTCACCGGCGCTTCCGGCTTTGTTGGCAAGCGCCTATGTCAGGCATTGGCCGCTGGCGGAATGCAACCGACTGCAGTGGTCAGGCGTGAAGTCACCGAGCCATTGGCCGGCGAGATACTGCTGACAGACCTGCTCGATGCTGAACGGGTCACGTCAGCCATGCACGGCATTGACTGCGTAGTGCACCTGGCCGGGCGTGCGCACATGCTCGATGATCGGGCTGAGGATCCGTTGGCAGCATTTCGCCAGGCCAATGTCGAGACGACCCTGGCGGTAGCCGCTGCGGCCATGGCAGCAGGGGTCAAGCGCTTTGTGTTTGTCAGTTCGATCGGCGTCAACGGTTCGCAAACAGCTGCGGCTGCCTTCAGCGAACACAGCACGCCAAGCCCGGCTGCCGACTACGCTGTGTCCAAGCTGGAAGCTGAACAGGCGTTGCAGGCCTTGCTGGCCGGGAGCAGCACCGAGCTGGTGATCGTGCGTCCGCCGCTGATCTATGACGCCAGTGCGCCGGGCAATTTTGCCCGCCTGCTGAAGTTGGTCGACAAGGGCCTGCCGTTACCGTTCGCCGTCAGCAGCAACCGCCGCAGCATGATTTCCCTGAACAACCTGATCAGCTTTCTAATGTTGGTCATCAGCCACGACAAGGCTGCAGGTCAGCTTTTCGTGATTGCCGATGGCGCGAGTTTTTCGACACGCCAGATCGTCGACCTGATTGCTCAGGGGATGGGCCGCAAGGCGCGTTTCTTCTACGTCCCGCAGACCGCTGTACGGCTGTTGCTGTCAGCACTGGGGCGCCAGGGCATGTATGTCCAGCTGTACTGTTCGCTGGAGGTTAACGTGGCGCGAGCCCGCGAACTCCTAGGCTGGAAACCCGTCGAAGATCCGTCCAGCGCCCTGATGGCTGCGGGCAGGGAGTACCGGTTGCAGCACACTGCTGACGCTTAGTTTTTTAGGAATTGGACTGTAGAAGCCATGATTCAACTGTTGATAATCGCGCTGTCGTTTGTTGCTGCTCTCGCCTTGACCGGTGCGGTACGCCATGTGGCGATCAAGAAAAGCGTCATGGACATCCCCAATGCACGCAGCTCGCACACGGTACCGACGCCACGTGGTGGCGGCATTGCGATCGTGTTCACGTTTCTTGGGGCCGTAGCGCTGTTGTACGCGTTCGGCTTCATCACCCTGGCGGTAACGCTGGCGCTGCTGGTCTCCGGTGTCGGCGTGGCGCTGCTCGGTTTTTTTGATGACCTTGGGCACATCCCCGCCAGGTGGCGGCTGATCGGGCACTTTCTTGCCGCGTTCTGGTTCGTCTACTGCCTGGGCGGGCTCGCACCGATCTCCCTCTGGGGTGGGGCGGTCAGCCTGGGTCTGGTCGGCAGCCTGCTAGCTGCGGTGTTCCTCGTATGGGTGCTCAACCTGTACAACTTCATGGATGGCATCGACGGCCTGGCCGGCTCGCAGGCAGTGTTTGTCAGCCTGGCAGGCGGCGTGATCTACCTGCTCGGTGGCAATCTCGGCCTGGGCACCCTGTGCCTGGCGTTGGCGGCTGCGGCGGCAGGTTTCCTGTACTGGAACTTCCCCCCAGCGAAGATTTTCATGGGCGATGCCGGCAGCGGTTTTCTTGGCCTGGTGCTCGGCGGGTTGGCGCTGATTGCCGGTTGGGTCGCGCCGGATCTGTTCTGGGTCTGGATTATCCTGCTCGGGTTGTTCGTGGTTGATGCCACCGTGACCCTGCTACGGCGTTTGCTGCGCGGCGAGAGGGTCTATGAGGCGCACCGTAGCCACGCCTACCAGTTTGCCTCGCGTCAGTACGGCAGCCATTTGAAAGTGACCCTGGCGGCGTGGGTCATCAATCTGTTCTGGCTTTTGCCAATGGCCTTGCTGGTGGCCTATGGCATCATCAACGGGCCGTTGGGTGTATGCCTGGCCTATATGCCGCTGGTATTGCTTGCTTTGAAATTTCACGCCGGCGAGCGCGAGCGTTGATTTTTACGATGGTTCGATGCACTGGATGGTGTCAATGAAAGCTAGGGAACTGATCAAGCTGCGCGAGTATCTGCTGCAGTTGCCGCGTCGAAAGAAACGCGCATTGCAGGTAATTGTGGATATTTGCCTAGTCTGGGTGGCGCTGCTGATGGCGTTCGCTGTGCGGCTGGGCGTCGATGATCTGGGCAACCCGATCATAGAGCACCTGTGGCTATTCATCAGTGCGCCTCTGGTCTCGGTGCCACTGTTCATCAAGTTTGGTATGTACCGTGCTGTAATGCGCTATTTTGGTAATGACGCACTGATCGTCATCGTCAAGGCGGTATCGCTATCAGCGTTGGTACTTGGGATGCTTGTATATTGGTACAGCAACCACGAAACACTAGTACCACGTTCCATCATTTTCAATTATTGGTGGCTAAGCCTGGTGATGCTCGGCGGCCTGCGTCTGGCGATGCGGCAGTATTTTCTCGGGGATTGGTTTGCCGCAGCGCAGCATGTGCCGTTTGCAACCCGCGACGATGGTCTGCCCAGAGTTGCCATCTATGGCGCAGGAGCGGCGGGCAACCAACTGGTAGCAGCGTTGCGTATGGCCAAGTCGATGCGTCCAGTGGCTTTCGTCGATGATGATCACGAGATCGCCAACCGCATGATTTCCGGCCTCCAGGTTTACCGTCCCGACAAGATCGAGCGGATGATGGAGGCAACTGGTGCACAGGAAATTCTCTTGGCGATACCCTCGTCTAGCCGCAGCCGGCGGCGTGAAATTCTCACCTTCCTGGAAGGGTTCCCGCTGCACGTGCGCAGTGTGCCGAGCATTCTCGATCTGGCCAACGGCCGGGTTCAAGTAGACGATATTCAGGAAGTCGACATCGCCGACCTGCTGGGCCGTGACGCGGTGCCGGCGCGCGAGGACCTGCTTGCCCAGTGCATTGCCGGCAAGGTGGTGATGGTGACCGGGGCGGGTGGTTCGATCGGCTCGGAGTTGTGCCGGCAGATCCTCAGCACGGGGCCGATGACCTTGCTGATGTTCGAGCACAGCGAGTTCAACCTGTACAGTATCCTCAGCGAGCTCGAGCAACGGGTGCGCCGTGAGGCGCTGCCGGTCAAGATCCTGCCAGTGCTGGGCTCGGTGCGAAATCCTGAGCAACTGCTGGAGGTCATGGCCTCGTGGCGTGTCGATACGGTTTACCACGCGGCGGCGTACAAGCACGTGCCGATGGTTGAACATAACATTGCCGAAGGCATCCACAACAACGTTATCGGCACGTTGAATGCTGCGCAGGCTGCGTTGCAGGCGGGCGTGGTTAACTTCGTGCTGATTTCCACCGACAAGGCCGTGCGCCCGACCAATGTCATGGGCAGTACCAAGCGTCTGGCCGAAATGGCCTTGCAGGCCTTGAGTCAGGAACCCGCGCCAGTATTGTTCGATGGTCAGAGCAACGTAGCTCACGTCAACAAGACTCGCTTCACCATGGTTCGCTTCGGCAATGTGCTGGGTTCTTCGGGCTCGGTGATCCCGCTGTTCCGCAAGCAGATCAAGTCGGGCGGCCCGCTGACCGTGACCCACCCGAAAATCACCCGCTATTTCATGACCATCCCGGAAGCCGCCCAGTTGGTGATTCAGGCTGGCTCGATGGGGCAGGGCGGTGATGTGTTCGTGTTGGACATGGGTGAGCCGGTGCGCATCGCCGAACTGGCCGAGAAGATGATTCATCTGTCTGGTTTGAGCGTGCGCTCCGAAAAGAACCCGCATGGTGATGTGGCCATTGAGTTCACTGGGCTACGTCCAGGTGAGAAACTCTATGAAGAGCTATTGATCGGCGACAATGTGGTCGCCACCGGCCACCCGATGATTATGAGCGCCAACGAGGATTTCATCGCCTGGGAGCAGCTCAAGAGCAAATTGCTCGAGTTGCTTGCCAGCGTCGAGCACAATGACCTTGAAACTGTGCGCAAATTGCTTCGTGAGTTGGTCAGCGGTTACGTTCCGCAAGGTGAAATCGTTGATCTGCTCTACGTCCAGCGAAAATCCGAGGTAGCCAATACTTGAGTACCTAGTGCGGCGCTTGCCGCTGCGCGGGTACCGTTGAACCGACATGGCACGCAACGAGCTGCCATGCTCTAAACTGCGTTTTGCTTGCATGACATATGATGTCGATAGGGACTAATAATGACTATTCTCGTAACCGGTGGAGCCGGCTTCATCGGTGGCAACTTCGTCCTGGACTGGGTTGGCTGCAGCGATGAGGTGGTGATCAACCTCGACAAACTGACCTACGCTGGCAACCTCGAAAGCCTCTCCAGCCTTGACGGCAACCCTCAGCACATCTTCGTTCAAGGTGATATCGCCGACGCTGAACTGGTCCGCCAGCTGCTCGCCGAGCATCAGCCGCGTGCCGTCATCAACTTCGCTGCCGAATCCCACGTAGACCGCTCCATTCATGGGCCGGAAGAGTTCATCCAGACCAATATCGTCGGCACCTTCCGTTTGCTCGAAGAAGTGCGCAGCTACTGGAAAGCGTTGCCGGACCAGGCACGCGCGGACTTCCGCTTTCTGCATGTGTCCACCGATGAAGTGTACGGCTCGCTCGCAGCTGATGCGCCGGCCTTCACCGAAGAGCATCGCTACGAGCCGAACAGCCCCTACTCGGCGAGCAAGGCTGCCAGCGACCACCTGGTGCGCTCCTATCACCACACCTACGGTCTGCCGGTGCTGACCACCAATTGCTCGAACAACTACGGGCCGTATCACTTCCCCGAGAAGCTGATCCCGCTGTTGATCGTCAATGCCCTGGCCGGCAAGCAATTGCCGGTGTATGGCGATGGCCAGCAGATCCGCGACTGGCTGTACGTCAAGGATCACTGCAGCGCGATCCGCCGGGTGCTGGAGGCGGGCAAGCTGGGAGAGGTGTACAACGTCGGCGGTTGGAACGAGAAGCCTAACCTGGACATCGTCCACCACGTCTGTGCACTGCTCGATGAGTTGCAGCCCATGGCCGACGCCAGCAGCTATCGCGACCTGATCACCTTTGTCACCGACCGCCCTGGTCATGACCGCCGTTACGCGATCGACGCTCGCAAGCTGGAGCGCGAACTGGGCTGGAAGCCCGCCGAAACCTTCGAAAGCGGCATTCGCAAGACCGTGCAGTGGTACCTGGATAACCAACAGTGGGTCAATAACGTGCAGTCCGGCGATTACCGCAACTGGGTCACTCAGAACTACGGCGAACGCAGCGCATGAAAATCCTCCTGCTGGGCAAGGATGGTCAAGTCGGCTGGGAATTACAGCGCAGCCTTGCCCCGTTGGGTGAAGTGCTGGCGCTCAATTCGCGCAGCACCGATTACTGCGGCGACATCGCTGACCTGCAGGGCATTGCTGCTACCGTCGATACCTGGGCGCCGGACGTTATCGTCAATGCCGCCGCCTACACGGCAGTGGACAAGGCTGAATCCGATCGCGAACGGGCGTTTCAGGTCAATGCGGCGGCAGTCGAGCAACTGGCCCGCAGCGCTGCAGCGCTCGGTGCCCTACTGGTGCATTACTCCACCGATTACGTGTTTGCCGGGGATGGCACCCAGTCATGGCAGGAAACCGATGCCGTTGGCCCGCTGAATGTCTACGGCGCGAGCAAGCTTGCCGGCGAGCAGGGCATTCAGGCTGCCGGTTGCCGGCATCTGATTTTCCGCACGTGCTGGGTGTATGCAGGGCGCGGCAACAACTTTGCCCGGACCATGCTGCGCCTCGCCAGCGAGCGCGACAGCTTGAGCGTGATCGATGACCAGTTCGGTGCCCCCACCAGCGCCGAACTGATTGCCGATGTCACTGCGCATGCGATCCTCGCGGCGCGCCGCAATCCGGCGCTGGAAGGGCTTTATCACCTGGCTGCCAGCGGTGAAACCAGCTGGCATGGCTATGCTCGATTTGTCCTTGAGTACGCCGCCCAGGCTGGCCTGCCCCTCAAGGTGCAGCCACAGGCGATAACGGCGCTGCCGACTGCAAGCTACCCAACGCCCGCCAGGCGCCCTGCGAACTCGCGCCTGGATACCCGCAAACTTGAGCAAGCCTTCGACTTGAAACTGCCCGCCTGGCAGTTGGGCGTGGCCCGCATGCTCACAGAACTGAACGAGAAATAACTGATGAATCGTAAAGGTATTATTCTGGCCGGCGGCTCGGGCACGCGCCTGCACCCGGCGACCCTGGCAGTCTCCAAGCAACTGCTGCCGGTCTACGACAAGCCGATGATCTACTATCCGCTGACCACCTTGATGCTGGCTGGGATCCGCGACATCCTGATTATCTCCACGCCGCAGGATACGCCGCGCTTCGAGCAATTGCTCGGCGATGGTGCTCGCTGGGGCTTGAACATCAGTTACGCCGTGCAGGCGTCACCCGACGGCCTGGCGCAGGCCTTCCTGATCGGCGAGGAGTTCATCGGCAACTCGCCTTCGGCCTTGGTACTGGGGGATAACCTGTTCTACGGCCATGACTTCCAGACCCTGTTGGGCAATGCTGTCTCTCGCGAGCAGGGCGCAAGCGTGTTCGCCTATCACGTGCAGGACCCGGAACGCTACGGTGTGGTCCAGTTCGATAGCAGCGGTACCGCGATCAGCCTGGAAGAAAAACCAGCCCAGCCCAAGTCCAACTACGCCGTCACCGGCCTGTATTTCTACGATCAGGATGTGGTCGAAGTGGCCAAGGCGATCAAGCCTTCTGCCCGTGGCGAGCTGGAAATCACCGACGTCAATCGGGTGTACCTGGAGCAGGGCACCTTGTCGGTAGAGATCATGGGCCGTGGCTATGCCTGGTTGGATACCGGGACCCATGACTCGTTGCTTGAAGCCAGCCAGTACATCGCAACCATAGAACGCCGTCAGGGCTTGAAAATCGCCTGCCCAGAAGAAGTCGCGTTCCGCCAGCAGTGGATCTCGGCCGAACAACTGCAAGCCTTGGCAGCACCGTTGGCCAAGAATGGCTACGGCCAGTACCTGCAGCGCCTGCTGCAGGACACCATCTACTGAGCCACGCATGGGCAGGTCACCGGCAACGGGCCTGCCCAGTGCACGTCAGTGCACAATCCCCAACTGGACATTTCTGAAGGCCACGTTGCTGCATTTGGCTGGATCTGCCAGATCCAGACGGATCTGCGTGACCGCTGCGTCATTGGCCCAGGCCGGGTTTGCCAGTAGCGACAGTGAGTTGAGCCCGTTGCGAGCGATGACAGTGATCGAGTTGGCCTCACTGAATACGCTTTGCTCGGAATGCCAATACAGCTGAACGGGTACCTGCTCCTGGTTGCTGTCGCAGGACAGCTCGAACATCAGCCTGAACACATTGGCAGTCGGCGTCGGTCGATCAAGGTCGAACACCACGAACGGGTCGATGCCATCGACCGCGAACTGATCAGGCGTGGCCGTTGCCTTGAGGTGATGGGGCTGCGGCGCCACCGCAGTACTGACGGCGCTGAAACCATCGCGTGAGTGGCTGACTTCGAAGACCGGCCTCAGCGTGAGAAAGCCGCCCCTTACATCGCGCTCGACGTGAGTAATTATCACGTATTCAGGGTTGAACTTGTCGATCAGCTCGGTGAGCATCTGCTGGCTGGCGCGGTTATGGTGAAGTTGCAGCGTCTCGCGGAACGTCGCGGCCATCAAGGTAGCCATCGCCGTCCCATACGAGTCGCGCAGCCAGAGTACGCGCTTGTCGTTCAGGGCCGCGGGCGAGCTCACCAGGGTCGCGGTGGTCAGGCCGAGCACATCGGTACTGCCCTGGGAATCGATCGCCTTGCCAGTGAAGAACTCCTGCTGCTCGACCGGCAACGGCGTGTTGGCGTAGCGGTGCAACTCGACTTCGCTGTCGTGCAGGCTGTTCTTGATCCGCAGGAACGCTGCAAGGTCGCCGCCGGCCTTGTCGCTGATAATCATATCATCGGCAGTGACCTGCGCCGGCTAGCTCAACGCGGGAGCTGCCGCTGCCATGCTCGCCACCAGCCCGTTGAAGGCAATGGAACCGCCAATCACGTTCCAGTGGGTATCGGTTTTGTAATAGAGCGCAGTAGGGAAGCGGCTGTTGGCCGCAATCAGCGCGGCTTTGGGGTAGATCACCAGGTCTGGGTTGCTCTTGCTTACCAGCACGTCCATCGCGCTCGGGGTGGCATGCGCCGCCCAGGCGGGAAGATGCTCCGGGTAGACGCTGCCCTTGTCCGTGCCAATCACGACCCTGAAGGCTTTGACCCCATGCTCGCTGAACCAGGTATTCCAGCTGGCAATGTTGTCGGCGATGCCCTGCAGCGCTGCCTCGTCGGCAGGGTTGTAGCCGGCACGCTTGGTCGTGATGGACTTGGCGTAGCTGTCGCCCAGATACAACCAGCCCTGGTTACCGACAACAACCTTTTCCGGGTCGGTTGAAATTCCCAGCGGGTAAAGCTGTTTGGCCAGTGCCTGGGGCGCGAAGTCGAGGTTGTACAGGTTCTTGCGCCAGTACTTGAAGGTGGTCTGCGGCGTGCTGATGGCAATGACCGTATTGACCACGGGAGCAATCAGGAGCAGGGCCAGCGCGGTGGCGAAAAATACAATGACGAGTTTCTTCATGACGGCCGCCGCTTAGAAGTTGAAGTACAAAAAGACAGTACTGGTGGAGTGCACCGTCGAGTACATGGCGATGGCGAACAGCACGGCCATCCACATCGTCTTCTGGACCGTTGCCGACCCTTGGGTGGTCAACTCGAAAGAGTTGCGATTGGCACAGACCACAAAGGCGACAGCGATCATCACATAGCTCACTACATGCGCCGCCAGGCCACTTGGCAGATGCGCCAGCAAGGCATCGGCGCCTGTTCCCGCCCAGGTCAGGTCAGCTGTTGGAATACTTGCCACCGGCGTTGCGCTAATCGATTTGAAGTCCACCAAGCCCCATGAGCCCGTTGATTTTTTGTGCGAAGTGTTCGATGTCAATCGCTCAAGTTATTACGCACATCGTCACAAAAGACGAACTCCGGACGTTGAGCCACTGCGCTTGCGCAGTCGAGTGAATGAGTTGTTTACGCGAGGGCGAAGTGCGCCCGGCAGCGGCAGCATCAAGGCAATGATGCTAGAAGAGGGTGAGCAAGTCGGGCGATTCAAGGTGCTTAGCCTGATGCGTGAGCTGGCGTTGGTCAGCAAGCAGCCAGGATCACATGCGTACAAAAAGGCCGCAGTGGAGCGGCCAGATATTCCGAATAGCTTGAACCGAGCGTTTGATGTCGAAGCACCAAATCAGGTCTGGTGTGGCGACATCACTTACATTTGGGCGCAGGGCAAATGGCACTATCTGGCGGTTGTTCTGGATCTCTATGCACGCAGAGTGGTGGGCTGGGCCTTATCAGAAAAGCCGGACGCAGACCTCTTGGTCAAAGCGCTGGAATTGACATACGAGCAGCGTGGAAAGCCTCAAGGGCTGCTGTTCCATTCCGACCAGGGGTCGCAATATGGCAGCCGTCAGTTTCGCCAAAGGCTGTGGCGCTATCGCATGCGCCAGAGCACGAGCCGCCGAGGGAGCTGTTGGGATAATGCGCCGATGGAGCGAGTATTCCGTAGCTTGAAATCAGAGTGGATACCGACCACGGGTTACATGACCGGGCAGCAAGCTCAACGAGACATTAGCCAATACCTGATGAACCACTACAACTGGATCCGACCCCATCAATTCAACGATGGACTGACTCCGGCGAAAGCTGAAGAAAAACTCAAAACCGTGTCCGGGATGAGTTGACCACTACAACGCCTACTTCAGACCTTCCTTAGCTAAACTTCTCGACCAGTGCAGCAAAATCTCTCCAGAGTAAGATCTGCTCTATTTTAGCGAGGAATCTTCTGGGTGTGTTTGCTTGCGCTTAGCGGTGTAGTCGAGTTCGTAGAAATTTATCTGGCTCGTGCACAGCTCGGAATAGGCATAAGGCACATAATTCGGGCTTTCTAGTTATCCTAGAGTTCAAGCGCTTTCGTTAGTTATGCGGCGAAATTTATCTGGCTCCGCTCCGATGGGGACTGTCAGATTTTTTGTGTGCGGGCCGATAACGGCCTGCCGTCAGGCAGGCCGTGCTTTTACCAGGTCGGCCTGATAAATCGATCTCCGTACAGAATCGCAGATTGGTTCATCGCACTTTTCCAATCATGCGCCGCTGAGCCCCAGTTGGCCGTGATGTTGCGTAGCCCCAGCCAGATCAGTTTGGTGGCTGCATCGTCGCTCGGGAAGTGGCCACGGGTCTTGATGATCTTGCATAGCTGAGCATTGATGCTCTCGATCGCGTTGGTGGTATAGATCACTTTCCGGATGGCGGGCGGGAAAACAAAGAATGGAATCACTCGATCCCAAGCGCGTCTCCAAGCGGCCACGACCGTTGGATACTGCTTGCCCCAAGGCCCGTTTTCAAACTCATCCAATGCCTGCTCAGCCGCTTCTGCGTTGATCGCCTGATAAATCGGCTTCAGCGCCTTGGCCAGTGCTCGACGCTTGTCCCAAGCCGCGTAGTCCAGGCTGTTGCGAATCAGATGCACGATGCAGGTTTGCAGCGTTGTTTCTGGAAACACAGCGCTGAGGGCCTCAGGCATGCCCTTGAGGCCGTCGGTCACAGCAATCAGCACATCCTCGACGCCACGGGGTCTTGAGGTCGTTGAACACCTTCATCCAGAACTTCGCGCCTTCGGTGTTCTCGATCCAGATGCCCAGAATATCGCGCGTACCATCGGGCAGAACGCCCAAGGCCAGGTAGATCGCCTTATTGCGAACCAGGCCTTCTTCACGAATTTTGACCCGCAAAGCATCAAAGAAAATCACCGGATACATCGGCTCCAGTGGCCGCTGTTGCCATGCGCCAATTTCTTCCATGACCTCATCGGTCACGGAGCTGATGAAGTCGGGCGAGACCTCTGTTCCGTACTGCTCGGAAAGAAAAGCCCGGATCTCTCTGACTGTCATCCCACGGGCATACATAGCGATGATCTTGTCGTCGAAGCCGGTGTAACGGCGCTCATGCTTGGGGATCAGAATGGGCGAGAAACTGCCGTTGCGGTCGCGTGGAATATCCAGGCGGATCGGGCCATCGCCGGTGAGTACCGTCTTGCCGCTCTTACCGTTGCGCTGGTTGGTTTCATCCTCTGGGCGCTGCGCGCCCGACGGATAGCCTAAGTGGTGGCCCAGCTCTGCGTTCAGTGCCCGCTCGATCAGCGCCTTCTTGAACGCCGCAGAAGCTTCTTAGATCGCCTCAGCGTTCATCAGCGTTTCAGGGAGTTGATCCAGCAGCTCCTTTGGAAGCTTCGGCAGCTCCCGCACCGGTTGGCGCTCAGATTTCTTTTTGGTTGGCATACATGCACCTCTTACTCATGTTATGCCCGAACACAAAATTTCTGACAGCCCCCTCCGATGAGCGATTAGCCGGTAATGATTGATCACCGTTGTTCCTGCACCTTCACGAAGCCAATTCGGTGCAATCTAGACATCATTGGCCCTGCGCCTGTTGACTTACCACTCCACACCATTCCTACACATAGAGTGCACTTATCCCGGAGGCCGCATCCTCTAGTCCTAGTTTCAGTTCATGTGTGTAATTTTTGGACAAGAAAGACAGGTTTTCCGCACCTCCCATGTTGTTTACCTTTTGCCTGCAGCCAAGGAACGCTGCACCAAAACGTCCCACACGACAGGAGTGTCCCCAATGCGAAATACCGTTCTTTCCTACCTTCTACTCCCACTGTTCGCAGGCCTTTCATTCTCAGCAAGTGCCGCGCCAGCGGCGCCCATTGAGCCCGTCCCAATCGTCGCCCAAACCACCACAGCCCAACCCAAAACCAACCTAAACACCGCCGACGCCTCCACCCTCCAGCGCGAACTCAACGGCATCGGCCAGGCCAAGGCGCAAGCCATCGTCGCCTACCGCGAGGCAAACGGCCCGTTCCAGTCAGTTGATGAGCTTCTGGAGATCAAGGGAATCGGCAACGCCCTGATGGAGCGTAACCGCGACAGGCTAACCCTGGAGTAAACCCGCAGGCGATGGCCGGCTTTGCGCCGGCCATCAATCATTCATAGCCCTTTGGATTCCTTGGCATCCATCTGCGCGTTACGTTCATGCACCTTGCGCAGCTGCTCCTCTGTCAACGGCAACTTCTTCGCCGTATCACGCAGCATCATCAAACCACCCACGATCGAGCCGATGGCAACGACCAATATCAACCAGGCATACCAAGGCATCGTCATTCTCCTACGGGCAGTAAAAAGCTTCGCTAGTAACACTTACGAGCGGACGCCACGCCCTTTGGTTCCATTATAGCCCTCGCAAACGCTGCCATTCTCGTGACCTGCGGCCTGCAAAGCGCACCCCACTTGGTTTACAATGCGCGCCGTTTACGACCCGCCATGAGACCCTGCCAATGCCTGCTTGCCAGACGCCCCTGATCGTCGCCCTGGATTTCCCTACCCGTGAAGCTGCCCTGCAGTTGGCCGACCAGCTCGACCCTGCACTGTGCCGGGTAAAGGTTGGCAAGGAACTGTTCACCAGCAGCGCTTCGGGTATCGTCGAGACGTTGTGCGCCAAGGGCTTCGAGGTGTTCCTCGATCTCAAATTCCATGACATCCCCAATACAACGGCGATGGCAGTCAAGGCCGCCGCCGAGATGGGCGTGTGGATGGTCAACGTGCACTGCTCGGGCGGCCTGCGCATGATGGCGGCGTGCCGCGATGTGCTGGACAAGCGTAGTGGGCCGCAGCCGTTGCTGATCGGTGTGACCGTGCTGACCAGCATGGAACGTGAGGACCTGGCCGGTATTGGTCTGGATATCGAGCCACAGGAGCAAGTGCTGCGTCTGGCGGCACTGGCAGAGAAGGCAGGCATGGACGGGCTGGTCTGCTCGGCGCTGGAGGCCCCTGCACTGAAAGCGGCCCATCCGTCGCTGCAACTGGTGACCCCGGGGATTCGTCCTGCCGGCAGCGCACAAGACGACCAGCGCCGCATTCTCACTCCGCGCCAGGCGCTGGATGCTGGGTCTGATTACCTGGTTATTGGTCGCCCGATCAGCCAAGCGGCCGATCCGGCCCAGGCACTTGCGGCAGTTGTTGCCGAGATTCGCGGCTGAATACAGCCCTGCACAGCCCCCGGTAGATGAGTTTTATTTCATAGTCTTCGGGGGAACTACGACCAGCGCCTGAACTCTGCGCCGATTTTTCTGTCAGAATTATCCGAAAATTCGGATTGGGGCAGACACTTTGGCGGCTACATCGGGCGGTACTGAGACTTCTAAGCCAGTCGTTGGTGACTTTGCTGATGTGCGCAACATCGCCAAGGGCTCGGTCATCATCATGGCCTCGGGCAGCTCCGCCAAGGACTTCCCGCTGGAGCGCTTCGCCGGTGTGCCGGTAATCACCATGAACGGCGCCATCTCGATGTTCGCCGACACGGCGATCAAGCCGTTCTTCTACATCTGCACCGACACCAGCTTCCCCAAGCAGCAGCCCGAGTTATTCGCTCAGGCGTTGAGCAGCAGCCAGCATGTAGCCTTGTGGTCGGAGCAGATCGCCGAGGTGGCCGGTACTTGCTCTGCCAAACTGTATCCGTTGCAGAAAGCCGCCGGATTTTCCTTGAAACAGTCGATGTCGCAAGGCCAGTCCGCGTGCGTGCGCCCTCGTTTTGCCTGGAATGCGCGTGCACGCTCGATCGGTTTCAGCAAGGACCTCAGTGAAGGCTTTTTCGATGCGCGCACGGTGGCATATGCGGCGTTGCAGCTCGCTTATCATCTGGGCTTCAGCAAGGTATTCCTGGTCGGGGTGGACTTGAACCAGGCCGCTGGACGCTTCTATGAAACAGCCGATTCTGCCAAGTCGCCCTGTGGGCTTGATCAGCATTATGAAGGGCGGGTATTGCCGTCACTCAAGCTGATGTCCGAGCGGGTGGTGGGCGAGCGTTTTGCCGTGTTCAACCTGTCTGCAGCGTCACGCATCCCGGCTTCGGTGATCCCAAAGATCACTGCCGAGCAGGCGCATTCGATGGTTTTCCGCAAAGGTGATGCCAGGCCAATGTCACTCAGCGCTGAGCATCCCCAGCGGCAGCTGATGGCGGGGTAACGCCCAGAGGCGCTTCGCCCGCCATCCATTGGCTACTTGATCAGACCTTCAATACCAACTTGCCGAAGTTCTCGCCGTTGAACAGCTTGAGCAGGGTTTCCGGGAAGGTCTCCAGCCCCTCGACCACATGCTCTTTGCTCTTGAGCTTGCCGCTGGCCATCCAGCCGGCGATCTCTTGTGCGGCCTTGCCATACTCCTTGGCATGGTCCATCACCACAAAGCCTTCCATCCGCGCACGGTTGACCAGCAACGACAGGTAGTTGGCCGGGCCTTTGACCGCTTCCTTGTTGTTGTACTGGCTGATAGCGCCGCAGATGACCACGCGGGCCTTGAAGTTGAGGCGGCTGAGCACGGCATCGAGGATGTCGCCGCCGACGTTGTCGAAGTACACGTCGATACCTTTCGGGCATTCGCGCTTGAGACCGGCCAGTACATCTTCGGCCTTGTAGTCGATGACTCCGTCAAAACCGAGTTCATCCTGCAGGTATTGGCACTTGTCCTTGCCACCGGCGATGCCGACTACACGGCAGCCTTTGAGCTTGGCGATCTGCCCGGCGATGCTGCCAACCGCGCCGGCAGCGCCGGAGATGACTACGGTTTCGCCTTCTTTCGGTTGGCCGACGTCGAGGAGGGCGAAGTAGGCGGTCATGCCGGTCATGCCCAGTGCCGACAGGTAACGGGGCAGGGGTGCGAGATTGGGGTCGATCTTGTGCAGGCCCTGCGGCTCGCCGGTGAAGTAGTCCTGGATGCCGAGGGCGCCGCTGACGTGGTCGCCGGGCTTGAAGTCAGGGTGTTTGGAGGCAGTTACCTCGCCGACGCCGAGGGCGCGCATGACCTGGCCAAGGCCCACCGGCGGGATGTAGGACTTACCTTCGTTCATCCAGCCGCGCATGGCCGGGTCGAGCGAGAGGTACAGGTTGCGAACCTGGATCTGACCCTCGGCAGGCTCGGCGGCGGGCCCTTGCTCAAAGCTGAAGTCTTCGCGGGTGACGGCGCCGACAGGGCGTTTGGCGAGCAGGAAGCGGCGGTTGGTCTGGGTCATGGGGGCTCTCACTGAAAAATGGACACTGCCGTTGATAGAGGTACGGACAGCCGCTGGCAAGGCTTGTGCGCGGGGCGAATGGCCGGTGATCCATCAGGGTGATGGCCGGTATCGGCCCCGCTGCAACCTGTGCGCGTGGCTCAACCGCGCAGGCTGGCCTTGACTGCCAGTTGTGCGGGCGCGCTGGTGAGGATCGAATAGCGCGTGGTACGAGAGACCTTGTCAGTCAGAAAGCGTTCGAACACGGGCTCGAATACCGCTCTGTTCAAGTGCGGTTGAGTGGCTGCGAGGTACGCCTCGCTGTAGGCGCGGTAGTCGTCCAGTGCGACAAAACGCTTGATCCAGAAGTGATAGAAGTAGCCCATCAGAAAGCCCAGGCTGAAGTCCGGGTCGATCACCGTGTGCGCGCAGCACTCGAAATCGATCAGGCGCAGCTCGCCGCTCGGGCTGATGAGGATGTTCTTCGGGTGCGGGTCCATGTGCACGAAGCCATCGGCAAGCATCTGGCTGAACAGCGCGAAAACCTGTGGCAGCAACGTTGCCGCTGTATCGGGGTGGGCGCTGAGGCGCTCATCGACATTGCTGTGGTCGTCGAGAAACTCGATCAGCAGGTACTCATCGCGCATGAACGGGAAGCGCGCCTGGTAACCAAAGGCGGCTACCCTGGGCACCAGTTGCGACTTGCTGCCAGCCACCGAGAGGTTGATGAACTCGTTGGTCAGGTCGTGCAGGCCGTAGCTCTTTTTCAGGCCCAGATAGTTTTGCAGGCGCTTTTTCCAGTGCTGCAGGCGGTTGTGCTTGAGCACCCATTTGCGTTCTCCGTGCAGCAGGTAAACGCCGCGGGTGGCTTCGGGGATATCGAGCGTCTGGTGTTGCTCGGGCGCTGCCAGAAACGCCGTGATCGCAGAGGCCAGTGGTTGGCTCTGGCCTGGGTCGAGATGAAAGGTGTTGCCCTGAATACGCTGGCGCGTGAAAGCGCCAGTCAGGTGCTTGAGGTGACGCATGGAGTGCTCCGACAAACAAGTCTGAAAACGCTGCTCAGCAGCGGGCCACCTGGCCTGTAAGGAAGATCTCGCGACGATCCAGGCGCCCGATGTGCTCATGCTTGGCGTATTCATAAACCCGGCGGAAGGCGGCCTTATCAATCTCCGGGGCGAAGTTGTTCAGCGCAATGTCCACCCACGCGTCGTACTTGGCTTCGGTGATGTAACGGTAGATTTCCCGCAGGTAGAGAAAAGCAAACTGGAAGCCGAGGGTTTCACTGGCGAATGCACTGGGCACGAAGAAGCTGTTTTCCAGATCAATTGCTACCGGCGCGCCTGCCTGGCTGTCGCAGAGCATGACGTTGCCGGCCCACAGGTCCATGTGGGTGATGCCTTGCTTGTGCAGGCTGAACATCAATTCGGTCGAGGCATCGAGCACGCGGTAGACGCTGCTGGGGTCTTGCTGCAGCACGCTGAGGCCATCGCTGTAGCCCTGCAGCAGGCGGGTGATGACGAACAGGTCCTGCACCAGCCCCAGCCGGGAGCGGGTGTAGCCAAAGCCCACCAGCTCGGGCACCGGGGCGCCGCGTTGATGGGCTTTGTAGGTATTGATGATTTCTTCGACGGCCCAGTCATAGGTGCCATCACTGCGCGCCGCGCCGCGCTGCACGCGCCACTTTTTCTTCAGGCTGTCGAGCTGCTCGCGCTTGGCGAACAGCTGGCTGCGCTCGCAGTCCAGCGGTGCACTGATGCGCTTGGCGCCGGGCACGCGGGCGCGCTCGACCAGGCGTTCAAGGGCGGTACGGGTGTGCTCTGCCAGTGGCGTCTGGAAGTGCAGCGTGGTCCGGCGATGCTTGAGGGTGTAGGGGTACTCTTTTGGCCAGGTGCTTGGGTCCGGTGACACACTGCATCCTTGCTGAACAGATCGGTTTTACAAACATTCACACTATTTTCACATTTCTTTCAGATTTGTCCTATAGGCACTATGCTCTTTTTTGGATCCAAGACGTTGGCTGTGTTGCCGAGCCAGCGCGACGGCGATAGCGACACTGCCCGCCAGCAATGCCATGCCGAACAGCATCAACGCCATGCGCATGCCCAGCCAGTCGCCGATCAAGCCGGTAACGATCACCGGCAAACTGAAGCCGACATAGGCCAACAAAAAGAACCCTGCAGTGGCGCGGGTCTTTTCTTCGCTGGCCAGCTCATTCACCGCCGCCAGCCCGCCTAGGTAGATAAAGCCGTAGCAGGCGCTGCTGGCAGCAACGGCGCCGAGCAGCACCGCTAGCAGCGCGCCGCGTTCTGCGCCCCAGGCCAGCAGCGCATAGCTGCAGGGCAGGATGACCAGCCCGAGCAGCACCGCCGTGGCACTTGGCAGGCGCTTGGCCAACGGCTGAAACAGCACACCGCAACTGATCACGCAGAACGTGGAAAACCCTGACCAGGCGCTCAAATCATGCTGACGCAGTACTGCCGGCAGCAGTCCGGTGACCAGCCCGACGCAGGCCCAGGCGAGCAGAATGGCGCAGCCATACACCAGGCTGCCGGGCGGGTAGCAAGGCAGGCGTAGCATGGCCGCGCGTGCTGCCTGGCGTGGCTCCGGCAGGCGCCAGACCAGTATCAGCGCGAGCGCGGCCAGCAGCAGATGCAGATAAAAGCTGGCCGGGCTCAGGCTGGGCCCGCGTAGCAGGCACAGGCTGGTCAGCGCAGCGCCCAGGCCAAAGCCCAGCGAGGTGCTGGCAGTGACCCAACTGGCGGCGCTGCTGCTGCGCTCGGCAGGCAGCAGTTCGCTCATGTACACCGTAGCGGTAGCCGAGGCGAGGCCGGTGCCGATACCCAGCAGCAGCCGCGCGACACCAATGCTGTACAGGCTGGGTAGGCTGAGCGCGAGTAGGGTGGCAATGATCGACAAGCTCAACGCGGCGATGATCATCGGCCGCCGGCCAATCCGGTCGGCAAGCCCGCCCAGAGCCAGCAGCACCGGCAGCACGCCCAGCACATAGGCGGAAAACGCCACGGCGGTAGCCGTCGCGCCCAGCCCGGAGAGGTCGGCATAGGTAGTGTAGAGCGGCGCCTGCAGGTTGACTGCAAGGGTGATGATGCACAGGGCGAAGGCGAGCAGGGCGGGGGCGTGGCGGTCGCGCATTGACGCAGGTCCTTGATTGAACGGGTACTGGCTGCAGGCTGCGCTTGCTGTGGGCGCGCAACAAGGCACAGCGGGCAGCCATTTATGCTTAACTGTTCGCATAAAAATCACGAACAGTTGATCTATGCACCTCACCCTCGATCGCCTCAGCGCCGTGTCGCTGGTTCAGCAACTTACCACCCAGCTGCAAGCGTGGGTCGAGCAGCAACGCCTGCGTCCGGGCGCGAGGCTGCCGTCGATCCGGGCCTTGGCGAAAACCCAGGGGGTCAGCGCCGCCTGTGTGATCGAGGCCTACGATCGGCTGGTGGCCAGCGGTTGGCTGGAGGCGCGCCACGGCACCGGCTTTTTCGTCGCCGAGCGCAACGCCAGGCGGCCTGAGCAGGACGCAGCGCTGTGGGGCGAGACGGTCGATGGCAAGTGGCGGCAGTTCGATGAAGGCCAAGAGGCACTGCTCAAGCTCGGCTGCGGCTGGTTGCCGTCGGCCTGGCGCGCCGCAGATGAACTGGCCCAGGCCATTCGCCAGGTCAGCCGTGGCAACCCGGCCGACCTGTTCGACTATGCGCCGCCGCTCGGCCTGGCCAGCCTGCGCGAGCAGTTGCACAAGCGTCTGGAACGGCTGGATATCGCCGCAGGCACCGAGCGCATTGTCACCACCCACGGCGCCAGCCAGGCGCTCGGCCTGCTGGTACGCGCGTTGCTGCGTCCGGGCGATACGGTGCTGGTGGAAAACCCGGGGTACTACAACCTGTTCAACCTGCTGCGCAGCCACCAGGTAAACATGCTTGCCGTGCCGCGCACCGTCCATGGGCCGGATCTGGACGCGCTGCAGCGCCTGCTGGTCGAGCACCGGCCGCGCTGCCTGTTCATCAACAGCCTGTATCACAACCCGACCGGCACCAGCCTCACGCCCAAGGTCGCCTATCGCCTGTTGGAACTGGCCCGCGAGCATGACCTGCGGATCATCGAAGACGACATCTATGCCGACTTTCAGGAGGGCCCGGCGACACGGCTGGCGACCCTCGACAGTGAGCAGCGGGTAATCTATCTGGCGAGCTTTTCCAAGACCTTGAGCAGTTCGCTGCGGGTCGGTTATGTGGTCGCCGATGCAGCGTTGATCGCGCGCCTGGCCGAGTTGAAGATGGTCAGCGGCATCGGCACTTCGCGGTTTGCCGAGCAGGTGCTGGCGCAGATGCTGGCCAACGGCAGTTATCGCAAGAGCACCCAGCGCCTGCGTGTGCGTCTGGGTCAGCACAGGGCCAGGCTGTTGGCCCAGCTCGAGGCATATGGCTGGCAGGTGTTCGCCGAGCCCAATGGCGGCATGTTCGTCTGGGTGCGGGCGCCCGGGCACGATTTTGCCAGCCTCGAGCGCCTGGCGCTGGCGTATTCGGTGCTGCTCACGCCGGGTGCTGCGTTCGATTATCAAGGGCGCAGCAGCGACTGGCTGCGGATCAACGTCGCCTATGCTCAGGACGTGCGCGCCCAGGGGTTCCTGCGCGCGGCGGGTGAGGCCGAAGGCGACCTCGATCATGCTCTGGGCGACATCACATAGCTATTTGACACTATTGTGGCGTCAATCCCTTGTGAGGGGGCTGGCGGCGTTGTCACTCTTGGCCTTCGCAACCGGGGGATGAGCAATGACGGCGAGCAAGCACGGTGTTCTGGCCAACCTGGGCATGGCCCGTAAACTCGGCCTGGGCTTTGCCCTGGTGCTGCTGCTGACCTTGGCGGTGGCGGCGATTGGTGTGGCTTCGCTGTACAGCGTCAGCCAGCGCTTCGACAGCCTGCGGCAGATGACTCAGTTCAACAGCGACCTGCTGCGCCTGCGCCAGCATGAGCAGGGTTTTGCCTTGCGTTCCGACAGCGAGGAGGCCGACAAACTGCGCAGCGGTCTGCAAAATCTTCTTGAGCGAGCCCGCGGCGTGCCCCAGTTGAGCGCCACCGAAGCGGATCTGAGCGCCTATGGCCAGGCGTTCGACGCCTTTGTCGAGGCGGTGCAGGCCAAGGAGCTGGCGCTGGACACGGCCAGTTGGTCCGTCTCAAGCGTGGCCAACAACCTCGACGTGCTCCAGGCCGGCCTGGCTGATGACGGCGCCTACACCCTGAAACAATCCCAGGGCCAGCAAGGCAGCGAGTTCCTCGATCAGGCCACACAGGTGGCAGCCGTCTCGCGCCTGATGCTGCAGGCGATGGACGAGGCCCGTGTGCGCCTGGAGCAAAGCCGCAAAGGCGAGGAGGTCAACAGTGGCCGCATCGCCCAGACCGTCGAGGCGGCCAGCCTGGTCGAGCAACTCAGAAGCGCAGTTGCCGACAGCGGCTATCAAGGTGTGCTCGCTGAGGTCGCCGGGCATATCGCCAGCTTTGCCGACAAGCTCAATGAATACACAGACCTGCTTGCGCAAGAGCAGGGCATCAAGGCGCAGTTGCAGGCGCGCGCCAACCAGGCTACCAGCGCGGTCGACCAGGCCTACGCCAGCCAGGAGCAGGCTATGCACAGCGAGCTCAAGCGCAACGGCGTGGCGATTGCCATCGCCACCGCGCTGGCGCTGCTGGTCGGCTTGTTGGCGGCCTGGATGATCACCCGGGCGATCGTCGGCCCGTTGCAGCGCGTGATCGGTCGCGCCCAGCGGATTGCCGCCGGTGACCTGGCCGGCGAGGCTGAGCCGCCGCGCCGCGATGAAGTCGGCCAACTGCTGCTGGCGATGCAGCAGATGGCGGCGGGCTTGAGTGGCATTGTCAGTGGCCTGCAACAGGGTATCGAGCAATTGGCCGGCAGCGCCCAGTCGTTGTCGGCGGTCACCGAACAGACCAATCGTGAAGTTGGCAGCCAGCAGCAGGAGACCGAGCAGGTCGCCACCGCCATGCAGCAGATGAGCGCGACCGTGCACGATGTCGCGCGTAATGCCGAGCAGGCGGCGCAGGCGGCTGAAGTCGCCGACGGCAAGGTCGACTCGGGCCAGCAGGTGGTGCGTCAGAGCCTGCAGCGCATCGAGCAGCTGGCCGTGGCGGCAGAAGCGGCCAGCGCCGGCATCGACAGTTTGAGTGCCGAGATTCATACCATTGGCGATGTGCTTGAAGTGATCAAGAGCGTTGCTGGGCAAACCAACCTGCTGGCGCTGAATGCCGCCATCGAGGCGGCGCGGGCGGGCGAGCAGGGTCGCGGTTTTGCGGTAGTCGCGGATGAGGTGCGGGCGTTGGCCAAGCGTACGCAACAATCCACCGAGCATATTGAGCGCTTGGTCGCCAGCCTGCGCGGCAATGCCGAGCAGTCGGTGGCGCAGATTCGTGGCAGTACCGAGCTGGTGCGCTTGGCAGTGGCCGACACCTTGCAGACTGAAAGCGCCCTGGCCAGCATCGCGGTGGCGGTGTCACAGATCCAGCAGATGAACCAGCAGATTGCCGCTGCCGCCGAGCAGCAGAGCTCGGTCAGTGACGAGATCAGCCGCAGCGTCACGCAGATCCGCGGCAGCGCCGATCAGGCCGCGCTGGCGATGCAGGGCAATACCCGTTCCAGTGTCGAGCTGGCCCAGTTGGGCGATGAGCTCAAGGGGATGGTCGGGCATTTCCGGTTATAGGTAATAGCTAGGGATGCTGGGGGCGCTGCGCACCCCTTTCGCGACACAAGGCCGCTCCTACTGGTACAGCGCAATCTGCTCTCTGTAGAGCGGCCTTGTGTCGCGAAAGGGCTGCAAAGCAGCCCCGACGTAATCAAACCAACGCAAATTCACACAGCCCTGCGCGGGTTGAGGATCAGCAGAGTAATCACCCCGGCAACAATCCCCCAGAACGCCGAGCCGATCGAGAACAGGCTCAACCCGGAGGCGGTAACCATGAAGGTGATCAACGCCGCCTCGCGCTCGCGTGGCTCGCTCATGGCCACGCTCAGGCCGTTCATGATCGAGCCAAACAACGCCAGTGCTGCAATCGACAGCACCAGCTCCTTGGGCAGGGCGGCAAACAGTGCGGCCAGGGTCGCGCCAAATACCCCGGCAATGCCGTAGAAAATCCCGCACCAGACTGCCGCGGTGTAGCGCTTGTTCGGGTCTTCATGGGCATGCGGGCCGGTGCAGATTGCCGCACTGATGGCTGCCAGATTGACCCCATGCGAGCCGAACGGCGCCAGCAGCAGTGAGGCGAAACCGGTGGCGGTGATGAGCGGCGAGGCCGGCACCTGGTATCCGTCGGCGCGCAGCACGGCCACGCCGGGCATGTTCTGCGAGGTCATCGCCACCACAAACAGCGGGATACCGATGCTGATGGTTGCTGCCAGCGAGAAGCTTGGAGTGGTCCACACCGGTGTAGCCACCTGCAGGTTGAAGTGGCTGAAGTCGAGCAGGCCCAACGCCCCCGACAACGCCGTGCCGACCACCAGCGCAGCGAGCACGCAGTAGCGCGGCGACAGGCGCTTGACCAGCAGATAGCTGAAGAACATGCCCAGCACCAGCAGGGTACGGTGTTGTGCGGCGACGAAGATCTCGCTGCCGATCTTGAACAGGATGCCTGCCAGCAACGCCGAGGCCAGCGATGCCGGGATGCGCTTGACCAGGCGCTCGAAGCTGCCGGTCAGGCCGCAGATCAGCACCAGCACCGCGCAGGTGATGTAGGCGCCGATGGCCTCGCCGTAGCTGACGCCGCCAAGACTGGTTATCAACAGCGCGGCGCCCGGGGTCGACCAGGCCACGGTGATCGGTGTGCGGTAGCGCAGCGACAAACCGATGCTGCAGATCGCCATGCCGATCGACAGCGCCCAGATCCACGAAGAGATCTGCGCGGTGGTCAGCCCGGCCGCCTGGCCGGCCTGGAACATCAGCACCAGCGAGCTGGTGTAGCCCGTAAGCATGGCGATGAAGCCGGCGACCACCGCCGAGGGAGAGCTGTCTGCCAAGGGCCGCAGGCGCGCTGAGGTGGCATCGGTCATGGTGCTGTCCTTGTACATATAAGTATTTTTTGCAGGCTAACGCGGCCAAGCTTGATCCTTGCCATACAGCGACCATTGCTTTTAGCCGTACAGTCGCCAACTATTGGCCCACGGTCGACAACTGCGCAGAGGGGAATGGGCGATGTACAAGGTTTACGGCGATTACAAATCGGGCAACTGCTACAAGGTCAAGCTGATGCTGAACCTGCTCGGGCATGAATTTGAATGGCACCCGGTGGACATTCTCAAAGGCGAGACCGAAACCCCGGAGTTTCTCGCCAAGAACCCTAACGGCAAGGTGCCGGTGCTCGAGCTTGAAGACGGCACCTGCCTGTGGGAGTCGAACGCGATTCTCAACTTCCTCGCCGATGGCAGCGAGTTCCTGCCGAGCGAGCCGCGCCTGCGCACGCAAGTGTTGCAGTGGCAGTTTTTCGAGCAGTACAGCCATGAGCCGTACATCGCCGTGGCGCGGTTCATTCAGTACTACCTGGGCCTGCCGGATGACCGCCTGGAAGAATACAAAGGCTTGCACAAGGGCGGCTACAAGGCGCTCAAGGTGATGAACAAGCAGCTGGAGATGACCCCATACCTGGTCGGCGAGCAGTATTCAATTGCCGATGTGGCGCTGTATGCCTACACCCACGTGGCGCATCAGGGCGGCTTTGACCTGGCTGGCTACCCTGCGGTGCGCGAGTGGCTGGCGCGGGTGGCCGAGCATCCGCGGCATGTGCCAATGGGGGAGTGAGGGCAGCGTAGATCGGGGCTGCGAACCAGCCCCGGCAGCCTCAGACTGTACCGAAGCGCTGATCCAGATAGGCAATGATCGCCTTGGACTCATACATCCAGGTCACTTCCCCGGCTTCTTCGATGCGCAGGCACGGTACTTTGACTCGGCCGCCGCCTTCGAGCAGCGCCTGGCGATGCAGCGGGTCGTTCTTGGCATCACGCAGCGCCACCGGCACGTTCAACCGATGCAGGTTACGCCGGGTCTTCACGCAGAACGGGCAGGCATGAAACTGGTACAAAGCCAGGCCCTTGGCCTGCTGCTCGACCGCAGCCTGGGCCGCGGCATTGCGCTTGCGCTTGGCTGGGCGGCTGATCAAGTCACCGAACACGATAAGCTGGCCGAGGCCGACCCGCAGGGCTTTGACGATCATGGGCAACTCCTGAACAAATAAAAAACCGACCCGTCAGGGTCGGTTCGGGATCACCAGCCGATCACTTGATCAGGCTGAGAAACTCACTGCGAGTCGCGGCATTGGCGCGGAACTCACCGAGCATCACCGAAGTGATCATGCTCGAATTCTGCTTTTCGACGCCGCGCATCATCATGCACATGTGCTTGGCCTCGATAACCACGGCCACGCCGGCAGCGCCAGTGACCTTCTCGATCGCCTCGGCGATCTGGCGGCTGAGGTTTTCCTGGATCTGCAGGCGGCGGGCGTACATGTCGACGATCCGCGCGACCTTGGACAGGCCGATCACTTTACCCTTGGGCAGGTAGGCTACATGCGCCTTGCCAATGAACGGCAGCATGTGGTGTTCACACATCGAATACAGCTCGATGTCCCGCACCAACACCATCTCGCTGTTGTCGGAGGTGAACAACGCGCCGTTGGTGACCTCTTCCAGGGTCTGTTGATAACCGCGGCAAAGGTACTGCATGGCCTTTGCGGCCCGCTTTGGCGTGTCGAGCAGGCCTTCGCGGGAGACGTCCTCGCCAATCTGGCTGAGGATCTCGGTGTAGTTCTGTTCCAGGGACATGGATCTACCTGTGGGAGTAAACGCAAATACGCAAGGGTACGGCGGCAACGACGGCGCTGCAAGCGCGGCGTTATTCGTCGCGGCCGTCGAGCATGGTTCGTTTCAAAATCACGTATACCGCGCCAGTGCCGCCGTGGCGCGCCTGGCATGAGGTGAAGCCAAGTACCTGGGGGTGTTGGCGCAGCCAGGTATTGACGTGACTCTTGATCATCGGCCGCTTGCCGTCCAGGCGCGCCGCCTTGCCGTGGGTCACACGCACGCAGCGCACTTCCAGCTTGGTGGCTTCGGCGAGGAACGCCCAGAGGATCTCGCGGGCTTTCTCGACGCTAATGCCGTGCAAGTCGATGCTGCCTTCAAAGGCGATCTGGCCGAGCTTGAGCTTGCGCAGCTGGCTTTCCTGCACGCCATCGCGGCGCCATGACAGCTCGTCTTCGGCGCCTGCGTCGATGACGAACTGGTCAGACATGCCGTCAACCACCAGCGGCTGATCACTGCGTACCGTGGCGGACTGGCGCAGGCCGGCCAGCTGCTTGCGGTCAGGCTTGGCTTTGCCGACCTCGGCGCGGTCATGCTTTATCGGCTTTACGCCGCGCACTTCGGCATGGAACAGGGAAAAGTCATCGTCTTGCATGCAGGCCTCCACGTGGGCCGGGGAGTTTACGCGAGTCTACGGATCAGCGGGAGGCAGCAGGGGCGCAGCGGCCCCCAGCGTCAGTCGTGTTTCTTCATCAAGTGCGGGGCAATGTTCAGCTCACGGCCACGGCGCAACCTGATCCGGCTGCGCCGCCACAACCAAACCCCCAGCCACAGCAACAACACGCCGCCACCCAGCACCGTCGCCGCCAGCGGCCGGTTGGCATTCAGCTCGGCCAGCGCTGCATAGTTGCCCAGCAAACCGGCAAACCCGGCCATCATCAACAGGATGCCCAAGGTCGCGATCAGCACAGACAGGCCAGCGCCCAACCGCGCCGTCCAGTTGCGCGGCGGGCGCGAGCGCAGGCGCTTGGCGTCGAAACTGTCAGAAAGCTTCATTGCGGATTTCCTCTGCGCTATCGGCCATTCGACCCACCTGCAGTCACCCGGTTCCGCCCGCCCTGCAGGCGCTCAACCGTGCTCAGACCAGGCTGGCAGTCGGTGCAACACAGGCAAAGTTGTCGGCCATCACGGCCATTTCGCCCTGGTGAATCTGTGCCGCTGGGATGACCGTGTCCTTGAACGCCAGATCGCGCGTGGCGGAGGCATCCTCGACCAGCGTGCAACGATAACCATAGTCCTTGGCGCGGCGCACCGTGGTGCTGACGCTGGAATGGCTCATGAAGCCGCACACGATCAGGTCCAGATGGCCCTTGTTCTGCAGAGTTTCGTGCAGCGAGGTGTTCTTGAAGGCATTGGGCATGCGCTTTTCGATGACGATCTCGTCACCGCGTGGCTCCAGGCCTTCGATGAACTCGCCGCGCGGGCCTTGTGGATCGAACAGGCCGCCAACGGTGCCCAGGTGGCGCACATGGATGATCGGCCGGCCAGCCTTGCGCGCCGCGTCGAGCAACCTGGCGATGTTGGCCACGGCCTCGTCCATGCCCGACAGTTGCAGGGGACCACTGAGGTACTCCTTCTGCGCATCGATGATGATCAGGCTGGCGTTGCCCAGCTTGGCCGGCGGATAGTCGCGGCCGCTGAGGCGGAACATCGTGGTTGGAACATACATCAAGGGCTCCTTGAGCAGGGCTTTTGTCGGGCTATTGTCCCCTGCTTGGCGGCCAATGGGAATGGTTGACATCGCAAGCGATGCAATTACTGGCATCTGTCCCACCGGCAGGGCGTTGGTGGAACATTTCAGCGGGTGGGCCTGTTAGACTTTCAGGCTGTCTGAAAAGGAGTCCCCCCGTGATCACTTCACGCCTGCGCACTCTGCGCGACCATATTCGCTGGGCGGTCAGCCGCTTCCACGAGAACGAGCTGTTCTTCGGCCACGGTGCCGACAATGCCTGGGACGAAGCCCGCCTGCTGGTGCTGGGCTCGGTGCACCTGCCGTGGGAAATCGCCGACAGCTACCTCGATTGCCGCCTGGAAGACGACGAGCGCGTGCGCCTGCTGCACCTGCTCAAGCGCCGCATCGAAGACCGCGTGCCGACCGCTTACCTGCTCGGCGAAGCGTGGTTCTGTGGTATGTCGTTCATTGTCGATGAGCGCGTGCTGGTGCCGCGTTCGCCGATTGGCGAGCTGCTGGAAAAGCGCTTCGAGCCATGGCTGGCGCAGGAGCCTGCGCGCATTCTCGACCTGTGCACCGGCTCTGGCTGCATTGGTATCGTCGCGGCTGACGTGTTCCCCGAGGCCGAGGTGGTGCTGGCCGACCTGTCCTTCGACGCTCTCGAAGTGGCCAACCAGAACATCGAACGGCATGGCCTCGATCAGCGAGTGTTCACCGTGCAGGGCGATGGTTTCGCCGGTCTGCCGGGGCAGCGCTTCGACCTGATTCTGTCCAACCCGCCGTATGTCGATGCCGAAGACTTCGCCGACATGCCGGCCGAATATCACCACGAGCCGGAGTTGGGCCTGGCCTGCGGCAACGATGGCCTGGACCTGGTGCGGCGCATGCTCGCCGAAGCGGCCGAGCACCTGACCGACAAGGGCTTGCTGATTGTCGAAGTGGGCAACAGCCAGGTCCACGTCGAGGCGCTGTACCCCGAGGTCGACTTCACCTGGCTTGAGTTCGAGCGGGGCGGCCATGGCGTGTTCATGCTGACTGCCGAGCAGTGCCGTCAGCACCAGGAGCTGTTCCAGGCGCGGGTCTGATTTGATTGTTTTGGGGCCGCGTTGCGGCCCCAATTGGCTAGCGTGTAGCGATCCAGATCAGCAGGCCTGCCTGGAACACCGCAAAGGCCACCAGGCAGGTGATGGTGAAGCGCAGGCCGCCGTCTTCGCGACGGTACTTGGCCACGCGTTCATCCCGCTCGCGGATCTGAGCTTCTTTCTCCAGCAAGCTCTGCTCGGCCTGTTGCAGCATGCCGGCCGATTCGAGGATGTCCACCCGCTGGACTTTCTCGGTGTTCCAGCCGCCCTTGAGCTGGCTGACGGCAAGCGCGGGCGTGCGCCCTTTGAGCAGTTGCCCTTCTACGTACTCGACTTCAACACCGACGCAGCGCAGCACATTGTCGCGGCGCAGGCGGGTGTCTTCGTTGAGTGCGTCCTTGTTTGGCAGTGCCACCGTCTCGATCTGGTAATGCGACCAGTTGGCCTGCAGCCACTGCACCGCCTGGGCGAACAGAAACCGGCCCAGGCCGCGGTTGAGCGGCTCCATCTGCAGCCCGTTTTCGCTGCCAATCGAGACCCGTTGCAGCTGGTGATCGACGCGGATGTCGAGCTGATTCTGCTCTTTGCGCACCTTTTGTCCCGGCAGGGTGATCTGCATGCGCAGCAGGCTGTGCTCTTTGCTGTGGCGCTCGGCATAGCCAAACTGCACGAAACGCAGCGGCCGCGGGCCGGTGTGGCGGTCGGTGGGCAATGGCGCCAGACGCAGCAACTGGAAGTGCTCGGCGGCCAGATCCGCCCAAGGCAGCGGGGCGCTCTCCGGGGCTTGCGGCTCTGCGGTCGCTTCGGCGGCTGGGGCATCGGTCATCACGGTCGTCCTCGAATCGGGGTCGGCCAGTCAAACGCAGGCCAATGCCTGCTTATCGGCAGGCGCAGGCAAGACCTGAGGGCGATCTACTCAGGCTGGTGGCAATTGCCGGATAAAAGCGACGATCCGCTGGCCAAGTTCGCGCGCCAGTGGCAGCTCTGGATTCTGGTAGGTTTCCCGCTGGCCGCTGATGTCCCGCGGGCTGATGCGCAGGGTGTGGTTCATGCCATCGATCAACACCAGTTGCGCATCGGGGTTGGCCGCCTTGAGCAGTTCGGCGTCGGCCACATCCACCTGCACGTCGTTGCGGCCCTGGATGATCAGCGCCGGCACCTTGAGCTGGGCGAACGCTGCGGCCGGGTCCTGACGCAGCAGCGAGATCAAGTACGGCTGCACGGTCGGGCGGAACACCTGGCGCAGCGGCACCGGTACGTTGAGGCTGGTTTGCCCGGCCTGCAGGCTGTCGAGCAGGGCCGTGCCCTGGGCCAGTTGCGCCGGCGCCAGGCGCTGGGCCAGTTGCTCACGGATGACCTCGGCCACCGGTCGCCCGCTGCCGGACAGGCTGATCACGGCGCTGGCGCCGGCTTGTTCAGCGGCCAGGGTGGCAATCAGCGCGCCCTCGCTATGGCCGAGCAGAATCAGCGGGCCGAAGCGCGGGTCAGCCTTGAGCTTGTGCGCCCAGGCCACGGTATCGGCCACATATGCCTCGACGCTGAGGTTGCGTTCGTCTGGAGTCGCCGGCTGGCTGGCGGCCACGCCACGCTTGTCGAAGCGCACGCTGGCGATGTGTTCGCCGGCCAGCAGCAAGGCCAGCCGCTTGAGGTTGTCGATGCGCCCGCCCGCCGGGTTGTTGCCATCGCGGTCGGTCGGCCCGGAGCCGGCAATGATCAGCACCACCGGCGGCGGGGTGTCCTGTTGTGGCAACAGCAGGCTGCCGTACAGCACGCCATGGCCAGTATCGAGTTCGATCGGGCGTTGCAGAACGGTCGGGGCGGCGGCATTGGCGAGGGTGCTGCACAGCAGCACGAGCAGGGCGGTGAGGCGCAGCATGGGCAGGGCTTCGTAGTGAGTTGAGGGTTTGACCCAGCGCTCTGACGAAGGTTCTGGCCGCTGCAGGCAACAAATCAGCCCGCAGACTCGTCGCAAGGCGGCTGCTTTCCGTATACTGCCCGCTGCACCCCATTCAGGCTGATTTCGCGGAGCGTCCATGTCCGGCAATACCTACGGCAAGCTGTTCACTGTTACCACCGCTGGCGAAAGCCATGGCCCGGCGTTGGTCGCCATTGTCGATGGGTGTCCGCCAGGTCTGGAAATTTCCCAGGCCGACCTGCAGCGCGACCTCGACCGGCGCAAGCCTGGCACCAGCCGTCACACCACCCAGCGCCAGGAGCCGGACGAAGTCGAAATCCTCTCCGGCGTGTTCGAAGGGCGCACCACCGGCTGCTCGATCGGCCTGCTGATCCGCAACACTGACCAGAAGTCCAAGGACTACTCGGCGATCAAGGACCTGTTCCGCCCGGCCCACGCTGACTACACCTATCACCACAAATACGGTGAGCGTGATTACCGTGGTGGCGGGCGCAGCTCGGCCCGCGAAACGGCCATGCGTGTAGCGGCAGGTGCCATCGCCAAGAAATACCTGGCCGGCCTTGGCATCACCGTGCGTGGCTACATGAGCCAGCTCGGCCCGATCGAAATCCCGTTCAAGACCTGGGACAGCGTCGAAGACAACGCCTTCTTCAGCCCCGACCCGGACAAAGTACCGGAGCTCGAGGCCTACATGGACCAGCTGCGCCGCGACCAGGACTCGGTCGGGGCCAAGATCACCGTGGTTGCCGAAGGCGTCATGCCTGGCCTGGGCGAGCCGATCTTCGATCGCCTCGATGCCGAACTTGCCCACGCGCTGATGAGCATCAACGCGGTCAAAGGCGTGGAAATCGGCGCCGGCTTTGCCAGCGTCGCCCAGCGCGGCACCGAGCACCGTGACGAGCTGACCCCGCAAGGCTTCCTCAGCAACAATGCCGGCGGCATTCTCGGCGGGATCTCCTCGGGCCAGCCGATTGTCGCCCACCTGGCCTTGAAGCCGACCTCGAGCATCACCACCCCAGGCCAGTCGATCGACATCCATGGCAATCCGGTTGAAGTCATCACCAAAGGCCGCCATGACCCTTGTGTCGGCATCCGCGCCACGCCGATCGCCGAGGCGATGATGGCCCTGGTGCTGATGGACCATCTGCTGCGCCACCGCGCGCAAAACGCCGATGTGCAGGTAACGACGCCGGTCCTGCGCCAGCTGTAAATTTCGCTCGCCACGGGCGGCCTGCGTGCGGGCCGCCAACGGCAGTACATGACGACCCCGCCCATGCCGCCCATCCCGTACTGGCGCCTGTCCAGTTTCTACCTCTGTTACTTCGCATTGCTCGGCTCTACTGCGCCGTTTCTGGCGCTGTATTTCGATCACCTGGGATTTTCTCCGGCGCGGATTGGCGAGTTGGTCGCGATCCCCATGCTGATGCGCTGCGTGGCGCCCAACCTGTGGGGTTGGCTGGGTGATCGCAGCGGTCAGCGGCTGTTGATCGTGCGCCTCGGCGCGCTGGCGACCCTGGCCAGTTTCTCGTTGATCTTCTTCGGCAAGAGCTACGCCTGGCTGGCGCTGGTGATGGCCCTGCATGCGTTCTTCTGGCACGCGGTACTGCCGCAGTTCGAGGTGATTACGCTGGCCCACCTACATGGCCAGACCTCGCGCTACAGCCAGGTGCGGCTGTGGGGCTCGATCGGCTTTATTCTGGCGGTGGTGGGACTGGGCCAGTTGTTCGAATGGCTGAGCCTGGATATCTACCCGCTGGCACTGGTGGCGATCATGGCCGGGATTTTCGGCGCCAGCCTGTGGGTGCCTAACGCCCAGCCGGTGGAGAACGCCGAACGCAGCAGGGCAGGGGGCTTCGGCCGCCAGCTGCTGGCGCCGGGGGTGATTGCCTTTTATCTGTGCGTGGCGTTGATGCAGCTCAGCCACGGCCCGTACTACACCTTCCTCACCCTGCACCTGGAGCATCTGGGTTACAACCGCGGCAGCATCGGTTTGCTGTGGGCACTCGGGGTTGTTGCGGAAGTGCTGATGTTCATGGCCATGACCCGGCTATTCGCGCGCTTCTCGGTGCGCCAGGTGCTGCTGGTCAGTTTTGTTTTGGCGGGCTTGCGCTGGCTGCTGTTAGGTAACCTGGCCGACCATGCTGGCGTGTTGATCGTTTCGCAGTTGCTCCACGCGGCCACCTTCGGCTGCTTCCATGCCGCCTCGATCGCCTTCGTCCAGGCCAGCTTCGGCGCCCGCCAGCAAGGCCAGGGCCAGGCGCTGTATGCGGCGCTGTCCGGCACTGGCGGCGCGCTTGGCGCGTTGTATGCGGGCTACAGCTGGAACCTGCTGGGCCCCAACTTCACCTTTGGTATGGCCAGCGTCGCAGCCTTTGCCGCAGCCGGTATCATTGCCACTCGAATGACCGATAGCAGGAACAGCCCCTGATGACCATCCTCAGTGTTTTCCACCCCTCCAGCCCCGGCCAGCCGAACAAGGTTCTGACCCACCACGACGACATCGCCGCCACCTTGGCCGAGCACGGCGTGCATTTTGCCCGGCAACCTGCAGATGTACGTATCCGTCCAGGTACGCCGGATGATCAGGTGCTCGATGCCTGGCGTGAGCCGCTCGATCAGTTGCTGACCGCCAACGGTTTCAGCGCGGTCAGCCTGCTCAATCATGACGGTGCCGTCGAGTCGCAGATAGACCTGCGCGACGAGCATGTGCACAGCAGCGACGAGCTGTTCGCCGTAATCAGCGGACGTGCTCAAATGGCTCTGCGCCTAGGCGAATTTGTTTTTGCGGTGGTATGTGAGAAGGGCGATGTGTTGCACGTGCCGGCCCAGACGCGACGCTGGATTGATCTGGGTAACTCGCCGTTTTGCCTGGCGGCGCGATTGTTCCGCGATCAGCAAGGCGTGCAAGCACAATTCACCGGGGATCCGGCAGCAAGGGAATTTTTGGGGATGGACGAACTCTGAAGGGTAGTGCTGGCGAGGATTGCGGCCTCGCCAGCGCTGCAAGGCTGCTCCTGTAAAGCCTGAACAGGCTGTGCAGGATCAGCTTCGCGCAGGTGCTTTTTGCTTAGCGATAAGTCGGCAGTGCAAAGCGCTGCTGGCTTTGCAGCATGTTGATCATCGGCAGCTCGCTGGCTTGTTCAGCCAGGTCGCGGCGGATAGCGCTGATGGCCCACGACAGCTGCTCGGCACTGTGCATTTGACCGTAGGTCAGTACACGGCGGGTAACTTTGCCATCGGCTGCACGCAGGGTCAGCAGGATACCGCCGTCAGGGCGTGGCTGAGTGTTGACCGAGTAGGCGGAAAAGACCGAGGCGAATTTTTGCTGAATAAGGTCCATATCAACTCCTGGCTGAATGTATGTGCAGACGTTGAGTTGATGGTTGCAGTGACCGTGCCAGCTTTTGCCATGTAAAAAACCCTTTATAATCAATAGCTTGAAAATTTTATTGATTTTGCGCCTCGTGCAGTGTGCAAGGTCATGCAATTTGCACAGTGCATTTTGCAAGGTCATAGCCGCAGCCTCTTGCCCCCATAGAATCTGAACCTTTGACCCACTGGTAGTGCCTGACCAACACTTGGGTCATCCATTTTGCCAGGAGGTTACCGATGTCCGACCAACAGCCCGCCACCATGAATGACGATGAAGCAGCCGCATTTGCCGACGAGGTGTTCGACCGCGCCCGCCGTGGCGACGCCGACATGTTAGGGCGCCTGCTCGACAGCGGCCTGCCGGTCAACCTGCGTAACCACAAGGGCGATACCCTGCTGATGCTTGCCAGCTACCACGGCCAGCATCAGGCCGTGCGCGTGCTGCTCGAGCACGGCGCCGATCCGTTGATTGCCAACGACAACGGCCAGTTGCCGATTGCTGGCGCGGCGTTCAAGGGTGACCTGCCGATGATCGAGCTGCTGATCGAGCATGGGGTACCGGTGGATGCCGCCGCTGCCGACGGGCGTACGGCGTTGATGCTGGCGGCAATGTTCAACCGCAGCGAGATTCTTGAGTTCCTGCTGGCCAAAGGCGCAGACCCGGTACGCCAGGATGTGCGCGGCGCCAACGCCCTGGCTGCAGCGCAGACCATGGGTGCGGCCGACACCGCAGCACGCTTGCAGGCGCTCGCCGGCTAACCCTCAGGGGGCGTTTGCGGCTATCCTTGGTGACATTTTTCACCTTGCAGAGCCCCCACATGAAAGACCAACTGCGCGAATTCATCAGCCTCATCGGTGCCGGCTGCATGCCCGATGACGAGATCGAGCGCATTGCCGACGAGGCCGCTCAGGCCTACGCCGACCCCGCCGCATTCCTCGCTGCCAACCCAGACATCAACTACGACGACAGCTACCCGATGCCGCTGGGCGAGTGGATCGTGCTTGGCAGTTTGCCGGAGACGGTGGTGTTCATCGGTGACAGCTATCAGGAGCTGTTCCAGGCGATCAGCGAGTCGTTCGACAGCAGCGTCGCCCTCAACCTCAAGCCCAAGCAACTGGCCAAGACCGAGGCGCTGACAGCGCTCAACCGCATTCAGGTGCAGATGGCTGCCTTGAACAAGGAAGCCGGTGGTTATGTACTGCTCAACTTCAGCCAGTTACTGGACGAGGAGCTGCAGATGGTCATGGTTGGCCAGCATGACCTGGCGCGGGTGCTGGAGCTGGGTCAGCAATTGAATATCAGGGTCGAGCCGGCCCTGGAAGCCTTGAAGGTTGCCGTCCACGTCTGAGCCGGGGACCGCGCGCTGGGGTTAACCCAGCGCGGTATCGAGAAACATCATCACCGCAAAACCGCCCATCAAGCCCAGCGTTGCCGAAGTCTGGTGGCCATTGCGGTGGGTTTCGGGGATCACTTCGTGGGACACCACAAAGATCATCGCGCCAGCCGCCAGGCCCATGCTGATCGGGTAGGCCAGGGCAAAGCCGGTGGAGATGCCCAGGCCGATCACCGCGCCTAGCGGTTCCATCAAGCCCGAGCCGACGGCAACCATTGCCGCTTTGAAGTTCGACAGCCCGGTCGCGCGCAGGGCCAGGGCGACTGCCAGGCCTTCGGGGATATCCTGAATGGCAATGGCGCTGGTCAGCGGCAGGCCGACAGCCATGTCGCCATTGGTGAAGCTGACGCCGATGGCCATGCCCTCGGGCAGGTTGTGCAGGGTGATCGCCAGCACGAACAGCCACACCCGATTTATCCGCTCGGCCTCCGGCCCCTGCCTGCCGACGGTTTCGTGCTCATGCGGGGTGAAGCGGTCCAGGCCGAGCATCAGCAACACGCCCAGGCCCATGCCGACCACCACGGTCAGTGCTGCTGCTGCGCCGTTGCCGGTAATTTCCCGGGCTGCTTCCAGCCCCGGCAGAATCAACGAGAACGAACTGGCCGCGAGCATCATGCCGGCGGCAAAGCCGAGCATCACATCCTGGCTACGCGAGCTGACATCGCGCAGCACCACCGCCAATACCGCACCCAGTGCCGTCGCGCCAAAGCCGGCGAGGCCACCGAGCACGGCCAGGTGCAGGTTCTCCGAGTGATCGCCATTGACCGCATTCCACATGCTGGCGCCGAGCAAGCCGAGGATGGCCAGCAAGGCCACCCCCAGGCCGAAGCTCAGCCACGGCGACGCCTGCGCATGCTGGCGCAGGCTACTGAACAGGCGGGAAACGGTCGGGCTGTCGACGGCGCTGTCGGTGTGAGCGGGGGGCATGCGAACCTCTGGGCAATGGATGAAGCAGTCTAAGCAGTGACCGCGCCTGCTCGCCAAGGATTCCCTTCTATCGACGTGATAGGCGACTATGCTCACCGGACATGACTTTATGGGGAGTACCTGCATGGGATCTACATTCAACGGCCTGATCGGCCTGATCATTCTTGCCCTGGATATCTGGGCGATCATCAATGTGGTCAAAAGCGGCGGGTCCACGGGCAGTAAATTGCTCTGGATCCTGCTGATTCTGGTGCTGCCGGTAGTGGGCCTGATCATCTGGGCCATCGCCGGGCCGCGCGGCAACGTGCGCGTCTGACCCGCTTGGCGGCAGTCAGCCCCGTGCCAGCGCGGGGCTGACTGCGCAGTCGCTGCTTCGTGACACAATTTTCACATTGGATTAACCAGAATCCGCGCCGCACAATGTCGCGTTTGCCCTACCGCCACGACCGCTGGCAGGGCTTATGGGCGCTGTCGCCTTCCCGCAAACTCCTAGGATCTTCCCATTCATGGCTAACACGGATGCCTTGAAACAACGGGCCGTGCCGGTTCGTTCCGCGCCGACCCTGCAATCGCACCTGGCCTACACCTTGCTCTGCGGCCTGGTCATCATGCTGATGCTCAGCCTGGTACGCCTTGGCCTGCTGGTCTACAACAGCGACATGATCGGCGATACGCCGTATTCCACGGTTGCCGAGGGCTTCCTCAATGGCCTGCGCTTCGACCTGCGGGTGGTGGTGTACCTGAGCATCCCGCTGCTACTGGCGATCCTCAGCCCGGCCGCGATGGCAGCGCGTGGTGTATTCCGCGTGTGGCTGACGATCGCCTCGAGCGTGGTCATGTTCCTTGGCCTGATGGAGCTGGACTTCTATCGCGAGTTCCACCAGCGCCTCAACGGACTGGTGTTCCAGTACGTCAGGGAAGACCCGAAAACCGTCCTGAGCATGCTCTGGTACGGCTTCCCGGTGGTGCGCTATCTGCTCGCCTGGGTGATCGGCACCTGGCTGCTGAGCCTGTTGTTCAAAGGCATCGATCGGCTGACCCGGCCTGCCAGCGGCGCGCTGCACGGCAACCCGCGCCCGCCTGTGGCCTGGTATTACCGCTTGGCCGTATTCATGGTGATCCTGCTGATTGCCGTGATTGCCGCCCGTGGCACCCTGCGCCAAGGCCCGCCGATGCGCTGGGGCGACGCCTTCACCACCGACTCCAACTTCATCAACCAGCTGGGCCTCAATGGCACGCTGACCCTGATCGACGCTGCCAAGAGCCGCTTCGGTGAGGATCGCGCCAATGTCTGGAAGCCAGTGCTCGATCAGCAAGTGGCGCAGCAAACTGTGCGTAACCTGCTGCTGACACCGCACGACACCCTGGTCGATGCCGACGAAGCTGCGATCCGCCGTGATTTCGTACCGCCAGCCGAGCGCACCCTGCCGATCAAGAACGTGGTGGTGATCCTGATGGAGAGCTTCGCCGGTCATTCGGTGGGCGCGCTGGGCAGCCCCAACAACATCACGCCGTACTTCGACAAGCTGGCCAAGGAGGGTCTGCTGTTTGACCGCTTCTTCTCCAACGGCACCCATACCCATCAGGGCATGTTTGCCACCATGGCGTGTTTCCCCAACCTGCCGGGCTTCGAATACCTGATGCAGACCCCTGAGGGTGGCCACAAACTGTCCGGCCTGCCGGCGCTGCTCAGTGCCCGCGACTACGACGATGTGTACGTCTACAACGGCGACTTTGCCTGGGACAACCAGTCCGGTTTCTTCGGCAACCAGGGCATGACCACCTTTATCGGCCGTAACGACTTCGTCAATCCGGTGTTCTCCGACCCGACTTGGGGGGTGTCCGACCAGGACATGTTCGACCGTGGCGCCGAGGAGCTGGCAAAAAACTACGACAAGAAACCCTTCTACGCCTTGCTGCAGACGCTTTCCAACCACACCCCGTACGCGCTGCCAAAAGACCTGCCGGTAGAGCCTGTGACCGGCCAGGGCCGTCTCGACGAGCACCTGACCGCCATGCGTTACTCCGACTGGGCGCTGGGCCAGTTCTTCGAGAAGGCGCGTAAAGAGCCTTACTTCAAGGAGACCCTGTTCGTCATCGTTGGCGACCACGGCTTTGGTAACCACCAGCAGGTCACCGAGCTCGATCTAGGCCGCTTCAACGTGCCGCTTCTGCTGATCGGCCCGGGCATCCAGGACAAATTCGGTGCGGTCGACCACACCGTCGGTACCCAGGTCGACATCGTTCCGACCATCATGGGCCGCCTGGGTGGTCAGACCCGTCATCAGTGCTGGGGCCGTGACCTGCTCAACCTGCCGGAAGGCGATCAGGGTGTGGGCATGATCAAACCGTCGGGCAGCGAGCAGATCGTTGGCCTGGTGAAGGGCGACCGCATTTTGATCGAGTCCAAGGACATGACCCCGCGCATGTACCGCTACCAGCTGGGCAGCGAGTTCAAGGCCGAACTGATCGAAAGCCCGGATCAGCCCGAACTGCTGAAAAACCTCGAAGCCTACATCCAGACCGCTACCAAGAGCCTGCTCGACAACACCGCAGGCGTGGTCCACGGCACACCCAAATAGGGCGCGCTGGGGCACCGTGAAGGGCTCGCCGGGTAACCGGCGGGCCCTTTTTCATGTGCGCCTGGCGAGCGCGCTGAACAACTTCTGCAGCCAGTGGTCAAGCTAGAACGGATGTCAGTCAATTCCGTATCCACCGAGGGTTATTCGATGAAAGAGTGGGAAGTCATCTTTGCCGACCAGAAAGGTGAACCGACGACGCTGCTGCTTACCGGCGATCAGCGTCCCAGTGATGAAGAGGCGGCACGCGCAATACGCACCAAGCTTTTTCCGCTTTTGAATGAACTGGATTTGAATGACTTCCAGGACCGTAGCGACGCGCCGACGGCACGCTGGCTCAAGGAGCAGAACGGCGTAACCATCAGCGACATCCGCGAACTGCCTTGAGCAGCCCCTCTGGCGTAGTGCTGCGATAAGCACTACGCTAGTCTCACGCATCGGCCTCTTCTGCGGGCCGACGCGGTTTTCTTCGCGTCTTGCATCAGCTCGATCAGCTCGGCTTGTTTGCGGCCTTTACCGGCGCCGGCAAGTGCGTAGTGCACGGAAAGTCTATCCATTGCATTATTCAGGAGGACGATTCATGAGCAGCCAGAACGACGACATCAGCAGCAATGTCCTGCGCCAGATGAAAGCTGGCGGTTTTGACTTCACCCAGATCCACCCCATCGAGTTCTATGCGGTATTTCCAGATGAAAGCGGCGCCCGCCAGGCGGCCGGGCGGTTTCGTGGCGAGTCGTTGAATGCTCAGGTACGAGAACGTGATGATGGCGGCTGGAACCTTGAGTTGAGCAAGATCATGTATGCAACCTACCGCGGCATCGGTGCCTTCGAAGAGGCCTTCGAGGGGGTGGTTTCACCCCTCGGTGGCGAAGTCGAAGGCTGGGGCGTCAAGCACGAGCGGCAAACCGCTTAAGTGCCATGGCCATTCGCGAGTGCGCTCGCGAATGGCTCTACCTGCGGCTCACCCTTTGCGCTTGCTCATGTGCGTCAGGTACGCCAGCAGCGCGTCCAGTTCCTGTTCACTCAATTCACTTTCGGCAAAGCCAGGCATTTTTGCCTGCGACCACTGGCGCAAGCTTTGTGGGTCGCGAATGTATTTGCGCAAAAACGCCGGCTGGAAGTACTCGGTAGGATTGTAGGGGCGATTCAGGTCCGGACCGAACTGCGCATCACCGGCGCCATTGAGGCGGTGGCAGGCCATGCAGTTCTGTTGATACAGGGCAAAGCCCTGGCGTACCGGGTCGTCACTGGGCAGGCTGGCTTCGGGCAGCAGTGCCGGGAAGCGTTGCTCGACCGCTGCCAGGCGGCGAATGGTGGCGATCTGGAAGGGCCATTGCTCCGGGCGGATGGCACTGGCCTTAGGGTTGCTCCAGACCAGATAGAACGGCCCGGCGCTCGGCTGGCCTTTACCCAGTGCGGGCCACGGCTTGGCGCTGTCCTCTACCGCCAGCCACGCCTGCGCGGGGCCATTGGCCAACAGCGGCGCAGCGGGCATCTCGGCAGCAAAGCCATCCAGCGCAATGGCCTGCAGGTGTTCGCCTGGCTGCACGCCCTCGAGCAACACAGCCAAGGGCACTACGCGGTAATGCATGGGCCGCTTGTAGGCGACGTCTGCCGGGATGTCGATATCACGTGCCTGCGGATGGGCAAGCAGCTCAGCAGTTTGCCAATGGCGCGTGCGCTCACCCAGCTCAAGGTTCAGCTGCGCCGCAGCCACGGGCAGGCTGAGCAGCAGTGCCAGCAGGGCGAAGGTGATGCGCATAGGTAATCTCCAACCGGTGAGATCGGCAGATTACCTATGCAGTGTCTGAAATAGCCACACAAGCTGTCAGCCAAACAGCCGAGAAAGGTTCGGCAAGATCAGCAGCAAGGTGGTAGCGAACAATATGAGTCCGGCTTGGCGTACTTTTGATTGTCTGAACATGGCGGACCGCCTTCTTGTTGTTATTCCTGAATAGCCGTTGGCTTCCCTTTGCCGGGTCGGGTCGATCACAGCGGCGTGGCTACACGCCGGTTCTGCTGGCTTCCTGCTTTTGGGTATACATCCAACAGTAGGGTGTAGGTTATGCATGTTTGAGAACCCTTTGTTATAAGTGCAGGCTTTGACATACAAGTTTCATTTAAGGCCACTTGCCAGCAGCCCGATAAGTCTGAGCTAGACCGCTGCGCGATGGGGGTTACCAAGGGTGACACCCCTTACCGTTCGTCAGTACAGCCTACTTGCTTGTACGTGTCTTTCGCGGCAGTCTCTACAGCCAAACCCTCCTTGTGTCGTTCAGGACTATCGCTATGTCGTTACGCATCTGCATCCTTGAAACCGACGTCCTGCGGCCAGAGCTGACGGCGCAGTACCAGGGTTACGGCAGGATGTTCGAGCAGCTGTTCTTGCGTCAGTCGGTCAACCAGGCCGAGTTTCGTGTGTACAACGTGATGAACGGCGACTATCCCCCCGAGGGCGAGCGCTTCGATGCGTATCTGGTGACCGGCAGCAAGGCCGACTCATTCGGCGATGATCCGTGGATCCAGACCCTCAAGGCGTACCTGCTCAAGCTGTACGAGCGTGGCGACAAGTTGCTGGGCGTGTGCTTTGGCCACCAACTGCTGGCGCTGGTGCTCGGCGGCAAGGCCGAACGTGCCGACCGTGGCTGGGGCGTGGGCGTGCACCGCTACACCCTGGCTGCGCATGCGCCATGGATGGACTCGCAGGTAACCGAGTTGACCCTGCTGATCAGCCATCAGGATCAGGTCACTCAGCTGCCGAAAGGCGCCACGGTGATTGCTTCGAGCGATTTCTGCCCGAACGCTGCCTATCATGTGGGCGATCAGGTGCTGTGCTTCCAGGGCCACCCTGAGTTTGTCCATGATTACTCGCGGGCACTGCTCGATGCCCGCCAGGAGCATTTGGGGGACGAGGTTTACCAGCGCGCCATTGCCAGCCTCAAGCTGGAGCACCAAGGCGATCTGGTTGGCGAGTGGATGCTGCGCTTTGTTGCGCACGCACCGAGCGCCAAGGAAAGCGCCGCCTGAGGCAGTTGTCAGGAGCCGCCAGCGCGGCTCCTGCTTATCCCGCTACAACCAGCCCGAGCGCTTGAAACTGGCGAACAGCCCGGTGCAGCCGAGGCCGATCACGCTCAGCACCGCAAAGTAGCCGTAGTGCCAGCTTAGCTCGGGCATATTCTGGAAATTCATCCCGTAGATCCCGGCAATCGCCGTCGGGAACGCCAGGATCGCTGCCCACGCGGCGAACTTGCGCTGGGTAATGCTCTGACGTGACGACTCCAGCAGCATGCCGATCTCGATGGTCTGGCTGGCGATATCGCGAATGCTCACCAGGTCTTCCATCTGCCGGGTGACGTGGATCTGCACGTCGCGAAAATACGGGCGCATGTTTTTGTCGATGAAGGGGAAGCTCAGCCGCTGCAGCTCTTCGCTGATTTCCACCATCGGCGCCACGTAGCGGCGCAGGCGCAGGATGTCGCGGCGCAGGCTGTGCAGGCGGCGGATGTCGTCTTCCATCAGCGAACTGCTGAGCACGCTCTGTTCCAGCTCCTCGATCTCGCCGTGGATCGCTTCGCTGACTGGCTGGTAATTCTCTGTGACGAAGTCGAGCAGGGCATACAGCACGAAGTCTTCACCGTGATCGAGCAGCAACGGTCGGGCTTCGCAGCGCTGGCGCACCAGCGCGTAGGATTTGGAGTGGCCGTTGCGGCAGGTGATGATGTAGCCGTTGCCGGCAAAGACGTGCGTTTCGATGAATTCCAGCTTGCCGTCCTGCCGCACCGGCGAATAGGTGACGATGAACAGCGCATCGCCGAAGGTTTCCAGCTTGGGCCGGCTGTGTTTCTCCAGCGCGTCCTCAATGGCCAGCTCATGCAGGTTGAACTGGCACTGCAGGCTGGCCAGCTCTTCGGCGCTGGGCGCTTCCAGGCCGATCCAGACGAAGTGGCCGGGCTTTTTCGCCCACTCACTGCCCTCGTCGATGCTGATGTTGGTGACCTTTCTACCGGCGCTGTACACCGCCGCTGCGACGACTCGACCCATGGCTGTCCGCTTGTTCGGTTGACTATGTCGGACAGCTTGGTCGGTCTGCGCCGCGCAGGCAACCTCGGCGCGGGCTCAGAGGGCAAAGTCCTGGTCGAGGATGATCGCTTCGTCGAGCGCGTCGAGCAGGTTCTTGCGCACTTTCAGCTTGGTTTTCTTGTGCGCATTCATGTTCAGTTTTTTCAGCGTATGGGCTGCGCTGGTGGCGGCTTCAAGCAGTTGCTCGGCGGGTACCACCGCATCGAGGAAGCCAGCTTCGCAGGCCGCCTGCGGGTCGAACATCTCGGCGTTGATCACCGAGCGATGGAAGGCCGAGCGGCGCAGGCGGTCGCGGGCCAGTTCGATGCCGGCGTGGTGCATGGTCATGCCGATGGCGACTTCGTTGAGGCCGATCTTGTACGGCCCTTCGACGCCGATGCGGTAGTCGGCCGACAACAGCAGGAACGCCCCCTTGGCCACTGCATGGCCGGGGCAGGCGACGATCACCGGGAATGGGTGCGCGAGCAGGCGGCGGGCCAGGGTCGAGCCTGCGGTAACCAGCGAGACCGCCTGCTGTGGGCCCGAGGTCATTACCTTGAGGTCGTAGCCGCCGGAGAGAATGCCGGGCTGACCGGTAATGATCACCACAGCGCGCTCCACTACCGCACGATCAAGGGCGGCGTTGAATTCGGTGATCAGGTCTGGCGAGATGGCGTTGACCTTGCCGTTGTTCAGGGTCAAGGTGGCGATGCCGTCTTCGGCGTGGTAAGCGATCAGCTCGTTCATGGCAGAGTCCTTTAAGTGGCGTGGCGATGACGTTACCCAGCGCAGCTGCGCAGGTAAAGCGGCAAGGCTGACCGGCCAGTCAGCTGCGGCCATCGCGGCCACGGGTTGCGGCCGTGGCCGCCGTTGCGCGGGAAAAGCGCCGGGTACAATGGCAGCTTTGCCATCGGCCCCTGCAGCGATCCTCGGGTTTGCTTAAGCGCATGAAAATTCTGAAAAAAGCGCTTGCCAATACCCGACTCTTCGACTAAATTAGCGCGCCTCGACAGGCTGAATAGCTTGAAGAGAAACGGTGAAGTGTCCGAGTGGTCGAAGGAGCACGCCTGGAAAGTGTGTATACGAGAAATCGTATCAAGGGTTCAAATCCCTTCTTCACCGCCACATTCTACGAGAAGCCCTCGAACTGAAAAGTTCGGGGGCTTTTTGTTTTGGGCTCGGTTTGGCGGGCTGTACTTCACCTGCATGCGGTTGATGACCGCATGCAGGTCGACGCTGGGTTAAAAACTTACCGAAGCCGACAACCGAGCCGTACGCGGGGCGCCCTGGAACAGGTAGTTGTCGCCCAGATAATCGCCAGTGTCGCGCCAGTAGCGCTTGTCGAACAGGTTGTCGACGGTCAGGCGCAGTACCGTGTCATAGCCGCCGATGGCTATGCGGTAGCGGCTGCCGAGATCGAACACGGTGTAGCCGCCGACTTCGACGTTACCGGCCTGGCTGGCGTACTTGCTGGCGCTGTAACGGGCGCCGCCGAGCAGGGCCAGGCCGGGCACCGGTAGGGTGTATTCGGCGTGCAGCGCGGCGCGCAACTTCGGCACGTTGATCGCCTGGTGGCCTTCGTAAGCGTCGGTGCCGCTGTCTTCGACTCGCGCGCGAATCGCGGCGACGCTGGCCTGAAGCTGCAACTTCGAGGTGGCCCAACCGCTGGCGCCGAGCTCCAGGCCGGTATTTTTTTACTGGCCTTGCTGGACGTAGGTAAAACCACCGTCCTCGGGGCGAGCGTACTGATACGCCTGGCGGATCTGGAACAGCGCAGCGCTGAAGCTCATGCCTTGCCAGTCATGCTTGATGCCCAGTTCCAGTTGCCTTGAGAGCGTTGGGGCGAGGATTTCGCCGAGGTTGCTGGTGAACCACGGTGCCGTGCCCCCGGCCGACAGGCCTTTGGAGTAGCTGGCGTAGACGGTGGTGTCAGGCTGCGGCTTGTAGATCAGCGCAGCATTTGGCAGCAGTTGATACTGCTGCGTGTGGCGGCCCGCAATGCCAGTCTCGTCCCAAGTCTTCTCATCCAGGCGCACTTCGCGGGCTCCTAGCACGGTTTGCCACTGCTCGTTGAAGGTGATGCGGTCGCTGAAGAACACACCGTATTGGCGACTGTCGAGGCGGCGCTCGCTGGCGCCAACGGTCTTGCTCGACGGTTCCAGTGGCGGCGCGCCGGTATCGATATTGCCGCTGCCGAGCCATTCGTTGTAGTACTGGCGTTGGTCGAGGGTACGGCGTTGCGCACTGGCACCTACGATCAATTCGTGGCCGAGGCCCAGGGCATCGAAGCGACCATTGAGCATTGCCTGCGCCTCATCGGTACGACGGGTGTCGTCCGGGCTGCGGTAGTCATAGATGTCGTAATCGCCATTGCCGGCAAAGAACGCGCCTTCGCTCGAACCCCAGGCAAACGCACTGTAATCGTCGATTACCACCTTGCTGCGCGAAGCACTCAGCGTGCCGCTCCAGTCGTCATTGAAGCGGTACTCGAAGCGCCCGCCAAGGTTCAGCGAATCGTTCTGCACGGGCTTGGCCCATTGCTGATAAGCAAGCCGATCACTCGGATCGACCCCATGCGGCACTGCGCTGCCACCAAGCAGTTGATAACCCGGCACTGAGCGCTGCTCGCGGTGCTGATACTCGGCGTCCAGCTGCAAGGTGGCGTTGCTGCTGATCTGCCAGTCAAACGCCAACGAGGCAAAATCACGCTTGCCGTCGGCGTGGTCGACATACGAGCGAATGTCCTCATGGGCGAGGTTGGCGCGCAGGCCGAACTGGCGCTCGCTGCCGAACCAGCCGCCAACGTCAGTGGCCAGATAGCGCTCGCCCTGTTCGTTGGTCGAGACGCTGACGCTGCGCACATCGGCGGCGCGTTTGCTCACGTAATTGATCAGGCCGCCCGGCTCGGAGACGCCACTCTGCAAACCCGACAAGCCCTTGAGCAGTTCCACCTGCTGCTTGTTCTCCAGTGCGACGTTCTGCTCGCCGGCGATGGTCTGGCCGTTGATCTTGTAGCTGCTGGCAGCATTGAGCTCGAAGCCGCGCACGTTGAAGTTTTCGTAGTAGCCAATCGGCGCATAGCTTTCGCCCACCGAGGCATCGCTTTGCAGCACTTCGCTGAGCTTGCGCACCTGGCGGTCTTCCAGCAGTTGCTGGCTGAATACGCTGATCGAGGCCGGGGTGTCGAGCAGCGCCGCTGGCTGCCAGCCGCCGACCTGCGCCTGGCGCACCTGATAACCGTCGCTGGCGGAAACATCGGTCACCTGCAACGGCGCCAGGGTCACGCCGTCAGCGAGGGCCTGCCCGCTGTGCAGAGCAAGGCCAAGGCTGAGCAGGCTCAGGGGCAGGCGAGGGCGAAGCGAGGTCATGCAGGGCTCCTGGAAAAACGCGCGCGCGGCACCGCTGCGCCCAGGGCAGGCGGGGCGTGGCAGCGGCAGCGGGCAGCCTGCTGGTGTTGCGCCAGGCAGGCGAAAAAGGGGCGCCATGGTAGCAGGCGCAGCAGCGCCGGGCGCCCCTATTTCAGAGGCGCCCGTTCAGAGAAACGATTGAGCTGGCAGATAATTCAGCTCGCGGCAGCCGACGGGCGTGGCGGCTGCAGCTTGCGCCTGCGCTCGGCCAGAACCCACACCAGCAAGGCCAGCGTGCCGATCAGGATCCCGGCGACGACGATGGCTTTCCAGCCGCTGTACTCGAACAACTGCGTCCCCAGCAGTGAGCCCAGCGCGCCGCCGATGAAGTAGCAGGTGATGTAGCCGGCATTGAGCCGGGTGCGGGCCTCGGGACGCAGGCTGATCACGGCGTTCTGGTTGCTGACATGTACCAGTTGTACCGCCAGATCAAGCAGCAACACACCGATCAGCAGGGCCACCAGCGACTGTTCGGCAAAACCCAGTGGCAGCCACGACAGCACCAGCGCACTCAGGCCCACGGTAGTGCCGAGGGCACCCTTGCCGCGGTCGGCCAGGCGCCCGGCCCAGTTCGCTGCCAGGGCACCGGCAGCCCCGGCCAGGCCAAACAGGCCGATGGCCGCCTCGCCATAGTGGTAGGGCTCGCGCACCAGCAAAAACGCCAGTGGGGTCCAGAACAACGCAAACAGGCTGAACGCCAACAGCCCCAGCAACGAGCGCAGGCGCAGCACCGGCTCTTCGGCGAACAGGCGAAACACCGAGCCAATCAGTGCCGGGTATTTCAGCCCAGCGTGGCTCTTGTGCTGCGGCAGGCTGCGGTATAGCGCGATGGCGCTGATCGCCATCAACACTGCCGCCAGCACATAGATGCTGCGCCAGCCGCCCAGCTCGGCCATGAAGCCCGCAGCGGTGCGCGCCAGCAGGATCCCCAGCAGCAGCCCGCTCATCAAGGTGCCGACCGCGCGGCCGCGTTGTTCGGGGGCGGCCAGGCTGGCGGCCATCGGCACCAGAATCTGCGCCACCACCGAAAACAATCCGGTCAGCGTGGTGCCGACCAGCAACCAGGCCAGGTTCGGAGCGCAGGCACTGATGACCAGGCCGACCGTGGCGATGGCAATCATGCACACGATCAGCCGCCGTTGCTCGAACATGTCGCCCAGCGGCGCTAGCAGCAGCAGGCCGGCGCCGTAACTGAGCTGCGCAGCGATGACGATGGTGCCGGCGCTGGCCGTACTCAGGCCAAACTGTTCGGCGATGCTGTGCAGCAAAGGTTGCGCGTAATAGTTGCTGGCAACGGCCAGGCCGGTGGCGGTCGCCATCAGCAGGATGAGGGCGCGACTCAAGGTCGGGGAGGGCATGGCAGGTCCTTTGCTGGCAGTAAAAAGTACATCGAGTATTGGGGCTGCGTTGGCCCCATCCCAATTCAATTGCTGCATGGTAGCGATTACCAGGCGACCCCGTCGCGCTGTCTGGCGCAACGGGGCAGGTACTCAGGCCGAAAAGCCGCCATCCACGGTCAGGCTGGCACCGGTGATGTAGCCCGCTTCGGGGCCGGCGAGGTAGGCGACAAAGCTGGCGATTTCCTCGGCATGGCCATAACGGCCGACGGCCATCAACGGGATCAGGCTGTTGGCAAAGTCGCCATCGGCCGGGTTCATGTCGGTATCCACTGGCCCTGGCTGCACGTTGTTGACGGTCACGCCCTGCGGGCCGAGGTCGCGTGCCAGGCCTTTGGTCAGGCCAACCAGCGCTGACTTGCTCATGGCATACGGGGCGCCGCCGGCAAACGGCATGCGCTCGGCATTGGTGCTGCCGATATTGATGATCCTCCCGCCCTGGCCCAGGTGCGACGCTGCAGCCTGACTGGCGACGAACACGCTGCGCACGTTAACCGCGAGCATGCGGTCGAACTCGGCCAGATCGAACTCGGCGACGGGTGCAACGGCGAGCACGCCGGCGTTGTTGACCAGGATATCCAGCCTGCCGAAGGCGTCGACGGTGTTCTGTACCGCTTGCTGGACGGCGCTGGCATCGGCGCTGTCTGCGCGCAGCGCCAAGGCCTTGCCGCCGGCGCTATTTATCTCTTCGGCCAAGGCCTGGGCAGGCCCGGCGGAGCTGACGTAGGTGAACGCGACGTGTGCGCCTTGCAGCGCCAGGCGGCGCACGATGGCTGCACCGATGCCACGCGAACCGCCTTGGACCAAAGCGACTTTGCCGGTGAAGGTGAGGGAACTGGACATGGGCGAACTCCTGCTAGTGGGCAAGGCGAAAGGCCTTGGGATGGGCGCAGTATCCGCTGCCGATTAGCTACTGATAAGATGCTAATCACGATCAGCAGAGTAAACCCTGGGTTGCTAATCATGGCCATCGAGTCATTCAGTACGCTGGAATGCTTTATCCGCAGCGCCGAGGTTGGCAGCTTCGCCGAAGCGGCTCGGCGGCTGCGCCTGACTCCGGCCGCAGTGGGCAAGAACGTTGCCCAGCTGGAGTCGCGCCTGGGTGTGCGGCTGTTTCAGCGCAGCACCCGCAAGCTGACCCTGACCGAAGCCGGCCAGCGCTTTCTAAGCGAGGTCAAGGACAGCTTCGGCACTATCCAGTCGGCCATGGCCAACCTGGCCAGCGCGCAGGGGCAGCCGGCGGGGCTGTTGCGGGTGAGCATGGGCACGGTGTTCGGCCGCCTGTACGTGCTGCCGCTGCTGGGTGAGTTTTTGCAGCGCTTCCCGGCGATCACGCCGGATTGGCACTTCGACAACCGCCAGGTCGACCTGATCGGCCAGGGTTTCGATGCGGCCATCGGCGGCGGCTTCGAGCTGCCGCCGGGAGTGGTGGCGCGGCGGTTGACTCCAGCGCATCGAGTGCTGGTCGCGGCGCCTGGGTTTATTCAAGGGCGCGCCGCGATCAATCAGCCGGAAGATCTGATCGAGTTGCCCGGCATTCTTATCCGCTCGCCGCAGACCGGCCGCGTGCGGGCCTGGCCATTGACCAGTCGCGGGCGTGAGCAACGACCGCTGCAGTTGCGTCAGGCCATGACCATGAGCGACTCCGATGCTGCCTGCGCGGTGGCCCAGCAAGGCCTGGGGATTGCCTTGGTCAGCCTGCCGTTTGCTGTGCCGTACCTGCGCGCTGGCCTGCTGCAACGGGTGCTACCGGACTGGTACGTGGACGATGGCAACATCAGCGTTTACTACGCTGGGCACAAGCTGCTGCCGGGCAAGACCCGCGCGTTCATCGACTTTGTCGTCGAGCAGTTTGCCGAGCAGGGCCTGGCCAGCGCCTTTGATGCGCTGGAGCTGCTTTAGACGACAGCAACCACGGCGGACACCTGGGCCACGCCTGCCACCACCAGGCTCACTTCATCGTCCAGCCGCTTGCCGATCAACACTTGCCCCAGTGGTGAGCGCGGGGTGATCACGGTCACCTGCTGCGGCCCGTGGCCAATCTTCAGGCCGGCGCCCTCCGGGCCAATGAACACCCGACGCTGATCGCCTTGTTCGTCTTCGAGGGTGACCAGGCTGCTGATCTGAATGCCGCGTGCGGGGTCATAGTCACGCAGCACCAACTGTTGATAGGTCAGCAGCGCCTGGCGGATCTCGGCAGCGCGACGGGCCTGGCCGGTTGCCAGGTAAGAAGCCTCGAGGCCGAGGGTGTCGTACTTGTTCTCGGCCTTGTTCTCTTCGGCGGTGGCGGCTTCATAGGCGATCTGCGCGGCCCGCCGCAGTGCCTCGACGTCGGCTTCGAGGGCAGTGACGATGGCGCTGAGGACTTCATTCTTGTTCAGCATCAGTAACAGAACTCGAGTACGCTGGCCTGGCTCTTGTCGGTCGGCGCGGTGCGATTCTGCTGCAGCCAGAACTGGCACTTGGGCTTGTTCAGGTTACGCGGGTTGCCCTGCGCGGCTGCGGCGGCCTGCTCGGCTTCCTGGTTGTGCAGAATGTCCTTGTAGCGCTCGAACATCTGCGCCTGGGCATCCCCGGCTGCGGCCGGTGCTGGCGCTACGATTGCCGGTGCCAGCACCTGAGCGACCGGCTGCACCTGTTCGGGCCACAACCGCGCCGCCAGCCACAGGCTCACGGCAATCGCGACGGCGCCAAGCCACAGGCCGAAGGCAATACACAGCACCAGTTGCACGGGCTTGAGGGTAATCTTCAGTTCACGGCGGCGGTACATGGCGGCCTCCTGGCAGGGCGGGGTGGCGAGCATTGTCGCATGGCCGCCGACAAATATTCAGCGCGGTGCTTTTGTCGGCAGGCGTTTATCCGCAAAATCGCGGGTTTTACCGCGCAGCATGGGAGCGGCGATGAAAGCCAGCTGGGATATCTTTTGCACCGTTGTGGATAACTACGGTGATATCGGCGTGACCTGGCGCCTGGCCCGGCAGTTGGTGGCCGAACACGGCCTGGCTGTTCGCTTGTGGGTCGACGACCTGAACGCCTTCGTGCCACTGTGCCCAGCCGCTGACGCCAACGCCGAGCAGCAGTGGCACGAGGGGGTCGACGTGCGCCATTGGCCGGCGGCATGGCCGGCCACTACACCAGCCGAGGTGGTGATCGGTGCTTTTGCCTGCCAACTGCCCCCGGCCTACATCGAAGCGATGAGCGCGCAAGCGACGCCGCCGTTGTGGCTGAACCTCGAGTACCTGAGCGCCGAAGACTGGGTCGAGGGTTGCCACGGTTTGCCGTCGCCCCAGCCCAACGGCCTGCGCAAGGTGTTTTTCTTCCCGGGTTTCACCGCCAGGACCGGCGGCCTGCTGCGCGAGGCCGGTTTGCTGGCGAGCCGCGACAGCCTGCAGTCAGCGCCAAAGCAACGGGCAGAGTTTTTGGCAGGGCTGGGCGTGCAGGTCGCATCCGGCAGCCGGCTGCTGTCGCTGTTCGCTTATGAGAACCGCCAGTTGGGCAGTTGGCTGCAGGCGCTGGCGGCAGGGGCGCAAGCGACTCACCTGCTGGTGCCACAGGGGCGAATTCTGGCGGACCTGGCGGCCTGGCTCGAGGTTGCCACGCTGGCGCCGGGTGCGCTGCATCAACGCGGCGCGCTGACTGTGCAGGTGGTGCCATTCGTCAGTCAGGGTGATTACGACAAGCTGCTGTGGGCCTGCGACTTCAATGTCGTGCGCGGTGAAGATTCGTTCGTGCGTGCGCAGTGGGCCGGTGTGCCGATGCTGTGGCATATCTACGTCCAGGACGAGAATGCCCACTGGGAAAAACTCGAAGCGTTCCTGGCGCTCTATCGCCAGGGTCTGTCAGACCCGGCCAGCGTGGCGCTGACCGCATTGTGGCGGGCATGGAACATCGACGGCGACATGGGCCAGGCCTGGCAAGCGCTGCAGCCATACTGGGACGAACTGCAAACCCATGCCCGCGAATGGGCTGTCGCGCAAGCCGCTCAGCCGGACCTCGCCACAGCGCTAGTACACTTTTGCCGAAATTCGCTATGATACGCGGCCTCGATTTTTATAAATCCATCCAGATTCGGATATTTCGCAATGAAAACTGGTAAAGAAATCAAACCCGGTACCGTTCTGCGCATCGATAACGATCCGTGGCTGGTTCAGAAAGCTGAGTTCACCAAGTCGGGCCGTAACAGCGCGATCATGAAGACCAAGCTGAAAAACCTGCTGACCGGCTACAAGACTGAAACCGTATACGGTGCAGACGACAAGCTGGACGACGTGATCCTTGATCGCAAAGAAGCAACCCTGTCGTTCATCAATGGTGATACTTACACCTTCATGGACACCACCGACTACACCATGTACGAGCTGAACGCCGAAGATATCGAGGCCGTTCTGCCGTACATCGAAGAAGGCATGACTGACATCTGCGAAGCTGTGTTCTTCGAAGAGCGTCTGGTATCGGTTGAACTGCCGACCACCATCAGCCGTAAAGTTGTCTACACCGAGAACTCGGCGCGTGGCGACACTTCGGGCAAGGTCATGAAGCCTGCCAAACTGTCCAACGGTACTGAAGTTCAGGTTGCTGACTTCATCGAAATCGACGAAATGATCGATATCGACACCCGTGACGGTAGCTTCAAAGGCCGTTCGAAGAAGTAATCACTTCTGCCGAACGCAAAAAAAACCCGGCGTTGGCCGGGTTTTTTTATGCCTGAAAATTACTCAGACGTTCACATGCAAGCGTACATCGACGTTGCCGCGGGTGGCATTGGAGTACGGGCAGACCTGGTGTGCCTTGTCGACCAGTTCCTGCGCTGCGGCTTGTTCCAGGCCGGGCAGGTTGATCTCCAGGTCGATGTCCAGGCCAAAGCCGCCGGGAATCTGGCCGATGCCGACCTTGGCGGTGATCGAGGTGTCTGCTGGCAACGGCTGCTTGGCCTGGCCCGCGACGAACTTCAGGGCACCGATGAAGCAGGCCGAGTAGCCGGCAGCGAACAGCTGCTCGGGATTGCTGCCTTCGCCGCCGGCGCCGCCGAGCTCTTTCGGCGTGCTCAGTTTGACTTCGAGCTTGCCGTCGTTCGAGCGGGATTTGCCATCACGACCACCGGTGGAAGTGGCTTGGGCAATGTACAGCGGAGTGACCTTTTGCATGACTAGCCTCGCGTAATGTGCTGCGCGCCGTAGCGCTGGTTGGTGTGGGAATTAAAATAGCGCGCAATTAGTTTGCGCGCAAGATAAATCACTAGCCGTTTGTCGGGACGGCTGTCCCAGCGTATTCGCTATACGGCTTTTTGCAGGCTGGCGCGCAGGTCCAACAGCTCGGACTGCAACTGCTGGAGCCGCTCCAGGCTGCGCCCGCTGGCCTGCAGAATGCACTGCGGCACGCGCTTGGCATCCTCATGCAGGGCATGGCCCTTGTCGGTCAGTTGCACCAGCACCACCCGCTCATCCTCGCGGCTGCGGGTGCGCTTGAGCAGGCCCTCGCTTTCCAGGCGTTTGAGCAGCGGGGTCAGCGAGCCAGGGTCGGTCAGCAGGCGATTGCTGATTTCACCTACGGTCAGGCCGTCCTGCTCCCACAACACCAGCATCGCCAGGTATTGCGGATAGGTCAGGCCCAGCGCCTGCAGCAAGGGCTTGTAAACCTTGGTCATCAGCAACGAGGTCGAGTGCAGGGCAAAACAGACCTGGTTGTTCAGCAGCAGCTCGTCGCAGGGGGCTTTAGTGTCGGCGTTCATGCAGGTCCTTGAATTCTTCAGATTTAAAATCTAGCACGCTGATAGCTGGCGCGCTCACTACCAGCGTAATTCGCTGCGCAGGGCAAGATCCCACGGCGGCAACGGACTGAACCGGCTCTTGAGGAATTCGAGCAGCAAGCGGCTGCGAGAGTTCGTTTCATGTTCCAGGCGTAATGCGTAGATACCGCTGGTCTCGGCTGCAGGCAGGCCGTTTTGACAGAATAACGGCACCAGGTCGCCGCGCAGCAGGTGCTCGCTGATCAGCCAGGTCGGCAGGTGCGCCACGCCCAAACCGGCCAGGGCGCCGCACAGCAGGGTCTCAGCGTTGTTGGCCGACATGCGCATGCGGCTGGGCCGATACTGGCGCTGTTGGCCGTCGACGTTGAAGCGCCAGGCAAACGGTGGCGCCAGGCCGTCCCAGTCGAGGCCGTCGTGCTCTGGTAGTTCGCTGGGGTAGTTGGGCAGGCCACGGTTGGTCAGATACGCCGGGCTGGCGCAGGCCACGCGGACCATATAGGCCAGTGGTGTAGCAACCAGCCGGGTGTCGGCCAAGGGGCCGGCGCGCAACACCAGATCGACCTCGCCCAGGTGGCTGCCGTGCAGGTCGACGAAGCTGTCGATCAGGCGCAGGCGCACGTCCAGCCCGGGATACGCCGCGAGAAAGTCGGCAATCGCCGGGGCCAGGTGCAGGCGGCCGAAGGCGGCCGGGGCGTCAATGCGGATCAGCCCCTCAGGGGCGTTGCTCAGCGAGACCGCTTCGGCGCGGGCCAGGCGCAGCTCTTCGATGATGCGCCGGGCGCGTTCGGCAAAGGCCTTGCCGGCGGGCGTTACGCGTACGGCATGGGTGCTGCGCACGAACAGCCGGCTGCCCACTGCTGCCTCGAGACTGTCGATGCGCCGAGCCACGGCTGATGGGGTCAGGGGATGGCGCCTGGACGCGGCGGAAAAACTGCCGGTGTCGAGCACGTCGAGGAACAGGCTCAGCTGTTCGGTAAGGGCATCGGGGTTCATTAAGACTCTACTTGTGCGAGATGCGCAAAGCCATTGTGCGCTGCTGTGCGTTTCCCTACCAGCCCGCAATGGTTAGCATGTACACATTGTGTAACAGGCAGATGAGGCCCTGATGATCGAGTGGTTGCTGTATATCGTACTGGGCGCTGCATTGGGCACGGTGGGCGGGTTGTTCGGCATCGGTGGCGGCTTGATCGCGATACCGGCGCTGGGCGTGCTGTTCGGTCTGGACCAACAACTCGCGCAAGGTACCGCGCTGGTGATGGTGGTGCCGAATGTGCTGCTGGCGCTGTGGCGCTACAACCAGCGCAACCGCATCGAACTGCGCTACGCCTTGCCGTTGTCGCTTTTCAGTCTGCTGTTCGCCTGGCTGGGCTCGATCTGGGCGGTCGGCATCGATGCCCATTCGATGCGCCTGGGCTTTGTCGGCTTTTTGCTGGCGTTGGTGGTGTGGAACCTGGCGCGGATGTTCATGCGCACCGCACCGGCCAGCAGCCAGTTGCGTTACCCGTGGCCGTGGCTGGGTGTGCTCGGCTGTTTTGCCGGGACCATGGGCGGGCTGTTCGGGGTTGGCGGCGCGGTGGTTGCCACACCGGTACTGACCAGTGTGTTCGGCACCACTCAGGTGGTCGCCCAGGGTCTGTCGCTGGCATTGGCGGCACCGAGCACCTCGGTGACTTTGCTCACCTACGGCCTGCACCACAGTGTTGACTGGCAGATGGGCGCTGCTCTGGCCGTGGGCGGGCTGCTCAGCATCAGTTGGGGCGTGAAGCTCGCGCACGCCTTGCCCGAGCGCGTGCTGCGCATGATGTTCTGTGGCTTTTTGGTGGTGTGCGCCGTGCTGCTGGCTTACGAGCTGTAAGCCGGTCGCGCAGTCACTGGCTGGCAATGACTGCGCGGAGCAGGTCAGCGACGGACCTGCTTGAGGGTTTCGGCGATGAGGAATGCCAGCTCCAGTGACTGGTCGGCATTCAGCCGCGGGTCACAGTGGGTGTGGTAGCGATCGGACAAGCCGTCTTCGGTGATCGGTCGCGCACCGCCAATGCACTCGGTGACGTTCTGCCCGGTCATCTCGATGTGAATGCCGCCAGCGTAAGAGCCTTCGGCCTGATGAACCTGGAAGAAGTGCTTCACCTCATCGAGGATCTGCGCAAAGTCGCGGGTCTTGTAGCCGCTGCTGGCCTTGATCGTGTTGGCGTGCATCGGGTCGCAGCTCCACAGCACCTGGCGGCCTTCGCGCTCTACCGTACGGATCAGCCCCGGCAGGTGTGTGCCGACCTTGCCTGCGCCCATGCGCACGATCAGGTTCAGGCGGCCTGGATCGTTGCTCGGGTTGAGCACATCGATCAGCCGAATCAACTCCTCAGGGTCCATGCTCGGGCCGACCTTGACCCCGATCGGGTTGTGCACACCGCGCAGAAACTCGACATGCGCGCCATCGAGCTGGCGGGTGCGGTCGCCGATCCACAACATGTGCGCCGAGCAGTCATAGAAATCGCCGGTCAGGCTGTCGCTGCGCACAAACGCTTGTTCGTAGTTCAGCAGCAGCGCTTCGTGGGCGGTAAAGAAGCTGGTTTCGCGCAGCTGCGGCGCGCTGTCCAGGCCACAGGCGCGCATGAACGCCAGGGTCTCGTCGATGCGGTCGGCGAGCTGGTGGTACTTGTCGGCCAGGGCTGAGTTGGCGATGAAGTCGAGGTTCCACTTGTGCACCTGATGCAGGTCGGCAAAACCGCCCTGGGCAAACGCGCGCAGCAGGTTGAGGCTGGCGGTGGACTGGTGGTACGCCTGCAGCAGGCGCTCGGGGTCGGGGATGCGGCTGGGTGCGTCGAAGCCAATGCCGTTGACGATGTCGCCGCGGTACGCTGGCAAGGTCACCTGGCCAATGGTCTCGTCACCGGCCGAACGCGGCTTGGCGAACTGCCCGGCCATGCGCCCGACCTTGACCACCGGGCAACCGGCCGCAAAAGTCATGACAATGGCCATCTGCAGCAGCACCTTGAAGGTGTCGCGGATCTTCGCGGCGGAAAACTCGGCAAAGCTCTCGGCGCAATCGCCGCCCTGCAGCAGAAATGCCCGACCCTGGGTGACCTCGGCGAATTGCCGGCGCAGCTCGCGCGCTTCACCGGCAAACACCAGCGGCGGATAGCTGGCGAGGGTCTGCTCGACCTTGGCCAGGTGCGCGGCATCGGGGTAGCTCGGCTGCTGCTGGATGGGCAGGGCACGCCAGCTTTCGGGGCTCCAGGGTTGGTTCATCACGGGCTCGTTATTGGCTGTTAGGGGCAATGGCTCATGGTATCAGGTGGCGGCGTGCTTGTTGCACCGCAGGCATTGACGGACAATGGCGCTTTTGTGCGCGGTGCAGCGGGAGTGGTAATGACTAACGAGCGGGAAGAGCGGCTGCTGGCTCGGGTCGAGGATGCCTATGGCATCGTCAGCGTTTACGAGGTCGAGGATTATCGTTTTCTCGAATTCGGTGAGGCCATCGAGCAAAGCTGCGTGTTTACCGCTGACCCTAGCTGGCTTGAATACGACTACACCCGGGCGATGCTGATCGGCGCGCTGTGCCATGAGCTGCCCGAGAGCGCGCTGTTTCTCGGCCTGGGGGCCGGTACGCTGACCCAGGCGTGCCTGAAGTTCCTGCCGTTGGATGACGTCGAAGCCATTGAGCTACGCCCGGATGTACCGCGGCTGGCCATGGAATACCTCGGTCTGGACGATGACCCGCGGCTGTATGTGCGCATTGGTGATGCGGTCGAGTTGCTGCCGACGGCCGAGAAGGCTGACCTGATCTTTGTCGACCTGTATACCGACCATGGGCCGGGAGTGGCGCATCTGGCCTGGAATTTCCTCGAGCAGTGTCAGCAGCAGCTAAACCCAGGCGGTTGGCTGGTGATCAACCAGTGGGCCGGCGATGACGGCAAGCCGCTGGGTGCGGCGCTGCTGCGTGGGCTCTACCACCGGCATTATTGGGAGTTGCCGGTGAAGGAGGGCAATGTCGTGGTGCTGGTGCCAGCCGAATTCGATCAGGAATTGCAGATCGACGAGTTGCGCGCGCGGGCCGAGGCGCTGGCGCCGCAGTTGGGGTATAGCCTTGAGTACCTGATCAAGGCGATTCGCCCGGCGACCTGAGGCCTTCGGGGCCCCCCCCGAATTGCCTGCACACTACAATTCTTCATCCTGCCACCCGCAAAAGCCGAACCGATTCAGCCATAATCCCTGGCCAGCTACCCACCCCACCACGGTCGAGAAAAAAATTTCACCGTAATCAAGGATTTCGGGTATAGTACGCGCCGGTCTTTTAGCGGGCCGCAAAATCAGGTGGTGCAAATCCTCCGAGTCCAGCTTCGGCTGCACGTCCGCTAGTCGGACCTTCTCAAGTATTTCTTTTTCAATCGTTTTCGCAAATCCCCGCCGCCAAAACTGCCTGGGTGACCTTTGGGTCTTTCAAGGCATGTGCAGTTTTGGAGCATGGGTCTTTGCGGATGCACATAGAGGCAGACCCATGACCCAGGAAACCGGCGGATTCGCCGCTCTCGGACTTAACCCGAACATTGTTGCTGCTGTAATGGCCACCGGCTACGAAGAGCCGTCCGCCATTCAGCATCAGTCGATCCCGATCATCCTCGACGGTCATGACATGATCGGCCAGGCGCAGACCGGCACCGGTAAAACCGCTGCCTTCGCTCTGCCGATCCTGAATCGCATCGATGTGAGCAAGCGCGAACCGCAAGCCCTGATCCTGGCGCCAACCCGTGAGTTGGCGCTGCAAGTTGCTACCGCATTCGAAACCTACGCCAAACAAACGCCGGGTATCAATGTAGTGGCTGTGTACGGTGGCGCCCCGATGGGCCCACAGCTGCGTGCCATTCGCAATGGTGCTCAGATCGTCGTAGCGACCCCAGGCCGTCTGTGCGACCACCTGCGTCGCGACGAGAAAGTCCTGTCGACTGTTCAGCACCTGGTGCTGGACGAAGCCGACGAGATGCTCAAGCTGGGCTTCATGGACGACCTCGAAGTCATCTTCGAGGCCCTGCCGCCGACTCGCCAGACCGTGCTGTTCTCTGCGACCCTGCCGTCGTCGATCCGCAGCATTGCCGAGCGTCATCTGCGCGAGCCGAAACACGTCAAGATTCAGAGCAAGACCCAGACTGTAACCGCGATCGATCAGGCTCACCTGATGGTTCACGCTGACCAGAAGATCGCTGCTGTCCTGCGTCTGCTGGAAGTCGAAGAGTTCGATGCCCTGATCGCCTTCGTGCGCACCAAGCAAGCCACTCTGGATCTGGCCGCTGCCCTTGAAGCCAAAGGCTACAAGGCTGCTGCGCTGAACGGCGACATCGCCCAGAACCAGCGTGAGCGCGTGATCGAGTCGCTCAAGGATGGCCGTCTGGACATCGTTGTCGCTACCGACGTCGCTGCCCGTGGTCTGGACGTACCGCGCATCACCCACGTATTCAACGTGGACATGCCGTACGACCCAGAGTCCTACGTGCACCGTATCGGCCGTACTGGCCGTGCCGGTCGCGAAGGCCGTGCACTGCTGCTGGTGACTCCACGTGAGCGCCGCATGCTGCAGGTTATCGAGCGTGTGACCGGTCAGAAAGTTGCTGAAGCCCGTCTGCCTGGCCCACAAGCTGTGCTCGATGCGCGCATCAAGAAGCTGACCGCAAGCCTGGCGCCACTGGTAGCCGAAGCAGAAACCACCCACGGCGACCTGTTCGACCGCCTGACCGCTTCGCTGGAATGCACCCCGCGTGCCCTGGCTTCGGCCCTGCTGAGCAAAGCCACCAACGGTCAGCCGCTGGACCTGGCTTCGGTTGAGCGCGAGCAGCCGCTGGTACCAACCGGTGCCCCGCGTGGCGAGCGTACCGAGCGTAGCGACCGCCCTGATCGTGGCGAGCGCAGCAGCAGCGACCGTGGCGACCGTGAGCGCCGTGCGCCAATGCCACTGGCCGAAGGCCGTGTGCGTTGCCGTACCGCTCTGGGTGCTCGTGACGGCATCGCCGCCAAGAACCTGCTCGGCGCGATCCTCAACGAAGGCGGCCTGGCCCGCGATGCTATCGGCCGTATCCAGGTACGCGACAGCTTCAGCCTGGTCGAGCTGCCGGAAGATGGTCTGGAGCGTCTGCTGACCAAGCTCAAGGACACCCGCGTAGCCGGTAAGCAGCTCAAGCTGCGCCGCTATCGCGAGGATTGATCCTGGCGCACTAAAAAAAATCCCCGATTGATTCGGGGATTTTTTTTGCCTGAAAAACGCCCAGGCTCAATCGAAGCGATAGATGTCCATGCCCAGCGCGCCGAGGGTGAAGCCTTGATGGACCACGCCAAGGCGCGCCCCTGCATTCATCGCGAAAAACAACGGCAGCAGATGCTCGTCGCTCGGGTGGTTACGCACCGCGTGCGGTGCCTGGCGCCGGTAGTCGAGCAGGGCAGGGCGGTCATCCGCCTCCAGCCTGGCCACGACCCAGTCGCGAAACGCTAGTGCCCAGGGCTCTACGGCATCTGGCCCAGCGTGCCAGTCCAGCTCGCCGAGGTTATGGGTGATGCTGCCTGAGCCGATCAGCAGGATGCCGTCTGCGCGCAACGCGGCAAGTGCCTGACCGACGCGCAGTTGCAGCTCAGGCCCGGCGTGGCTGGGCAGCGACACCTGTACTACGGGAATATCGGCCTCGCGGTACATCAGCGACAGCGGTACCCAGGCGCCATGGTCGAACGGGCGCTGGTCATCAAGCCGCGCCGGCAGGCCGGCAGCGCTCAGTTGCTGGCTGATCTGACTGGCCAGCTCGGGCGCACCCGGTGCGGGGTATTCAACGGCATACAGCGCTGGCGGGAAGCCACCGAAGTCGTGCCAGGTCGCAGGCTGCGGGTTGCTCATGACCAGAAGCTCGCGGCTCTCCCAATGGGCCGAGACCAGTACGATGGCTTTAGGTCGAGGCAGCTCGCGGGCCAGCCTGGCCAGGGCCGGCCCGCTGGCGCCAGGTTGCAGGGCCAACATTGGAGAGCCGTGGGAAATAAACAGGCTGGGCAACATGGCGGTAGTCCTGAAGGCTAAGATGAGGCCATCTTCGAGTAGATTCAGATCGTCTTCCAATATAAGTTTTTGCAGTGACTGATCGAAAAACCAGGAGGAAGCATGCAGGCTGCGTTTTGGCACAAGAAGTGGGCAGACAATCAGATCGGTTTTCACCAGAGCCAGGTAAATCCCTATTTGCAGGCGCACTGGCCGGCCCTGCAACTGGCGCCTGGTAGCCGGGTATTGGTGCCGCTGTGTGGCAAGAGCCTGGATCTGCTCTGGCTCGCCGGGCAGGGCCATCAGGTACGTGGGGTAGAGCTGTCCGCTCAGGCAATCGAGGCGTTTTTTGCCGGCAATGGGCTGCAGCCTGAGGTGTCTCGCCAGGGCCAGTTCGAGGTCTGGCGCAGCGGGGAAATCGAGCTTTGGTGTGGCGATATCTTCGACTTGCAGGCGGCTGACCTGGCCGAGTGCGCCGGGCTGTATGACCGTGCGGCGCTGATTGCCTTGCCGCAGGAAATGCGTAGCAGCTATCTGCAGTTGCTTGGCAACGGCTTGCCAGCTGGCGCCCAGGGCTTGCTGGTGACCCTTGAGTATGATCAGACACGCATCGACGGTCCGCCGTTTTCAGTGGCTGAGCGTGAAGTGCGGGAAGGCTATGCAGGTTGGCAGGTTGATGCGCTGGGGACTCAGCAGATCATTGCCGAAAGCCCTAAGTACAGTCAGGCCGGCGTGAGCAGCTTGTTGGAGCGGGTGTATCACTTGCACCGCTGAAGCGGTCCGAGATGTAACGTGCCAGGCCGCTGCATTTGGCAGCGGCCCGGCGGGTTATCAACCGCGTTGGCGCAGCGCTTCGATACGCTCTTCCAGCGGCGGGTGGCTCATCAGCAGACCAGCCAGGCCCTGCTTGAGGCCGCCATTGATGCCGAAGGCCTTCAGCGTGTCGGGCATATGCACCGGCATGCCTTGCTCGACCCGCAGGCGCTGCAGGGCAGCGATCATGGCGCCGGTGCCGGCCAGGCGAGCGCCGGCTTCGTCGGCGCGGTACTCGCGGCGGCGCGAGAACCACATGACGATCATGCTCGCCAGAATGCCCAGGATCAGCTCGGCAACGATGGTCGCGACGTAGTAGGCGATACCGCGGCCTTCTTCGTTCTTGAAGATCACCTTGTCGACAAAGTTGCCGATGATCCGCGCAAAGAACATGACGAAGGTGTTTACCACGCCCTGCACCAGCGCCAGGGTGACCATGTCACCGTTGGCGACGTGGCCGATTTCGTGGGCCAGCACCGCGCGGACTTCATCGGGCGAGAAGCGCTCGAGCAAGCCTTGCGACACGGCGACCAAGGCGTCGTTGCGGTTCCAGCCGGTGGCAAAGGCATTGGCCTCGTAAGCCGGGAAGATACCCACCTCGGGCATCTTGATGCCGGCTTCGCGGGATAGCTCTTCGACCGTCTGCAACAGCCATTGCTCATGGCGGGTGCGGGGCTGGGTGATGATCTGCGTGCCGGTGCTCATCTTCGCCATCCACTTGGAGATGAACAGCGAGATCAGCGAGCCGGCGAAGCCGAACACGGCGCAGAAGACCAGCAACTGGCCGAGGTCGAGGTCAACCCCATTGGCGGCCATGAACCCATTGAAACCGAACAGGCTCAGGGTAATGCTTGCAACCAGCACCACCGCGAGGTTGGTGGCTACAAACAACAGAATGCGCATCATGGTTGTTACGTTCTCCTGACGGATGAAAATTTTGCTGACTGCGGGGTATATAAGGGGGCTGTCGCGCCGATTCAACCGGGCGACTATTTCAAACTGTGTAGCGCGGAGTATGGCAGAGGAATTTCGCCCAGCTGTAGGCGAGAGCGTTGCAGGATGTAAGGGGAATTTCGCACCCGTAGACGGGACCGCAGCGCGGCCCCGTCATGCTCAAGGCTGGATCACTGCTGGTAGGTGCGCAGGAAGTTGCCGATGCGGCCGATGGCCTGCTCCAGGTCATCCACGCGCGGCAGCGTAACCACCCGGAAGTGGTCCGGCCACGGCCAGTTGAACGCAGTGCCCTGGACGATCAGCAGCTTCTCGGAGAGCAGCAGGTCGAGGGCAAACTTCTCGTCGTTGAGGATCGGGCAGACCTTCGGGTCGATCCGCGGGAACGCATACAGCGCGCCCATCGGCTTGACGCAGCTGACACCCGGGATGTCGTTGAGCAGCTCGTAGGTCCGGTTGCGCTGCTCGAGCAGGCGGCCTGGTGGCAGGATCAGGTCATTGATGCTCTGGTAACCACCCAGGGCGGTCTGGATCGCATGCTGGGCCGGCACGTTGGCGCACAGGCGCATGTTGGCCAGCATGTCGATGCCTTCGATGTAGCTCTGGGCGTTGTGCTTGGGCCCGGAGATGATCAGCCAGCCGGAGCGGAAGCCCGCCACCCGGTACGACTTGGACAGGCCGTTGAAGGTCAGGCAGAGCAGGTCCGGGGCGAGCGCGGCGGTGCTGATGTGCACGGCTTCGTCGTAGAGGATCTTGTCGTAGATCTCGTCGGAGAACACCACCAGGTTGTGCTGGCGAGCCAGTTCGAGCATGCCCAGCAGCATCTCTTTGGAGTACACCGCGCCGGTAGGGTTGTTCGGGTTGATGATCACCAGCGCCTTGGTATTGGGGGTGATCTTGGCTTTGATGTCGGCCAGGTCCGGGAACCAGTCGGCCTGCTCGTCGCACAGGTAATGCACCGGGTTGCCGCCGGCCAGGCTTACTGCGGCGGTCCACAGCGGGTAGTCCGGTGCCGGGATGAGCACTTCGTCGCCATTGTTGAGCAACGCCTGCATCGACATCACGATCAGCTCGGAGACGCCGTTGCCAAGGTAGATGTCCTCGATGGTGACGCCTTCGATCTCTTTTTGCTGGCAGTACTGCATGACTGCCTTGCGTGCGCTGAACAGGCCTTTGGAGTCGCTGTAGCCCTGGGCGGTCGGCAGATTGCGGATCACGTCCTGGAGGATTTCATCCGGCGCCTCGAAGCCAAACGGCGCCGGGTTGCCGATGTTCAGCTTGAGGATGCGGTGGCCTTCCTCTTCCAGGCGTTTGGCGTGCTTGAGCACAGGGCCGCGAATGTCGTAGCAGACATTGGCCAGCTTATTCGATTTGCTGAACTGCATGATGTGATCCCGATTGAGAAGTCGCGGACGCGTCGCCGTCGAAAGGTTTGTAAGGGCGCGGCGCGGGTGCCAGACTTGGAGCCTTGCGCACGAAGCCAACTAATATACGTGCCACCCGCGCCGTGGAAAAGCCGGTGCGAGGTGAAATTCAGCCTGCCGAGGTGACAACATGCAAAAGATCGACAAAACCCTGGATGAATGGCGCGCCATGCTCGACCCCGAGCAGTATCAGGTGTGTCGCCTGAGAGGCACCGAGCGCCCGTTCAGCGGCAAGTACAACAGCCACAAGGCCGACGGTGTGTACACCTGCATCTGTTGCAACGCTGACCTGTTCGACTCGACCACCAAGTTCGATTCCGGCTGTGGCTGGCCAAGCTTCTATGCGCCGATTGCCGACAGCGCGATGATCGAAATCCGTGACACGACTCACGGCATGACCCGTACCGAAGTCACCTGCGCCCAGTGCGATGCGCACCTGGGTCATGTGTTCCCTGACGGCCCGCCGCCGACCGGGCTGCGCTACTGCATCAACTCGGTGTGTCTGGACTTCAAGCCGCGTGACTGACCGGAGAGCGACCATGGACGATTCTTTGCTGAACATCCCCTGCGTGACCTTGAGCGGCGAGCACAAGCTGCTCGGCGACTTCGCCGGCAAGGCGCTGCTGGTGGTGAACACCGCCAGCCAGTGCGGCTTCACCCCGCAGTATCAGGGCCTGGAACAGCTATGGCGCGACTATCGCGGGCAGGGCCTGGTGGTGCTGGGCTTTCCCTGCAATCAGTTCGGCAAGCAGGAGCCCGGCGATGCCCGCGAAATCGCCTCGTTCTGCGAAGCACGCTTTGGCGTCAGTTTCCCGTTGATGCGCAAGATCGACGTCAACGGCCCAGGTACTCATCCGCTGTTCGTCGAGCTGAAAAAACGCGCGCCGGGCCTGCTTGGCACCGAGAAGGTCAAGTGGAACTTCACCAAGTTCCTGCTCGACCCGGTCAGCGGCAAGGTCACCCGCTTTGCTCCGACCACCAAGCCGCAGGCGTTACAGGCTGCGGTGGAGAAACTGCTCAACCCTTGAGCGGCACCCAGTGTTCGATCAGTGCGAGCAGGTCTTCGCGGCGAAACGGCTTGGCCAGGTAGTCATCCATGCCGGCGGCGCGGCAGCGCTCGCGCTCTTCCGGCATGGCATTGGCGGTCAGGGCGACGATGGGTAATTGTTGCCAACGTCCGCTCTGGCGAATCCGCCGGCTGGCTTCGTAACCGTCCATGACCGGCATGTTGCAGTCCATCAGGACCATGTCGACGGTTTCCCGTGCGAGCATTTCCAGGGCCTCGGCGCCTTGGCTGGCGACCAGCACCTGGCAGCCGAGCTTGCCCAGCATGCCCTTGGCCACTAGTTGATTGACTGGATTGTCTTCGACCAGCAGCACTCGTGCGCGGTGCTGCAGGGCGTTGGGCGAAGTCTGCACGGGGGCGGTGTTGGCCTGTTCGCCCTGGAGCATCCGCCGCAGCGTCTGGTAGAGCGCGTTGCGCGCCAACGGCCGAGCCAGCTGCACCAGCGGAGCCAGCTCGCCGGCGCGCTCGGAGGGGAGGAAGTTGCCGTAGGCTGTGACCAGCAGAATCGGCGCAGCGAATTGCGGGCGCAGCGCGAGCAGTTGCTCGAGGTCATCGGTGATCAACAGCTCGAAGGCGCCTGGCTGCAGCGTGCTGGCGCTTTCGTGCTGTTGATAGTCCAGGCCCCAGCCAGGCAGGTTGCTGCTCAGCAGCTCGGCCAGGCCACTGCCGGCCTTGCTCAGGACCACCACGCGTCCACGCAGCGGCGCGGCGGGAATCGCTTCGGTGTGGCTCAGCAGCGGCAGGTCGGCGCTGAAACGGCTGCCAAAGCCTGCGGCTGACTGGATATGCAGGTGGCCTTGCATGGCTTTGCACAGGTTGCGCGTCAGGGCCAGGCCCAGGCCGGTGCCGCCGTACTGGCGGGTGATGCCGGCACCGGCCTGGGTGAACGGCTGAAAGATTCGTGCCTGGGCCTCTTCGGGGATGCCGATGCCGGTGTCGCAGACTTCCAGGCGTACGCCGCCGACAATTGGCGACAGGCGCACATCGACACGGCCAAAGCGGGTGAACTTGAGCGCATTGGACAGCAGATTGCTGACGATCTGGCGCACCCGCGTCGGGTCGCCGAGCACGGTACTGGGAAACTGGCTGGCGATCAGGCAGGTCAGCTCGACGTTGGCGGCGGCGTTCTGCGACAGCAGGTTGGCGGTGTCTTCGACCATCGCGCCGAGGTCGAACGGGATGCGCTCCAGCTCCAGCTGGCCGGCGTCGAATTTGGACAGGTCGAGGATATCGTTGAGCAGCTCGACCAGCACCTTGCCCGAATCATGGGCGATCGACAGCTGTTGGCGCTGCTCGGCCGGCAGGCCGCTGTCCAGGGCCAGCGAGATCATGCCCAGCATGCCGTTCAGCGGGGTGCGGATCTCGTGGCTCATGTTGGCCAGGAACGCCGCGCGGGCCTGGGCCATTTCCAGGGCGCGGCGGCGTGCTTCTTCAAGGTCCTGGTTGGTCTGGCTGAGGCGATCGTTGCTTGCCTTGAGCTCGTCGGTGCGGGCCGAGACGCGGTCCTCCAGTTCGTTGAGGTAGTCGGTCAGGCGGTTTTCCGCAGCGCGCCGCTGCTGAATCTCGGTGGCCATGCTGACGAACTGCCGATTGGCCACCTTGACCAGCACGCCGATCTCGTCCGACTCGTGCCCGGGCGGGCAATCCACCCGGGTTTGCTGGGGCTGGCGCGGGTCGCTGTTGCTCAGCGCGGCAATCACCGTCACCAGCGGCTTGGTCAGCATCATGTAGAACAGGCCGAGGAGGATCCCGGTCAGCACCAGGCTGCGGGTAAAGCCGTTGAGCAGGGTGACCCAGGCACGCTCGAGAAAGCGCCCGCCGAAGGTGTAGGTGTCGACGTCCAGGTACAGCGTGCCAAGGTAATCCTGAGGCATCTGTGCCAGGTACAGGCGCTCCTGAAACTGGCGTTGCTCGCCGAACAGAAAGTCGCTCAAAAGCCGATAGCGGTCTTCCAGGCGCGGGCGCTGCACATCGGCCAGCACCGTGTCATTGTTGTCGATCAGCCGGGCACGGATCACCGCCGGCGATTGCAGCAGGCCGCCGGTCAGCTCTTGGGCAAGCTCGGTGTCGATGTTGTAGGCGATGCGCGAGGCGGGGTTGTGGCTGATTTGCAGCAATGCCTGCACTTCGCGGTTGATAGACGCGTCTTCGCTGGCATAATCGATACCGATCTGGATGAGACTGAGCAATGTTCCCAGTATGAAGCCGACCAGGACAGTCAGCCGGGCTTGCTTGTAAGACAGACGATTGGTGAACTTTATATCCATGGATCCCAAGCCGGTTTCGCGCTCCTGCGCTGCGCAAGCATAGCCGATCAACCTCGGCAACTGGTGGGTCTGTCAAACATTCAGCCTTTCCCTGCATCCGTTTTTACCAGGAGTCACCATGGACCCCCGCCTCACCGCCTTTCTCGAGCGCGCCGAATCGGTGCTCGCCCGGCTCGAACCGCTGCTGCCCGCGCTGCGCCCGCAGATCGACTGGGACATAACCCTGGCGGCCCGTTGGCAGCGCGATGGCCGCAGCGGCTATCTGATGCCGCTGGAAGTCAGCCTGGACATGCGCCTGTCCGACCTGATCGGGGTGGACAAGCAGCGCGATCAACTCGGCCGCAACACTCATCAATTCCTCAACGGCCTGCCGGCCAACCACGCGCTGCTGTGGGGCTCGCGTGGCACCGGCAAGTCGTCGCTGGTGCGCGCCTTGCTCGCCGAGCACGCCGGCGCCGGTCTGCGCCTGATCGAGATCGAGCGCGATCACCTGGCCGACCTGCCGCGGGTGGTCGAGCAATTGAGCAAGCTCAAGCAGCGCTTCGTGCTGTTTTGCGATGACCTCTCGTTTGAAGCAGGCGAGGGCGACTACCGCGTGCTCAAGAGCGTGCTCGATGGCTCGCTGGAGCAGGCGCCGGACAACGTCCTGCTGTACGCCACCTCCAACCGCCGCCACCTGGTGCCAGAGAAGCAGAGCGACAACGAAAACTGGAAGATGGTTGACGGCGAGCTGCACCCCAACGAGGCGGTGGAGGACAAGATCGCCTTGTCTGACCGCTTCGGCCTGTGGCTGTCGTTCTACCCGTTCACCCAGGAGCACTTCCTCGATGTGGTCGAGCACTGGATCGGCCAACTGGCCAGTACCGCCGGGTTGCAATGGCAGCGCGACGAAGCACTGGAAATTCTCGCCGTGCGCTGGGCCACCGGGCGCGGTAATCGTAACGGCCGCTGTGCCTATCAGTTCGCCCGTTATTGGGTCGGCCTGCAATTGCTGGAGCAAAACTGAAATGATCGACATCAATGCCAGTGGCGCAGGCCTGGACGGCTATCACCTGCTGGCCGCGCAAGTGCAGGCGCTGTTTGCCGACGAGCGCGACTTCATCGCCAATGCCGCGCAGTTCTCGGCATTCCTGTACAGCCAGCTGGATGACCTGAACTGGGCCGGCTTCTATATCAACCGTGACGAAGAGCTGGTACTTGGCCCATTCCAGGGACAAGTGGCCTGCGTGCGCATTCCCTTCGGCAAGGGCGTGTGCGGCGCGGCCGCAGCCAGCTGGCAGACCCAGCGGGTGGAAGACGTGCATGCGTTTCCCGGGCATATCGCCTGTGACAGCGCATCGCAGAGCGAACTGGTGATTCCGCTGGTTAAGGAGGGCAGGCTGATTGGCGTGCTCGACCTCGACAGTCCCAGGCTTGCGCGTTTCGCTGAGGCCGATCAGGTGGGGCTGGAGCGGTTGGCGGCGATCTTTCTGGAATTGACCGACTGCTGAAAACGACAAGGGGCCTGATCAGGCCCCTTGTGCTGTGTTGCAACCGATGCAGCATGCCAATCAGTCGTAGATGACCTTTTTCTTCCAGGTCTCTTCCTCGTCGGTCTTGAGGCCTTCGGTCAACTCATTGTTGTCGCTCTCGGCAGGCTCCATCTGGTCCAGCACCATAGCGTTGGCGCGGGCCAGCAGCTTCTCCAGGTAGGTCAACTGCTCTTCATACTGCTTGGGCTCCTGCTGCTTGCGCAGGTACTGCACGCCGCGCTCGAAGGCCAACCGCGCCTGACCAGGCTGATTTTGCTGGAGTGCCTGCTGGCCGAGGTTGTTGAAAAACTCGATGTGCAGCAGCACCAGAATATGGCGGATTTCCTTGACCCAGTACTTGCCCTCGTTGCTGGCCAGGAAGCCTTCCTGGGTGGCACGCACGATCTGGTTGTGCAGTGCTTCCAGCAGGAAACGCACATCCTTGGCTTTGACTTCGGTCTGGATCGGGCTCGGTGGGTTGTTCACCGGCAGCTTGTCGCCCAGTGCAATCAAACCCTCCAGCTCGGCCAGGCGCGCTTTCAGGGGGGCGCTGTTCTTGTCCACCGCCAGCTGGCGCTGCGTGACGTTGTGTTCCAAGCGCGTCATCAACAGCTTCAGCGCCGGGTTCATCAGCTGCCCGGGGAACGTCTCGTTGATTTCGCCGCAGCGGCGTGCGCGCTCGGCCAGCTCGATTTTCAGCCGTGCGCGTTCGAGCTTGCTGTTCTCGACCACATTGTTGAGGTAGCCGATAACGATCAGCAGGGCAATGCCGGCAACGATGAGCAGAGTGATCAGAAGTGGTGTCACCGTTAACGCCTCATGAATAAGTTTTGCTGCAATGAGTGTAGTGAGTTCGCTGGAGGGCGAACAGTGCAGCTTGGCGGACGCCAGGCACGATGCCTGTATCCTGTGTCGGCTCGCACGGCAAAAACTGCAGTGCAGTCGATCGCTAGTGGCACTTTGCTGCGAGCTTGCCGGGCTGCTGTCAGAAAATCAACGCCAATCCCCGGACGCTACCTATATAGCTGCGCAGCCAGCGCCGAAGTCATTGATTTCAGTAAATTTATACAAAGGGGTTGACGGCTTTCGAAGGCATCCCTAGAATGCGCGCCACTTGCAGCGGAAAGCTAACCGCTAGATGCAGCAAGTCAGTAATAAATAGTGAAGATGTAGCGTGTCCCCTTCGTCTAGTGGCCTAGGACACCGCCCTTTCACGGCGGTAACAGGGGTTCGAGTCCCCTAGGGGACGCCATTGCGGGAATAGCTCAGTTGGTAGAGCACGACCTTGCCAAGGTCGGGGTCGCGAGTTCGAGTCTCGTTTCCCGCTCCAGTTTTACGGCAACGCTTAACGGCGGGGCTGCAAAAAAGAAATCCAGGACACTACGAAAGGAAGTCCTGGTGCGCTGAAAAGCGTTGTGTGTCCCCTTCGTCTAGTGGCCTAGGACACCGCCCTTTCACGGCGGTAACAGGGGTTCGAGTCCCCTAGGGGACGCCATTTGCGGGAATAGCTCAGTTGGTAGAGCACGACCTTGCCAAGGTCGGGGTCGCGAGTTCGAGTCTCGTTTCCCGCTCCAGTTTAAATGCTGTGGCGTCTAAGCGGTACAGTGGTGGTGAAGGTCTTCATGGCGCTTCATCCCAAAAGCGGTAAAAGTTTCACAATGCGGGAATAGCTCAGTTGGTAGAGCACGACCTTGCCAAGGTCGGGGTCGCGAGTTCGAGTCTCGTTTCCCGCTCCAAATATGTAACGCAAAAAGGGACCTTCGGGTCCCTTTTTGCGTTTTTGTCGTTGTGCGGCCCAAAACAGGCCTGGGGCGGGTCCCCAGGCCGTCAGCTCAGCGGTATTCGATGGTGAAGTTCAAGGCCCCCTTGGCTTCCCCTGCGGAGACCACAGGTGCAGTCTGGTAATAACGTGCACGCAGGTCAAAGCGCATGGTGCCTGGAGTAACAGCAGCCATGTCGAGAAACTCTCCCAGTTTCAAGGGTGTGTTGTCACTGCGTAGCACCTGGATGCCGATACCGCTGGCAGATGAGTCAGTGGTCAGGCTGAAAAGGCCGAGGTCACGATCGATCGGCACCGAACCGTCCACACCGTCCAGGCGCATGAACGCGCGGGCAACGCTGCCTGCCGGGTCGTCCTCGCAGTCGCTGAGGGTGATGAAGAAATCGACCGGGTTGGTGGTGGTGTGCTCCCCGCTGAACTCGGCGATGTCATGCCCGCCCAGTTGCACCGGGTTGGCACTGACCGCGTCGGCCTTCAGCGTGCACTGGGCTTGCATGACCTGGCCGTTGATGGCCAGCCGAAGTGCGTCGCCCACATCACTCATAGTTGCCCTGGCGACTTCCTGGCTGAATGATTGCGGCCCCGGGGGAATGGTGCCGGTCTTGATCAGCGCAATGTACTTGAGGCGCTGGATGTTCGTGGTCAGGTTATTGGGGGTCATCCTCTCGCTATGTTCGGCTAGGAAGGGTAGGGCGCCGATGCCATCGACCGCTTTGAAGTGGTTGTTCGCCGTGCCGTTCAGAAAACTGCCAAACTCCACATACAGGCCCACACCGGGGATGCTGGTCTGCAACACCTTGCCGTCCACATTATGGCCGTCGACTGGCGGGAATGTGCCAGGGGCCAGGGGCAATGGCGTGGTGACGTTGGCGGTCAACGTCCTGAGGCCGTCGCTGTCGCAGACCAGCCGGGCACCATCGGTCCCCGTCATGATCTGTGCGCCCCATGAGGCGATCTTGCTACCGACAGGGGCATCCCTGGCCACCCATGCTGCGGCGGCGAGGGTGTGGTTGAACAGCATCGGCCCAGGGGTCGATTCCCACTTGCACTCGTCGGCGGCCTGTACGGCGCCGGTCACCGACAGCATGCCCAGAAGGGTAGCGATGCTCAGGTTCATGGAAAGTTTGCGGGGCATTCTGTATTTCCTGTCATGGCGTTGTGCAGCGCAGGGTCTGCATGCGGTAACCCTGGTCTTCCTGCATGGTTGCAGGGTCGATCGGCAGTTGGCACTGTTGCTGAGCCTGCTCGCCCCAGGTGGCCAGCAATGTCTGTGGATGGGCGTCGGTCGCCACCAGCGCCTGCCCGGCCTGGCCGACAATCGCCAGGTGTTCGCCTTGCTGGGTGCTGACCCGTGTGCCGAAGGGCAAAGGGCTGCCGTCGGGGTGTTGCAGGGTCAGGATCAGGCGGCTCACCTGGCGCGCCTTGAACTCGGCCATGACCACTGCGCCCCGCCGCGGCACCACCTGGGTGGTGCCGTTTTCTATCTCCACGTCCGGCCCCAGTTCGTCGGTCTGCAGCGCAACCTGGTTTATCCGATAGGGGCGCATGTGCGGGGCCAGCAAGTAACCACCGTCGCTGGTCTTTGCGCCTGGCGCGTTGTCCACACCCACCCCGGCAACATTGGGTACGTGAACCAGCGCATTGGTGTCGCCGAGGTAAGAGCCGAGCACGATGCCGCCAGCGTGGGCAAGCACAGCCCCGCTGGCGTTGACCGATACGTTGCGGTAGTTGCTGCCCTCGGTATAGCCGACACCGAGGTTGACCTTCGATGCCTGGTAGCCTGCCGAAATGGCCGCCGAAGTACGCTGTTGTTCATCGTTGGCCAGCGATGCCTGGTAGCTCAGCCGGTTGTCCTGTGAGCCGCCATAGAGGCTGGCACGTTCACTGAAGTGGCCGTTATTTTCCTGCACGTCGAAGCTGGCAGTGCTGGATGCGCCCAGGTCCAGCGGAACGGTGACGCCCAGGCCGATGATCCGGTCGTTGCGCCCATCGTTGTCCAGCGACTGCGAGGCATACAGGTTGATGCTGACGCGGCGATATTGCGTATTGAACTGAAACTGGTACTGGCGCCGTTGCAGGCTGGTGTTCCAGTAATCATCCTGGGAAAAGGTCAGGCTAAGCGAGCTGCTGCCGAAGTTCTGGTAGACCGAGCTTTCCAGGCGGCTGCGGCGGTTGCCCCGGTACCTGCTCGAAGCATTGCGTTGCTGCACGGCCTCCTCGAACTCGCGATAGCCTTCGGTGGAGTAGCGGTAACCAGCAAAGCGCAGGCTGGTGCCGGTCTGGAACGACTTGCCGTAGCGCACCGAGTAACTTTGCCCTTGCACCTGGCCCTGTTCGCCCAGGTCTGTGCGGGCCTGGGTGGCATCGAGCGACACCGCGCCAAGTTCGCCGAAATCCTTCGCGGCACCCAGGGTGGCGGCATTGTAGTACTCACTGCCCAGCAAACCGCCGTACAGGGTCGTGCTCCAGCTGCCGCCACGCGCCAAGGTGGCCTGCCACAAGGTGGGGTCGTCCAGGTCATCGGCACCGTCGTAGCGGCCAGCGGCGATGTTGTAGCGCCATACCCCGTCACGCAACAGGTTGCTCAGTGTGGAATAGGGTTGGATGAACCGGCGCACCTGGCCGTCCGCCTCGGTCAGGACGATTTCCAGGTCACCGCTGCTGCCGCCGATGCCCAGGTCGTTGATTTCATAGGGGCCTGGAGCCACGTAGGTCGAGTAGATCGGATAGCCGTTCTGCAGCACCTCGAGTTTGGCGCGTGTTTGCGCTACGCCACGGATCACCGGGGCATAGCTCTGCATCACATCGGGTAGCATGTCCATGTCGGTTGCCAGCTGGACGCCTTTGAAGGGCACGCTGCGAAACACGTCGCCGTTGGTGAAGGTTTCGCCCACGGTTGCAGTCCCCCATTTGCCTGGCAGGTCATGCTGGGCGTAGGTATTGATGTGGGTCCAGCTGCGTTCCTGCTGGCCGTCGTCGCGCCAGCTCTGGCTGCTGCGCAGGCGCCAGCCGGCAATGTTCAGCCCGCCGTTCAGGTACAGGTCCTGGCTGCTGCGCGTAGGGCCGGCATTGCCGCTGTAATGTTGCGCCGAGGCCTGGTAGTTGACGAAGGCTGCGGTAATGCCAGCATCCCAGCGCTCTGGCGCGACGCTGCCGGCAACATCACGGCGCAGGGCGATCTGTGGAATCGACAGCGCCAGTTGCAACTTGCCCGGGTCCAGTTCGAAGGCGGCATGGGGTATCAGGTCGGGCAGGTGGACGCATTGGTCTTCGCTGGGCAGTGGCGTATCCAGGGCCTCTTCGCGCAGGCCAAGCTCGCGCAGCAGCCCAGCGCTTAGGCAAGGCTCCAACCCTTTGCCGTCGGTGCGTTCGCGAAAATCGATTTCACGGCGCCCCGCCGCAGCCAGGTTGACCAGCACTTCGACCTGATAACGCCCCGGGGCCAGCGATGTTTGCGCGGCCAGCGAGCGCAGCGCCGAGGCGCTTGCGTCAGTCGACTGCCCGGGCGCAACGCGCATGAAGTTCGGATTGAATTGCAGCAGTTGCTCATCGGCGAGTGCGGTGGGCATGGCAATGAACAACAATATGCCGCAATGGGTCGCTCGCCACTCGAGGGATGAGCGGATACTCGTCAATAACTGTCGGCGCAGGTAAAAAAAACGCATGGATGGGCACCTTTTCGCGCCGCTTGTAAACGAGAGCGTGGGCTTTAGCCCATCGCTAGAAGCATCGATTTGTCAGCGGCAAATTTGACGCGACAGTACGGCAAGAACAGGCACCCTGATGTAGGAAAAATCGTATTTTATAGTGAAAAAAAACCTACAAGGATATTTTCCAATGACGTGCCAGAGGCGGTCCGTCCTGGACCGCCTTCGGGTTATGCCCTATGCAATTCCAGGTGGCCGGAAGTCTGGATGGGACACACCTGCGGTATAACTCACCTTGCCGTTCACTATTTTGCGACCCCATCCTGCAATTCCTGCTGCGGGCGTAAATTCAGCCGAGGGTGAAGGGGGCGTAACTGTTAGCGCTGGAGCTTCAATGGCAACGGTATTCGCCTCGGCGATTGCCGGCGCGGCGTTTTTGTCGGGTTGGAATATAGGGTTTCTTATGTTTTCTCTATCGCCTCTCAATGGAATCGAATCCAGGCTGTCCAGTTCAGAAAACTTTGTCTTCCCGTTGCCGGTTGTGAACTTGCGGACGTAGTTATTGAATCGACGGCTCGGCAAATTGGAAGTGGGGCCGAAAATCGAGCGCGGCTGAGTTAAAACAGAGCCAATCACCTCATCCGTTTGTGTTGCAACACTGCGAGTGGCTACTTCACTGGTGACTGTTTTAACCGTCATGAAGCGGCTCATGGCTAAGACCGCTAAGGTACTCACTGCACTGGCGATGCCCAGCCAGAATGCCCAGTTATTGGCTGTCTCATCACCGGTTGCCGCTGCAGCGGCTGACGCGGCCGTGGAGGCAATGTCCAGACCAAGGCTGGTGGCACCGGCGGCGAATGCAAGGGTAAAGCCTACTGGTGGCAAAAATATCAGGCTGACCACAACAAACACTGCACCCAGGGCCACGCCCAGCCAGGATCGCCAATCACTCTTCGGCTTGGGCGCGGGTGTAGGCGGAATGTAAGGCAGTTCCATGCTGTACCGTTCACCAACGTGCCCGCTTGGGTCACGCCAGTTCACCGGATTGCCGCCGCAATAGCTGTATGGGTTGATGCCTGCAGCTTCCGGGTACAGTTCGTCCGGGCTGTGGAAGCGCATCAGTACAGGGTTGTAGGCGCGGTAGCCACGCCCCAGCAGGTACCAGCCAAGGGCTCGCTCGCGGGCTTCGCCATTGAAGCCGAGCAAACCCTGCAGGTTGCTCTCGGCGAGGGTTTCGCCGTAGGCATTGTAGCTGGCCTGCTCGAGCGCGCTGCCATCGCTTTCGCCGATCACGCTGCCGACATGGTCGGTCAGCAGCAGCCGGGTGCCGCTGGCAGTACCTGATTGCTGCAGCCCCGCCGGCTGCTCTGCAGCGTACAGGTACTGGGTCAGCAGGCCGTTTTCCAACGTGCTGCTCAGGCGATAGCCCTGATAGCGGCGCTGCACTTCACTGGCGTTGCCTTGCGTCGACCCGACCAGATCGCCGTGGCCGTCGTAACGGTAGCTGTGCAATAGCTGCGAGTCATCGGTACTGCGTACCTCCACCAGGCGCCCGGCAGGGTCATAGTGCAAGCGATTGCCCTGTTCATCGTTCAGCAGATTGCCGTCGTCGTCGTGGCTGAAAGCTTGTCTGGCGGGGTAATCCGGCTGCAACGTATGCGTGGCCTCGCGCAGCAGGAAGCCATCGTAGGTGTAGGTGGCCACGTCGATCTCGCCGTCGGCGAAGTCGGTGAAACACTCGGTCAGGTTGTTCAGCTCGTCGTAGATGAAGAACTGGCTGACGATTGGCCGGCCCTGGGCATTGTGCGGCAACTCGGAACCCTCGAAGCGATGATGCTCCAGGCGGTCCAGCACGTCGTAGTCGAAGCTCTCATGCAATACTTCGCTGCCGTCGCGGCTCAGGGTGCGGCTGTACAGTTGGTCGTCCGAACGCCACGCCAGTTCCAGCGCATGGGTAAGCGTGGTGCCGTCGGTTCGCGTCAGGGTCTGGGTACGCGATGTTTGCCGGCCCAGGTCATCGTAGTATTGCTTGCACATTACCTGTTGCTGATTGGCAGCGTCCTCGGTATGGGTGCTGTACAGTCGCCCTGCCGAGTCATAGCTGAAGGTCGCCAGCAAGTCCCCCTGGCGTGTCGTTTCCAGCCTGCCCAGCGTGTCATAGGTATGCGAAACGCTTTCGCCGTCGCTGGTGGTGTAGCTCAATGGCAGGCCTTGCAGAGAGTGGCTGTAGTCGCAGCTGTAGTGCTCGCCGGTGATGCTGTCGTCCCATGCCGCCTGTTCCAGATAGCCCTGGTCGGTGTAGAGGTAGCTGCGGGTGCCCTGCGCATTGGTAGCATCGTTGATTGCCGCCGTCAGCGGATGGTAGTCGAAGGTGGCTTGGTGAGGGGCATCCGCATTGACCGACGTGGCGATGCTGATGCTCTTGGGCTGTGCTGACAGGCTTGCCTGGTAATCATAAGTAAAGGTGCGATTGCTGGCTGTTGTACGGGTGTGTGGCAGTAAGGTGTTCTCGACGTAGGTGTACGCTTCAAGCCTGGCGCCCATCTTCAATGACTTGAGACGAGAGACGCCGTCGAAATCGCGGTCACACACAACCTGATCGTTGCTGCTGTTGCGTGGCCGGATCTGCAGTCGTTCGGTCAGCTCACCGCCGCTGTGCAGGGCAAAGTCACGGCGCACTTTCGATTTGTCCGGCTGCTCGGTCTGGGTGATCCGCCCCTGTGGGTCGAATTGGTAGCGTGAGGTGCGGCGTGAGGTGGGGGAAGTACTGTTGGGCTTCTCGATGTAGCGCGCTTCGTCCGTGCAGTGGCCAAGGCCATCATAACCAAGGACACTACGTCCCAGTATCTTGCCATCCGAACCAACCCTGAAGCGCCGGTGTGGCTTGCCGAAGTTGTTGGTTTCGGTGACGGTGTGCTGCTGCCGCTCGTCAGGCCGATCCGGGGTTTCCATCCACTCGGTGATCTGGTCACCGTCCGCCCCGAAGGGGGTTCGCTCGCGGTGCAGGGTGACGCCATCTGCCTGGGTGGTTTTGCACAGCTCACCCCAGGCGTCATAATCGAAGCTTGAGGTCAATTCGATGACCTTTTCCGCAGCCTGGGTGCTGGTCTGGTAGTAATCGTAGAGGGTCAGGCCCCGCAGCTGACCCAGCCCGTCGTACCGACTTTCACTGACCAGTCTCTTCGAGCGCGCCTGTGCACGCCCTGCAAGTGCTGCTGTTTCCCGCTCTTCCTGCACAGGCCGGTTGCAGCCATCCAGAGTCATGATCGACATCACGCCGTTACTTTCGGTTACCCACTGGGTCGCCTTTTCACCCGCAGCGGCGACCAAGGTGTAGCCATGCACAGTGCGGGTTTCGTCAGGCGTGCCCGGAGCAGCCGTTTCTTCGGTTACCCGGCCGAGTACGTCGTAGGTGATACGCACGGCATTGCCCGTGCCGTCCTGGCGATAGGTCTGCTGCCCGTCGAGCGCCGATGCGGCCTCGCTGGTGCTCATCTGTTCCAGATCGAAGCCAGACACGGTGGTGTCACGCCAATGCTCCAGCCCCCATTTGTCATCCCGTACCTTCCGGTAGCGCCAGCGGGTGCGGGTGGTGCGGCTTTCGATGGCTTTGCGCAGCGGGTTCGCAAGATCATTGCCGTAGCGTGTGGTGGCCTGGTGGTCGGGCCGGCCGTGCAGGTAGGAATCGTCGGGTGTTTCAAGGTACTCGCGCTCGACCCGTTGCAGCAGCTGTTCCGATTCATTGGCATGGTCGGCATCGATAACCTGCAACTGCCTTTCTTCACTGACTGCCAGCCACGGATTGGTTATGCCGGCCAGCGGCAAATAGGCTTTGTAGCTCAGACGCGTGCGCATGACTGGCGCATCGCCTTGCAGGCCTACTGGGTAAAGGGTTGAGCACTTGAGGTTGCGCCTGAAATTTTCCGGGTCAGGCGGGCAAGTACCGTCCTCACCGGTCTCGCCCTGCTCGTGGTAATACGCATAGCGGGTACGTATGCCGGTAGGTTGCACTTCCTCGATCAGATTGCCCGCATCGTCGTACAGGGTGGTGACTTGCTCGACACGCTGTTTGAAGGGGTCACTACGCAGTGTCCAGCGTTTGGTGATGACATGCGGCAGCTGGAAGAACGGCGGTTGCTCATCAAAGGGGGTATCGGGCTGTTCGTGGTACTGGGTTAAGGTTTCTTCGACATGGCCATCTTGTTCCAGTTCCTGGCGCACCAGCAGGTGATGACGATTGTAGGTCTGGGTGCGTGTACGGATCTCGGTATCGCCATCCCAGAAGTGCGCGGTCACGCTGTATTGATAGCTGGGTTGGGCGCGGTAGAGGTTGTCCTCACCGTTGTCCTGCCAGGTGATCCCGCTGTTGTAACCAACAAAGTTGCGGTCTAGCCATTGCTGGGTATCGGTGTCGAAGTGTTTGTAGGTATAGGTCGTCTTGAGGGGCGGCTGGCCGGCACCCGGGTAAACGGTGTGAGTGGTGACACGCGGCAAGGCTGGGCGCTGGCCATTGGTAGGCAGTACGTGCCCTTCGTCCTCGTAGGCAACGTGTTCTTCTGCGCCGGCGGGCGTCCATACCTTTCTCACGCAAAGCAGGTTGCGCACTGTGCTGTATTCGATACGCCAGTTCGCCCCTTCTTCGCTGGGCAGGATGATTTTGATCAGCTCGCGGTTGAGCATTTGCAGCGTATACCGTGCGTGGTACAGCTTGCCTGGAGCGGCACTGGGGTGCAGGTCGATGGTCACTCCACCCGTGGAGTAGGTGAGTTTCAGCAACTCCTGAACCTGGCTGTCAGCATCGCGATAACTGAGAGTTTCCAGGCGGACCGGGTTGCTGGAGTACCCCAATGAGACCGTATGCCCCGCTGGCGAGCGCACTTCTGTGGGCATATACACCGGCGTACTGCCACCCTGTTTGGTCAGGACCTCGACCAGGCCGGACTTGTGCACTACCCGGTAACGGTCCCCACCCTCGGCGGTGTCATCGTGAAAGTGAAACGTATCCAGTTTCTTTTCCCGAATACCCGGCTGCGCGCCGCTACCGGTCACCTTGAACGTTTCCCCGCTGTGCAATGTCAGCATGTGCGTGCCAGGCACATACTGGGTGAGGGACAGCTCCCAACCCTTGCCAAAGCCGGAATCCTGATCGTTCAATGGGTTGAAGGTCAGGCGCAACGGCAGTTGCGGCCCGATGAGATCATTGCCGGGCAATGCTGGCAATGCGATTGCCAACGTGTATTGCCCCGTACGCGGGTCGACGCCGTTCTGCAGGAAACTCTGAAAGTTGGCAGCGTTGGAGTGAATGACACTGGACATATCACTTGCTCCCAGGCGTGGCGCCGGCCGACGTCTTGATCTCTATGCAGCTCAGGGTGCCTTGAGCAATAACCCCTTTGTAATCGACCACTTTGAAGCCGATGCTCCGCGCATTCGAGTCGCTACCGAGGTTAGTAATGTAACCGCGATAATCGGTTATTTTGTCCAGGCCGAGTTTTTCCAGCGACGAGCGAGGGCGAGTGGTTTCAAGTTCAATCCAGTTACTGTCGCTCTCCTTACTGCAATTTTTAAGTCGAGTGGCAATTTTGTCGGATAGCAGAAAGGTGGTCGCCGCCGGGGCATTGCGGACGCGTATAGAGTGCGGCCGGTAGATTCCATCCTCTTCATCCTCTTCAGGCTCTTCACCTTTGCAGCCTTCGGCCTCCTTGGGATAGAACCTGAATGTGGTGTCGCTGCCTGCCCGAGGAACAACTGCTGAGCAACTGCTCTCGGTATTGTTTTTAAGTGTTTGATAAAGCGTCAGTACACTTTCCGGGTCTTGGCTCGCCTGTGCGCCCAAGGGTAAAAGACAGCCAATTAATACGCCAAGTGCCATATAACGGGCGCATTGGGCAGTCTGTAAGTGTGGCAGGGGGATCGCGATTTTCATGTGCCGGCCTCTGATAGTTGTGTTGGCGCAGGCGCCTATGCCTGCCAAGTCGAAACAGCATAAGTGGAAATTCAATGAGTCCGCACCTGGCAGATTTATCAGGTCGTCGCCGCACGCCGGGTGGCTGGCATGAGGCGGCGACCTGTCATTTCTACCAGTAGGCAGTTACTGGCAATCGCAGTAGAACTAAGGCCTTCAACGCCCGACCAGGAGCAGGCGAATGGCCCCCCGAAACAGACATGGCGAAGCGCAGGCATCGGATACATTGATTCTTGATCCGCTTCCCGAGATTCCACTTCAAAACCAATACGGCGAAATCGACGTTGACGCCCTCAAAGGTCAGCCCTTACCAGTGCTGATCAAAAAGCCGGACCTGAACTATGGGGAGGAGGTCTTTTTGATCTGGCGAGGCGTGGGTGCAGATGGCACGCCTTTCGATGAGCTGGGCGCAGCGGCCGAAGTCCCGATAGATTACGATCCTGATATCGGGCTTGAGCTGGGTGTCAGAAACCCTATGGTCGAGCCTTTCAAGGGTGGTTGGGCTTTTTGCTCTTACAAAATCAATGACGGTAGCGAGTCGACCCCAGACTCCCTGCGTCTGTTCTGCTACCTGGGTTTGCGTGATCGCACCGGGCAGCCGGAAACGCTGGCTGTAGCGCAGGGGCGCGAGTCCCATGATCGGGTGATCAACTGGACCGAGCTTGAGACCGAAGGCGTGTTGTTGCAGGCCCCGCCATATCAGGCCATGCAGGTGGGCGACCGCGTCGAGCTGGTGATCCGCCGTTTCAACAAAGATGGCGTGGAGCAATCGGCGGCGAGCGAGTTCCATGTTGTAACCGAGCAAAATTTTGGCTTGCCATTGCTGTGGCCTGTGAGGAAAGCCACCTTCACGCCCATTCGCGACGGCCGCGCCGAGATCCATTACCAGGTCGAGCTTGACGGTAGCGCCCTCGACTCACCCGTACAAGTGTTCGACATCACAACCGCCCCCGGCACCACTGACTTGCTCCCCTTGCCAAGCGTGGATGGCTACACAGGCGACCCGCTTGACCCAGGCAAGCACCCCAGAGGCATTACGGTTCGCGTGCCTGCCTATGCCGATATGCAGGCCGGTGATTTCGTCATGGTGCATTGGCAGGAAGCAGGTAGCCCTGACACCTTGTTGAGAACCGCGCGCATGGACGCCAGCAGCCTGGATGCCTCGGAAATGGTGTTCATGATCGGCCCGGAGGTATTGCGGACCGGGGACAACAAGGTGTTCTACCAATATGCCCGCGCCGGTCAGGCCTTGACATCCGAAACCTTGATCGTGGCGGTGGCGGCGCCGCGCAACCTTGTTGCCCCCGTTGTGGACAAGGCTACTGCAGACGGCCCGGACAAACAGGTGCTCAACGCGCTCAACGCCATTCAGGGCGCATATGTGAACGTTCCTGACTTTGACCTGCGCCCGGGTGAGCGAATCGAAGTTCACTGGGCGGGTTACCCCAAAGGTGGCCAGCAGGTTGTCATCGAGCCAGAGCTGGGTGCGGGGCGGCGCTACAAAGTCAATCCTGGCGTCGTAGCGGCCAATATGCATGAAGCCGGGGACGTCGAAGGCAGGCGCTTCCCGGTGTTCTACAAAATTGTCGACGACCAGGGCGATCCGGTCGCCGAGTCGGCGCCTGTCAACCTGCGGATCCTTCCGCTGGCACCGAACCCTACGCTGACTTGCGCACAAGCGGACGCCAACGGCGATCTCAAAAACACCAGATTGGTAGCCAATGGCGCACTACTGTTGATCACTGGCGCAGGGCTGTGGTCGTTCGCCGCGCCAGGGCAGTTGCTCACCATTCGTATCGATGACCTGGCGACCGGCGTGCTGCGAAACAAGGTGGCTATTACCCCCGCGGAATTCGCAAGCGCAAGGGTTGAGCAGTGGTTGTCCAGGACGGTGTACGGGCAGATGACCGACAACAAGCAGTACACCGTAGTCGGCGAAGTCAGTTACGACCTGGGGGACAGCTGGCACCGGCTACCTACTTTAAGTTTGACACCGCGTAAAACTCAATAACGCCGAAATGAACAGGCCCACAAAGCCTGTATCAAGGAGCACGGATATGAATAAAGGCATTTTTCCTCAAACACTGTCACTCGAAGAATATCTTAAAAAGATGAGTGAAAAACCCTGGACATTCGGATGGGATGCGCTAGTGGTTTTCGATCGATCCAAAACCAATGTCCTGTTGATGCAGGAGTACATTGACAGGCTCGGAACCGACAAAAGCTTTCCCGTTTTCGACGATTCCGAGATTGACGTGGCTGAAGGGATCAAGCACGCCTTGCTCGGCTTGACTGTGGATAAACCGCGGCTGTCCTTTGAAACAGCATCTATTGCCTTGTCCAAGGCCAGCGTGACCATGCGCATGGTCGGCGGTAAGCAAATGCAATTGAATGAATCTATTCACGATGGTAAGCCGGTCAAGGTGGTTACCCGGTTATCCACCCTCAATGCGATTGTAGGGCCCTCATTGATTTTTGATTCAAAGCTGGCGACGGCGGCGGGCAGTGTCGGTGCAGACGGCGCAGTGGTGTTGGAGCTGTTCATGGACGAAAACGGCGATGGCCAACCTAATATCGAGTATCGTTTTACCGGCGTGGAGACCGAGTTTGAGCGCCTGAAACTCGGCGCTCACCTGGGCCAGCTGATGGGCAAATGGGGCCCCGAGCTTACACGGTTGAAACTCAGTGAACTGAGAGATACCGATGACTCCCTAATGCATCCAGGGCGTTTCGGTATACGTACTCATGCGGCGCCAGGTGCCAAAGTGCGTGGCGCCCAGAACTACGGCGACGGGGCTGTGGTGCTGTTCGTTGCCATGAAAGATAGCCCGAACGGTTCTTACCCGGCTGCCGATGCAGACATGCTGTACATGTTGCCGGCCTCAAGTGACAATTTTTCGAGCAACCTGATTCTGGCGCAAAGCCTTATTTGGAAAGAAGTGGTTATGCCTGCAATCAGTGAGGTGGACTGGGTGAAGGAAGCGCGCTTCGAAGACCGCGAGATCCCGGGTTCACGTAATAGGCAACTGGTGGCCACGGCGGGGGGGTTCACTCATCAGATTAACCACGAGGTTGCATTAGCTAGATGTCTGCTGGCGCCATGGACTATGCAGTTTGCAGGTGCCAAGGCAATGCGTTTCCATATAAACGGTGATAATCTGGTATTTGAGTTCAAGCCAGATGTGCAGTATGCCGATGGCACTTACGCGCACCGTGAGTATACCGCCAATCCATGGCATGATAGACCTTTCAAGGTCGCGTGGAGTGCGGATATTGAGGTTGTTTTCAAGTTTGTCGTTGACAGTGAAGGTGGTAACCCTGTCATTAAATTGGTTTACCAGCGTGAGCATGTACAGGGTGGTATGGAGCTGGTCGATTTTGGTGGAAATCAAAATGATCGGAATTTTATCGGGACTTTCCTGAGGTGGAGACAGGAAGACTGGCAACGTGCCGTGCAAGAACTTGTAACACCACTGCGCTCAGTTGGCGCGACCCTGGATGCGTTCCGTCTGAACAACCTGTTATTCAGGGGCGATAATGTTGTCACGCCCGATACTCTCCATTTGCCAGGTGACCTGGCGGTGCTCGGTCACTTGTCACCACAGCGTACCGATCTGGTTATCGAACCGGTCGAAGTTGTCGTTGCCGGCGGCGGTAGCCTGCAGTTCAAGGCTTCATTGGTGGGGGATACCAACTGGACTGTCGCCAATGTAGATGGCGATGGAGGCTCACCGGGCACCATTGATCCCTTCACCGGATTGTACAAGGCACCCAGCGCCGAGTCGTTGCGCGATTCGGGTTTCCGCCGTGTAGTCGTCACTGCCAAGCGCGGCGCCACGGTCAGCAAAGCCATGGTCAGCCTGGTTGAAAGCAGTGTTTCGGTCTACCCCTCAGTAGTGGTGGTCGCACTGGGCACCTCGCACTCCCTGGTGGCGGGAGAGGTGGACGGCAAGGCCCTGACCTGGGCCCTCAACGACGAGACCCTGGGCTCGATTGCCCTGGACCCGGATAAAGACCCTACGATGCAGGATGGCTATAAGTTTACAGCTGTCACGAGCTTGCCCGACCCTGAGCCGAGTGATCCCGTGAACTTCTACGCGTCGCGGCTCGCCGAAGTGGAAGTTTCAACTGCCTCGGGCGGTAAGCGCATTATTGATGTGCTGGTTACCGGTAACCAAAGTGGTAGTTATTGGCTAGAGGCGAGTGCGGTTGGCGCTAATGTAAAGCTTACATTTTACAGAACTACCCGGTCAAACCCCAAGGAAGAAGTGCCAGCTGCTGACACGCATTGGCACATGTACAAAGGCGATGGCACATTCGCGAACGGTGTGTATACCCCAGCAGCTGGCAGTGTCGAGCAGTATGCGATTGTGACTGCATTCTATGACGACGGTGAAAGTTCAGACCGTTTCGCCTACATGATCATCCCGATTCCCTTCGTTTCCAGCCAGCGCTTCGTAGCGTTGCTGAACAATCACCAGGAGCAATGACATGGCCAGTCATTCCAAACAAGTACTGCTCGATTTACTGAAAAAGGGCACGGTCCGTCACGGATGGGGCGGAGTGATCGCACTTGAGCGGGCACTCCTGAACATCGAACTGCGCGAGCAGTTTCTCGAAGCGCTGGGAGAGCGTACTTTCGTCGAGCCGCTCATGCTGGAAGCCGACCTGGACGAAAGTGAGCAGGTTTCGGTTTCGCTTCAGGGGGTGATATTCGGCGAGCCGCAAATCAGCTTCGTCAATACTCGACTGTCCTCGGCTAACGTAACGGTGCGCCTGAATGTAATCGCAGGTGAATTCTTGCGGTCGGTCAAGCAAGTCGGTCGCCCTGCTCGAGTGGTCGAGAGCTTCTCCATCAGCGAGGGTATGGGCTACTGGGTGCAGGCGCAAGCAAGCCTGCGTCTGGAGCAAGGTTCGACCCATCGCTTTACCTCGGTGGTGCTGGACCTGGGGGCCATGGAACAGGTTACGACAAACCTGGGGTCGACGGAGTACGCCAATCGTGCGCTTGGCCGTGAACTGCAGGAAACCTTTGGCTACGTAGCTGCCTACCGCCGTAGTTACAACATCGTGCGCTTCGACACGCGCGACTACGCCCCCTTGAGCCCGGAACGCATGCTGCTGCGCACCCAGGCAGCACCTTGGTCTGCCGACCCTGGCAAGGGCCGCGAGGGCGATGGTGCACTTCTGGTGTTCATGAAGTTGGGTGTCGATGTGCAGGCGGGCGGGCAACCCGACCCGGCATTCGATTTCCCTTACCCCATTCCTGAAGAAGCCACCGGCATACCGGGTGCCTTGATTCTCGACCCGACCATCGAGACCCTTGGCGCCGGCGGGCCGCCCGAGGTCCTGCATACAATCCGGTTAGCCAGTGGTCATGTGTTTTCGGCCAACGATGCGCAAAAGCCGCACGACTGGATTATTTTCGGCGCCTGGCAGCCAGGGGAAAAAAGCCTTGCGGTCGAACCTTGGGTGGCCAGCGTGCGAGCGGCGCAACAGCAGGACTTCAAACTGCAAGGTGCACCGGGACCGGTAAGCTGGCAAGCACGCAATCTGTTGCGCCCGGCGGTATCCGGAGCATTCCAGGGCAGCACTTATACGGCCCGGGGCGCGGGCGGTTTTGCCCAGGACCAGCAGTTGGTGGTGGTGACTGCCCGCTACCCGCAAGGTGCCGGGGAGGGTGTGCGACACGCTCTGGTGGTGGAGCAGGCGCAGCCGGTAATTGTCGCCCCGCGCGTGGCAAGCTGGGTCGAAGGTCAGAGCGACATCGACCTGCGTGCCCAAAGTGTCGATGGTGATGTGCTCTGGGAACTGCTTGAAGACGCTCAGGGTGTTTTGACTGATCTGGGCGGCGGTAGAGCGACGTTCAAGCCAAATGTGCCTGACACACCTTTGCCCTCCATCCGTGTTCAACACATTGTGGTAACCGACAAGACCAGTGGCAAGAGCAGCAAGTGTTCTGTGGTCATTATCGCGTGGGCGCCTGACCTGGTGATCGAGCCTGGCCATGTTGGACAGCTGCAATCCGCTACCCCGATTGCGTTCAGTGTCAGCAATTCCAGCCGTAAAATCAGCTGGGAGATATTCGGTGAAGGCGAGATCGACTCAGAGACGGGGATATACACCCCGCCCGACGCTCCGACGCTGCCTGCCTGCGTGATCATGGCCGATGACGGCGACGATCGCACCGGCTATGTCATGGTGGAATTCCAGCAACAGAGCGAATCGTTGGCGCAAACGGCCAGCTGGACCGATATGTCCACATTTACACTGCACGTGATAGGGCATGACACTTGTTATGCCAACGGCTGGCAGCAGGTCGAGATAGAAGTGAGGGTGAAGGCGCAAGATGTCAGCGGACAGGCCGTTGAAATTTCGGACGCAGACTTGGCCACACTGCAGCTGAGGGCGGAAGGCTGGGACAATGAGTTTCCATTCTTGAGTACTGACGAGGAGGGAATCAGCGTCGAATCCGGGTTTACCTGGGCGGTCAGCCGCGCCCCCAACAAGGTGGATCCCCCTGCGCCAACTGACACGGTTGCCGCCCCGCCAATGATTATGAATGAAAGGCGTGTGCGCTTCTATGTTCATACTCGGCAAGCGACGACGCTTGAACTTTATGCAGGCATTCAAAATGCCGAGACCTATGTCTGGAAATACTCCAATGTCTCGGATGCCGGCAAGGTAAAAGTGACGGGCCGGACGGCGCCGAACTTTACCAGGCAACAGTATGAGTTCGAGCGTGTTCGTATCGGTACTGAATCGGACAATTCACCGGTAGCGGGTGATGACTTTATCTATGTCGACAATACGATGGACTACTGGCGACTCAGGGGCGTCATTCATAACGGTCAGTCGCGCAAGTTTATCAGCATGATCATCGCACCAGGGACTAACAAGAGTTTGCTGCGCTGGGCGTCGGAGCAGTTGAATGATCATTATTGCAGTTACACTGGCCTGCAGTTCATGCCATTAAGAGAGCCGGAGGCTGACCACCTTAGATTGTACATGGATGGCCTGCTGTATCGGCTGGCCAGTCAGCGCAAGCACGTGCTTCCCTTGCTCAACGCTGCTCAGGGGGCCAGGGCTGGCGAGTTGATGATCAGCCTGCGTCGTACCGATGCCATGCAGTTCTGGGATGATCGTTCGACCCAGTTGCCTTACCAGGCCCACCTTCGAAATGCCATAAACATCGAACTGATTGACCAGCAAGGTAATCAACATAAGTTGGTGTTCGATTTTGGCGTGCCGGAGGGTGAGGATAAAGAAGCACAAGTGCGCGACTGCTTGGTACTGATCGTTTGATCGTCTTCTCCCTCCTTCGCGGGAGGGAGTTTAATTTAAGAATTATTTTGGAGGCCAACATGGCAAGCCATAACGTCGTACATTCCAATGCATTTAACTTTCAGAGTTTCTTTCAAAATAGTGTGGATCCCCGCACTGGGCAATATACACTGGGCATCGAGTTGCCCGCCCTGATCGGTAATGAACTGGCCGGCCCCCAGTTACCACTGCGTCTGTTCTTCAGCCCGCTGAATGATGAGGATACCGGTTTTGGCAAAGGCTGGACTTTGGCCCTTTCCCAATATGTGCCTGGCACGCACATGCTGACGCTGCATAGCGGAGACACGTTCAAAGTGACCGGCAGCGGCGCGCAGCCGGGAATCCGGGAGAAAAAACTCGATACGTTTCACTTCCATGATGACACCGTGGAAGGCAAGGATTGTTACCGCATTGTGCACAAGTCCGGCTTGGTGGAGGTGTTGACCAAGCAGGCAGGTACCTATCCGGTATACCTGCCTACTGAAGTCTATTCGCCATCCGGCCACAAGGTTGAGCTTGGCTACGGTCTGAGCACTGGCTATTTGGAATCCGTCAGTTATCGAGACAGTGATGATGAAACCCAGCACCTGCTCAAACTGGCCTACACAACGTCGACAGTGACGATCGACGTGCATCCAAGTGCAGACCCGAGCAAGCAGCCACGCGCTCGCTACTCCCTGGAAATGCTCAACCGTGAACTGCGAAAGATCACACTGCCGACCCCAGACCTCGCCAACTGGCGTATTGAATACGGCACAGTACTGGGTTTGTCGTGTGTGACGAAATTGCATACGCCTTCTGGTGCAGTGGAGCAGATCGCCTACGGCGATAATGGCGATCCGGGGCATGTTTTGCCTACCAATGGCGAGCGTGTGGCCCTACCTCGTGTCACTACCCATGTGGTAAACCCTGGTGCAGGTCAGCCTCTGGTGAAAACGACTTACACCTATCTTTATACAGACCCGCAGAGCGGCCAGACTTTTGACCGAAATTTTGTCGGTTACAACAGTGGCATTTCCTGGAGCAACGACGGCCAGGACAATCTTTTCAGGGCACAACCCAGCTACAAATATGGGTCGACGGCACACTTATGGGGGCTCGATGATGAGGATAAAGAGGTTGAATTACGCACGGTAGAGCGGGTGTACAACCGTTTCCACCTGATGGAAGCTGAGATTACGCGTCAGGCCGGGCACGTCCAGAGCATGCTTGTCGAATACCATGGCGATGTAGCTGATCCGATCGACAACCAGTTGGGCAATTTCCAGATGCCCAAGCGCTCCACCCAGACATGGGAACTGCCAGCCGAACCGGGCAAGCTCCGTAGTGAAGTCAGTGAAACGGTCTACAACACCTTGGGCAACCTGATCAAGGAGGTTATGCCGAACGGCCAGCAAGTGGTGAGTGAGTTCTACCCCGTGCAAGGCGAGGACGGCTGCCCACCTGATCCGCAACTGTTCGAGCGCTCGCTCAAGCACACAACCGAGATCCCGGCGCCGCAAGGCGATAAACCTGCACCGACGTTACGTACTGGCTACCGTTACCAAGCCCTTGGCACTGTGGGTGGCGAGGCTGATACCTGGTTGTTGCAAGAGCAGATTACGCTGTGCGAAGTGGTTGGTGACGTCGAGCAGCCGCCCCTGCAGGTCACCAGCATCGAGCCAGTGGATGCCGTGACTGATCTGCTGCGCCATGGCCGCCCGCTGAAGCAGACATTGAACATGAACGGCCATCTGACCACGCAAACCTTCGATTACAAGAAAGAGGTGGTCGAGGGTGAACCTGCGCTGGTAACCGAGCAAACGATCAAAGGTTTTGACCATGGCAGAGACGATGACGACACCCAGTTGCCTCGAAATACGCTCAAGGTCATTACGCTCAAGGACTCGATCCTGATCGGCGAGCCTTTGCTCAACCGGGACGACGCTGATATCGAGATCGCGTATACCTATGACGCGCTGAACCGCACGACCAGCGAGACGGTGTCACCCAATGATCCTGAGTACATGGCTTCGCGCCATTTCGAGTACTACTTGGTAGGGAGTGATGGCCAGCAGGCTTGGCAGAGCTCCATTGACGTCAAGGGCGTCAGCACGCGTGCGTTGATCGACGGGCTTAACAGGGTTGTGGTCGAGAAGCGTCATGATGCCGACGCCGAAGATAGCCTGAAGCAGGAAACATTCCGAGTGCGCTACGAGGCGCACTACGATGCGCTTGGCCAGTTGCTTGAAGAAACCGACCATGACTGGTTTGGAGGTGAGCAACTCCCGCTTCGTACCCAGTATCTTTACGACAACTGGGGCCAGCGCTGCTGTGAAATCGGCCCGGACGACGTACAGCATCATACGCAGAACGACCCGATCGGCACGGCTGAGTCGGGTAATTTGCCGATTCAGACCCGTTGGAGTGAGTCGAAGGACGGCACGCTTACTCAAGGCAAAACGGTGGCCTACCTGAACCTCTTCGAGCAACCGGACGTTGTACAACGTTTCGACCGCGAGAACAGGGTGCTTAGCAAACATCAGTACTTTTATGACGGCCTGGGCCGCACCGTTCGGGAAATCGATGGGCGTAACGCGGCTATCAGCAACGCCTACGATGCCTTCGGTCGCCTTGTCGACCATACCCTGGCCGACAGAAGCGTCGTGCACCGTGACTACGCGCCGCACAGCAGCGCAGACCTGCCTGTGAAGATAGCGGTGAATGGCGCAGTTCTGGGCGAGCAAACGTTCGATGGGCTGGACCGCATGACCGTATCCATCACGGGCGGTCGCAAGCGTGTCATGTTCTACGAGAAGGGGCAGATCCAGCCTTGGAAAGTGCGCACGCCAGCAAACAGAGAGATCGAGTACGACTACACGCTGCAACTGACCGATCAACCTGAGGTTCGTCGCGTGCTGCCCCTGCCAGAGCAGACCCATAAGGCTGCAGTGGAAGAAAAGTACACGTACGACAGCAAGAACGCGCGCCTTACCTATTGTGGTGAGCCGGGTCAGGAACTCACCCGTGATTACTACAGCACTGGCGAGCTCAAGCTGGAAACCCGAACAGTCGGCAGCGAGTCCTGGAGCATGACCTACGGTGCCAGCTTGCAGGGCCGTGCACTGACGTATGAAGACGTGCTCGGGCAGACGCAACATTATCAGTACGATAAGGCGGGGCGCCTGGAGAAAACCTGGTTGGGCGGGTTGTCGACCACGTTCATCTACGACGAACTGGGTAATCTCAAAAGCTACAAGACGTGCGACGGTGTCGAGGGTGAAGATGAAGCAGCGTGCGTGCAATGGCTGCTCACCGAGCTTGAATATGACGACTTGGGAAGAGAAAAGCTTCGCCGCTTTACGTTCCCGGACAGTGTGCAGGAACTCACTCAGGAGTACAGCGCGCTGGACCAACTCACGCTGCGTGTACTGCTGCGTGTACTGAGCGAAGGCGGTGAGACTCTGCGCGAGGAAAATTACGACTACGACCTTCGTGGTCGGCTTGAGAGCTACACCTGCACAGGGCCTCTGGCACCGAAGGATCCTTGCGGCAAAACCATCCGCGAACAGCAGTTCCTGTTCGACAGGATCGACAATATTACCTGGGTGTACACTGCGTTCGACGGCGTTGGGGACAAGCAGGAAAGTAACGAAGCCACCTATCTGTTTGAAAACGAAGCTGACCCTGCGCAATTGACCGGTATAGAAAACACGCATGCAGACTATCCGGCACCGGTAACGCTCTGGTATGACCCGGACGGGAACATGATCAGTGATGAGCAGGGCAGGAGCTTGAGCTACGATCCATTGGGCCGACTGGCCAGTGTCGAACTGTTGGACGGCACTGTCGCGGGTTACGGTTACGATGCGTTGGATCGCCTGGCCAGCCAGGATAGTTAAAGCACTCTGTAGGGGAAGGAGGGCGCTTGTAAACGCCTTCACAACCGCTAAAAAGGGCCGTTCTGCGGCCCTTTTGCTGTGAACGGTGCGCAGTAGCTGCCACCTGCGGGTCCTGAAGCAGCCTGGAATGCAAGCCATGAAAATGCTCCGTATCTTCCGATGCGGAGCGTTGTGTCGATTCGCTGTCGAGCGGCGGCGCCCGCGCTTACGGTATGTCTACGTTGAAGCCGATATCGGCATTGGCGTAACCAGCGGTGACACTGGCAGACGTGGCCTTGTACGCCGCAGAGAACAGCATATCGGTAGGCTTGCCGTCATGCAGCGGGTAAGACCGGGACGGCACGGTGGGGCTTATCGGGGTGCCCAGGTTATCTTTGATTATCAAGGCTAGGCCGGCGCTGCCACCGGGCGCTAGGGCGTACAGCGTACCGGTGGCTCCTGCGCCGCCGTGCTTGCCGGTGAAGGTTACGGTGGCGCTGGTACCGGGTATGAGTATGCAGCCGGCACCCGGCTTGAGGCGCAAACCGAAAGCCCGATTGGCCGCCTCGTCATCGGGTTGCTTGAACTGGGCAGCATTGACGTTGCCCATGAAGATTCGACTGACGCCCCGACCGGTTGAGGGGTCGATGATCTCAACCGCGCAAGTACCAGAATCGACGTTGCCAACGAAGTGAACCGAACCGGTGGCGACCGTCGCGGCGAATGTGCTGGCGCTGGTCATGCTCAGCCCCAGTGCAAGAAGAATGTTTCTCATAAGTTGCTCCATGATCATTCAGTCATTCAGGACGCCGATGTCACTCATGCCGAATGCTTGCGGCAACAACGCGAATCGGGCCCTATGCGGCCCGATCAGGTGTTGACTGTGCAACCAGCACGGCTGGCCCTGTTCAAGGACGGAGTGACAGTGGCGTTTGCACCACGGGGGTGGCCACGCCGTAATCATTGATGGTGGTATAGGTCAGCTGCAGCCCGTTGGCCGACCTGAGCTGGTTCAGGTCGTAGGCCTGCTGTGCAAACGGCGTTGCCATGGCCTTGGCCTGGAGGGCTTCGGTCCTGCCGGCAGCAGTGACTTCCAGACGGCCAAATGTGTAGTAATAGGGTGTCGGGTTATCCACCACCAATTGCAGCCGACCTGCGTTTTGGCGCACAGACCACTGCAGCTCGCCGGCACGGTCGGCGGGCCGCCCCTTGAGTTCGCTGGGGCGGTAGAACAGCTTGAGGCGGGTGCGCAGCGCAATGTTGAGCACGTTTGCTTGATCGGGGTTCGCTTCCGGTATTTCCTGCACATTCAGGTAAAACAACGTTTCCCGGTCTTTGGGCAGCGTGTTCGGCAAGCGGCTGATCTGCACCATCTGTTCCTTGCGCGGGTCCAGCCGGAACAGCCCGGGGGAGGTGGCCAGCGGCACCGGTGTATCGGTATCGTCCTTGCTGGTGTTTATCCAGGTTTGCACTGCGTAGGGGCGCGGGCTGGGGTTGGCGATTACCACGGAAGTGCTGCGCTTGTCGCTGTCGAAAACAATGCGCGTGGTACTGACGGTCAACGCTGCCTGTGCGGGTAACAAGGTAGCTGCCAGGCAGGCACCCAAGGCAAGGCGACGCAGGTGATTTTTCATCTGGCATTACCTTTGGAGAGGGGAACAAGCTCTGGGGCGCACAGCGTGCGCCCGAAGAGAGTCGTTCAAGGGATATCGACGACGAACTGCACGCTGGTATTGGCTGCACCAGCACTCACTGTCGCGGCTGTCGATTTATAGGCAGCGCTGAAGAGCATGGTGGTTGGAGTGGTTTCGTTCAGTGGATAGTCCTTGGAAGCCGAGCCATTGACGATCGCAGTGCCCGTGTTGTCCTTGAGGATCAGGGCCAGGTTTGACGCGCCGCCGGGTTCGAGCGCATACAGCGCACCACCAGTACCTGCACCGCCAAAGGCGCCAGTGAAGGTCAGGTTGGCTACGTCACCAGGGGCGACGGTACAGCCGCCGCCTGGGGTGATGCGCATGGCGAAGGAGCGGGCAGCGGCTTCATCGTTGGCAGCCTTGAACTGCGAAGCGTCGACATTACCCATGAGGATACGGTTGCCGCTCTCCGTGTTGCCGGTGACCGGGTCAACGATCTCGATCGGGCAAGTACCTGAATCAATTCTGCCGTAAAAGTGGATCGATCCAGTGTCGACTGTAGCGGCGAACGTGGTGGAACTGGTGATGCCCAAGGCAAGGGCAACTAACGCTTTTTTCATGTGGACTCCGGGTGGTTGTCAGGTCGAGGCTATACGTCATACCAAATGACTCTGGGGTTAGATTGGCGTTCGCATGCTAAAGTTGTGCCCTGGTAGGGTATGTAGGAAAAGTCTGAACTTTAATCGCGAAGAGCTTTCAAGACTGCAGGGCTTGCCAATAACACACATCCCAAGATTAACGTGTTTGCGCTAAAGCATTCAGCCGTTGTTCGACTCTAAAGGGCGTATTGATCAGGCCAATTTTGAACGCATGGTAAGGAGCATGGCAGGCAGTAAAGGGGGTGTCTACTGGCAAAAATGTCAGTTTAACGCTCTGTGCATTTGACGCTTAATGTACAGAGTCAGCAATCCTACATTGAGATTACGGCATGAATCTTGACAATGTCGAAAGTACTGCGAATCAAGAAACTGCGGTGATCGTCACGCTCTGGAGCGATATGGCGGATCTTAATAGTCTGTGGCGTACTATTCCTCCCTCTGTTCAGTCAATGTACCGTGCTGAGCAATTGACCGAAGGTGTATGGCAAACCAAATTGACCCGATTTCATAAGATCGAGTTGATTCGCACGGGTGTTATTTGGAGCGAGGCTCATCTCTATAGACGCGATGAAACTCTGGTACGTGTGCTGACGAGCCCTGGCATTGAGGCGAAACAGATCGTGACGGTTAATGGTGTACAGCCGCTCACGGGTAAACTCAGGGTCAGCGTGGAACATGAAAAAAGTTGGCTTCGTTACAATGCGGCGACCGGCGGTGAGCTCACGCTCGAGTGGGCCGGGTCGGCCAGTTATGCCTTTTATGATCCTGGTTATATCGAAACCCCTGCGGGCTACGAAGCGTACTTCGAACAACTCAAAAAACTCGCCATCGGTTTTTTTCCGCCCGTGAACAATGAGCTTCTTCAGCAACTGTATATCTACGTACAGGTAACTGAAGCAACGCAATGGCCAGTGCACTTTTCGGTCAGCCGGCAACCTCTTGTCTATGCGACTATTACGCCCGCTTCGTACGAGGCCAGCGGCAATGAGGCGCAAGCCAAGAGCTACGTGACCGCACTGTTTCCTTCGTCCTATTTCCCAGAAGCGGCTGCTGGCCGCGCACCAGCGGAAGCGCAGTGGCTACAGCAACTGGTCGCGCCTCGCGGGCTGACCAAAGTGGTCGATGGCCAAAGAAGTGCAGAAGGTTGGATTACTCATTATGGAACCGGCACCCTTGCCGTTGAAGACGATCCCGCGCCGAGCGTGAATGCCAATGTTGATTCGCTCTCTCCTCTGGCACGGATTCTTTCGGCGGGCGCTACCAAGGAGCGGCTGGAGTTTGTCGGTACGCCTCTGAGCGGGGCCACCTGGACTTTGGCTGGCGAAGCCCGGGGGCGTCTCGAGAAAGAAGGCAACGATTACTTCTATGTGCCTCCCTTGGTGCTTGCACCGGCAGCCTCATTCAACACCTCCAGCGACATGGTGATTGCTGCCGCTTATCGAACCAGTATCGATGGGCTTCCGCTGTCCGTCGATGCAGTGCAGGCCGCTAATGCCTCACAGCGCGCCGCGGCAACGTTTGTGACCACGTTCGTGAAGCCCACCCACTTCATAAGATTTTCCAGTGCTTCAGGTAATCTGCAACTGAACCTGTGCTGGATGACCAGAACCGGCGAGCGGCAGGTGCCGGCCAACATGGTCAAGTGGCACGTATTGGCGGGTAACGGTGTGGTATCTGCACAGGGCGTGTTCAGCCCAGCATCGCGTAGTCCGAGTGCCGTCACAATACTGATGGCGGAGGATTTGCAGGATATAACCGAGTGGCGCTTCGGCGTGATCATCGTCCCGCTACCGTTGTTCACTGTCCCTGACCTGCTGCGCTTGCAACAGGTCTGAAATGGGGCTCAGTGCAGGCGATCACCCTGATTAGCGCTGAGCAGCTGTTTTTCCTGATTCCAGTCGAACGGCTCGTCATCCTGCTCGGCGGCGAACCGGCGCTCTTCGAGTTCCTGGTAGAGGTCGAGTTCGTCATCGGGCATGAAGTGCAGGCAGTCGCCACCGAAGAACCACAGCAGGTCACGTGGCACCAGGTGGGCGATCTGTGGATAACGCTGAATCACCTGGCAGAGCAGGTCCTGACCGAGGTACTGACTTTCCAATGGCGCTTGTGGCAACAGCGTGAGCAGTTCGTCAAAGCGTTCCAGAAACAGCGCGTGGCTTTCTTCCGGTACTTGCTCTGTTTCACCCAGGGCCACCAGGATGGTACGCAGGTGGTGCAGCAGGTGCAGGTGGTATTCCAGGTGGGCGTTGGCCATGGGAGGGTCCTCGGGGTAGCTGAAAACGGCCGCGGAGTATACGCCTGATTCGTCGCTGAGGGCAGCAAGGGGCGCCTGTCGGGTGACAGGCTGCGTCCTGGCGGCGGATCGATTGTCCAACGGTGGCAGCCCTTGGTCAGTCCGCCACCGGGGAGCGGTTTTCAGCGAACCTTGCCTTGATCGATGAGCAGAGCCTCCTTGTCGAAAGCATCGACGTCAATTACCGCTCGCCGCGCTTTCTCTGCTGCGTGCAAGCGCTCACCTTGGCCAGCTTGCAGCACCCCGGCCGCTACGCCGGCGTCGATCTGCGACTGGCCAGGTGCTGGCTGCAGTTTGCCGTCCTTGACTGCCTGACGCAGCAGCGCGTGCAGTGGCGTCGTCTCGTCCAGGAGGTCGCTGGCGCGTTGCAGTGCCGCAACCGGATCACCGTCGGCCTGAGGCCGGTAGCAGCCCGCCAGCAATTCTTCGAGTGCCGGATCACCCTTGTGACGCCCAATCAACTCGGCAACCTCGGCGTCCAGCTCATCGCCAGGCCCGGTGTGCCGGCGCCCGAACGGGAACACCAACACCCGCAACGCGCAGCCGATGAAGCGGTTGGGGAAGTTGTCGAGCAGACGATCCAGGGCTTCTTCTGCCTGGCCCAGGCTTTCTTCCATGGCCCAGCGCAGCAGGGGTTGCATGTATTCGGGTGAACCAAGGTCATGGTAACGCTTGAGCGCGGCGCTGGACAGGTACAGGTAGCTCAGGACATCACCCAGCCGGGCGCTCAGCCGCTCGCGGCGCTTGAGCGCGCCTCCAAGCAGCATCATCGACAGGTCGGCAAGCAGCGCGAAGGCTGCGGCCTGGCGGTTCAGGGCGCGGAAGTAGCCCTGGCTCAAGGCGTCACCCGGAGCGCGCTCGAAATGACCCAGGCCGATGCCCAGGACAAAGGTGCTGGCCGCGTTGCTGACGGCGAACGAGATGTGCTTGAGCAGCAGATCATCGAACGTCCTCAGCCCCTGCTCGCGGTCTTCGTGCCCGGCCGCAGCCATTTCCTTGAGCACGAACGGATGGCAGCGGATGGCGCCCTGGCCGAAGATCATCAGGTTGCGCGATAGGATATTCGCGCCCTCCACCGTGATGAAGATCGGCGCGCCTTGCCAGTTGCGGCCCAGGTAGTTATTCGGGCCCATGATGATGCCTTTGCCGCCGTGCACGTCCATGGCGTGCTGGATGCACTCGCGGCCGCGCTCGGTCAGGTGGTACTTGAGGATTGCCGAGAGCACCGAGGGCTTCTCGCCGAGGTCGACCGCCTTGGCGGTCAGCAGCCGTGCGCTGTCCATCAGCCAGGCGTTGCCGCCGATGCGCGCCAGCGATTCCTGGATGCCTTCAAAGGCGGCCAGGGGTACGTTGAACTGCTCGCGGATGTTGGCGTACTGGCCGGTGACCAGGCTGGTGTACTTGGCGGCGCCGGTGCCGACCGCTGGCAGGGAGATCGAGCGGCCGACCGACAGGCAGTTCATCAGCATCATCCAGCCTTTGCCGAGCATGGATTGGCCGCCGATGAGGAAGTCCAGTGGGATGAACACGTCCTTGCCGCTGTTCGGCCCGTTCATGAACGCTGCCCCCAGCGGCAGGTGGCGCTGGCCGATCTCCACGCCGGGCGTGTCGGTGGGTATCAGCGCCAGGCTGATACCCAGTTCCTCTTCCTCGCCGAGCAGGTGCTCGGGGTCGTAGGCCTTGAAGGCCAGGCCGAGCAGGGTGGCGACGGGGCCGAGGGTGATGTAGCGCTTCTCCCAGTTCAGCCGCAGGCCGAGGACTTCCTCGCCTTGCCATTGGCCTTTGCATATGATGCCGGTGTCAGGCATGGCGCCGGCATCGGAGCCGGCCAGCGGGCCTGTGAGGGCGAAGCAGGGGATGTCATCGCCGCGCGCCAGGCGTGGCAAGTAGTGGTTACGTTGCTCATCGGTGCCGTAGTGCAGCAGCAGTTCTGCCGGGCCGAGCGAGTTGGGCACCATCACGGTCGAGGCGAGGTCACCGCTGCGGGTCGCCAGTTTCATCGCCACCTGGGAGTGGGCGTAGGCGCTGAAGCCCTTGCCGCCATATTCCTTGGGGATGATCAGGGCGAAGAAACCGTGCTGTTTGATGAACGCCCAGGCTTCGGGGGGCAGGTCCAGGTCCTGGCCAATCTGCCAGTCACTGACCATCGCGCAGAGCTCGTCGGTAGGGCCGTCGATGAACGCTTGCTCTTCTTCGGTGAGTTTCGGCGCGGGGTAATCGAGCAGGGTATGCCAGTCAGGACGGCCGCTGAACAACTGGCCATCCCACCAGACGGTGCCGGCCTCGATCGCCTCGCGCTCGGTCTGCGACATAGGCGGTAGGGTGCGCTGGAACCACTTGAACACCGGCCCGGTAAAGACCTTGCGGCGCCAATCGTGGAGCACCAGCAGGGCGGTCTTGGCCGCGAGCACCAGCCAGATGAGCGCCAGCAGCCAGCCGGGTGCCCTGCTGAAAATGCCCATCAGCAGGGTATAGGCGGCAACGATGGCGAGAATCTGCAACGGTGGCAGACGCCGGTGGGTGAGGTACGCCGTGCCGATCACCAGGACCAGCAACCACAACAGCAACATAATCCTTTCTCCTTGGAAGTTGGGCTTGAGCCGACCCCAGCAGCATAGACGGCCTCGTCTGTTCAGTGACCGGTCGTGGCGCCAAGAGTTCGCCGGGTGTTGTCAGGGCATGTTTCCTGGGGTCCGCTGGAGTAAACTCCAGGTTCTGCATTCATGAGGACGTGGTCATGCTGAAGATCTGGGGTCGCAAGAACTCGAGCAACGTGCGCAAGGTATTGTGGGCTGCCCACGAACTCGGCCTGGATTTCGAAGCGATCGATGCCGGCGGCGCTTTTGGTCTGGTCAACGATCCGCACTACCGTGCGCGCAACCCCAATGGCCTGGTGCCGATGGTCGAAGACGACGACCTGACCCTGTGGGAATCCAACACCATCGTGCGCTACCTTTGCGCGCAGTACGGCCGCGAGCAGGGCTGGTATCTGGATGATCCACGCCAGCGCGCCCTGGCGGACAAATGGATGGACTGGACCACGTCAGCCCTGGCCACGCCGTTCCGGCCGCTGTTCTGGGGCATCCTGCGCACGCCCGATGAGCAACGCGACTGGGTGGTGATCAACGCCGCGCTAAAGACCTGTGGCAATCTGCTGACGATCGCCGATGAGACCTTGGCCAGGCAACCGTACTTGTCCGGCGAGCAGATCGGCATGGGTGACATTCCCTTGGGCTGTTTCGCCTACGCGTGGTTCGAGATGCCCATCGAGCGCCCTGATTTGCCCCATCTGCAGGCCTGGTATGAGCGCCTCAAGGCGCGGCCGGCCTATCAAGCGGCGGTAATGACCGCGCTGACCTGATCGAACACCTGTGCGCTTTCGATAGTCACTATCAATGCACATGACTGTACTTGTGTGGCCCTGGCTTGCACCATGGGCCGCACTCACTGCGCCAGTGACCTTATCTGGCGTGTCCTGAACCTCCTAGAATGGTACGTGACCCGCTATGAGTTCTGCTCTGTCCATCCGACAGCTGACCAAAACCTACGGCAACGGCTTCCAGGCCCTCAAGGGTATTGATCTGGATGTCGCCGAAGGTGACTTCTTCGCCTTGCTCGGCCCCAACGGCGCCGGCAAATCCACCACCATCGGCATTCTCTCGACCCTGGTCAACAAGACCAGCGGCAGCGTCAATGTCTTTGGCCATGACCTCGACCGCGAGCCTGCCGCGCTGAAGCGTTGCCTGGGCGTGGTGCCGCAGGAATTCAACTTCAACCAGTTTGAAAAGACCTTCGATATCGTCGTCACCCAGGCCGGCTACTACGGCATCCCGCCTAAGCTGGCCAAGGAACGCGCCGAGCAGTACCTGACCCAGTTGGGCCTGTGGGACAAGCGCGACGTGCCATCACGCTCATTGTCTGGCGGCATGAAGCGTCGGCTGATGATCGCCCGTGCACTGATTCACGAGCCGCGCCTGTTGATCCTCGACGAGCCAACCGCGGGCGTCGATATCGAGCTGCGTCGGTCGATGTGGAGCTTTCTCACCGAGCTCAACGAGAAAGGCATCACCATCATTCTGACTACGCATTATCTGGAAGAGGCCGAACAGCTGTGCCGCAACATCGGCATCATCGACCACGGCACCATTGTCGAAAACACCAGCATGCGCAAACTGCTTGGCACGCTGCATGTCGAGACCTTTGTGCTGGACTTGAAGCAGGACCTGACCACGGTGCCAACCCTGCACGGCTACCCGTGCCGGCTGATCACCCCGCATACGCTGGAAGTGCAGGTCGACAAGGATATCGGCATCACCGCCCTGTTCGGCCAGCTGGCCTTGCAGAACATCGAGGTGCAGAGCCTGCGCAACAAGACCAACCGGCTTGAGGAGTTGTTCGTGTCACTGGTAGAGAAAAACCTGTCGAAGGTGGCCGTATGAGTGTGGAGCTGCGCACCAACTGGGTCGCCCTGAATACCATCGTCTACCGCGAAGTGCGTCGCTTCCTGCGGATCTGGCCGCAGACGCTGCTGCCGCCGGCCATCACCATGGTGTTGTACTTCGTCATCTTCGGTAACCTGATCGGTCGGCAGATTGGCGACATGGGTGGCTTCACCTACATGGAGTACATCGTGCCTGGGCTGATCATGATGTCGGTGATCACCAACTCCTATGGCAACGTGGTCTCGAGCTTCTTCGGTAGCAAGTTCCAACGCTCGATCGAGGAGCTGATGGTGTCGCCGGTGTCGCCCCACACCATTCTCATCGGCTATGTGCTCGGCGGCGTGCTGCGTGGGTTGGCGGTAGGGGTGATCGTGACCATCCTGTCGATGTTCTTCACCCACCTGCAGGTGCATCACCTGGGCGTGACCGTGGTGGTAGTGCTGTTGACCGCAACCATCTTTTCGCTGCTGGGCTTCGTCAACGCAGTGTTTGCGCGCAACTTCGATGATATTTCGATCATCCCGACCTTCGTGCTGACCCCGCTGACCTACCTGGGCGGGGTGTTCTACTCGATCAGCCTGCTGCCGCCGTTCTGGCAGGTGGTGTCGCTGGCGAACCCGGTGCTGCACATGGTCAACTCGTTCCGCTACGGCATCCTAGGGGTTTCGGATATCAGTATCGGTACTGCGATCACCTTCATGCTGGTGGCCACGGCTGTGCTGTATGCCCTGTGCATTCGCCTGCTGGTCAGCGGCCGCGGCATGCGTGCATGACGTACGTTGCTTGCGGCGCCGCCACTGGCAGCCGACCCACCAGCGCCAGTAGCTCATGGTGATGAAGTAGGCGGCGATGCCCAGCACCACGCCGCACACCACTGAGCCGAGCAAAAATGGCTGCCACACGGTAGCCAGCTGGTCGGTGATCCACTCGAAGGTGAGGTCGTCGGGCAGGCTGCGTGGTGGCGTCTGCAACAGCCAGGCGCCGGTCATGTAGGTGACGAAGAACACCGGCGGCATGGTCAGCGGGTTGGTCAGCCAGACCAGGCTGACCGCGATCGGCAGGTTGCCCCGCAGCGGGATCGCCAGGCTGGCGGCCAGCAGCATCTGCATCGGCATCGGGATCAATGCGGCAAACAGGCCCACGCCCATGGCCCGTGCCACTGAATGGCGGTTCAGGTGCCAGAGGTTGGGGTCGTGCAGCAGCTTGCCGAAAAAGCGTAACGACTTGTGTTCCCGAATGCTGGTCGGATCCGGCATGTACCGTTTGAACAGGCGGCGCGGCATGGGGGCTCCCGGGGCAGTGATCGGGCAAGTATGCCTTGATTCCCGGAATGGCTTGTTCAGAGTTTGTGACAATTGTTGAGCAAGACTGACCCTTAAATACGCTATTCCTCTGCAGGCTGTCTTGCTTGCGGAGCTCTACCTTATGCGCACAGGGATGTTGGCGCTGGCGCTCGGGCTGTTGTGCCTGGGCTTTCTACCCGTTCTGCCGACGGTTGGCTGGCTAGTCGTGATGCTGCTGGCTGCGCTTGGCTGCCTGGCTACGCGAGTCTGGCCGCTGGGCTGCTTGCTGCTGGGCTTTTGCTGGGCGTGCTGGTCGGCGCAGCAAGCGCTGGATGATCGTCTGGCGCATTCACTCGATGGCCGCACGCTATGGCTTGAGGGGCGCGTGGTCGGCCTGCCAGCGGTATCGGCCCACGGTGTGCGCTTCGATCTGGATGAACCCGCTTCGCGCCGCGCCGAATTGCCAGGGCGCTTGCTACTGAGCTGGTTCGATGGCCCAGAGATTCGTGCCGGAGAGCGCTGGCGCCTGGCCGTGACCCTGAAACGCCCGCGCGGCCTGCTCAATCCACATGGGCCGGACCGCGAGGCGACGCTCTTGGTCCGGCGCATCGGCGCCACTGGCACGGTCAAGGCGGGAGCGTTGCTGGAGCCGGTGGCCGGCGGCTGGCGCGACAATTTGCGCCAGCGCCTGCTGGCAGTGGATGCCTGGGGCCGCGAAGCGGCGTTGGCGGCGCTGGTACTGGGCGATGGCTCGGGGCTGGCCAGGCAAGACTGGCAAACGCTGCAGGCGACCGGCACGGTGCACTTGTTGGTCATCTCGGGCCAACACATCGGGTTGGTCGCAGGGTTGATCTACGGCCTGGTGGCGGGGCTGGCACGTTACGGAGGTTGGCCGCGGCGCTGGCCATGGCTGCCGTGGGCGTGCGGGCTGGCCATGACGGCCGCGCTGGGCTACGGCTGGCTGGCCGGGTTTGGCGTGCCGGTGCAGCGGGCCTGTCTGATGCTGGCGGTGGTGCTGGTCTGGCGCCTGCGCTTTCGCCAAGTGAACGCCTTTGTACCACTGTTGATGGCGCTGTGTGGTGTGCTGCTGGTTGAGCCGTTGGCCAGTTTGCTGCCCGGATTCTGGTTGTCGTTCGGCGCGGTGGCAGTGCTGATCTGCTGCTTTGCCCAGCGCCTAGGCGGTTGGCGGCCTTGGCAAGCGTGGACGCGTGCGCAGTGGGTGATCGCCATCGGCTTGTTGCCGGCGATGCTGGCGCTGGGCCTACCGATCAGTCTGAGCGCGCCGTTGACTAATCTGCTCGCGGTGCCCTGGATCAGCTTCGTGGTGCTGCCGTTGGCGTTGCTGGGCACCTTGTTGCTGCCGCTGGCGGGGTTTGGCGAACTGCTGCTATGGCTGGCCGGCGCAGCGCTGGCTGGGTTGTTCGACGTGCTGACGGTGGTGGCTCAGTGGCAACCGGCATGGATTGCCCGGCAGTTGCCGCTACTGGCCTGGTTGCTGGTGCTCAGTGGCGCGTTGATCGTGTTGCTGCCCCGTGGCGTACCCATGCGTGGCCTGGGCGCGCTGATGCTACTGGCGCTGTGGGTGCCTGGCAAGTCGTTGCCGCAGGGGCAGGTCGAGGTGCTGCAGCTGGACGTCGGCCAAGGCCTGGCGATCCTTTTGCGCACGCGCAACCACAGCCTGCTCTACGATGCTGGCCCAGCGCGCGGCGAGAGCGATCTGGGCGAAAGTGTAGTGCTGCCTACTTTGCGTAAACTGGGCGTCGATCGACTGGATGTGCTGCTGATCAGCCATGCCCATGCCGATCATGCCGGCGGCGCAGCGGCCGTGCAGCGCGGCCTGTCGGTCGGGCGCGTTGTGGCCGGTGAGTCGGAGCAGGCCTTCCAGGCACAAAGCTGCGAGACGGGGCAGGGCTGGCAGTGGGACGGTGTCGACTTTTCACTCTGGCATTGGCCGCAGGCGCGCTCGAGCAATGACCGCTCCTGCGTATTGCTGGTCGAGGCGCAGGGCGAGCGTCTGCTGTTGGCCGGCGACATTGAAGCCAGCGCCGAACGCGCCTGGCTGGCGGCGCATGAAGGCAAACGCATCGACTGGCTGCAGTCACCGCACCACGGCAGTCGCAGCTCCTCCACCGAGGCGTTCATTGCTGCCACCAGGCCGCGCGGCGTATTGATTTCCCGCGGTGCGCACAACGGTTTCGGCCATCCGCATGCGCAGGTGCTGGAACGCTACCAGCGCCATGGGCTGACGATTCACGACACCGCCATAGAGGGCGCCTTGAGCTTGCGCCTGGGCGCTCAATCCCAGGTTGTCGGGCAGCGTGCCCAGCGCAGGTTCTGGCGTGACAAAGAATGACCCCGGCACGCGCATTGTTGCGACCTCCGGCAACTCAGCCGAGGGCGATCCTATGGTAGAGTGGCGGCCTTTTTCGAGGGGATGATTACTGTGTGGGAATTGGTAAAGTCCGGTGGTTGGATGATGCTGCCGATCATTCTGAGCTCCATCGTCGCCATGGCTATCGTCGTCGAACGCCTGTGGACCCTGCGTGCCAGTCGCGTAAGCCCGCCGCACCTGCTGGGTCAGGTGTGGATGTGGATCAAGGACAAGCAGCTCACCAGTGACAAGCTCAAGAGCCTGCGCGCTGACTCGCCGCTGGGCGAGATCCTCGCTGCCGGCCTGGCCAATTCGCGCCATGGCCGCGAAATCATGAAAGAGTGCATTGAAGAAGCCGCCTCGCGGGTTATTCACGAGCTCGAACGCTATATCAGCACGCTCGGCACCATCGCTGCGATGGCACCGCTGCTGGGTCTGCTCGGTACCGTGCTGGGCATGATCGACATCTTCAGCGCGTTCATGGGGTCGCAGATGACCGCCAACGCTTCGGTGCTCGCCGGTGGCATCTCCAAAGCCCTGGTCACCACTGCTGCAGGCCTGATGGTCGGTATCCCGGCGGTGTTCTTTCACCGCTTCCTGCTGCGCCGCATCGACGAGTTGGTGGTCGGTATGGAGCAAGAGGCGATCAAGCTGGTCGAAGTCGTGCAAGGTGATCGCGAAGTGGAAGTGGCGGGAGTCAAGGCGTGAAGTTTCGGCGCAACCGTGCGCGGGAGAACGTCGACATCAACCTGGCTTCGTTGATCGACGTGGTGTTCGTGCTGCTGCTGTTCTTCGTCGTCACCACCACCTTCACCCGCGAAAACCAGCTGCGGGTCGAACTGCCGGAGGCCTCTACAGGCGCGCCGGCCGAGGCCGACGAGGGCAAGCGGGTGGATATCACCATCAGTGCCGACGGGGTGTACTCGGTGAACAACCACCTGCTGCCGAAAAGCGACCTGGCCACTCTGGTCGAAGCGCTGCAGCAGGAATCTGGCGGTGATACCAAGCTGCCGTTGTCGATCAGCGCAGATGGCAAGACCCCGCATCAGTCGGTGGTGACGGCCATGGACGCGGCGGGCAAGCTTGGTTTCAGCCAGCTGCGCATGACCACGGTCGAGGCCGCAGCGGGGACGCCCTGATGGCTTTCGTCGAGCGCTTGCTCGCTGCCTGGTACAACGGCCACACGGCGCTGGCCTTTTTGCGGCCGCTGGAGCTGTTGTACCGTCGCGTCGTGCTGCGCAAGCGTGCGCGCTTCATCAGTGGTGCAAGCGCCGCTTACCGCGCGCCGGTGCCGGTCATTGTGGTCGGCAACATTACCGTTGGCGGCACCGGCAAGACGCCGATGATCCTCTGGCTGATCGAACACTGCCGCAAGCGCGGCTTGCGCGTCGGTGTGGTCAGCCGCGGTTACGGTGCCAAGCCGCCTTCGCTGCCCTGGCGGGTGGCGGCGGAGCACAGCGCCGAGCAGGCCGGCGACGAGCCGTTGTTGATCGTTCAGCGCACCGGTGTGCCGCTGATGATCGATCCCGACCGTTCGGCGGCCGTACGCGGGCTGCTTGCCAGCGAACCCCTCGACCTGATCCTCTGCGACGACGGCATGCAGCATTACCGCCTGGCGCGTGACCTTGAGCTGGTGCTGATCGATGCCGCACGGGGCTTGGGCAATCGCCGATGCCTGCCCGCAGGGCCACTGCGCGAGCCGGTCGAGCGCCTCGACGAGGTCGACGCACTGCTCTACAACGGTGCCAGCAGCGACCGCGAAGACGGCTTCGCCTTCCAACTCAAGCCTTCGGCGCTGGTCAACCTGCGCAGTGACGAACGCCGTGGGCTTGACCATTTCAGCCCTGGCCAGGCCGTGCATGCGGTGGCTGGCATCGGCAATCCACAACGTTTCTTCAACACCCTGCTGCAGCTAAACTGGCAGCCGGTGCCGCACCCGTTCGCCGATCATGCGCAGTTCAGCGCCGAAGCGCTGACGTTCAGCCCGACGCTGCCGCTGGTGATGACCGAAAAAGATGCGGTGAAATGCCGTGCCTTTGCCGCTGACGACTGGTGGTACCTGACAGTCGAGGCGCAACCGTCGCCGGCCTTCAGTACCTGGTTCGACGCCCAGCTTGAGCGTCTGCTGCCTGCGCAGCAGCCCTGACCCTGTTCAATTTTCCGGCCGCTTGGCCCCAAGGACGCACTCATGGACACCAAACTGCTTGATATCCTGGCTTGCCCGATCACCAAAGGCCCGCTCAAGCTCAGCGCCGACAAGACCGAGCTGATCAGCAAAGGCGCAGGCCTGGCCTACCCGGTGCGCGATGGCATCCCGGTCATGCTGGAAAGCGAAGCACGCACCTTGACCGACGACGAGCGTCTGGACAAATGAGCCTGGACTTCACTGTGGTCATCCCCGCCCGGCTGTGCTCCACGCGGCTGCCGGGCAAGCCGCTGCTGTTGATCGCTGGCAAGCCGATGGTCCAGCACGTCTGGGAACAGGCGCGCAAAAGCAGCGCCAGCCGGGTGGTGATCGCCACCGATGACGCCAGCATCGTTGCCGCCTGTCAGGCATTTGGTGCCGAGGTATTGCTGACCCGCGCTGACCATGAGTCGGGCACTGATCGCCTGGCAGAAGTTGCCGCCCAGCTGGGTTTGGCCAGTGATGCCATCGTCGTCAACGTGCAGGGCGACGAGCCATTGATCCCGCCGGTAATCATCGATCAGGTCGCGGCCAACCTTGCTGCGCACCCGGAAGCCGGCATCGCCACCCTGGCTGAGCCGATCCATGAGCCGCAGACGGTGTTCAATCCCAATGCGGTCAAGGTAGTCAGCGACAAGAATGGCCTGGCCCTGAGCTTCAGCCGTGCACCGTTGCCGTGGGCCCGCGATGCGTTTGCCGTGAACCGCGAGCAGTTGCCGCCGGCAGTGCCTTATCGCCGCCATATCGGCATGTATGCCTACCGAGTTGGTTTTCTTCAGGACTTCGTCAGCTGGGGCCCGTGCTGGCTCGAGCAGACCGAAGCGCTGGAACAGCTGCGGGCGCTGTGGCATGGCGTACGTATTCACGTTGAAGATGCGCTCGAGGCTCCCGCCGTGGGCGTTGATACCCCAGAAGACCTGGAGCGCGTTCGGCGCTTGTTGGAGGCCTGATGCGCGTCTTGTTTGTGTGCCTGGGCAATATTTGCCGCTCGCCCACCGCAGAAGGGGTGTTGCGCCATCAGTTGCAACGCACCGGGCTGGCCGACCAGGTAGAGGTGGCATCGGCCGGTACGGGCGACTGGCACGTAGGCAAGGCGCCGGACGCGCGCACCTGCAAGGCAGCGCTGGCGCGCGGCTATGACCTGTCGGCGCAACGTGCCCAGCAGGTCAAGGCCGGCCATTTTGGCGAGTACGATCTGGTGCTGGCCATGGATGCCAGCAACCTCGCCGACCTCAAGGCCATACGCCCGCCGGCGTCCAAGGGCGAGCTGGATCTGTTCCTGCGTCGCTATGACGGCGCGTTGGATGAAGTCCCCGACCCGTATTACGGCGGCGCGGCCGGATTCGAGCAGGTGTTGGACCTGATAGAGCTGGCGTGCGAGCAGTTGGTCGATGAAATCAGGGGTCGGTTATGACTGCCACCTGGCAACAGCAGGTATCGCTCAAGCCTTTCAACACCTTTGGTATTGACGTCAAGGCCCGCTATTTCGCCCAGGCGCACAGCGACGCCGAGGTGCGGGCGGCATTGCTCGAAGCAGCCCGCCTTGAGCTCCCGGTGCTGGTCATCGGCGGTGGCAGCAACCTGCTGTTGACCGGTGACATCAACGCGCTGGTGCTGCATATGGCCAGCCGTGGCCGGCGGCTGCTGAGTGAGGAGGGCGATCGTGTGATGGTCGAGGCCGAAGCCGGTGAACCCTGGCATGAGTTTGTGCAGTGGAGCCTGGCGCAGGGTTGCAGCGGGTTGGAAAACCTCAGCCTGATTCCCGGCACCGTCGGTGCCGCGCCGATGCAGAACGTCGGCGCGTATGGCGTCGAGATCAAAGACGTGTTTGCCGGCTTGACCGCACTCGACCGTGAAACAGGCGAGCTCAAGGATTTTTCCCTTGAGGAGTGCGGGTTTGGTTACCGCGACAGCTTGTTCAAGCGCAATCCCGGCCGCTGGTTGATCCTGCGCGTGCGCTTTGCCCTGAGTCGCAGCTTGCATGCGCACCTGGACTACGGCCCAGTGCGTCAGCGCCTGCACGAGCAGGGCGTCGTCGAGCCGACCGCGCAGGCAATCAGCGATGCGATCTGCAGCATTCGTCGCGAGAAACTGCCTGACCCGCTCGAACTGGGTAATGCTGGCAGCTTCTTCAAGAATCCGCTGGTCAGCGCCGTGCTCGGCGAGCAGCTTCGCGCTCGCTATCCGGGTGTGGTGGCTTATCCCCAGGCCGATGGCCAGCTGAAGCTGGCGGCGGGCTGGTTGATCGAGCAGGCAGGGTGGAAGGGCTATCGCGATGGCGATGCCGGCGTGCATCGGTTGCAGTCGTTGGTACTGGTCAATTATGGCCAGGCCTCGGGGGCGCAGTTGCATGCGCTGGCGCAGAAAATTCAGGCTGATATCTTCGCCAGGTTTGGCGTGGAGCTGGAGATGGAGCCGAATCTGTACTGAGTAGGTGGCACATGGATATGCCAGTGCAGCGCTGAATGCAACGTAAAAAAAAGCCCCGCCAGTTCGCACTGGCGGGGCTTTTTCATTCAGCCGTGGCTATCAACCGTGATGAGGCTTGTGCTCATCGGTCGATGCCTGGGCCTGAGCTGCGGCAGCAGCGGCCTCGGCTTCACGCTTGCGGCGACGCACTTCACGTGGGTCGTTCGGTGCGCGACCGTTGGCTAGCATTACAGGCGCCGGTTCAGCCGCTACAGGCGCTGCCTCGACAGCTTCGGGCTTGGTTTCAACCGCTGCAGCCTGCTCGACCAGCGGTGCTTCGACTGGCGCGGCCGCTGGGGCCTCGGCAACGTGCACTGGCTTCTCGGCTTCACCCGACTCGACCACGGCGGCTTCAACCACTGGAGCTTCAAACACAGGGGCTTCGGCGGCTGGTGCCTCGACCACTGGCGCTTCAGTAACTGGCGCTGCAGTTTCCACTTCTGCTGCAGCAACCGGAGTTGCTTCAACGGCAGGTGCTTCGACTACGGGCTGCGGCGCAACCTCGACAACCGGCTCGATGCTCGGCTCGACCACTGCAACCGGCTCGCTGACAGGCTGCTCGACCACAGGGGCGATCGCAACGTCATCAGCTTGCTGTGCAGGCTCGGCTGGCAGGGCGATAACTTCACCGGTAGCCGCTTCAGGCGTTTGGGTAGAAGCGATTTCAGCCTGCTGATTGGCTTGTGCTTCGGCTGCAGCGCTGATGTTGCTAGTGGCAACAGCGGCAGTTACGGCCAGGCCAGCGGCCAGGTCGGCACCCAGATCAGTCGCCTGACGTGGTTGCTGCTCTTCACCGTTTTCGTTGCCTTCGCTGCTTTCTTCGTCGCCATCGATCAGATCGCCATTGGCATTGCGCTGACGTTCACGACGGTTGCTGCGACGACGCTGGCCGCGCGAGCGACGACGTGGGCGTTCGCCATCAGTGCCTTCTTGTTCTTCCTGCTGCAGTTCGTCGTTCGGCAGTTGCTCATCGGCGATCTCTGCGGCCTGATCGTCAGCCTGGGCGGCTGGGCGCAGTTGACGCTCTTCCTGCGGCACACGTTCTTCACGTGGAGCACGTTCTTCGCGAGGGGCGCGTTCTTCACGTGGAGCACGTTCTTCGCGAGGGGCGCGCTCTTCACGTGGAGCGCGTTCTTCGCGAGGGGCGCGTTCTTCACGTGGAGCACGTTCTTCGCGAGGGGCGCGTTCTTCACGTGGAGCGCGTTCTTCGCGAGGGGCGCGTTCTTCACGTGGTGCACGTTCTTCGTGTGGTGCGCGTTCTTCAGTCGATGCAGGGGTAGCTTCAAGTGGCTCACGCAGCTCACGCACAGGGCGCTCGTCACGGTTGCCGCGACGTGGGCGATCTTCACGTGGAGCACGCTCCTCACGTGGAGCGCGTTCTTCGCGCGGCGCACGCTCTTCACGCGGCGCACGTTCTTCACGCGGTGCACGTTCTTCACGTGGAGCGCGTTCTTCACGCGGTGCACGCTCTTCGCGCGGCTTGCGCTCTTCGTCGCGACGACCGTTACGGTTGCGACTCTGCTGACGACCGTTGCGGCGCTCTTCGTTGCGCTGTGGGCGCTCGGTAACAGGCTTCTCGGTGGCAGCCGGTGCAGCGACCGGTTCTTCCTTGGCGGCAAACAGACTCACCAGCGATTTGACCAGGCCTTTGAACAGGCTTGGCTCAGGCATGCTCGGTGCTGGCGCAGCGGCAACCGGAGCAGCCTCTTCTACAGCAGCCGGTACCGGAGCGTTGGTACGCGGTGGAGCAGTCTTGACCGCAGCTTCCTGGCGAACCAGGGTGCGGGTCGCGGCCTGCTGCGGCGCTTCCTCGGTTTCGGTGGTGGCGATTTCGTAGCTGGACTGGTTGGTCAGCACTTCCGGGTTGTCGTCGCGCAGGCGCTGGACTTCGAAGTGCGGGGTTTCCAGGTGGTCATTCGGCAGAATGATGATGCGAGCACGGGTGCGCATCTCGATCTTGGTGATCGAGTTGCGTTTCTCGTTGAGCAGGAACGCGGCAACCGGGATTGGCACCTGAGCGCGCACTTCGGCAGTGCGGTCTTTCAGGGCTTCTTCTTCGATCAGGCGCAGGATTGCCAGCGACAGCGACTCGACGTCACGGATGATGCCGGTGCCCGAGCAGCGTGGGCAGACGATGCCGCTGCTTTCACCCAGCGATGGACGCAGGCGTTGGCGCGACATTTCCAGCAGGCCGAAGCGCGAGATGCGGCCAACCTGGACGCGAGCACGGTCGGCCTCGAGGCATTCACGCACACGCTCTTCGACCGCGCGCTGGTTTTTCGCCGGGGTCATGTCGATGAAGTCGATGACGATCAGGCCGCCGATATCACGCAGACGCAGTTGGCGGGCGATTTCTTCAGCCGCTTCCAAGTTGGTCTGCAGGGCGGTTTCTTCGATGTCGCTGCCTTTGGTGGCACGCGCCGAGTTGATGTCGATCGACACCAGCGCCTCGGTTGGGTCGATCACGATCGAACCGCCAGACGGCAGCTCGACGACGCGCTGGAAGGCGGTCTCGATCTGGCTTTCGATCTGGAAGCGGTTGAACAGTGGCACGCTGTCTTCGTACAGCTTGACCTTGCTGGCGTACTGCGGCATCACCTGGCGGATGAAGGTCAGAGCTTCTTCCTGGGCTTCGATGCTGTCGATCAGGACTTCGCCGATGTCCTGGCGCAGGTAGTCGCGGATGGCGCGGATGATGACGTTGCTTTCCTGGTAGATCAGGAACGGCGCGGTGCGGTCCAGCGAGGCTTCCTTGATGGCGGTCCACAGCTGCAGCAGGTAGTCGAGGTCCCACTGCATTTCTTCGCTGCTACGGCCAAGGCCGGCAGTGCGCACGATCAGGCCCATGTCGCCCGGTACGGTCAGCCCGTTGAGGGCTTCACGCAGCTCGTTGCGCTCTTCGCCTTCGATACGGCGGGAGATGCCGCCAGCACGTGGGTTGTTTGGCATCAGCACCAGGTAACGGCCAGCCAGGCTGATGAAGGTGGTCAGGGCGGCGCCTTTGTTACCGCGCTCTTCCTTCTCGACCTGGACGATGACTTCCTGGCCTTCGGTGAGTACTTCCTTGATGTTGACGCGGCCTTCTGGGGCCTTCTTGAAGTACTCGCGGGAGATTTCTTTCAGCGGCAGGAAGCCATGACGGTCGGAGCCGAAGTCGACGAAGGCGGCTTCGAGGCTGGGCTCGATCCGGGTGATCTTGCCTTTGTAGATGTTGGCCTTTTTCTGCTCACGGGCGCCGGATTCGATATCCAGGTCGTAGAGGCGTTGGCCATCCACCAGGGCTACACGCAACTCTTCGGGTTGAGTTGCGTTAATCAGCATTCTTTTCATGTTGTACCGTCGGTTTCCGGGCTGCCGGAAACGGCGTTCGGCACACACGACTTCTCATGGTCGGTGTCAAGGTGCGCAAAGGGTGGCGAGCCACCCCCGTGTCGGCGACGTTCGGCACCAGCCGGTTGCCCAGCCTGCCGTTGTCGCGACGACGCGTCCTGTTGCTGCGGTGCTGTGGGCCTGTGGTATCGGGATCAACCTGGCAGGCCTGGTGCACTCAGTCAGGAGGAGGAATCAACCGTCAGCCGTGGACGCCTACGTGGCATCTGTAAGGACCTTATCCGCTCGCCGCCCATTACAGTGGGGCGGTGGCCGGACGCGGTGCTACACGGTCCGAGGGCTGTGCATCTCCACCCTGCACGTATCCCTGATAATTCGGGTGCTGCCGCGCGCTGAATCCGCAACGGGTTGCATTTTTCGCCATCTTCATAAGGGAAGCTGGCGCCATTCATGTCCAAGGCAGGTATTTCCGAAGCATTCGCCGGGTGCAGGAGGAAGTGACGATGGCGGTGCAGAGACACGGCGAAAAAAGCCAGTTAAGCAGGTGAACTACCGCACTTATGATTTTTTTCGGTCTTCTCTACCCGGCGCGAGTGGCGCTTCCAGGTATTTCTATAAACTGGCGAAAGCCCCGTAGGACGGCCTCGCGTCCTCGAGAATTGCGTTGGTCAGGGGCTGGCAAAGCGCCGTATACCGCTGGCCCACCGCTTTTGGCGGCGTTCGCGACTATAGCAGCAATGATTAAGTGCTTCAATTCCCTAAAAAATTGTTATTATCGGCGCCATGACTACCAATACCCCTCCGACTTCCGGCGTCCAGCTGATCGAAGTCGCGCCGGAGCTTGCCGGCCAACGAATCGACAATTTCCTGATCACGGCGCTCAAGGGCGTGCCTCGCACCTTGGTCTACCGCATCCTGCGCAAGGGTGAAGTGCGGGTCAACAAGGGGCGGGTCAAGCCTGAATACAAGATCCAGGCCGGCGACATCGTGCGCGTGCCACCGGTGCGTCTGCCCGAGCGTGACGAGCCGGTGCCGGTGGCGCAATCGCTGTTGCAGCGCCTGGAGGCGGCCATTGTCTATGAAGACAAGGCGCTCATCGTGCTCAACAAACCGGCCGGCATTGCCGTGCATGGCGGCAGCGGCCTGAGCTTTGGCGTGATCGAAGCGTTTCGCCAGTTGCGTCCGGATGCCAAGGAACTGGAACTGGTGCACCGGCTCGATCGCGACACTTCCGGCCTGCTGATGATCGCCAAGAAGCGCAGCATGTTGCGCCATCTGCACGCTGCCCTGCGCGGTGATGGCGTCGACAAGCGCTACATGGCGCTGGTGCGTGGCAACTGGCCAACCGCGAAGAAACAGGTCAATGCCCCATTGCAGAAGAGCAACCTGCGTTCTGGCGAGCGTATGGTCGAGGTCAACGAAGAGGGCAAGGAAGCGCTGACCCTGTTCAAGGTGCTGCGCCGTTTCGGCGACTTCGCCACCATGATCGAAGCGCGTCCGATCACCGGTCGCACCCATCAGATCCGCGTGCACGCCCTGCATGCCGGGCACATGATTGCCGGCGACAACAAATACGGCGATGAAGAATTCTCCCGCGAGATTCGTGATCTCGGCGGCAAGCGCCTGTTCCTGCATGCCTATGCCCTGACCGTGCCGCTGCCCGATGGCGGCGAGCTCAAGGTAGAAGCGCCGGTCGACGAAATGTGGGCCAAGACTGTAGAGCGCCTGGCGCGGCCTGACTTCACATGAGCAAACCCTACGAGCTGCTGATTTTTGACTGGGATGGCACCCTGGCTGACTCTGTCGGGCGCATCGTTCTGGCGATGAATGAGGCCGCTGAGCGCGCCGGTGAGGCGCCCAGTGCCGAGGATGCAATCAAGGGCATTATCGGCCTGGCCCTGAGTGAGGCGATCTGGACCCTGTATCCGCACCTTGAGCCGCTGCAGGTCGAACGCTTCCGTCAGCACTATGCTGATGTGTACATGGCGCTCGATCAGCAGCCGTCACCGTTGTTTGACGGTGTGGTCGAGTCGCTGGATGCGTTTCGCGCCCAGGGCTATCGCCTGGCAGTAGCTACTGGCAAGGCCCGTCGCGGGCTCGATCGGGTGCTCAAGGCCAATGGCTGGGAAGACTTTTTCGATATCACTCGGGCGGCTGACGAAACCCGCGGCAAGCCGCACCCATTGATGCTTGAAGAAATTCTTGCCCACTGCCGCGCCGAACCCGGCCAGGCGCTGATGGTCGGAGATTCTGCGTTCGACCTGCAAATGGCCAACAACGCCGGCATGCACTCGGTGGCTGTCGGTTACGGGGCTATGTCGCTGCAGGCGCTGGCAGAGTTCGGGCCGCAGGTGTGCATTGATCACTTTTCCCAGTTGCGCGAGTGGTTGGCAGGTTCGGCGCAATTATCAATTCCAAGGTAGGTGAGCATGGCTGACGAGTGGAAAGCGCCCGAGACCGAAGTGGTCGAGAGTGAGGATCGCAAGAGCTGGAAGCTGCTGGAGAAAACCCTCCTTGCTGGTGTGCAGGAGCAGCGTCGAGCGCGACGCTGGGGGATCTTCTTCAAGCTGCTGACGTTCCTTTACCTGTTCGGCATCCTGTTCCTGTTCTCGCCGCTGATGAGTATGGACGGCGCTGCTTCGCGCAGTGGCAGCCATACCGCACTGGTCGAGGTGCGTGGGGTTATTGCTGATCAGGAGGCGGCCAGTGCCGACAACCTGATCAAGAGCCTGCGCGAGGCATTCAAGGATGCCAATACCAAGGCAGTGGTGATGCGTATCAACAGCCCAGGCGGCAGCCCGGTGCAGTCCGGTTACGTCTATGACGAGATTCGCCGCCTGCGCGCCGAGTACCCGCAGATCAAGCTCTACGCAGTGATCACCGACCTCGGTGCCTCGGGTGCCTATTACATCGCCAGTGCTGCCGATGAGATCTATGCCGACAAGGCCAGCCTGGTCGGCTCGATCGGCGTTACCGCCGCGGGCTATGGCTTTGTCGGTGCCATGGACAAGCTGGGCATCGAGCGGCGCACTTATACGGCCGGTGAGCACAAGGCATTCCTCGATCCGTTCTCGCCGCAAAAACCTGAAGAAACCGAGTTCTGGCAGGGCGTGCTCAACACCACTCACCAGCAGTTCATTGCCATGGTCAAACAGGGGCGTGGTGATCGGCTCAAGGATAAAGAGCACCCTGAGCTGTTCAGTGGCCTGATCTGGTCCGGTGAGCAGGCCAAGGCGCTAGGCCTGGTAGATGGTCTGGGCAGTGCCAGCTATGTCGCCAGAGACATCGTTGGCGAGAAGAATCTGGTCGATTTCACTGTGCAGGAGTCGCCGTTCGACCGTTTCTCCAAACGCATCGGCGCCAGCGTAGCTGAGCACCTGGCAATGTGGATGGGCTTCCAGGGACCGACCCTGCGCTAAGCGCTGCTGGCCTGCGCGTGCAGGCCAGCAGTTTCCCTTCAGGGTACCTGTACGCCTTCTTCCAGCAGCATATCCACCAGGCGAATAAGCGGCAGCCCGATCAGGCTGGTCGCGTCGCTGCCATGGGTGCTCTGGAACAGGCTTACCCCCAGTCCCTCGGCTTTGAAACTGCCGGCGCAGTCGTAAGGCTGCTCTGCGCGCAGATAGCGCTCGATACTGGCCTGGCTCAGCTCGCGCATGACCACCGTGAACGGCACGAAGTCGACCTGGCAGTGGCCGCTGCTGCTGTTGAGCAGCGCCAGGCCGGTCAGAAAGGTGACCTGTTGGCCGCTGGCGGCAAGCAGCTGCTCGCGGGCGCGCTCGAACGTATGTGGCTTGCCGAGGATCTGTTCGCCCAGCACCGCGACCTGGTCAGAGCCGATGATCAGGTGGCCGGGGTGGGCTGCGGCCAATGCCTCGGCCTTTTGCTGCGCCAGGCGCTTGACCAGTGCGATGGCGGGTTCGTCAGGCAGGCCCTGTTCGTCTAGGTCGGGGCTTGCCGAGGTAAAGGGCAGGCGCAGGCGGGCGAGCAATTCGCGGCGGTAGGCAGAGCTGGAAGCCAGTAACAGGGGCAGCATGGTAGACTCCTTGGCAGATCAACCGATTCTATCATCCACTTGCCGCCGAATTTCCTTTGACAGGGGCGGGGGCCATCCCTAGAATGCTGCGCCTATGTTGAATGACCCGATTCCACCTCACGTTGACCCGCGCAAATTAGCCGATCGTGGCGTAACCCTTCAAGGTTCGTTGCAACTCGCTGATTTGGAAAGACTCTGCGACCCGCTTTCCGACAATGTCGGTACGGTGCAGGCGAAGTTCGATTTTGAACGAGATGGACAGCATGCTGTGGTTATCCACAGTGAGCTCGACGTCGAAGTCAAAATGGTTTGCCAGCGTTGTCTTGAGCTGGTCACCCTACCGATCCACAGCGAGTGTTCGTACGCGGTGGTGAAGGAGGGTGCGAATACCCAGTCGTTGCCGAAAGGCTATGACGTGCTGGAACTGGGCGAAGATCCTTTGGATCTGCAGGCGCTGATCGAGGAAGAGCTTTTGCTCGCCTTGCCCATCGTGCCTGCTCATCATCCGGAAGAATGCCAGCAGCCGGCGGGCCTCGATGAGCCCGAATCGAGCGAGGACGAGGTAACGCGGTCCAACCCGTTCAGTGTCCTGGCGCAGTTAAAGCGTGACCCAAACGTTTAGGAGTTAATCAATTATGGCTGTTCAGCAGAACAAAAAATCCCGCTCTGCCCGTGACATGCGTCGTTCGCACGATGCCCTGTCGGAAAACGCGCTGTCGGTAGAAAAAACCACCGGTGAAATTCACCTGCGTCACCACGTTTCGCCAGAAGGCGTTTACCGTGGCCGCAAAGTGATCGACAAGGGCGCTGACGAGTAAATCTTGTCCGCTCAGATCATCGCGATCGACGCAATGGGCGGGGACTTCGGTCCCCGCAACATTGTTCAGGCAAGTATCGCTTGCCTCTCGGCTACGCCCTCGCTGCACCTGACCCTCGTCGGTCAACCCTCCCTTCTTGAACCACTCGTCAGCGGCCTAGCAGCTGCCGATCGCGCGCGCCTGCAAATTGTCGCGGCCAGTGAAGTGGTGGAGATGGACGAGCGGCCCTCGCAAGCGTTGCGCAGCAAGCCTGATTCGTCGATGCGCATCGCCCTTGAACTGGTGCGGGACGGCAAGGCCCAGGCCTGCGTCAGTGCCGGCAATACCGGTGCACTGATGGCGCTGTCGCGCTTTGTCCTCAAGACCGTGCCAGGTATTGATCGGCCGGCCATGGTCGCGGCGATCCCGACCCAGTCAGGCTTTTGCCAGTTGCTCGATCTGGGCGCCAACGTTGACTGCAGTGCCGAGCATCTCTACCAGTTCGCGTTGATGGGCTCGGTGGCGGCGCAGGCCTTGGGCATTCCGCGCCCACGCGTTGCGCTGCTCAACATCGGCACCGAAGACATCAAGGGCAATCAGCAGGTCAAGCTGGCGGCAACGCTGCTGCAGAATGCCCGCGGTATCAACTACGTCGGCTTTGTCGAGGGTGATGGCCTGTATCGCGGTGAAGCCGATGTGGTGGTGTGTGACGGCTTTGTCGGCAATATCCTGCTCAAGTCCAGCGAGGGTCTGGCAACCATGATCAGTACCAGAATCGAGGCGCTGTTCAAGAGGGGGGTGCTGGCGCGCACGGTTGGCGTGCTGGCCATGCCGCTGCTCAAACGCCTGCAGGCTGACCTGGCGCCTGCACGGCACAACGGCGCGAGTTTTCTCGGTCTGCAGGGCATCGTCATCAAGAGTCACGGTTCGGCAGGGGTCGAAGGCCTGCAGAGCGCTATCCAGCGTGCGCTGATCGAGATCGAGGAAAACCTGCCCGGGCGCCTGCACAGCCGCCTCGAAGACCTGCTGCCTTAGGCATAATCGCCATGAGGTGGTTAAATGTGACCGCTGGGTTTTCGTATTCATCCAAGTTTTCAGATTCTGCGTACAGCCGTGGGCTGGGCGCATCCTCTCCGACGACAAGATCATAAGGGCTTGTTCAATGTCTGCATCCCTCGCATTTGTCTTTCCGGGTCAAGGTTCCCAATCGCTGGGCATGCTCGCCGAAATCGGCGCAGTAGAGCCGGTGATCGTCGAAACCTTCAAGGAAGCTTCCGACGCTCTGGGCTACGACCTGTGGGCACTGGTTCAGCAAGGTCCGGAAGAGCAACTCAATCAAACCGACAAGACTCAGCCGGCCATCCTCACCGCCTCCATTGCGTTGTGGCGCCTGTGGCTGGCGCAGGGCGGCGCAAAGCCTGCGTTCGTCGCCGGGCATAGCCTTGGCGAGTACAGCGCGTTGGTAGCGGCCGGTAGCCTCAGCCTGAAAGACGCGGTGCGCCTGGTCGAGCGCCGTGGCCAGCTGATGCAGGAAGCAGTCCCGGCAGGCCATGGCGGCATGGCCGCGATTCTCGGTCTGGACGACGAGGTCGTGGTCGCCATCTGCGCTGAAGCAGCAGAAGACCAGGTGGTCAGCGCGGTCAACTTCAACTCGCCAGGGCAGGTGGTCATTGCTGGCAACAAGGCAGCGGTAGATCGCGCCATGGAGCTGTGCAAGGCTAAGGGCGCCAAACGCGCCTTGCCGCTGGCGGTCAGCGTGCCGTCGCACTGCGCCCTGATGCAGCCTGCTGCCGAGCGCTTTGCCGAGTCGGTCAACGCCATCGATTGGCAGGCGCCGCAGATCCCAGTGGTGCAGAACGTTTCTGCAGCCATCCCAGCTGACCTGAGCGTGCTCAAGCAAGACCTGCTGGCCCAGTTGTACCAGCCTGTGCGCTGGGTTGAATGCGTGCAGACCCTGGCGGCCAATGGCGCGGTCAATCTGGTCGAGTGCGGCCCGGGCAAGGTCCTGGCCGGTCTGAACAAGCGTTGCGCTGAAGGCGTGACCACCTACAACCTCAATACCCCTGATGCCATCGCCGCCACCTGTGCGGCGCTGGCCTGAAACTGGAGAAGCTTGCATGAGCCTGCAAGGTAAAGTTGCACTGGTCACCGGCGCCAGCCGTGGTATCGGCCAGGCCATCGCCCTCGAGCTGGGCCGTCAGGGCGCTACCGTCATCGGTACCGCGACCTCGGCCTCGGGCGCCGAGCGCATTGCTGCCACGCTCAAGGAACATGGCATCACCGGCACCGGCATGGAGCTGAACGTGACTGATGAAGCGTCGGTCAACAGCGTTCTGGCCGCGATCCAGGAACAGTTCGGCACTACCGCGATCCTGATCAACAACGCCGGCATCACCCGCGATAACCTGATGCTGCGGATGAAAGACGACGAGTGGTTCGACGTGATCGACACCAACCTCAACAGCCTCTACCGCCTGTCCAAGGGCGTGCTGCGCGGCATGACCAAGGCGCGTTGGGGTCGCATTATCAGCATCGGCTCGGTTGTGGGTGCCATGGGCAACGCCGGTCAGGTAAACTATGCCGCCGCCAAAGCCGGTCTGGAAGGTTTCAGCCGCGCTCTGGCACGTGAAGTCGGGTCGCGCAACATCACTGTCAACTCGGTAACTCCAGGTTTTATCGACACCGATATGACCCGTGAGCTGCCAGAGGCTCAACGTGAAGCGTTGCAGGCCCAGATTCCGCTGGGCCGTCTGGGTCAAGCCGACGAAATCGCCAAGGTAGTTGCTTTCCTGGCGTCCGACGGCGCAGCCTATGTCACAGGTGCTACAGTGCCTGTGAACGGCGGGATGTACATGTAATATCGCAACTCAATGTGACGGATTGCTTCAAAAAAGAGTCATACTCCGAGCTTAAAATCCGTTATAAAGCTGCAACCAGATTCCGGGCAGAGGGTCGAGTGACCACATAGCCAGTTGATGGCGGGGCGCGTTACGCTTGAAAAGCAGGCGTCTTGCTATAAACTCGGTCACCGGCCAGCTGCCTGACATATGTCTATTAGGAGTGAAAATTAGGTATGAGCACCATCGAAGAGCGCGTCAAGAAAATCGTCGCCGAGCAACTGGGCGTCAAGGAAGAAGAAGTAACCAACAGTGCTTCTTTCGTAGAAGACCTGGGTGCCGATTCGCTTGACACCGTTGAGCTGGTGATGGCTCTGGAAGAGGAATTCGAGACCGAAATTCCTGACGAAGAAGCCGAAAAAATCACTACCGTTCAAGCTGCTATCGACTACGTCACCAGCCACCAGGCTTAAGACGTCTGTAGTCGACGCTTCTTGTCGGGGAAAACCGCACTGCCGTAACTGGCGTGCGGTTTTTTCTTTGCGAGATGTGTGAAGCAGGCACCAAGAGCCTTTTGCCATTGCCTTTTGCTGCAGAATGCAACGGCAAGAGACTCTGTTACTGGACAATGAGGAGAGTACTGTGTCGCGTAGACGCGTCGTGGTCACTGGTATGGGCATGCTGTCGCCGCTGGGTACCGATGTACCGAGCACCTGGCAGGGCATTCTGGCTGGCCGCAGTGGCATCGGTCCGATCGAACACTCCGATCTGACGGCCTACTCCACCCGTTTTGGCGGCTCGGTGAAGGGCTTTGAAGTCGAGCAGTACCTGTCGGTCAAAGAGGCCCGCAAGCTCGACCTGTTCATTCAATACGGCCTGGCCGCAGGTTTCCAGGCGTTCCGTAACGCCGGGCTGGAAATCAACGACAACAACCGTGAGCGGATCGGCGTGGCCATGGGCTCCGGCATCGGCGGCCTGACCAATATCGAAGAGACCAGCCGGACCTTGCACGAGCAAGGCCCGCGTCGCATCTCGCCGTTCTTTGTGCCTGGTTCGATCATCAACATGATCTCCGGCTTCCTGTCGATCCATTTGGGTCTGCAGGGCCCGAACTATGCCATCGCCACTGCCTGTACCACCGGCACCCATTGCATCGGCATGGCCGCGCGCAACATTGCCTACGGTGAAGCCGATGTGATGATCGCCGGCGGCGCTGAAATGGCCGCGTGTGGCCTGGGCATGGGCGGTTTCGGTGCTTCGCGTGCGCTGTCGACGCGCAATGACGAGCCAACCCGGGCCAGTCGGCCGTGGGACAAGGGCCGTGATGGTTTCGTGCTCTCCGACGGTGCCGGTGCACTGGTGCTCGAAGAGCTCGAGCACGCCAAGGCGCGCGGCGCCACCATCTATGCCGAGCTGGTTGGCTTTGGTATGAGCGGTGATGCCTATCACATGACCTCGCCACCGGATTCCGGTGAGGGTGCGGCGCGCTGCATGACCAATGCCCTGCGCGATGCCGGCATCGCCCCAGAAGAGGTCAGCTACATCAATGCCCATGGCACCTCGACCCCGGCCGGCGATATCGCCGAAGTGGCCGCGATCAAGCGTGTGTTCGGTGAGCATGCGTACAAGGTGGCAGTCAGCTCGACCAAGTCGATGACGGGTCACCTGCTCGGTGCTGCCGGTGCCGTGGAAGCGATCTTCAGCGTGTTGGCAATCAACAGCCAGATGGCGCCGCCGACCATCAACCTGGACGAGCCGGACGAGGGCTGCGATCTCGACTTCGTTGCCCATCACGCCCGCAGCATGCCGATCGACGTGGTGCTGTCCAACTCGTTCGGCTTTGGTGGTACCAACGGCTCGCTGGTGTTCCGCCGGTTCGCCGACTGATGCATAGCTGGATCGACGGCCAACCCGCGACTGCAGTCAACCTGCACAACCGCGGGCTGGCCTACGGCGATGGTCTGTTCGAAACCATCGCCGTGCGTGCCGGCAAGCCCAGCCTGCTGGAGCTGCACTTGCAGCGTCTGGCACTGGGCTGCCAGCGTCTGGCTATCAGCATCGACCTGCCGTTGGTGCGCGACGAACTGCTGCGCTTTGCCAGCCAGCTCGGCGACGGCGTCGCCAAGCTGATCGTTACCCGTGGCGGCAGCCAGCGCGGCTACGCTCCAGGCGTTGGCGCCGCGGCTCGGCGTATCCTTCAGGGTAGCCCGCTGCCACAGTATCCCGCAGTCAATGCCGAGCAAGGCGTGCGTTTGTTCGCCTGCCAGACGCGCCTCGCGGAACAACCCCTGCTGGCCGGCCTCAAACACCTCAATCGCCTTGAGCAAGTGCTGGCCCGCGCCGAATGGCAGGACACCGAGCACGCCGAAGGGCTGGTCTGTGACAGCCACGGGCGGGTCATCGAGGGCGTTTACAGCAATCTGTTCATGGTTCGTGGCGGAGTGCTGCAAACGCCTGAGCTGAGTCGCTGCGGTGTAGCCGGGGTAATGCGCGGCGCCTTGCTGGCGCAAGCGCCGGCACTGGGTATGAGCGTGCAGGTCAGTGATCTGGCCCTGGCTGACCTGGAACAGGCCGAGGAAGTCTTTCTCTGCAACAGCGTGTATGGAATCTGGCCGGTACTGGAGTGCTCTGCGCTCAAGCTGAACTGGCCGGCGGGGCCGCTCACCCGTAAACTGCAGGCCGTTGCCCGGACGTTACTGGATACCTGATTCGTGAGACGCAAATTTCTCCTGCTGCTGGAAATAGGCCTGATCCTAGCCGGTCTGGCGTTGGGCTGGTCGGCCTGGAAAGTCCATTCGGCCCTTGAGCAGCCCCTGCACGTCGAGCAGGAGCGGATGCTCGAGGTTCCCAACGGCACCACACCCAATCGCATGTTCTACCGCATGCAGTCTGACGGCTTGCTCGACGATGCCGTCTGGCTGCGCCTTTACTGGCGCTTCAACATGGCCGGCACGCCACTGCATACCGGTGAATACCGGCTGACACCTGGCATGACCGTCAACCAGCTGTTCGATGCCTGGCGCCGTGGCGATGTTGTGCAGTACAACCTGACTCTGGTCGAAGGCTGGACCTTCCGCCAGGTGCGCACGGCAGTGGCCAAGCACGAGAAAATCACCCAGACCTTGGACGGCCTGTCCGATGCCGAGGTGATGGACAAACTTGGCCATAGTGGCGTGTTCCCTGAGGGGCGCTTCTTTCCGGATACCTACCGCTTCGTGCGTGGCATGAGCGATGTCGAGTTCCTGCAGCAGGCGTACATGCGTCTTGAGCAAGTGTTGGCCAAGGAATGGGCCGAGCGGGCCACCGATCTGCCTTACCGCGACCCGTACCAGGCGCTGATCATGGCTTCGCTGGTCGAGAAGGAAACCGGTATCCCGCAAGAGCGCGCGCAGATTGCTGGGGTGTTCGTGCGGCGTCTGCGGCTGGGCATGATGCTGCAGACCGACCCGACCGTGATCTATGGCATGGGCGAGCGCTATAACGGCAAGATCACCCGTGCCGACCTGCGTGAGCCCACGCCCTACAATACCTATACCATCAGTGGCCTGCCGCCGACACCGATCGCTATCGTCGGCCGCGAGGCGATTCATGCCGCGCTGAACCCGGCCAACGGCACCAGTCTGTACTTCGTTGCGCGGGGCGACGGCAGTCACGTGTTTTCCGACGACCTCGACAACCACAACTCGGCAGTGCGCGAGTATCAACTCAAGCGCCGCAGCGACTACCGCTCCAGCCCCGCGCTACAGGCGCAGCCGGGTGCGATTGAGCAGCCAGAACCGGCAGCGGGAGACCAGCCGACACCTGCTGCGGATGCACCGGCAGACGCACCTGCGTCGACCCCGCCAACCGCACCGGCGACCGACGCTGCACCCGCAGCGGCGCCGACACCCGATGACAAACCCTAAGGACTGCGCGTGAGCGGCTTGTTTATTACCCTGGAAGGCCCCGAAGGCGCGGGCAAGAGCACCAACCGCGAATATCTGGCGCAGCGCTTGCGCGAGCAGGGCCTGGACGTAGTGCTGACCCGCGAGCCGGGCGGCACGCCGGTTGCTGAACAGATTCGTGAGCTGCTACTGGCACCAAGCGACGAAAGCATGGCAGCGGATACTGAATTGCTGTTGATGTTTGCGGCGCGTGCCCAGCATCTGGCCAAGGTCATCCGCCCGGCGCTGGCGCGCGGTGCGGTGGTGTTGTGCGATCGCTTCACCGATGCCACCTACGCCTACCAAGGTGGCGGCCGCGGCTTGCCGGTCGAGCGCATTGCTACGCTGGAAACATTTGTCCAGGGCGATCTGCGCCCTGACCTGACGCTGGTGTTCGACCTGCCGATCGAGATCGGCCTGTCGCGCGCGGCTGCCAGGGGCCGTTTGGACCGCTTCGAACAAGAAGGCACGGCCTTCTTCGAGGCCGTGCGCCATGCCTATCTGGCACGGGCCCAAGCTGACCCGCAGCGCTACAGCATCCTCGACGCCGGCCAATCGCTGGAGGCGGTGCAGCGCGACATCGACAGCTTGTTGCCGGCCATGCTGGAACGCGCCCGTGGCTGAGGCCTTCGCCTGGCAGGATGCGCTCTGGCAGCAATTGGCCGGGCGCAGCCAGCATGCCCATGCCTACCTGTTGCACGGTCCGCAGGGGATTGGCAAGCGGGCCCTGGCCGAGCGCCTGATGGCGCGTTTGTTGTGCCAGCAGCCGCAAGGTGCTGATGCCTGCGGGCAGTGCAAGTCATGCCTGTTGCTGCGTGCTGGCAGCCATCCGGACAACTACGTGCTTGAGCCGGAAGACGTCGACAAGCCGATCAAGATCGACCAGGTTCGCGATCTGGTGTCGTTTGTTGTTCAGACCGCGCAGTTGGGCGGGCGCAAGGTGATCCTGATCGAACCGGTCGAGGCCATGAACATCAATGCCTCCAACGCCTTGCTCAAGAGTCTGGAAGAGCCGTCCGGCAATACGGTGCTGCTCCTGGTCAGCCATCAGCCGAGTCGACTGTTGCCGACCATCAAGAGCCGTTGCCAGCAAGTTGTATGTCCGCAACCAAACCTTGCCCAAAGCCAGGCCTGGCTCGCCAATGCGTTGCCAGACAGTGAACCGGGAGAGCGCGAGGAGCTGCTGACCCTGGCGGCAGGATCGCCACTGATGGCGGCCAAGCTGCACGCGCAAGGTGTCCTCGAGCAACGTGCGCAGGTCACCGAGGGCGTGAAAAAACTGCTCAAGCAGCAACAGTCACCGACGCAACTGGCCGAGTCGTGGAACAGCGTGCCGCTGCTGCTGCTGTTTGACTGGTTCTTCGAGTGGTCGCACCTGATCCTGCGCTATCAGATGACTCAGGATGAACAAGGCCTGGGCCTGGCAGATATGCGCAAGGTGCTGCAGTATCTGGCGCAGAAGAGCCGCCAGGGCAAGGTGCTGGAAACCCAGGCGTGGATCCTTGAACAGCGCCAGAAGGTGCTGGGCAAGGCCAACCTCAACCGCGTGTTGCTGCTGGAGGCCTTGTTGGCCCACTGGGTCCAGCTGCCAGGCTCACGCTGACTCCCATCTTCTAAATATGTGTCCTGCTGCCATGCTCGTAGATTCCCACTGCCACCTCGACCGTCTAGACCTGAGTGCCCATGATGGCTCGCTCGATGCTGCCCTGCAGGCGGCGCGTGAGCGCGGGGTAGGGCACTTTCTGTGCATCGGCGTGAGTGCCGACAATGCCGGCGCGGTAAAGGCGTTGAGTGAACAGTACGCAGATGTCGACTGCTCGGTGGGTATTCACCCGCTGGATCTGGCGCCAGGAGAAACCCCAGCGCTGGACTGGTTGCTCAACGAGCTTGCGCATCCGCACGTCGTGGCGATTGGTGAGACTGGCCTGGACTATCACTACGAGCCGGAGGCGGCGAGCCTGCAGCAGGCGTCTTTCCGCTTGCACCTGGAGGCCTCGCGGCAGACCGGCAAGCCGGTGATCGTGCACACCCGTGCGGCCAGGGCTGACACCCTGGCGCTGTTACGCGAAGCCAGCCTGGAGCAGGCCGGGGTGTTGCACTGCTTCACTGAAGACTGGCCGATGGCCAAGGCGGCGCTGGACCTGGGCTACTACATCTCGTTGTCCGGCATTGTCACCTTCCGCAATGCCGAGGCCCTGCGCGACGTGGCCCGCCAGGTCCCCAGCGATCGTCTGCTGGTCGAGACAGACTCACCGTACCTGGCGCCGATCCCTTACCGAGGCAAGCCCAACTTGCCTCAGTACGTGCGCGAAGTCGCCGAATACGTCGCGTCGCTGCGTGGCGTCAGTTATGCACAATTGGCCGAGCAAACCACGGCCAACTTCAAGCGCTTGTTCCCGCTTGCGCGAGTACGCTGATCTGACAGCCGGATTGGCGGGCAAAAAAAACCCGGATTCTGGGGGAGGAAACCGGGTTAAGACCATTAGGAGTAAACAAAGGCACGCGGTCCCTGAGCGCCTTTATCGGCACGCCACTTGGGGGGATGTGGCGGGTCAACACTTCAAGTATTGGTCAGCTTTGGCACAGTGCCAGCGACAACTGGTCGTTTTTTAAACAGATTTGGAATACGTCGCGGGATGCACAGTGCATTCCCTGCAGGCAAGTCACTTCGATTGGCCAATCTGCAGCTTGCCCCATCAATCCCACCGTTTGCGAACTCATCGTGAAACACAGACATGCGCCGATGATCCGTGCAATTTCTTGCAAGATAGGCATAATAATTCGCTTCGATTGTCAGCCAGTCCTCCCCCATGCAGCCTCCCATGCAGAAAGAACCGCGTAAGGTCCGTGAGTTTCGCCGTCGCGAACAAGAGATCCTTGATACCGCCCTCAGACTGTTCCTCGAACAGGGTGAAGACAGCGTCACCGTCGAGATGATCGCCGACGCCGTTGGCATCGGCAAAGGTACGATCTACAAGCACTTCAAGTCCAAGTCAGAGATCTACCTGCGCCTGATGCTCGACTACGAGCGCGATTTGAACACCTTGCTGCACTCGGCCGATGTCGACCGCGACAAAGAAGCACTGTCGCGTGCCTACTTCGAATTCCGCATGCGTGACCCGCAGCGCTACCGGCTGTTCGATCGCCTTGAAGAGAAGGTGGTCAAGGGTAATCAGGTACCAGAGATGGTCGAGGAGCTGCACAGTATTCGTGCCTCCAATTTCGATCGCCTGACTCAACTGATCAAGGGTCGTATCAGCGAAGGCAAGCTTGAGGACGTGCCACCGTACTTCCACTACTGCGCCGCCTGGGCGCTGGTGCATGGCGCAGTGGCGCTGTACCACTCGCCGTTCTGGAGCAATGTGCTGGAAGATCAGGAAGGCTTCTTCCAGTTCCTGATGGACATCGGTGTGCGCATGGGTAACAAGCGCAAGCGCGACCCCGACCCGAACGCCTGACAGCAATGCCCCGTCACCCTTTGCGGGGCTGTCCGACATGCGAGCTTGCAAAAACCTGATTTATGAGTCAGGTTTTGCACGGCTTATTCTTCCATGTCGGAGTCATCCATGATCGTCGATCGTCAAGGCAGGCGTTTTCGCAACCTGCGGGTCAGCCTGACGGCGGCCTGTAACTATGCTTGTACCTACTGCGTACCCGACGGCAAGCGTTTGGTGGCGGCGCAGGATGAGCTCTCTGGCGAGGCCCTGGCACGAGGGGTGGCTTACCTGATCGAGGCGGCCGGCATCGAGCGTCTACGCATCACCGGCGGCGAGCCACTGATCAGTCCCAGGCTCGAAGAGTTTCTCACCGCCATCGCCGGCGTCGACCTGCACGACATCAGCCTGACTACCAACGGCCAGTTGCTGTCACGGCGCCTGCCGCTGCTAGAGGCTGCGGGTATCCGCCGCTTGAACGTGTCGCTGGATACCCTCGACGCCGCTGCATTTCGCAGCATTGCTCGCGGCGGTGACCTGGCCACGGTGTTGCTTGGCATGCAAGAGGCCAGTGCGGCTGGCATGCGCATCAAGGTCAACATGGTGCCGATGCGCGGACAGAATCTGGATCAGGTCGCGCCGCTGCTCGACTACTGTCTGGCGCGTGGCTACGAGCTGCGTTTCATCGAGCTGATGCGCATGGGCCACCTGGCGCGCGACGGCAATGCCTTTCGCCAGCAGTTGGTCAGCCTGCCTGAGCTGCTGGCGCTGATTGGCCAGCACCATGCCTTTGAGCAGGCCAGCGCTGCTGTTGATGCCACCGCATTGCGCTACCAGATCCCCGGCAAAGGCCATTTTGGCGTTATCGCCAACGAGAGCGTACCGTTCTGCCGCGCCTGTTCGCGCCTGCGCTTGTCCTCAACCGGCTGGCTGCATGGCTGCCTGTCGAGCAGCAATCGGCACTACATCGGCGACTTGCTTGATCGCCCCCGGCACCTGGCGTTGCCAGCGCTGCAACGGTTACTGGTAAAAGCCCTGGCTGACAAGCAGGAGCTGGCGTTCGCCGGTGGGGTAACGGTAATGAAGGTGATCGGCGGCTGACTCTGGCGCAAAAGCTGCATCTGGCGGCTATTCGCCGGTTTTTCGTCACCGGCCTCTGGAGGAAAGATGCGTAGCCTGGTTTTGCTGCTGGCGCTGATGGCGCTTGGTGGCTGCATGAATGTCAGCGATATGGGCGAAGGTGTTCGCTATCACATGAGCGATGCCGGTCTGCTCGATCATAGCGATACCCAGCGCAGCCTGTCGGTGCGCCTGCAACCGGATTCGTTCATCTATATTGGCCAGGGTGCGTTCGTGCCGCCGGGCAAAGGCCCGCTGCCGCAGCAGAACATCGTCGCCGAAGAGGCGTTCAAGGCTTTTGTCGAGTACTTCCCGCTGGTGCGTCGTGCGCAAGGCCCGCTGGGCCTGGAAGATGCCATCGCCGAAGCCCGCTCGGTCGGTGCCCATTACGTGCTGTATACCCGCTTCGCTCGTACCGACGACCGCATCGGCAATGGTGATGAGTGGTACGACGAACAGGCAGTCGACCGGCTCGGTTGGGACACCGGCGTGGTGCAGATGATGCTCATCGAAACCAGCACTCGCTACCTGATCGACACAGCGCGGATCAAGAGCCGTGGCGGTTTGTTGACGTTTCACGACAATAGCCCGCAGGATTTGCTCGCAGCGCCCATGCGCGAGTACGCTCGTAGCCTGTTGGGTATGAGCCGCTGATAGGAGAGGGTGATGACCGAGTCTGTCGAGACCAATGATCTGTTGGCGCAAATCCCCAAGGGTAGGGGCCCGGCGCCGGTTCACCTGTGGAACCCGGATTTCTGCGGCGACATCGACATGCGCATCGCCCGTGATGGCACCTGGTTTTACCAGGGCACGCCAATTGGCCGTAAACCGATGGTGCGGCTGTTTTCCAATATCCTGCGCCGTGACGGTGATGATTACTTTTTGGTGACGCCGGTCGAGAAGGTCGGCATCCAAGTCGATGACGCGCCGTTTGTGGCGGTGTTGCTGGAGGTGATCGGCGCGGGGGAGACGCAGGTTTTGCGTTTCACCAACAATGTTGAGGATGTGATTGAGGCTAGCAGTGCGCATCCGTTGCGGGTCGAGGTTGATCCGGTCACGCAGGAACCTGCGCCCTACATCCTGATGCGCAGCAACCTTGAGGCGCTGTTGCACCGCAACGTGTTCTATCAGTTGGTGGAGCTGGCGGTGCCGCGCTTGCTGGACGGCGAGGAATGGCTCGGGGTGTGGAGCCATGGCCAGTTTTACCCGATTGGGCGTGCTGGCTGAAAACAGTTGGGGGCTGCAGAGCAGCCCCCAACTGCATCAAAGCACCGCGACGATAGCTTTGGTCACTACGTGGATGTTGCTCTGGTTCAGCGCAGCAACACAGATACGGCCAGTATCCAGCGCATAGATGCCGAACTCATCCTTCAGGCGATTGACCTGCTCGGCAGTCAGGCCCGAGTAGGAGAACATCCCGCACTGGCGACCGACAAAGCTGAAGTCGCGCTTGGCACCATAGGTAGCCAGCAACTCGACCATCTGCTTGCGCATGCCGTGAATGCGATTACGCATTTCGCCCAGCTCGTCTTCCCACATCTGGCGCAGCTCAGGGCTGTTCAACACGGCAGCGACGATGCTTGCGCCGTGGGTCGGCGGGTTGGAGTAGGTGGTGCGGATAACCCGCTTGACCTGCGACAGCACGCGGGTGCTTTCGTCCTTGGAGGCAGTGACGATCGACAGCGCGCCGACGCGCTCGCCATACAGCGAGAATGACTTGGAGAACGAGCTGGAGACAAAGAAGTCCAGGCCCGACTCGGCGAACAGGCGTACGGCGAAGGCGTCTTCGGCGATGCCGGCGCCAAAGCCTTGATAGGCCATGTCGAGGAACGGCACATGGCCTTTGGCCTTGACCACTTCCAGGACGTTTTTCCAGTCGTCCAGGGTCAGGTCGACACCGGTCGGGTTATGGCAGCAGGCATGCAGGACGATGATCGAGCCCGACGGCAGCTGGTTGAGGTCTTCGAGCATGCCGGCGCGGTTGACGTCGTGGCTGGCAGCATCGTAGTAGCGGTAGTTCTGTACCGGGAAACCGGCCGTCTCGAAAAGCGCGCGGTGGTTCTCCCAGCTCGGGTCGCTGATGGCGACGACTGCATCAGGCGACAGGCGCTTGAGGAAGTCTGCGCCGATCTTCAGTGCGCCAGTGCCGCCTACGGCCTGCACGGTGACCACGCGGCCAGCGGCCAGCAGTGGCGATTCGGCGCCGAACAGCAGCTTCTGTACAGCCTGGTCGTAGGTGGCAATCCCATCGATCGGCAGATAGCCGCGCGAGGCATGCTGTGCGGCACGCTGGGTCTCGGCTTCGATCACTGCGCGCAGCAGCGGGTTACGGCCTTCCTCATTGCAGTAAACGCCGACGCCCAGGTTCACCTTGTCGGTGCGCGGGTCGGTGTTGAAAGCTTCGTTGAGGCCCAGGATAGGGTCGCGGGGTGCCAGCTCGACAGCGGAAAACAGGCTCATTGTTACCTTGGCTCTGAATGGAGTGTGATAGGGCTTGCACGCTCCAGCCGAATGCACTGAAGCGGTGCACAAACGGGGAGTCAGTATAGAGATACGCGCCGACCGCTGCGACCATCGGGCGCAGGTTTTCCGGCGTTTTTTCGCAATTTTTTTGGACCATTGGTCTAATTGCCCGGTCCACAGAAACACACGTTCACATCGCCAGCCGCGAAGCGTGCAATCGAAAGGCCCGTTTCGGTGTAGACTACTGGCTATATTTACAGTTGCTCGAGGTCTGCCATGTCCGAGTTTCAGCTTGTCACCCGTTTTCAGCCGGCCGGCGACCAGCCTGAGGCGATTCGCCAGTTGGTCGAGGGTATCGACGCCGGGCTTTCGCACCAGACCCTGCTCGGGGTAACCGGCTCGGGCAAGACCTTCAGTATCGCCAACGTGATTCAGCAGGTGCAGCGGCCAACCCTGGTGCTGGCGCCGAACAAGACCCTGGCGGCCCAGTTGTATGGCGAGTTCAAGGCGTTTTTCCCGAACAACGCGGTCGAGTATTTCGTTTCCTACTACGACTACTATCAGCCGGAAGCCTATGTGCCGTCTTCGGACACTTTCATCGAGAAGGATGCATCGATCAACGACCATATCGAGCAGATGCGCCTGTCGGCTACCAAGGCCCTGCTCGAGCGACGCGACGCCATCATTGTCACCACGGTGTCGTGCATCTACGGTCTGGGCAGCCCTGAAACGTACCTCAAGATGGTCCTGCACATCGATCGCGGCGACAAGTTCGACCAGCGTGCGTTGCTGCGGCGCCTGGCCGATCTGCAGTACACCCGCAACGAAATGGACTTCGCCCGCGCCACCTTCCGCGTGCGCGGTGATGTCATCGACGTGTACCCGGCCGAGTCAGACCTCGAGGCGATCCGCATCGAATTGTTCGATGACGAAGTGGAGAACATCGCCGCCTTCGACCCGTTGACCGGCGAGGTGCTGCGCAAGCTGCCACGTTTTACCTTCTATCCGAAGAGCCACTATGTAACCCCGCGTGAAACCCTGCTTGGGGCGATCGAGGGCATCAAGGAAGAGCTCAAGGACCGCCTTGAGTACCTGCACAAGAACAACAAGCTGGTCGAGGCGCAGCGCCTCGAGCAGCGCACCCGCTTCGACCTGGAAATGATCCTCGAGCTGGGCTATTGCAACGGTATCGAAAACTACTCGCGCTACCTGTCTGGCCGGCCTTCCGGTGCGCCGCCGCCCACCCTGTACGACTACCTGCCTGCCGACGCCCTGCTGGTGATCGACGAGTCGCACGTGAGCGTTCCGCAGGTCGGCGCCATGTACAAAGGTGACCGTTCACGCAAGGAGACTCTGGTCGAGTACGGTTTCCGTCTGCCATCGGCGCTGGACAACCGGCCCATGCGCTTCGATGAATGGGAGTCGGTCAGCCCGCAGACCATCTTCGTTTCGGCCACCCCCGGTCAGTACGAGGCGGAGCATGCCGGGCGTGTCGTCGAGCAGGTGGTACGGCCGACCGGCTTGGTTGATCCGTTGGTAGAAATCCGCCCGGCGCTGACCCAGGTCGACGACCTGCTATCGGAGATCGGCAAGCGCGTGGCCGTTGGCGAGCGCGTGCTGGCCACCACTCTGACCAAGCGCATGGCCGAAGACCTCAGTGACTACCTGGCCGACCATGACGTACGCGTACGCTATCTGCACTCGGACATCGACACTGTCGAGCGGGTAGAGATCATTCGCGACCTGCGTCTGGGTACCTTCGATGTGCTTGTGGGGATCAACCTGCTGCGTGAAGGCCTGGACATGCCCGAAGTGTCGCTGGTGGCGATTCTGGACGCCGACAAGGAGGGTTTCCTGCGCTCGGACCGCTCGCTGATCCAGACCATCGGCCGCGCAGCGCGTAACCTCAACGGCAAGGCCATCCTCTATGCCGACCGCATGACCGGCTCGATGCAGCGCGCCATCGACGAGACCGAGCGCCGACGGGCCAAGCAGATCTCCTTCAACGAGGCCAATGGCATCGTGCCCAAAGGGGTGGTCAAGGACATCACCGACATCATGGAAGGCGCCAACATCCCCGGCGGGCGCAGCAAGAAGCGCAAAGGCATGGCCAAGGCGGCGGAGGAGAGCGCTCGCTACGAAGCCGAGTTGCGCACCCCAGGCGAGATCACCAAACGCATCAAACAGATGGAAGAGAAGATGTTCCAGCTGGCGCGCGACCTCGAGTTCGAGGCCGCCGCGCAGATGCGCGACGAGATCACCAAGCTGCGTGAGCGGCTGATCACCAGCTAAGTTGCCCGACGGGTCCGGTGATCGGCATGCCCTGCCGATCATCTGCACGCCTGGCTGACGGTGGGGCGATTGCGCCACCGCTGGAGCCTGATGCCCGCTCCCTGCTAACATCGCGCCTTTGTTTCAACTTCGTTCGAGACCCTCCATGACCACCGTTCGCACGCGTATCGCGCCATCGCCCACCGGCGACCCCCATGTTGGCACCGCCTACATCGCCCTGTTCAACTACTGCTTTGCCAAGCAGAACGGCGGCGAATTCATCCTGCGCATCGAGGACACCGATCAGCTGCGTTCGACCCGTGAATCGGAACAGCAGATCTTCGACGCCCTGCGCTGGCTGGGCATCGAGTGGAACGAAGGCCCGGACGTGGGCGGCCCGCACGGCCCTTACCGGCAGAGCGAGCGTGGCGAGATCTACGCGAAGTACGCCAAGCAGCTGGTTGACGCCGGGCATGCGTTCTACTGCTTCTGTACCGCAGAAGAACTCGACCAGATGCGCGCCGAACAGATGGCCCGGGGCGAGACGCCGCGTTACGACGGCCGCGCGCTGTTGCTCAGTGCTGAGGAAGTGCAGCGTCGCCTGGCCGCTGGTGAGCCCCATGTGATCCGCATGAAGGTGCCAAGCGAAGGCGTCTGCGTGGTCCCGGACATGCTCCGTGGCGATGTCGAAATCCCGTGGGATCGCATGGACATGCAGGTCCTGATGAAGAACGACGGCCTGCCGACCTACTTCCTGGCCAACGTGGTCGATGACCACCTGATGGGCATCACTCACGTCCTGCGTGGCGAAGAGTGGCTGCCGTCGGCGCCCAAGCTGATCAAACTGTATGAGTACTTCGGCTGGGAGCAGCCGCAGCTGTGCTACATGCCGCTGCTGCGTAACCCGGACAAGAGCAAGCTGTCCAAGCGCAAGAATCCGACTTCGGTCACCTTCTACGAGCGCATGGGCTTCATGCCCGAAGCCATGCTCAATTACCTCGGCCGCATGGGCTGGTCGATGCCGGACGAGCGCGAGAAGTTTTCCCTGGCCGAGATGGTCGAGCACTTCGACCTGTCGCGGGTTTCCCTGGGTGGGCCGATCTTCGATATCGAAAAGCTGTCCTGGCTCAACGGCCAGTGGCTGCGTGAGTTGCCGGTCGAGGAGTTCGCTGCACGGGTACAGAAGTGGGCGTTCAACAGCGATTACATGATGAAGATCGCGCCGCATGTGCAGGGCCGCGTAGAAACCTTCAGCCAGATCGCCCCATTGGGTGGCTTCTTCTTCGAGGGTGCATTGAAGCTTGATGTCAAGCTGTTCGAGCACAAGAAGCTCTTGCCCGATCAGGTCCGCCAGGTCATCCAGCTGATTCTGTGGAAGCTGGAGAGCTTGCGCCAGTGGGAAAAAGACCGCATCACCGGTTGCATCCAGGCCGTGGTCGAATCGCTTGAGCTGAAGCTGCGTGACGCCATGCCGCTGATGTTTGCTGCTATCTCCGGCCAGGCCAGTTCGGTGTCGGTGCTGGATGCGATGGAAATCCTTGGCCCTGACCTGACTCGCTACCGCCTGCGCCAGGCGCTGGATCTGCTCGGTGGTGTGTCGAAGAAAGAAAACAAGGAATGGGAAAAACTGCTGGCCAACATTGCCTGACGGCCAGCTACCCAAGCGTGCTTGCCTGTCCCAGCTGACGCTGGGCGGGCCGGCTGCCGTAGGCAAAATCGTCAATTGCTGGAGCAGGGCGGTAAGTGATTGTTATCTGTGAAAAATCTTTTGGTTAATTTCAAAAATTCGTTTGACAGCATAGCCATCCGATCTTAATATGCGCCCCGTCCACAGCGATGAACGTAACGAACTGTCAGCAACCCAGCCGGCAATTCAGTTCAAAGCGACATTGTGGGGCTATAGCTCAGCTGGGAGAGCGCCTGCATGGCATGCAGGAGGTCAGCGGTTCGATCCCGCTTAGCTCCACCAAATTCCGATTCTTGGCCAGCACTGCTGGCGGAGAATGAAACCCGGCACCAGCGCCAGGTTTCACGGTAGAAGGTTCGTCCCCTTCGTCTAGTGGCCTAGGACACCGCCCTTTCACGGCGGTAACAGGGGTTCGAGTCCCCTAGGGGACGCCAGTTTTACACAAGCGATGTCTAACATGTCGCTGGGCCGCGAGGCTAGAAATCCGGGGCTATAGCTCAGCTGGGAGAGCGCCTGCATGGCATGCAGGAGGTCAGCGGTTCGATCCCGCTTAGCTCCACCAATTTTGCCGCGGTTTGTGCAAACGAACCGGCACGAAGGTTATGTCCCCTTCGTCTAGTGGCCTAGGACACCGCCCTTTCACGGCGGTAACAGGGGTTCGAGTCCCCTAGGGGACGCCAGTTTTACCCGCGTTTTGCGGGGCTTTAAAGGCTCATTCGCATATTGGATGGGCCTTTTGTTTTAGGGGCTATAGCTCAGCTGGGAGAGCGCCTGCATGGCATGCAGGAGGTCAGCGGTTCGATCCCGCTTAGCTCCACCAATATTTGCCAGGGTTCGTGAAAGCGGGCCTGCACGAAGGTTACAAGTCCCCTTCGTCTAGTGGCCTAGGACACCGCCCTTTCACGGCGGTAACAGGGGTTCGAGTCCCCTAGGGGACGCCAATTTTTTCTCGCGTTTTGCGGGGCTTATAGGGCTCATTCGATTATTGAATGAGCCTTTTGTTTTTCTGCCTACCTTACTTTTTCAATGAAGCGGCCTCAGCTCGATTTTTTCGCTTGCCAATAAATATTATGTGCATAATATTACATTCATAATATTCATCGGGTGGCTTATGAACGACAAGAAGAGCAAGACCCGCCAACGCATTCTCGATTCAGCCCGCAGCGCGTTGATCCAGCACGGACCGGCTGAGCCCAGTGTCAGTCAGGTGATGGGCGCCGCCGGGTTGACCGTGGGAGGCTTCTACGCGCACTTCGAAAGCAAGGACGAGCTCATGCTCGAGGCGTTCAGCCAACTGCTGAGCGAGCGCCGCGGTTTATTTACCCAGATCGATCCAGCCCTGGACGGCGCCGGCCGCCGTGCCCTCGCTGCTGCTTTCTACCTGTCACGCAAGCATCGCGACGCGCTCGAGCAGGCATGCCCGTTGCCCACCTCGCTGAGCGAGATGCAGCGCCTGCCTGAGGCGTTTCGCGAGGGTATGGCCGAGCACCTGGAGCTGATGACCGCGCAGATGATCGACCGCCCTGAAGACGCCGACAAGGCGTTGGCCGACCTGGCGCTGATGATCGGCGGCCTGGCGCTGGCCCGGGCGCTGGGCACCAGTGAGTTGTCCGACCGAATCCTGCGCGCCGCCAAGTCGGCGGTCATCTAGTGGCCTGACTGGAGTATTGATGATGACTACCCTGAGCTGGATTCGCGGCGTCAACGGTACCCTGGGCCGGCTGGCCCCCGAGCATATAGCGGGCAAGATGCGCCGCGCCTTCATGACCCCACGCAACCTGCCGCCGCGGCAATGGGAGTTGCCCTTGCTGGCGACAGCTGAACGCATCACCTTGCGCTTCGGCCTGTCAGCGCTGCGCTGGGGCCAGGGGCCGACAGTGCTGATGATGCACGGTTGGGAAGGGCGCCCAACCCAGTTTGCCGCGTTGATTGAAGCGCTGGTGGCGGCCGGGCATACCGTGGTGTCGCTGGAAGGGCCGGCCCACGGACGTTCTCCGGGCCGCCAGGCGCATGTGGCGCTGTTTGCCCGGGCGCTGCTTGAAGCCGCTGCCGAACTGCCGCCGCTGCGCGCCGTGATCGGCCATTCGATGGGCGGTGCCAGTGTCTTGCTGGCGCTGCAATGGGGCTTGCGCACCGAGGCTGCGGTCAGCATTGCCGCGCCGGCGCAACTGCTCGGGGTACTGCGCGGTTTTGCCCAGCGGCTGGGCATGCCGGCGCGGGCGCGGGCGGCGTTTATTCGCCAGGTCGAGCAGGATGTCGGCCTGCAAGTCGCCCGGCTTGAGGTCAACGGCTATCAACTCGAGCTGCCGGGCTTGATAGTGCACGCCAGTGATGATCCTCTGGTCGCTGCCAGCGAGGCGCAATTGATCCACAAGGCCTGGTTCGACAGCCGCTTGCTGATGCTCGAAGAGGGCGGCCACCAGCGTGTGCTGGCCGACCCGCTCCTGGTCGAAGGCGTGCTTGAGCTGCTGGCACGCGCTGCCACACCAGCACGCCAAAGCGCGTGAGCATCCGGTACACTCAACGCGTTCAATGACCTTCGGAGCGCGCATGAGCTGGGATCTGGCATCGCCATTCATCATCGACCTACGGGTTGGCGGTGACGACATCGACGGCCTCGGCCACGCCAACAACGCGGTCTACGTCACCTGGCTGGAGCGCTGCGCCTGGCGCCACTCGCAGCGTCTGGGTCTGGACTTGGCCGAATACCGCCGTCTTGACCGGGCCATGGCCGTTGTTCGCCACGAAATCGATTACCTGGCTGCCGGCTACGAAGATGACGAGCTGCAACTGGCCACCTGGATCGTCAACTGGGACCAGCGCCTGCGCATGACCCGCCGGTTTCAGCTCAAGCGCCCGAGCGACGGCATGACCCTGCTGCGCGCGCAAACCACCTTTGTCTGTATCGAGCTGTCGACCGGCAAGCCCAAGCGTATGCCGGGTGAATTCATTGAAGGTTATGGGCAGGCGCTGATCGGTGTCTGAGCCCGCATGATTGTTTGCTAGACTGCCGCCTTTTTCGCGAGAGCCATCCATGCAAATTGCCCTGGCCCCCATGGAGGGGCTGGTCGACAACATCCTGCGCGACGTCCTCACGCGGGTCGGCGGTGTCGACTGGTGCGTGACCGAGTTCATTCGCGTCTGCGACCGCCTGCTGCCACCTTCCCAGTTCGACAAGCTCGCCCCTGAACTGCGCCACGGCGCGCGTACTGCGGCAGGTGTGCCCATGCGCGTGCAGTTGCTTGGCTCCGATCCGGTGTGCCTGGCTGAAAACGCTGCATTGGCCTGCGAGCTGGGCGCGCCGGTGATCGACCTGAATTTCGGCTGCCCGGCCAAGACGGTGAACAAATCCCGCGGCGGTGCGGTGTTGCTGAAGGAGCCGGAGTTGCTCCACGCGATCGTGCGGGAAGTGCGCCGGGCGGTGCCTGCCCACATCCCGGTCACGGCCAAGATGCGTCTGGGCTTCGATACCCCGGATGGCGCCCTCGATTGCGCTACCGCGTTGGCCGAAGGTGGCTCGGCGCACCTGGTGGTGCATGCACGGACCAAGGTCGAGGGCTACAAGCCGCCGGCGCACTGGGAGTGGGTGGCGCGGGTGCAGGATGTGGTCAAGGTGCCGGTGTTCGCCAATGGCGAGATCTGGACCGTGGACGACTGGCGACGGTGCCGCGAGGTCAGCGGCGCTGAAGACATCATGCTCGGCCGTGGCCTGGTGTCGCGGCCTGATCTGGGCCTGCAGATTGCTGCTGCACGGGCGGGGCTCGAGTATCAGCCGCTTGCCTGGCAGGCGCTGTTGCCGTTGCTGCGCGAGTTTTGGCGTCAGGCCCAGGCCAAGCTGTCGCCGCGCTATGCGCCGGGGCGGATGAAGCAATGGGTGGCAATGCTGACGCGCAGCTATCCGGAAGCGGTGCTGTTGTTTGCCGAACTGCGCCGGGTCGATGATTGTCAGCGGATCACCCATTTGCTGGGTGCCGACATCAGCCAGCTGCGATGTGAAGCAGTGGCCTGAGCAAATTTTAAAAAAATTTTTTGGTTGAACTCTTGAAAGCGGTTGGTCGGGCCATATCTATTTAGTACGCGATGCCGAATTCGGGTCGCGGATTGACTCACTTGCTGATTTTCAGGAGTTTATGACCATGACTACCGCTTTCTCCCTTGCACCACTGTTCCGCCATTCCGTTGGTTTCGACCGTTTCAACGACCTGTTCGAATCCGCGGCGCGTAACGAGGCCGGTAGCAGCTACCCGCCCTACAACGTGGAAAAACATGGCGATGATCACTATCGCATCGTGGTTGCAGCAGCAGGCTTCCAGGAATCTGACCTTGAACTGCAGGTTGAGAAGGGTGTGCTGACGGTTACTGGCGGCAAACGCGACGCCAGCAACGACGCAGTGACCTACCTGCACCAGGGCATCGCTCAGCGTGCCTTCAAGTTGTCGTTCCGCCTGGCCGACCACATCGAAGTGAAATCCGCAGGCCTGGCCAACGGACTGCTCAGCGTCGAACTGCTGCGCGTCGTGCCGGAAGAAGCCAAAGCCAAGCGGATCCCGATCAGTGCTGACAAGCCAGCGTTGAACTGACGATTGGCTGGGGCCGCCTCGCGGCCCCATTCCGCTATCCCCCGCCTGATCAATAATCCGCCGGTGCCTCAAGCAACATTTGCCTGAACTCGCTCAGCGGCAACGGTCGGCTATGCAAATACCCCTGATACAAATGGCAACCCAGCCGCTCGAGAAACTCCAACTGCTCGCTCAGCTCGACGCCCTCGGCAATGATCGTCAACTCAAGGCTGCGGGCCATGGCGACGATAGCGCGGACGATCTCGGCATCATTTGGATCTATCGGCGCATCGCGCACGAATGACTGGTCGATCTTCAAGGTATCCACCGGCAGCCGCTTGAGATAGGTCAGCGACGAGTAACCGGTGCCGAAGTCATCCATGGCAAAACTCACGCCGTAGCCTTTGAGTTCACGCATCTTGGCGATGGTGTCCTCCAGATTCTGGATCACGATGCCCTCGGTAATCTCCAGCTTGAGCATGTGCCGGGGCAGGCGATAGTCGTCCAGGCTGCGCAGCACTCTGCCGACAAAGTCGTTCTGGCGGAACTGCCGCGGGCTGATATTCACGCACAGGCTGAACTCGTCCGCCTTGATCAGGCCGTCGCTGAGCATGCCGGCGCAGGCATCACAGGCCTCGTCGAGAATCCAGCTACCCACCTCCAGAATCAGCCCGCTTTCTTCCAGCACCTGAATGAACTGCGAGGGCGGTTGCTGCCCCAGTTGCGGGTGATGCCAGCGCAGCAGTACTTCAGCGCCGACAATGCGATTGTCGCGAGCATCCACCTGCGGCTGAAAGTGCAGCGCCAGTTCGCCGCGGGCCAACGCCTGGCGCAGGTCATTCTCCATGCGCAGGCGTTCACTGGCGGCCTTTTGCATGGTGGTGTGGTACAGCTGGGTGGTGTTGCGCCCAGAGTCCTTCGCCCGGTACAGGGCAATGTCGGCGCGCTTGAGCAAGTCGGCAGGCGTAGCCCCATGATCGGGGATCAAGGCAACGCCAATGCTGGGGGTGACTTGCAGGCGCTGGCCGTCCAGAGACATCGGCTCGGCGAGCAATTCGCGCAGGGTATCGGCCAGTTCGCGGACCTTGCCTTCCACCGCCTCGCGGCTGCCTTCCAGACCGCTGAGCAAGACCACGAACTCGTCGCCGCCCAGGCGCGCTACGGTGTCTTCCAGGCGCACGCTGGCCTCGAGCCGGGCGGTGATGACCTTGAGCACGATATCGCCGACCGGGTGACCGAGTGAGTCATTGATGTGCTTGAAGTGATCGAGGTCGAGAAACAGCAGCGCGCCGCGCAGGTTGTGCCGCTTGAGCAGGGCGATCTGCTGGCTCAGGCGGTCCATCAGCAGGGCGCGGTTGGGCAGGTTGGTGAGCGGGTCGTGGTACGCCAGGTGGCGAATCTGCGCCTGGGCATTTTTCAGCTGGCTGACGTCGCGCGCGGTCAGCAGTAGGCATTCGGTGGCATTCAGGGTAATCGGCTCGACCGACACTTCCACCGTCAGCAGCTCGCCGCGTTTGTTGCGTCCGAGCATCTCGCGGTGGTGCACCCGCCCGCGCAGTTTGATCTCGCTGAGCAAGGTCGCCCGTTGCGTGTCGTCGGCCCAGATGCCGAGCTCGTGCACGGTACGCCCGATCACTTCGTCAATGCTGTAGCCCGTCAGGCGGCAGAAGCCGTCGTTGACTTCCAGGTACAGGCCGCTGACGCGCACGGTTATGGTGATGGCGTCGGGGCTGGAGTGAAACGCCTTGGCGAATTTCTCTTCACTGGCCTTGATTGCCGCTTCGGCGCGCTGCTGCTGAGTGATGTCACGCAGTGAGGTCACGCTGCAGGGCTGGTTATCGACCATGATCAGGCGGCTGGAAATGACACAGGTCATGGGCGCGCCACTACGATGGTTGACCACGACTGCGACGTTGCTCAGCGCCCGTTCGCGGATCACGTGTTCGATACGCTGGGCGCGCTCTGCGGTTTCTGCCCACAGGCCGATCTGCTCGGCGGTGCGGCCGAGCACCTGTTGCGCGCTCCAGCCAAAGGTCTGGCTGAAGGCCGGGTTGATCTCGATGAACTGGCCATTGTCCTGGCGGGTTACGCAGATTGGATCGGGGCTGACCTGGAACAGGCTGGCGAACTTTTCTTCAGAGGCGCTCAGGCGCTGCTCGCGCTCGACCTGGTCGGTGATGTCGAGCAGGGTGCCAGCCATGCGCAACGGATTGCCCTGCTCGTCACGGTAGAGACGGGCGCGGCTTTCTATATAGCGCGCTGCGCCATTTTCCAGCTGCACCCGGTAGGTGATCTGGTAACTGCCCGCCGGGCCTTCGCGCAAGCTGCGATAAGACTGGCGCATGGCCTCACGCTCCTGTTCAGGCACACCTTCGAAAAACGCTTCGAAGGATTCATGAAACGGCACCGGCTCCAGCCCATGCAGCTGCGCGGCGCGCGCCGAGCCGTAGAGCATACCGCTGGGGATATGCCAATCCCAGGTGCCCAACTGGGCAGAGTCCAGCGCCAGGTCGAGGCGTTCCTGGCTGTCCTTGAGGGCAAGCTCGGCGCGCTTGCGCTCGCTGGTATCGACAAAGGTAGTGAGTAGAAACGCTATGCCCTCCAGTTCGATGCTCTGGGTGCACAGGATGCCGTCGTGGACCTTGCCGCCGCTGCCGCGAAACTGCACTTCCATGGTGATCGGCCCGGTGCTGTAGCGGGTCGCCTCCCGTATCTGCTGGCGCTGTTCCGGATGCACCCACAGGCCCAGTTCGATACTGGTCTTGCCGACGATCTGCGCCCCGGGCCAGCCGAACATGTCTTCAAAATGCTGGTTGACCTCGAACAGCATGCCGTCTTTGCGCCGGCTGAGCAGAATCGCATTGGGGCTCATGTGAAACAGGCTGGCAAAGCGTTTTTCCGAGTTGATCAAGGCCGTTTCGCGGTCGCGCTGGCGGGTGATTTCGCGGATCACGCCGATCATCTGCCGGCGGCCATTGTCGTCGTGGGTCAGGCTGCCGCTGACTTCCAGCCAGTGCAGGCTGCCGTCGGGCCAGCGAATCCGATGACGCATGGCCTGCTCGATGGGCTCGCCATTGACCACCGCCTGAAACGCCAGGCGGGTGCGCGCGCGGTCTTCCTCCGGGAGCAGTTCAAGGTAGTCGATATCACTGGGCAAAGGCTGCTGCGGATCGAAGCCGAACAGCGCCTGGGTGCCTCGCGACCAACTGATTCGGCCACTGTCGATATCCCACAGCCAAGCGCCCAATTGCGCGCCATTGAGCGCCGCCAGCAACTGCGGGGCGTTCTGCCAGGCCAACTCCGAGTCCTGCGGGTCGACAGCAGGAATACGCGGCAAGCGCGGAAAACGGTTAGCTGATTTGGGCATCGATACCAGACCTTTGGCGAGTGACCTGTCCCTGAGAGTGGTGTGCCGCCCCGACGAACCGTCAGGCGCTGCCGGCGTGACTGTCGAGCAGGGCCATGAATGCCTTGGCGGCATTCGAAAGGGTGCGCTCGGTGTGCAGAATGTAGCCTAGCTGCCGCGTCAGCTTTACGCCGGGCAAAGCGATAGGCGCAACCTGATCATCGAGCATGGTCCGCGGCAGCACGCTCCAGGCAAGGCCGATCGAGACCATCATCTTGATGGTTTCCAGGTAGTTGGTGCTCATCGCGATGTTGGGTGTCAGGCCCTGGCTTTCGAACAGGCGCTGGACAATGTGGTGGGTAAAGGTATTGCCGCCGGGAAACACTGCCGGATGGCGGGCGACGTCAGCCAGGCTCACTGCCTCGCTGCTGGCCAGCGGGTGCTCGGGGGCAGCCACCAGATCCAGCGGATCGTCCCAGACCGGCACCGCGCGCACCAGGTTGTGCGGTTCGGGGGCCAGGGTAATTACCGCGATTTCAGCCCGGCCGTGGATTATTTCATCGTAGGCCGCTTCCGAATCGAGGAACTGAATATCCAGCGCAACCAGGGGGTACTGACGGGTGAAAGCCCGCAATAACGGTGGCAGGCGGTGCAGGCCGATGTGGTGGCTGGTCGCCAGGGTCAGCCTACCCGTGACTTCACCGGTCAGATTGCTCAGGGCGCGTCGTGTATCGTCGAGTACATTGAGTATCTGGTAGGCACGCGGGAGCAGGGCGCGGCCGGCCTCGGTCAGGGTCACTTCGCGGCCCAGCCGATCGAACAGGCGAACGTCAAGTTGCTGCTCAAGGCCAGCGATGCGTTTGCTGATGGCGGGCTGGGTCAAATGCAGGCGTTCTCCTGCGCCAGAAAAACTGCCGGTCTCGGCGATGGCGATAAACGCACTGAGGTTGGCCAGGTCCACTGCTGATATTCCTTTTGGTTATCCAAAGCATAAAAATTATCAATTTGAGTTATTCAATCTAAACCCATAGCATCGTCCGTACAAGCCAAGGGGTTATTGGCATAGAAAGACGCTGATGAGGAACAGTCTGATGGCCGGCAAAACGCTTTACGACAAGCTCTGGGATGCGCATGAGGTCAAGCGACGCGACGATGGTTCGTCGTTGATCTACATCGATCGCCACATCATTCACGAAGTGACGTCGCCCCAGGCATTCGAAGGCCTGCGTCTGGCCAAGCGGCAGCCGTGGCGGATCGACGCCAACATCGCTACGCCCGATCACAACGTGCCGACTACCCCTGAGCGCAAAGGCGGCATCGAGGCCATCGCTGACCAGGTGTCGCGTTTGCAAGTGCAGACCCTCGATGAAAACTGTGACGAATACGGCATCGTCGAATTCAAGATGAACGACATTCGCCAGGGCATCGTTCACGTCATCAGCCCAGAGCAGGGCGCCACCTTGCCGGGCATGACCGTGGTCTGTGGCGACTCGCACACCTCGACTCACGGCGCTTTCGGCGCACTGGCCCACGGCATCGGCACTTCCGAGGTCGAGCACGTGCTCGCCACCCAGTGCCTGGTCGCGAAGAAAATGAAGAACATGCTGGTCCGTGTCGAGGGCCAGTTGGGCGAAGGCGTGACCGCCAAGGACATCGTCCTTGCCGTGATCGGCAAGATCGGCACCGCCGGCGGTAACGGCCATGCCATGGAATTTGCTGGCAGCGCCATCCGCGACTTGTCGATGGAAGGCCGCATGACCATCTGCAACATGTCCATCGAGGCCGGCGCCCGAGTTGGCCTGGTCGCTGTCGACCAGACCACCATCGATTACGTCGAAGGCCGCCCCTACGCGCCGACTGTCAGCCAGTGGCCGCAAGCGGTTGCCGCCTGGCGAGGGCTGGTGTCCGACGCCGATGCGGTATTCGATACCGTGGTCGAGCTCGACGCAGCACAGATCAAGCCACAGGTCAGCTGGGGCACCTCGCCGGAGATGGTCCTGGCCGTTGACCAGCGTGTACCGGATCCAGCTGCCGAGCCGGATCTGGTCAAGCGTGGCTCGATCGAGCGCGCGCTCAAGTACATGGGCCTGAGTGCCAACCAGGCGATCACCGATATTCGTCTCGATCGGGTGTTCATCGGCTCGTGCACCAACTCGCGCATCGAAGACCTGCGCGCTGCCGCCGAAGTCGCCAAGGGCCGCAAGGTCGCCGCTACCGTCAAGCAGGCGATGGTGGTCCCGGGCTCGGGCCTGGTCAAGGCTCAGGCCGAGAAGGAAGGGCTGGACAAGATCTTCATCGAAGCCGGCTTCGAATGGCGTGAACCGGGCTGCTCGATGTGCCTGGCGATGAACCCGGATCGGCTGGAAAGCGGCGAGCATTGCGCGTCGACCTCCAACCGTAACTTCGAAGGTCGGCAGGGCGCCGGTGGTCGTACCCACCTGGTCAGCCCGGCAATGGCCGCCGCTGCCGCGGTGACCGGCCACTTCATCGATGTCCGCGAGTTGATTCAAGGGAGCGCAGCATGAAAGCCTTTACCCAGCACACCGGCCTGGTTGCGCCATTGGATCGCGCCAACGTCGATACCGACCAGATCATCCCCAAGCAGTTTCTCAAGTCGATCAAGCGCACCGGCTTCGGCCCGAACCTGTTCGATGAATGGCGCTACCTGGACGTTGGCCAGCCATACCAGGACAACAGCAAGCGCCCGTTGAACATGGACTTCGTGCTCAACCACGAACGTTACCAAGGTGCCAGCGTGTTGCTCGCCCGGGAAAACTTCGGTTGCGGCTCGAGCCGTGAGCACGCCCCGTGGGCCCTCGACGAATATGGCTTTCGCAGCGTCATCGCGCCAAGCTTTGCTGATATCTTCTTCAACAACAGCTTCAAGAACGGCTTGCTGCCGATCATCCTCAGCGACGAAGAAGTCGACGAGTTGTTCAAGCAGGTCGAAGCCATTCCAGGCTATCAGCTGACCGTCGACCTGCAGGCGCAGGCCGTTACCCGCCCTGACGGCAAGGTGCTGCACTTCGAGATCGACGCCTTCCGCAAGCATTGCCTGCTCAATGGCCTCGACGACATTGGCTTGACCTTGCAGGATAGCGAGTCGATCCAGGCGTTCGAAGCCAGGCACCGCGCCAGCCAGCCATGGCTGTTCCGCGAAGCCTGAAGCAGCGCGCAGGTCGGGCATTAATTTTTGTTCGGCGCGGCCATGGCGGCGGCGCCGTTTGAACGGATAGAGAAAAGCATGAGCAAGCAGATTCTGATTCTCCCAGGTGACGGTATCGGCCCGGAAATCATGGCCGAAGCGGTCAAGGTACTGGAGCTGGCCAACGACAAGTTCCAGCTCGGTTTCGCCCTGGAGCACGATCTGATCGGTGGTGCTGCCATCGACGCCCATGGCGTGCCATTGGCGGATGCCACCCTTGAGCGTGCGCGCAACGCTGATGCGGTACTGTTGGGCGCTGTCGGCGGGCCGAAGTGGGACAAGATCGAGCGGGACATTCGTCCAGAGCGCGGCCTGCTGAAGATTCGTGCGCAACTGGGCCTGTTCGCCAACCTGCGTCCTGCGATTCTCTACCCGCAACTGGCCGACGCCTCTTCGCTGAAGCCGGAAATCGTCTCGGGCCTGGACATCCTCATCGTCCGTGAACTCACCGGCGGCATCTACTTCGGCGCCCCGCGTGGCCAGCGCGAGCTGGAAGGCGGCGAGCGTCAGGCCTACGACACCCTGCCATACAGCGAAAGCGAAGTGCGCCGGATTGCCCGGGTCGGCTTCGACATGGCCCGCGTGCGTGGCAAGAAGCTGTGCTCGGTCGACAAGGCCAACGTACTTGCGTCCAGCCAGCTGTGGCGTGAAGTGGTTGAAGAGGTTGCCAAGGATTACCCAGACGTCGAACTCAGCCACATGTACGTCGACAACGCCGCCATGCAGCTGGTGCGGGCACCCAAGCAGTTCGATGTAATGGTTACCGACAACATGTTCGGCGACATTCTTTCGGATGAAGCGTCCATGCTCACCGGTTCAATCGGCATGCTGCCTTCGGCCTCGCTGGATGCCAACAACAAGGGCATGTACGAGCCATGCCACGGCTCGGCGCCAGATATCGCCGGCCAGGGCGTAGCCAACCCGTTGGCGACCATCCTGTCGGTGTCGATGATGCTGCGTTACAGCTTCAATCAGCACGCTGCTGCCGAGGCAATCGAGCAGGCGGTCAGCCAGGTGCTCGATCAAGGCCTGCGCACGGGTGATATCTGGTCGACAGGCTGCAACAAGGTTGGCACCAAGGAAATGGGCGATGCAGTAGTCGCGGCGCTGCGGAATCTGTAATCTCTCTGGCCCGCTGCCAATATCTCTCGGTGGCGGCCCACTTTTTAGCAAAGGTGTAGTTGCGATGAAACGTGTAGGTCTGATCGGTTGGCGTGGAATGGTCGGTTCCGTGCTCATGCAGCGCATGCTGGAAGAGCAGGACTTCGACCTGATCGAGCCGGTGTTCTTCACCACCTCCAATGTCGGTGGCCAGGGTCCGAACGTGGGCAAGGATATTGCTCCGCTGAAGGACGCCTACAGCATTGAAGAGCTGAAGACCCTCGACGTCATTCTGACCTGCCAGGGCGGCGACTACACCAACGAGGTGTTCCCCAAGCTGCGCGAAGCCGGCTGGCAGGGTTACTGGATTGACGCTGCATCGTCGCTGCGTATGCAAGATGACGCGGTGATCGTCCTCGATCCGGTCAACCGCAAGGTGATCGACCAGCAGCTCGATGCCGGTACCAAGAACTACATCGGCGGCAACTGCACCGTCAGCCTGATGCTGATGGGCCTGGGTGGCCTGTTCGAAGCGGGTCTGGTCGAGTGGATGAGCGCCATGACCTACCAGGCCGCTTCCGGTGCTGGCGCGCAGAACATGCGCGAGCTGATCAAGCAGATGGGCGGCATCAACGCCGCCGTCAGCGAAGACCTGGCCAACCCGGCCAGCGCCATCCTCGACATCGACCGCAAGGTTGCCGAGGCCATGCGCAGCGAAGCCTTCCCTACCGAGAACTTCGGTGTGCCGCTGGCCGGTAGCCTGATCCCGTGGATCGACAAAGAGCTGCCCAACGGCCAGAGCCGTGAGGAATGGAAGGCCCAGGCCGAGACCAACAAGATCCTCGGCCGCTTCAAGAGCCCGATCCCGGTCGACGGCATCTGCGTGCGCATCGGTGCCATGCGTTGCCACAGCCAGGCGCTGACCATCAAGCTCAACAAGGATGTGCCGCTGGCCGATATCGAAGGCATGATCAGCCAGCACAACCCATGGGTGAAACTGGTGCCGAACCAGCGTGAAATCAGCATGCAGGAGCTGAGCCCGACCAACGTCACCGGTACCCTCAACGTGCCGGTTGGTCGTCTGCGCAAGCTGAACATGGGCAGCCAGTACCTGGGCGCGTTCACCGTCGGTGACCAGCTGCTGTGGGGTGCTGCCGAGCCGCTGCGCCGCATGCTGCGGATTCTGCTGGAGCGCTGATTGCGTTTGCACTGAAGAAAAACCCGCGCTGTTGCCCAGCGCGGGTTTTTTTATGGGCGGTAGATGGCGCGGCCAAGGTACCCCCAGGCTGAGAATCCAAGTAAAGTGCCGCTCCCGCCGTTTCAGCAGAGGACTCCCCATGAGCCAACCCCTAGATATCGCCGTGATCGGCGCCACCGGCAGTGTCGGTGAAACCCTCGTGCAGATTCTCGAAGAGCTCGGATTCCCGGTGGGCACCCTGCATCTGCTGGCCAGCATGGAATCGGCTGGCAGCAGTGTGATGTTCGCTGGCAAAAAGGTGCGCGTGCGTGAGGTCAACAGCTTCGACTTCAGCCAGGTCAAGCTGGCCTTCTTTGCTGCGGGCCCGGCGGTCAGCCGCAGCTTCGCCAGCAAGGCCCATGCTGCCGGTTGCAGCGTGATCGACCTGTCCGGCGAGCTCGAGCATGCCGTTGCCCTGGTACCAGAAGCCAATCCCGAGCAGGTGGCCGGCCTGAGCCTGCCCGCGCTGATCACCAGCCCAAGTGCCAGTGCCGTGGCCCTGGCGGTGGCGTTGGCGCCGCTCAAGGGCCTGCTCGATATCGAGCGTGTGCAGGTCATGGCCAGCCTGGCGGTGTCGGCCCATGGCAAGGAAGCGGTGGGTGAGCTGGCCCGGCAGACCGCCGAGCTGCTCAATGCGCGGCCATTGGAGCCGCGCTTCTTCGATCGGCAGATCGCGTTCAACGTGTTGGCCCAGGTCGGCGCCGTTGATACGCACGGCCACAGCGCGGTAGAGCGGCGCCTGGTCAATGAGCTGCGGGCGCTGCTGGATATGCCAGCGCTGAAGATTTCTGTGAGCTGCGTTCAAGTCCCGGTGTTTTTCGGCGATAGCTTGAGTGTGGCCGTGCAAAGCCGGCGCCCGGTGGATCTGGGTGCGGTGAACCAGGCGCTGGAGGCGGCGGCGAGCATCGAATTGGTCGAAGCGGATGATTATCCGACACCGGTGGGTGACGCAGTCGGCCAAGACGTGGTCTATGTTGGTCGTGTACGGCACGGAATTGATGAGCCAGAGCAGCTCAACCTTTGGCTGACCACCGACAACCTGCGCAAGGGTGCGGCACTCAACGCCGTGCAGGTCGGCCAATTGTTGCTTAAACACAGGCTGTAAAAGATACTGCTGAGCACTTTTGTCCTGCACCGCATGCAGGTTTCGGGACGATTCATACAAGGGAAGAGGTCATGCTTCGAATTCGCAAACTGGTTCTGGCCATGGCGGCAGCTTCGGCGCTGTCGTCTGGCATGGCCAATGCTCTGGGGTTGGGTGAGCTGACACTGAAGTCGGCGCAAAACCAACCGCTGGACGCTGAGATCGAACTGCTCGACGTTCGCGACCTCACCGCTGCCGAGGTGGCACCTAGCCTCGCTTCGCGCGAAGAGTTCGCCAAGGCCGGGGTGGCCTATCCGTCCTACGTCGAGGACCTGACCTTCACCACGGTGCTCAGCCCCAACGGCAAGAGCGTGTTGCGGGTTACTTCCAGCCGGCCGTTGCCGGAGCCGGTAGTCAAGTTCCTGGTGCAGGTAATGTGGCCGCAGGGGCGATTGCTGCGTGACTACAGCGTTCTCCTCGACCAGGCCCAGGCCCAAGGCGCGCAGCCTGCTGCAGCCAATATAAACCCGGCCGTGAGTGGTGCCGCCAACTACACCACCAAGCGCCGCGACACGCTTTGGCAGATTGCTGCGCGCAACAGCCAGGGTGGCTCGGTGCAGCAGACCATGCTGGCGATCCAGGCGCTCAACCCGGACGCGTTCATCGGCAACAACATCAACCAGCTCAAGGTCGGTCAGGTGCTGCGCCTGCCTGATCAGCAACAGATCCAGAGCATCCCACAGGGTGAGGCCAATCGCGATGTGGCCGAGCAATATGCCGCCTGGCGTGAAGGGCGCAGGCTCGGGCCGCGCGCCCGCCAGCTCGATGCCACTCGCCGCGGTGCCGCTGAAGCCACGCCCGCTCAGATCGCTCAAGGCGACAACCTGCGCCTGGTGACCCCTGGCGGCAAGACCGCCAGGAACGATGCCAAGGCGGTCAGTGACAAGCTGGCCGTGGCCCAGGAAAGCCTGGACACCAGCCGTCGTGACAACGACGAACTGAAAAGCCGCATGACCGACCTGCAGAGCCAGCTGGACAAGCTGCAGCGTCTGATCCAGATGAAGAACGACCAGCTGGCCCGCCTTGAAGCCCAAGGCGCGGCCGAGCCAGACCCGGCCGCTGCAGCTGCGCTGCCTGGTGCAGAGACGCCTGCTCAGCCTGCTGTACCTGCTGTCGATGCGCAACTGGCCCCGGCCGAGCCGGTGGTTACACCTGCGCCAGCTGCTGTGGATACTGCTCCGCAAGTCGCTCCTGCAGACGAGGTCAAGCCGGAGCAGAGCGCTCTGGACCAGTTGCTCGGCAACCCGCTGTTGCTGGCGCTGATCGCCGGTTCCGCGCTGCTCGTGCTGCTGTTGCTCCTGCTCTTGCTGGCGCGTAAGCGCAAAGCCGACCAAGAGGCCGAAAAACACCTGCGCATGGCCCGTGCCTTGTCGGAGGAGGGCGAGCGCAACCCTGATCTGGATCTGCCACCTGGCAGCTTCGACGGTCTGGACATGTCGGCGCCGAGCGTGACCCTTGCACCAGCGGTGGTAGCAGCGTCGGCAGCAGCGGCGACAGCGGCCGAGAAACCGGTGGTGCCGGTTGCTCCGGTGGTGCCAGTGGTGGAGGCTGAGCCCGCAGCTCAAGCCGATACGACTGATCCACTGCTCGCGGAAGTCGACCTGAGCCTGGCTCGTGGTCGCCTGAATCACGCCGCCGACCTGCTCGAACCAGCGGTTGCTGCCGAGCCGGAACGCAGCGATCTGCGCCTCAAACTGATGGAAGTCTACGCGCGCCAGGGCGATCAAAACGCCTTTGTCGAGCAGGAACGCCAGTTGCCCGCCAACCCAGCCAATCAAGCCGAAGTCGAATCGCTGCGTGAGCGCTTCCCGGCCATGGTTGCAGTGGCGGCTGCCGGCCTCGGTGCTGCGGCGCTGGCCGCTGAGCTGGACGAGCAGTACGTACAGGAGCTGCTGCAGGACGAACAGGACATCCCGGCCGCTGTCGAGCCGGAGCCGGTGCTTGACGATCTGTCTTTCGAGCCCGAGCCGGTAATCACCGAGCCCGCACCTGCAGCAGAGCCTGAGCCCGAGCCGGACGCACTGGCCGATATCGAACCGGTTGCCGAAGACGATCTGGACACTGCCTTCGACCTCAGCCTGGACGATGACCTGTTGCTGGATGAGCCACTGCAGGCGCAGCCCCAGGACGACCTCACGGTAACGCTGGACGATAATCCGCAAACCGAGCTGAGCGAGCCGGTTGCACCTGTCGCTGCCGCTACCGACGCGGACGATGATTTCGAAGCGCTGCTGGCACAGGCACAAGCCCAGGCCGAGCCGCAGGCCGTTGATGACCTGGCTGACTTCGACCTTGACGTCGGCGACGTAGCAGTCGAGCCGCCTGCAGCAGAGCCACCGGTAGATGTCGCGGCGGAACTGGCCGCATTCGACGAAATCCCCGAGTTCGATCCGATCTCCGAGCTGGAGCTGCCAGACGACTTCGACCTGTCGCTGTCGCTGGACGACGACTCGCCGGCAGCGCAGAACTTCGCCTCCGAGCTGGACGACGTCAACGCCGACCTCGACAAGCTGTCGCAGAGCCTGGAAACCCCGCCGCTCGAGCCGCAGTTCACGGCCGCCGATGCCGAGCAGGAGCTGGAGCCGCTGGACGATTTGGACTTCGACTTCTTCTCCGGCGCCGATGAGGTCGCGACCAAGCTTGATCTGGCGCGTGCCTACATCGACATGGGTGACCATCAAGGCGCGCGGGACATCCTCGATGAAGTGGTCAAGGACGGCGACGACACCCAGCGCAGCGAAGCTGAGGACATGCTTTCGCGTCTGGTCTAGTCAGCCAGTTCAGCAGCACGGGGCAGGGCCGACATGGCGCCTGCCCGGCAACGGCAGCCCTATCGGCTGCCGTTGTCGTTATACTGCCGCCTTTTTGTTCCATCCACAGGTTTCAGTTACTTGGACATCATCGACATCGACCGGGCCGAATCGGCGGCCGAAGGCTTCTCCCGGATTGCCCTGGGCGTGGAATACAAGGGCGCCCGCTACCGTGGCTGGCAGCGCCAGACCAGTGGCGTACCGAGTGTTCAGCAGGCGCTTGAGCAGGCCCTGTCGAAGGTGGCCAATGCACCCATTACCGTGTCTTGCGCCGGGCGCACCGATGCCGGTGTGCATGCCAGTGGTCAAGTTGTGCATTTCGATACCAATGCGCTGCGCGACGAGCGTGCCTGGACCATGGGTACCAATTTCAATCTGCCCCACGACATCAGCGTGACCTGGGCGACGGTCATGCCGGCGGATTTTCATGCCCGCTTCAAAGCCAACGCCCGGCGTTATCGCTACGTCATCTACAACGATCCGATCCGCCCGGCGCACCTGGCCGAGGAAGTCACCTGGAACCACCGCCCACTCGACGTCGAGCGCATGGCCGAGGCCGCTCGATGCCTGCTCGGTACTCACGACTTCAGCGCCTTTCGCGCCAGCCAGTGTCAGGCCAAGTCGCCGGTCAAGGAGATGTACCACCTGCGCGTGACCCGGCACGGCCAGATGATCGTGCTCGACATCCGCGCCAGCGCCTTTCTGCACCACATGGTGCGTAACATCGCTGGTGTGTTGATGAGCATCGGCAGCGGCGAGCGGCCAGTGGCCTGGGCCCGTGAAGTGCTGGAAAGCCGCGACCGGCGCGAAGCCGGAGTTACCGCGCATCCGTATGGGCTGTACCTGGTCCAGGTCGAATATCCCGAGCCATTCGTGCTGCCTCAGCGTTACATCGGCCCACACTTTCTCAGCGGTTTCGATACCTTGGCGGACTGACGCGGCATCCAGCGTTTGCTACCATCCGCCCCTTATCGATTACCGAGAGTTCACCGTCCATGAGCAACGTGCGCAGCAAAATCTGCGGGATTACCCGCATCGAGGATGCCCTGGCTGCCGCCGACGCAGGCGCCGATGCCATTGGTCTGGTGTTCTACGCCAAGAGCCCGCGCGCGGTCGACGTGCACCAGGCGCGGGCCATCATCGCCGCGCTACCGCCGTTCGTGACCACGGTCGGTTTGTTCGTCAATGCCTCACGCTGCGAACTCAACGAGATCCTCGAGGCGGTGCCGTTGGACCTGCTACAGTTCCACGGCGACGAAGCCCCGAGCGACTGTGTGGGCTTCAACCGGCCATATATCAAGGCCCTGAGGGTGCGCCCGGGGGATGATCTGGAGGCGGCTTGCCAGCACTACGCGGGTGCCAGCGGAATTCTGCTGGATACGTTCGTCGCCGGCGTGCCTGGTGGCACCGGCGAGGCGTTCGACTGGTCGTTGGTGCCGGCGCAGTTAAGCAAGCCGATCATCCTTGCCGGCGGCCTGAGCGCAGACAACGTCGCCCAGGCGATCGCCCAGGTGCAGCCGTATGCGGTGGATGTCAGCGGCGGCGTCGAACAGGCCAAGGGCATCAAGGACGCGGCCAGGATCGAAGCGTTCATGCGCGCAGTGCGCCAGGCATGAGTGCAGATGTGACGGCTGGCCGCGCGCCATCGTCCATAGCTTTCGCAGCCTGGTGCTGCCCGGCCCGCGCTGTGGCGCAGCCGAACAGATTGAACACGGCCCGGTCGTCCGGCCGGCACCGCACTACCGCGGGCCACGGAACCGAGCTGGTAGCGAATCATTTGAAAAAATTGAGCTCAAGGGCAGGGCTTGGCCGGCGTGACCGGTCCCCGTCCGTCAAATACTGGAGAGACGAAGCATGAGCAACTGGTTAGTCGACAAACTGATCCCTTCGATCATGCGTTCCGAGGTGAAGAAAAGCTCGGTGCCTGAAGGCCTTTGGCACAAGTGCCCGGCCTGCGAGAACGTGCTGTATCGCCCGGAGCTGGAAAAGACCCTCGACGTCTGCCCCAAGTGCAACCACCACATGCGTATCGGTGCCCGTGCGCGCATCGACATCTTCCTCGACGCCGAAGGCCGTGCCGAGCTGGGTGCCGATCTGGAACCGGTCGACCGCCTCAAGTTCCGCGATGGCAAGAAGTACAAGGACCGTCTGGTCGGCGCGCAGAAGCAGACCGGCGAGAAAGACGCCCTGATCTCCATGAGCGGCACCCTGATGGGCATGCCGGTCGTGGTCAGCGCCTTCGAATTCTCGTTCATGGGGGGCTCGATGGGTGCCGTGGTCGGTGAACGCTTCGTGCGTGCTGCCAACTATGCCCTGGAACGTCGCTGCCCGATGATCTGCTTCTCCGCTTCCGGCGGTGCGCGCATGCAGGAAGCGCTGATCTCGCTGATGCAGATGGCCAAGACCTCGGCAGTGCTGGCGCGTCTGCGTGAAGAAGGCATCCCGTTCATTTCGGTGCTGACCGACCCGGTTTATGGCGGCGTTTCTGCTTCGCTGGCTATGCTCGGCGACGTGATCGTTGGCGAGCCCAAGGCGCTGATCGGCTTCGCCGGCCCGCGCGTAATCGAGCAGACCGTGCGCGAGAAGCTGCCAGAAGGCTTCCAGCGCAGCGAGTTCCTGCTGGAGCACGGTGCCATCGACCTGATCATCTCCCGTCCTGAACTGCGTCCACGTCTGGCCCGTCTGCTGGCGCAGATGACCGGTCAGCCAACGCCTGCCCAGGCCCTGGTGCAGGAAGTGGCGGCCGTCGCCTGATGAGTCAGCGCACCCTCGGCGAATGGCTCGCCTATCTCGAGCAGTTGCACCCTTCAGCCATCGACATGGGCCTGGAGCGTTCGCAGCAGGTGGCGCAGCGGCTCGGGCTGGGCAAGCTGGCGCCGCGGGTAGTGACGGTTACCGGCACCAACGGCAAGGGCTCGACCTGTGCCTTTGTCGCAGCGTTGCTCAAGGCCCAGGGCCTGCGCGTTGGCGTGTACAGCTCGCCGCACCTGCTGCGCTACAACGAGCGGGTGCGCATCGATGGCGTCGATGCCAGCGATGAGCGGCTGTGCGAGGCGTTTGTCGCCGTCGAGGCTGCGCGCGGTGACACCTCATTGACCTATTTCGAGATGGGCACCCTGGCGGCGTTCTGGCTGTTCGAGCGGTCGGCGCTGGATGCCGTGGTGCTTGAAGTCGGCCTCGGTGGGCGGCTGGATACCGTCAATCTTGTCGATGCCGATCTGGCGCTGGTCACCAGTATCGGCGTCGATCACGTCGAATACCTGGGCGACACGCGAGAGTCGGTGGCGTTCGAGAAGGCGGGCATCTTCCGTCCGGGCAAACCGGCCCTGTGTGGTGATCTCGAGCCGCCGCAGCCGTTGCTGGATAAAGCCCGCGAGCTGGACTGCCCGTTGTTCCTGCGCAGCCGCGATTTTGACCTGAGCCTGGCTGCCGATAGCTGGCACTGGCGGGGGCGGACTCTGGATGGCGCGGCGGTCGAGCTGCATGACCTGCCGTTGCTCGATCTGCCTATGGAAAACGCCGCGCTCGCGTTGCAGGCCTATCTGCTGATGGGGCTGGAGTGGGACGCGGCGCAGGTACGTCAGGCACTGCTGGACACGCGCATGACCGGTCGCCTCGACCGGCGTTCGCTGACTTGGCAGGGTACACCTGTCGAGGTCCTGCTGGATGTCGGCCACAACCCGCATGCGGCCGAGTACCTGGCACGACGGCTGGCTGCCAGGCCACCACTGGGCAAACGCCTGGCGGTGTTCGGCCTGCTCGCCGACAAGGACCTCGACGGCGTGCTCGCGCCGCTGCAGGGGCTGTTCGACAGCTGGGCCGTGGCACCGCTCGACACCCCGCGCAGTCGCCCGGCTGGCGAGCTTGCGCAGGCCTTGACGAACCTTGGCCAGTCGGTGAAGTCTTACCCCAGCGTCGAGGCCGCTTTGCAGGGCCAGTGCGCACACGCGACCGGCGATGATCAGATCGTGCTGTTCGGTTCGTTTTTCTGTGTTGCCCAGGCCTTGCAATGGCTTGCGCAGCAGGCTCCTGAGGGCGGAGTAAATGGCAGTGCTGGATAAGGGAATGAAACAGCGCATGGTCGGTGCGTTGGTGCTGGTTGCACTGGCGGTGATCTTCTTGCCGATGCTGTTCACCCGCGAAGACGAGATGCGCCAGGTCCGGGTCGATGCGCCCGAGGCCCCGGCTATGCCGAGCTTGCCGCAGGTGCAGGTCGAGACGATCCAGGTGCCCGAGCAGCAGCCGATTGTCGAGCAGCCACCGGTGGTGGTCGATGAGTCGACCGCGCCACCGTCCACGCCGAGCCAGCCGATCAGTGCTGCACCGTCGCCAGCGCCTGCGCCGAAGGTCGAGAACCGTGCGCCGGTCACCGCGCCAGCCACCGCCAGCGCCGCCGCCACCAAGCCTGCCGCCGCGTCCAAGATCGATACCAATGGTCTGCCGGTCAGTTGGTCGATCCAGTTGGCCAGTCTGTCCAACCGGGCCGGTGCCGACAACTTGCAAAAGACCCTGCGCAGCCAGGGTTACAACGCCTACATCCGCTCCGCCGATGGCATGAACCGGGTCTACGTCGGGCCGTTGATCGAGCGCGCCGAGGCCGAGCGCCTGCGTGATGTGATCAACCGCCAGCAGAAGCTCAAGGGCTTTGTCACCCGCTTCCAGCCCGAGCGCAACTGAGTCCGGAATGTCGCTTTGCCAGCGTCGCCAGCGCTGGTGAAGCAACACCCTGACATTCCGCTTACTCCCAGCCCGTTGCTCTGGTAAAATGCGCCGCCTCAAACGTATGCAGGCGGCACCGTGGCATTTACCTGGGTTGATTGGGCGATCATCGCTGTTATCGCCGTCTCCACATTGATCAGTTTGACACGCGGCTTCGTCAAGGAAGCCCTGTCGCTGGTCATCTGGATTACCGCGGGTGCGGTTGCCTGGATGTTCGGCGGCTCGTTGGCGCAGTACCTGGAAAGCTACATCCAGACGCCTTCGGCACGGGTCATCGCCGGCTGTACCATTCTTTTTGTCGCCACGCTGATTGTCGGGGCGATGCTCAATTTCCTGATAGGCGAGCTGATCCGCGTGACCGGGCTGTCCGGCACCGATCGCTTTCTGGGCATGGCCTTCGGCGCCGCCCGTGGAGCCCTTTTGGTTGTCGTGGCAGTCGGTCTGCTCAGCCTTGGTCCTGTACAACAGGACCCATGGTGGCAAGAGTCGCGCCTGATACCTCAATTTCTATTGGTCGCTGACTGGTCGAAAAACCTTATCCTGGGTTTCACCAGCCAGTGGATGTCCAGTGGGGTCAGCGCACCTGCTGATCTTCCGTTCAAGGAACAGTTGCTGGGGCCATCGCGGCCTTGAGCGCTATTCACTCAAGTTTCATCAAAGTAGGGGTTGCGTCGCATGTGTGGCATCACCGGTATTGTCGGTAAGTCGAACGTCAATCAGGCGCTGTATGATGCGCTTACGGTCCTCCAGCACCGCGGCCAGGATGCTGCCGGTATCGTCACCAGCCATGACGGCCGGTTATTCCTGCGCAAGGACAATGGCCTGGTGCGCGACGTATTCCAGCAGCGGCACATGCAGCGCCTGGTCGGCCACATGGGCATTGGCCACGTGCGCTACCCGACTGCGGGCAGCTCGACCTCGGCCGAGGCCCAGCCGTTCTACGTCAACTCGCCGTACGGCATCACCTTGGCCCACAACGGCAACTTGACCAATGTCGAGCAGCTGGCCAAGGAGATCTACGAGTCCGATCTGCGCCACGTCAACACCAACTCCGATTCGGAAGTGCTGCTCAACGTGTTCGCCCACGAGCTGGCCGTGCGCGGCAAGCTGCAGCCTACCGAAGAAGACGTGTTCGCGGCGGTCTCCCACGTGCACAGCCGTTGTGTTGGTGGTTACGCGGTAGTAGCGATGATCACCGGCTACGGCATCGTCGGCTTCCGTGACCCCAACGGCATTCGCCCGGTGGTGTTCGGCCAGCGTCACACCGACGAGGGCGTGGAGTACATGATCGCCTCCGAAAGCGTCGCTCTCGACGTGCTCGGCTTCACCCTGATCCGTGACCTGGCACCGGGCGAAGCGGTGTACATCACCGAGGAAGGCCAGCTGCATACCAAGCAGTGCGCGCATAACCCAATGCTCAAGCCGTGCATCTTCGAGCACGTCTACCTGGCGCGTCCTGACTCGATCATGGATGGCGTCTCGGTGTACAAGGCGCGGCTGCGCATGGGCGAGAAACTCGCCGACAAGATCATGCGCGAGCGTCCTGAGCATGACATCGACGTGGTTATCCCGATTCCGGACACCAGCCGTACCGCAGCGCTGGAGCTGGCCAACCGTCTGGGCGTGAAGTTCCGCGAAGGCTTCGTCAAGAACCGCTACATCGGCCGTACCTTCATCATGCCCGGCCAGGCCGCGCGCAAGAAGTCGGTGCGCCAGAAGCTCAACGCCATCGAGCTGGAATTCCGCGGCAAGAACGTGATGCTCGTCGACGACTCGATCGTGCGCGGCACCACCTGCAAGCAGATCATCCAGATGGCCCGCGAGGCCGGCGCGAAAAACGTCTACTTCTGTTCCGCTGCCCCGGCAGTGCGTTACCCCAACGTCTACGGCATCGACATGCCGAGTGTCCACGAACTGATCGCCCACAACCGTACCACCGACCAGGTGGCCGAGTTGATCGGCGCCGACTGGCTGATCTATCAGGACTTGCCAGACCTGATCGATTCGGTCGGTGGCGGCAAGATCAAGATCGAGCATTTCGACTGCGCAGTGTTCGACGGTGAGTACGTCACCGGCGACATCGACGACGCCTACCTGGACCGTATCGAGCAAAATCGCAACGATGCGGCGAAGGTCAAGACTCAGGCTGTCAGCGCGATCATCGACCTCTACAACAACTGATTGGGAGTGACGGCATGACGGATCAATGGGATGCCGGGCGACTGGACAGCGACCTCGAGGGTGTCGCTTTCGACACCCTGGCGGTGCGCGCCGGTCAATACCGCACGCCGGAGGCTGAGCACAGCGACGCGCTGTTCTTCACCTCCAGCTACGTGTTCCGCACGGCTGCCGATGCAGCTGCGCGGTTTGCCGGTGAAACACCGGGCAACGTCTATTCGCGCTATACCAACCCGACCGTGCGCGCCTTTGAAGAGCGTCTGGCGGCCCTGGAAGGCGCCGAACAGGCAGTCGGCACCTCCACCGGCATGTCGGCGATCCTGTCGACGGTGATGGCGCTGTGCAGCGCCGGTGATCATGTGCTGGTCTCGCAAAGCGTGTTCGGCTCGACCATCAGCCTGTTCGAGAAGTACTTCAAGCGCTTTGGCGTCGAGGTGGACTACGTGCCACTGGCCGAGCTCAGCGGTTGGGAGCAGGGCATCAAGGCCAACACCAAGCTGCTGTTCGTCGAGTCGCCGTCCAACCCGCTGGCCGAGCTGGTCGATATCGCCGCGCTGGCCGAGATCGCCCATGCCCGCGGCGCGCTGCTGGTGGTCGACAACTGCTTCAGCACCCCAGCACTGCAGCAACCGCTGAAGCTGGGTGCCGACATCGTCGTGCATTCGGCAACCAAGTTCATCGATGGCCAAGGCCGTTGCATGGGCGGTGCGGTGGCCGGGCGTAGCGAGCAGATGAAGGAAGTGGTGGGCTTTCTGCGTACCGCAGGGCCGACCCTCAGCCCGTTCAACGCTTGGGTCTTCCTCAAAGGCCTGGAGACGCTCAAGCTGCGTATGCGCGCCCATTGCGAGAGTGCCAAGGCGCTGGCGCAGTGGCTTGAGCAGCAGGATGGGGTAGAGAAAGTTCACTACGCTGGTCTCACCAGCCACCCGCAGCACGAACTGGCCAAACGGCAGATGAGTGACTTCGGTGCGGTGGTGAGCTTTGAGGTCAGAGGCGGCAAAGACGGCGCCTGGCGCTTCATCGATGCCACCCGTTTGCTCTCGATCACGGCCAACCTGGGTGACAGCAAGACCACCATCACCCACCCGGCGACCACTTCCCACGGCCGTCTGTCGCCGCAGGAGCGTGAGGTGGCGGGTATCCGTGACAGCCTGATCCGCATTGCGGTTGGCCTGGAAGACGTTGCTGACCTGCAAGCCGACCTGGCGCGTGGGCTGGCAGCGCTGTGATCGACTGGAAGGGCGGCGAGCCCGATCATAACGGTCGGGTCGCCCTGGTTACCGGTGCCGCCCGCGGCATCGGCCTGGGCATTGCCGCCTGGCTGATCTGTGAGGGCTGGCAAGTGGTCCTCAGCGACCTTGACCGCCCGCGCGGTGCCAAGGTGGCCAAGGCCCTGGGCGACAATGCCTGGTTCATCACCATGGACGTTGCCGATGAAGCCCAGGTCAGTGCCGGGGTGTCCGAGGTGCTTGGCCAGTTCGGTCGCCTCGATGCGCTGGTGTGCAACGCCGCCATCGCCAACCCGCACAACCATACCCTCGAGAGTTTGAGCCTGAGCCAGTGGAACCGGGTGCTGGCGGTCAATCTGAATGGCCCGATGCTGCTGGCCAAGCACTGTGCGCCGTATCTACGTGCCCATGGCGGCGCCATCGTCAACTTGACCTCGACCCGTGCACGCCAATCCGAGCCTGATACCGAGGCTTATGCGGCGAGCAAGGGCGGGCTGCTGGCGCTGACCCACGCCCTGGCCATGAGCCTGGGCCCGGAGATTCGCGTCAATGCGGTGAGCCCGGGCTGGATCGACGCACGTGACCCGTCCCAGCGCAGGGCTGAGCCGTTGACCGATGCCGACCACGCCCAGCATCCGACCGGCAGGGTAGGGACAGTGGAAGACGTCGCGGCGCTGGTGGCGTGGTTACTGTCGCGTCAGGCCGGGTTCGTTACCGGCCAGGAATTTGTAGTGGACGGCGGCATGAGCCGGAAGATGATCTATACCTGATCCGTTTTGCCCTTTTTGAAAAAAAAATTCAATGGGGGTATTGACTTAGCATCGGTACCTGCGTAAATTTCGCGGCCTCAGCGAAGTAAACGTAACAAGCAAGACTAGGTAGAACTAGGCAACACTTGAAGCGAATATGGGTGATTAGCTCAGCCGGGAGAGCATCTGCCTTACAAGCAGAGGGTCGGCGGTTCGATCCCGTCATCACCCACCACTTTCTGAGATGTTCCTGACTGGTCAGCTTCGCAAGAAGCAAATCGGTAGAGAGGAGCAGGACGCAAGTCCACTATGCGCAGCGGTAGTTCAGTCGGTTAGAATACCGGCCTGTCACGCCGGGGGTCGCGGGTTCGAGTCCCGTCCGCTGCGCCACTTTTCTCCAGATGGGTGCTTGTCACCGGTCTGAGGTTCAAAGGCCAAGCCTTTGTGCCAGACCCAGTTTCAATCGGGCGCAAGCCTGAACGATACGCAGCGGTAGTTCAGTCGGTTAGAATACCGGCCTGTCACGCCGGGGGTCGCGGGTTCGAGTCCCGTCCGCTGCGCCATCTTCGCCTCCAGGCCCTTTGAACGCCTTGAAGCAACACAAAAGAAGCGATAACGTTATCGCTTTTTTTGTGCCTGAACCGCCAGCACAGGTTGCTGTAGGTCAGATCCCAGTTTCAAACAGGCGCAAGCCTGGATGATACGCAGCGGTAGTTCAGTCGGTTAGAATACCGGCCTGTCACGCCGGGGGTCGCGGGTTCGAGTCCCGTCCGCTGCGCCATCTTCGCTTCGAGGCCCCTTGAACGCCTTGAAGCACACAGAGAAAGCGACCTTCGGGTCGCTTTTTTGTTTCTGCGGTAGTAACCGCGAAAAAATTATCTGCTGGTTAACGCGGTCCCCAGTAGAGCGGCCTTGTGTCGCGAAAGGGCTGCGCAGCGGCCCCGACATTTTGTGCCACTGCATAAATTATGGGGCCGCTGCGCAGCCCTTTCCGACCGGTCCGGCGCTCCGGCAAGGCCGCTACAGAATCCTTGCAGGACACCTTCTTCACAGATCAACGGTTTAAGTCAGCGGGCATGTGTTGCACAATAGGCGCCATTCGACCAATCCGGTATTCATGATGTCCAGATCATCCGTCTTCGGTGCGCTCGGGCTGGCCCTTGTGCTGGCGGGCGTATCCGGTTGCTCATCGAAAAAACCTGCGGTCTACGAGCACGAGAACTTCGATGACTCGGGTACCTACTCGCGCAGCTTCCCGGTCAGTGACGCCGGCTCCTGCGAAGCGGCCCGGCGTGCGTTGCTCAGCCAGGGCTATATCATCACCAGCACGGGCGAGAACCAGATCGCCGGCAACAAGAGCTTTCAGCAGAACAGCGACAACCATTTGCAGATCAGCTTCAGCGTCACCTGTGCGCCCGACAGCAGCGATGACCAGCGTTCGACGATGTTCGCCAACGCCCTGCAGGATCGCTACGCGCTGAAAAAGTCCAATACCTCGGCCAGCCTTGGTGTAGGGATTCTCGGTTCGGTGTCGATGCCAATCGGTTCGAGCGATGATTCGATGGTCAAGGTGGCCAGCGAAACCGTCACGGCGCCGCAGTTCTATGAGCGCTACTTCGCGCTGGTCGAGAGCTTCCTGCCCAAGCCCAAACCGAAGAAGGCGAAAAAGGCTGAAGCCAAGGTCGAGGCGCCGAAGGCTGAGCAGCCAGCGCCAGATCTGGGCCTGCCAGAGCAAGCGCCAGCGCCGGCCGCATTGGCTCCGGCTGCAGCGGTGGCGCCGGCAGCGGCCCCAGCGGCTCCCGAAGCACCTGTAGTCGCCCCAGCGGCCGTTGCTCCCGTCAGCGAGGCACCTGCCGCGCCGCTGGTAGACGACAGCCGCAGCTCGCAGCCGATCGCGCCCCCCAACGAGGCTTCGCCGATCCAGGTGCAGCAGGAGGCTCCGGCCAGCGAGGCTGCTCCAGCCTCGATGTAAATGGCCTCTGCAAGGCCTCGGTCGGCCTTGCAGTTTGTTGTTACAGCTTGCCAGGCTAATCATTCGAACCCCTGCTACGTTTATCACTCATAAGCTTGTCATCAATGCGTCATGCGCCCGCTTTAGCGTGGCGACATGAGCCAACATCATGAGTGAAGAGGAAGCAGGGCGATGGACGACTATCAGGAAGAGCTGCTCGAATATCAGGCCTATGAACTGGACGCCCCCGAACCAGACGACGCCACCGAGCTCTAACCGGTGCGCCGTTGATTACGCCGGAACTCCCCCGGCGTAAGCCCGGTCCAGCGCTTGAACGCACGTTGAAAGGCTTCTGCTGAAGCAAACCCCAACAGATAGGCGATCTCGCCGAAGGCCAGCTCCGTGTCGCGGATGTAGGTCTCGGCCAGATCCTGGCGGGTGTCGTTGAGCAGGCTGCGAAAGCGCGTGCCTTCTTCGCCAAGCTTGCGGCGCAGGGTCCAGGTCGGCAATTGCAAATGGCGGGCGACTTCCTCCAGGTCAGGCTCGCGCCCGCCGTTAAGCAGCGGCCCGAGCAGATGCGTGATGCGCTCGCCAAGGCTGCGTACACGGGTGTGCTGGGCGAGCTCCACTTCACATAGTTGGAGCAGCTGCTGCCAGGTGCTGGGGCAGTGCTGCGGGTTGGCCTGCTCAAGCGTGGCCCGGTTCAGGCGCAGCTGATTACCTTCGGCCGCGAAGTGTATCGGCGTGGCACAAAGTGCCTGATAGCCCGCTGCGTAGCTTGGCGCTGCAAATTCGATCTCCATTCGCTCTGCCTGCACCGGCTGCCCCGCCAGCTGGCCTAACTGCGCAAGCCAGCCCGACAGCAGCGAGTCGACCACGAAACGGTTGTAGTCGTTGTAGGGGCTGATCGAATAGAAGCGCAGCCAGGCGCCTTGCGTGTCTTCGACAAACACCGAGCTGCCGCGGTAGTTGGCCGCATATAGCGGCTCGAAGCGCAGCAAGGTGCGGGCAGCTTCGCCGAGCGTCGGTGCCTGAGCTGCGGTGACTCCGGCCAAACCTGTCTGTGCCAGCCGGCTCAGGCTGCCCATGCGCAGGCCCAACGCTGGCTCGCCGCTGAGCTTGATTGCTGCATGGCCCAGGTGCATGTAGCGCGGTATCGACAAGCGCGCGCCGGGCTGGGCTAGGCGGCTGCTGGTCAGGCCGTAACGCTCGAGCAACGGCGTAGGGTCATGCCCCAGCTGTTGCAGGGCCTCGGCCAGAGGCTGGACGAACCCTACAGTCAATTCACCGAGGCGCACACGCGGCCTGGGCATGGCCTTACAACCACACGTTTAGCAGGCGGGCGCCATGCTGCGAGGTGCCGGCCAACTGGCCGCCAGCGTGGTTGGCAAAGCCTTGACCGTCAGCGCCAAGTTCCCAGAATTGGCCACGCATGAACACGCTGATGCTGGTCAGGCCGGGATTGGCGGCCAGGGTCAGTTGCCGCCAGGCCTGTTGTTCGCTGACCTGACCACGCTGCAGTGGCAGCTCGGCGGCGGCATCCTGATGGCGATTACCGCGCCAAGGTGCGTCCCAGCTGTGCTTGCCACTGAGAAATACCGGGTTGGCGATCAGCTGTGCGGACTGCTGCGCCAGCTGCTGATAATTTTCCGGGTACCAGCTGTCACTGCCGATCAACACGCCAAGACGTCCAGCGGGGGTCGAAACGACGTGCAGGGGCTGCTCGCGACCGTCCTGCCCGCGACCGTCCTGAATGTACCGGCGTACTTCGCTGTCGGCAAACTGCTGGCGTTGCGGCTGCCCCAGCACACTGCCGTCGCCGGCGAATACCACGCTGCTGTTGAACAGTGGGCCGCTGCCGGCGTGCAGCACGCCGTTCTCCACATAGGGCGCGGGCAGGACAATCGAGCCGGCCACCAGAGTCACGCCAAATTCCTTCGCCAGGCCGCTGAACAGGACCTGATAGTCGGCGGCCATCTGCGCCGCCTTCATGCGCAGATGCGCATCTGCGCGGCGGTCGTCGCCGGTCGCCCAGAGCATTGCCAGGCCGTAGCGCAGCGGGTTACTCAGCTCAAGCCATTGCTCGGCCTCGCGCCGCTGGGTCACTTGATACAGCTCGTTTTTTTCACCGCGCGCCCACAGCCAGGTACCGATGTGCTCAGGCAATACCACTACCGTGCGCGGATTCACCAGCCCCTGCTCGCGGGCCTGCTGCAGGTAGGCGGCAAGCTTGAGGCGCAGCCGTTGCAGGTTTTGATAGTCGCTGGGGTAGAGCAGCGGCTCGATGCCGAGCAGGTTGCCGCGCTCGCCAGGGCTACCCTGATTGAGCGCCAGCTCGATACGCAGGTCAGACAGGTAGTGGCCTTCAGGGCGCTGTTGCGTCCAGAAACCATAGCCACACAACGCGGCGATCATTACCAGCGCCAGGGCGCTTGCGAGAAGTTTGCGCATGAACCGCTGCGGCACCATCGAATGTAAGGAGCCTTAGGGTAGACCTGCTGTGCAGCAGGATCAATAAGTTGTCAGTTTCGATCATTGAGCCGGTTCAAACGGCTGTTTAATGTCGATGGCAGATAACCGACGGGCCCCGCCTCGCAGCGAGGCGCCCGCATCCCGTGATTTTGCCCATGTGGAGTTGCTCCATGGCTTACCCGAACCTGCTGGCCCCGCTTGATCTTGGCTTCACCACTTTGCGCAACCGCACCCTTATGGGCTCCATGCACACCGGCCTGGAAGAGCGCCCAGGCGGCTTCGAGCGCATGGCAGTGTACTTCGCTGAGCGAGCACGCGGTGGTGTTGGCCTGATGGTCACGGGTGGCATTGCGCCAAACGATGAGGGTGGCGTGTACTCCGGCGCTGCCAAGCTGAGCACCGCTGAAGAAGCCGACCAGCACCGTATCGTCACCGATGCGGTGCACGCCGCTGGGGGCAAGATCTGCCTGCAGATCCTCCACGCCGGCCGTTACGCCTACAGCCCACGCCAGGTGGCGCCGAGCGCGATTCAGGCGCCGATCAACCCGTTCAAGCCCAAGGAGCTGGACGAAGCCGGCATCGAGAAGCAGATCGCCGACTTCGTCAACTGTGCCGAACTGGCCCAGCGCGCGGGATATGACGGCGTCGAGATCATGGGATCGGAAGGCTACTTCATCAACCAGTTCCTCGCCGCTCACACCAACCACCGCACCGATCGCTGGGGTGGGAGCTACGCCAATCGCATGCGCCTGGCGGTCGAAATCGTCACCCGCGTGCGTGCGGCGGTGGGGCCGAACTTCATCATCATCTTCCGCCTGTCAATGCTCGACCTGATCGAAGGGGGCAGCGATTGGCAAGAGATCCTGCAACTGGCCAAGGCCATCGAGCAGGCCGGGGCAACGCTGATCAATACCGGCATCGGCTGGCACGAAGCGCGCATCCCGACCATCGCCACCAAAGTACCGCGGGCGGCCTTCAGCAAGGTCACGGCCAAGCTGCGTGGGCACGTCAACATCCCATTGATCACCACCAACCGCATCAACACACCCGAAGTTGCCGAGGCCGTGCTGGCTGCCGGCGATGCCGACATGGTGTCGATGGCCCGGCCATTCCTGGCCGATCCAGAGTTCGTCAACAAGGCCGCAGCCGATCAGGCCGAGCAGATCAATACCTGCATCGGCTGCAACCAGGCCTGCCTTGATCACACCTTTGGCGGCAAGTTGACCAGTTGCCTGGTCAATCCGCGCGCCTGCCATGAAACCGAACTGAATTACCTGCCGGTGACCCAAGCCAAGCGTATCGCGGTAGTGGGTGCTGGCCCGGCTGGCCTGGCTGCGGCGACTGTGGCCGGCGAGCGCGGCCATCAGGTCACCCTGTTTGACGCCGCTGGCGAGATCGGTGGCCAGTTCAACGTGGCCAAGCGCGTGCCGGGCAAGGAAGAGTTCTCCGAGACCCTGCGCTATTTCCGTAACAAGCTGCAGCTCACGGGCGTGGACGTGCGCCTGAATAGCCGAGTCAGCGCCGAGCAGCTGATTGCCGGCGATTATGACGAGATCATCCTGGCCACCGGGATTGTCCCGCGCAACCCGGCTATCCCCGGCATCGAGCACGCCAAGGTGCTGAATTATCTGGATGTACTGTTGCAGCGCAAACCGGTCGGCCAGCGGGTTGCGGTGATCGGCGCGGGCGGCATCGGCTTTGATGTCTCCGAGTACCTGGTGCACCAGGGCGTGGCTACCAGCCTGGATCGCGACGCGTTCTGGAAAGAGTGGGGCATCGACACTGCGCTCGAAGCGCGTGGTGGCGTGGCCGGGATCAAGCCCGAGCCGCATGCGCCGGCGCGGCAGGTGTACCTGTTGCAGCGCAAGAAGACCAAGGTCGGCGACGGTCTGGGCAAGACTACCGGCTGGATTCACCGCACTGGCCTGAAAAACAAGCAGGTACAGATGCTCAACAGTGTCGAATACCTGCAGATCGACGACGCTGGTTTGCATGTACGCATTGCTGATGGCGAACCGCAGTTGCTGGCGGTGGACAACGTGGTGATCTGTGCAGGCCAGGATCCACTGCGCGAACTGCAGGACGGGCTGGTCGCAGCGGGGCAGTCGGTGCACCTGATCGGCGGCGCTGATGTGGCCGCCGAGCTGGATGCCAAGCGCGCCATCAACCAAGGTTCGCGCTTGGCCGCCGAGCTGTAACGGCATGGGGTGGGGCTGCAGCGCGGCCCCGGCCCAAGCTGGTAGACTCGGTCGATGTCTGCCGAACTCTCCTGCCTGCCTCAGGCGCCTCTACAACCGCTGTGCTTGCCCTGGACTCAGCGCGCTGAGGTCCAGCTCGCAGTGTTGCGTCTGGACCTGATCGACCCGCTGATCAGCGGCAACAAGTGGTTCAAGCTGCGCGACCATCTGGTCGAAGCCTGGCGGTGCAACGCGCCCGGCTTGATCAGCCTTGGCGGCAACCATTCCAACCATCTGCATGCACTGGCCGCTGCCGGCAAACGGTTTGGCTTTGCCACCGCCGGCCTGCTGCGTGGCCATGCGCAGGACACCCCGACCGTGCGCGACCTGCAAGCCTTGGGCATGCAACTGCACTGGCTCGGCTATGGCGGCTACCGGGCGCGACATGAGCCGCAGTTCTGGGCTGAGTGGCAAGCACGCTACCCCGGCTGGCAGTGCATCGCCGAGGGCGGTGGCGGCATGGCCGGCGCACAGGGTTGCCGATTGATCGTCGAGCAGGCACGCGAGCAGCTGCCGCAGCTGGGTTGGGATGACTACGATGGCTGGTGGCTGGCCGTCGGTACCGGCACCACCCTGGCGGGGCTGGTGCTCGCTGAGGCCGGTGCGCGCCCGGTGCACGGCGCCCTTGCGGTGCCGGCTGACCACGGCGTGGCGGCAACGGTGGCAGCCTTGGCGGGAGAGCAGGGCTACCAATTGCATGACGCTTGCCGTGGCGGCTTTGCGCGCATGGATGATGAGTTGCTGGCGTTTATCGCCGACAGCGAACAGCACAGTGGCCTGCCGCTGGAGGCGGTGTACACCGGCAAGGCCCTGCTGGCGCTGCGCGATGAGGTCGAGGCGGGGCGCTTCAGGCCCGGCAGCCGCCTGCTGTTTGTGCACACAGGCGGGCTGCAGGGCCGACGCGGTTACTTGTAGGGCAGCATGCGCACCATGGTGTTATCGCGCTTGATGTAGTGATGGTAAAGCCCGGCCAGTGCATGCAGGCCAATCAGCCAGTAGCCCCAGCCGCCAACCCGCTCATGCCAGCCCTTGATGAACTTGGCAAAGTCCGAATCAGGCCCGGTCAGCGCGGGCAGCTCGAAGCCGTAGAACGGGATTGGCTTGTCGGCGGCGCTGAGGATCAACCAGCCCGCCAGCGGCATGCCGATCATCAGCAGGTACAGCAGCAGGTGCACCAGGTGCGCCAGGCCAGTCTGCCATGCCGGCGGCTTGGGCGTGATCGGCGGCGTCGGGTTGATCAGGCGCATGGCCAGGCGTAGCCAGACCAGTACGAACACGGTCAGGCCGAACATGAAGTGCAGGTCTTTCATCAGGTTGCGTTCGGCGCTGTCCTCGGGGAACAGGCCACGCAGTTCGATCAGGGCGTAGACGCTTGCCAGCAACACCAGCATCAGCCAGTGCAGGGCAATCGAGATCCGCGCGTAATGCGCCGGCGGGTTGGATGAAACCATGGTCACTCCTCACTTATCAGGTCGAAAAGGCGCTCTTGCTGGCGCGTATCGCTAACTCTAATCGATGGCTGACAGATTTCTTTGCTACAGGTCGAAGGCTGCGCAGATATTTGCGTGAATCTGTCGAAAACCTTGGCGGCCTGCTGCTCAGCTCGGCAAGTGCGGCCAGCTGTCCGCCACCAGAAACAACCGCTGCTGTTCCTCCCAGGCGCCGTCTTCGGCCTGCGTCAACCTGACCAGCAATTGCGCGGGTGCGAACGGGTCCAGCTGCATCAGCCATTGCTCGAACTGCGCTGGCGTCCAGCAGTCGCTGTCTGCAATACGCGCGGGCGCCAGCCCGTGCTGGCGCGTCAGGACCTGCCAGCGGCCCTCTGCCGCGCCGCTGCGGTAGCCGGGCCAGTCGTGCCGGTGCAGCCAGTCACCGCGTAAGTGCGCAGGTTCTGCGCCGGCTGGAGGATGGACTGCAAGCATGCCTGGGTAGAACAGATAGCCGCCCAGCCACAGATGCGCCTGGGGCTGATCCAGGCCAAGCTCCGCAAGCAGCGCCTGGCTCTCTGGGCGAGCAGAAATAGGCAGCTGATGACCGACAAGGTGGGCTAGTTTCAGATCGAGCCGATCATGGCATCCCGGCCCCAACCAGTGCATCGAGCCTGGGCCAGCGCCATTGGCCGGGCCGAGGTAGAGCTTGATCGCCAATTCCAGATGATGCACACCGTCGCGGTCGCGCAGGAGGATATCCAGCTCGCCCAGAGTGCGGCCGCCTTCGCGGATCGGCAGATTGGCGCCGAGCAGTTCGACCCCGCTGGCGTGGTTCAAGGCGAACTGCCAGAGGGCCTCGTAATACAGACCCAGGCGCCGGCTGGTCATCTTCGCCAGCCAATCGCGCAGCGGTTGATCATCGCCATCCAGCGCCAGTAACCAGTCCTGCAACTGCTGCGGGTCGGCAGCCCAGTCACTGGCGGTCAACGGGTGGCGCTGGGGTGCGGGCAAGTCGCGCATCAGCGGTGGCGACAGCAGCGCCCAGGCCAGATCGCGCACCGCAGGGCGGTGCAAACGGCGGGGCAGGTCGCGCAGCTCGGTGAAGGGCGTCATCCTGCGAGCATAGCCGGTTTGCCGCTGGACGGTCGTTTCGACCATAATCCGTCTATCGTTACCCGCTATCGTTACCCGCCGCACGGCCTTGCAGGAGCACCATGGAGCAATTTCGCAATATCGGTATCATCGGCCGCCTGGGCAGCTCACAGGTGCTCGACACCATTCGCCGACTGAAAACGTTCCTCCTCGATCGCCATATGCACGTGATCCTCGAGGACACGATTGCCGAAGTGCTGCCAGGGCATGGCCTGCAGACCTCGACCCGCAAGCTGCTCGGCGAGGTCTGTGACCTGGTCATCGTGGTCGGCGGCGATGGCAGCCTGCTCGGCGCCGCACGCGCGCTGGCCCGGCACAATGTGCCGGTGCTCGGTATCAACCGCGGCAACCTGGGCTTTCTCACCGACATCCGCCCGGATGAGCTCGAGGTCAAGGTCGCCGAAGTGCTCGACGGCCACTACCTGGTGGAAAACCGCTTCTTGCTGCAGGCCGAAGTGCGCCGTCACGGTGAAGCCATTGGCCAGGGCGACGCGCTCAACGACGTGGTCCTGCACCCGGGCAAGTCGACGCGGATGATCGAGTTCGAAATCTACATCGACGGCCAGTTCGTCTGCAGCCAGAAGGCCGACGGCCTGATCGTCGCCACCCCCACCGGCTCGACCGCGTATGCGCTGTCGGCCGGCGGGCCGATCATGCACCCCAAGCTCGACGCCATCGTCATCGTGCCGATGTACCCGCACACCCTGTCGGGCCGGCCGATCGTGGTCGATGGCAACAGCGAGCTGAAGATCGTCGTCTCGCAGGACCTGCAGATCTATCCGCAAGTGTCCTGTGACGGCCAGAACCACTTCACCTGCGCCCCCGGCGATACCATCACGGTGAGCAAGAAGCCGCAGAAACTGCGCCTGATCCACCCGCTCGATCACAACTACTACGAAGTCTGCCGCACCAAGCTCGGCTGGGGCAGCCGCCTGGGGGGTGGGGGCGACTGATGCTCGATCCGGCGCGCAGTTTCGATATCATCGGCGACGTGCACGGGTGTGCACATACCCTCGAACGCCTGCTCGATACCCTCGGCTACAAGCGCGTGGGCGGGGTCTGGCGGCATCCACGGCGCCAGGCACTGTTCCTCGGCGATATCGTCGATCGCGGCCCGCGTATTCGCGAGGCGCTGCATATCGTCCACGACATGGTCGTGGCCGGTCAGGCGTTCTGCATCATGGGTAACCATGAGTACAACGCCTTGGCCTGGGTCACGCCGGCGTTGCCCGGCAGTGGCAAGGCATTTGTCCGTGAGCACACGCCGCGCAACGCGCGCCTGATCGACGAAACCCTGACCCAGTTCGCCCAGCACCCGGGCGACTGGCACGATTTTTTGGCCTGGTTCTACCAGCTGCCGCTGTTTGTCGATGCCGGGCGCTTCCGGCTGGTGCATGCCTGCTGGGACCCGAGCCTGATCGAGCAGTTGCGCCCGCAGTACCCAAGCGGCTGCATCGACGAGCACTTCATTCAGGCCTCGGGTGTGTCCGGCAGCTTTGCCTCGACCGTGTGCAATCGCCTCCTGCGCGGCACCGACATGCGCCTGCCGGATGGCCTCACCCTGACCGGTGGCGATGGCCTGACGCGGGCGTTCTTCCGCACCAAGTTCTGGGAAGAAGACCCGCAGACCTACGGCGACATCGTGTTCCAGCCCGATGCCTTGCCGGACGAGGTGGCCAGCGCGCCGCTCAGCCACACGCAGAAAAACGCCTTGCTGCGCTATGACGAAGCGCAACCGATGCTGTTCGTCGGTCATTACTGGCGCAGCGGTCGCCCGGCGCCGATCCGGCCCAATCTGGCCTGCCTGGATTACAGCGCCGTGCTCTACGGCAAACTGGCGGCCTATCGCCTGGATGACGAAACCGGCATCGACCCGCACAAGTTCGTCTGGGTCGATGTCGAGCGCCCACAGGACACTCAATGAATGTAATCGAAGTGCTGCGCCTGCCGTTGACCGTCGACCTCAGTGGTTTTGTCAGCCTGCTGCGCCGCCTGCAGGTGCCGCACCGGGTCAGCGAGGAGGGCGAAGAGCAGGTGCTGTGGGCGCCGCAGGCCTTGCTCGAGGATGTCCGCCAGCTGTATGAGCGCTACCCCGAAGGCAACGACCAGATCGAACTGCCGGCCGCGGCTCAGGCCAGCCTGCCCAGGCAACCGTCTCTGGCCCAGCAGGCCCGCGCGTGCAAGGTCACGGCTGGCGTACTGCTACTGTGCGTGGTGGTGGCGGCAATCACCGGGCTGGGCGACAACCTGTCGACTCTGAGCTGGTTCACCTTTCTCGATTTCCGTGTGCAGGGTGAATATCTGTACTTCACCTCGCTGGCGCAAGGCCTGAGCGACGGTCAGTGGTGGCGCCTGATATCGCCAATGCTGCTGCACTTCGGCTTCCTCCACCTGGCCATGAATGGCATGTGGTACTGGGAGCTGGGCAAGCGCATCGAGCTGCGCCAGGGGCCTTGGTTGCTGCTGTTGCTGACGCTGCTGTTCAGCCTGATCTCCAACCTGGCCCAGCACCTGGTCGGCGGCCCGAGCCTGTTCGGCGGGCTGTCCGGCGTGTTGTACGGCTTGCTCGGCTACGTCTGGCTGTACCAGTGGCTGGCACCCAACCCGCATTACCGCCTGCCCAAGGGCGTACTGGTGATGATGCTGATCTGGCTGGTGGTGTGCCTGACCGGCGTGGTCGGCCAGCTCGGCTTCGGCCAGATCGCCAATGCCGCGCATGTCGGTGGCCTGCTCATCGGATGCCTGACTGGGCTCTTGGGTGGCGCGCTGGCGCGGCGTAAACTGTCGGCTTGATTGAGGAGAGACAATGTCCACGTTCGCCCAAATGATTGAAAACATCACCCCCGAGATCTACCAGAGCCTCAAGCTTGCGGTCGAGCTGGGCAAATGGTCCGACGGGCGCAAGCTCACCGTCGAGCAGAAAGAGCTGTCGCTGCAGGCGGTCATCGCCTGGGAACTGCAGAACCTGCCGGAAGACCAGCGTACCGGTTACATGGGCCCGCAAGAGTGCGCCTCGAAGTCGGCGCCCATCGCCAATATTCTGTTCAAGTCGGACTCGGTACATTGATCGAACTCGCTCGTGGCTCTTTGAGCAAGATGTCGGTGCAGTTGCAGGCACCGGTGGTGCAATACAGCTTTCGCCTGGGTGATTCGCTGGTGCCGGTCAACCCGATGATCGGCAAGACCCTGCGTCTTGAATACCTCGGTGCCATCCACTGTAGCCACTGCGGCAAGCGCACCAAGACCAGCTACAGCCAGGGCTACTGCTACCCGTGCATGACCAAGCTGGCCCAGTGCGACCTGTGCATCATGGCTCCGGAACGCTGCCACTACGACGCCGGCACCTGCCGCGAGCCGTCCTGGGGCGAGCAGTTCTGCATGACCGATCACGTGGTCTACCTGGCCAACTCGTCGGGGGTCAAGGTCGGTATCACCCGCGCTACCCAACTGCCCACCCGCTGGCTCGATCAGGGCGCCATCCAGGCCCTGCCGATCATGCGCGTTTCCACTCGGCAGCAGTCGGGCCTGGTCGAGGATGTACTGCGCAGCCAGGTGCCAGACCGCACCAACTGGCGCAACCTGCTCAAGGGCGATGCCGAGGTGCTCGACCTGGCGGCGATTCGCGAGCAGATCTTCGACGCCTGCGCCGACGGTATTCGCACCCTGCACGAACGTTTTGGCCTGCAGGCGATCCAGCCGCTGCCCGATGCCGAAGTGGTCGAGATCCGTTACCCGGTCGAGGCCTATCCGAAAAAGATCGTCAGCCTCAACCTGGACAAGACCCCGGTCATCGAAGGCACTCTGCTCGGGATCAAGGGCCAGTACCTGATCTTCGATACCGGCGTGATCAATATTCGCAAATACACGGCCTACCAGTTGGCCGTGCATCAGTAAAAGGACAGCCACATGCGCACCGAACAACCGCAAGTGATCTACCTCAAGGACTACCAGGCGCCCGAGTACCTGATCGACGAGACGCACCTGACCTTCGAGTTGTTCGAGGACCACAGCCTGGTCCATGCGCAACTGCTGATGCGCCGCAACCCGGCGCGTGGCGAAGGCTTGCCGCCGCTGGTGCTGAACGGTCAACAGCTGCAACTGGTCAGTGTGCAACTGGATGACCAGGCCCTGAGCGCGGGCGATTACCAGCTTGATGACGACAGCCTGACCCTGCATCCGAAAGCGCAGACGTTCACCCTCGACACCACGGTGAAGATCCACCCCGAGAGCAACACGGCTCTGGAGGGCCTGTACAAGTCGGGGTCGATGTACTGCACCCAGTGCGAGGCCGAGGGCTTTCGCAAGATCACCTACTACCTCGACCGCCCGGATGTGATGAGCACATTCACCACCACGGTGATCGCCGAGCAGCATCGCTATCCGATCCTGTTGTCCAACGGCAACCCGATCGGCAGCGGCCCCGCTGAAGATGGCCGCCACTGGGCAACCTGGGAAGACCCGTTCAAGAAGCCGGCCTACCTGTTCGCCCTGGTGGCGGGCGACCTCTGGTGCGTCGAAGACACCTTCACCCGCCAGTCCGGCCGTGACGTGGCGCTGCGCATCTATGTCGAGCCAGAAAACATCGACAAGTGCCAGCACGCGATGGTCAGCCTGAAGAAGTCGATGCGCTGGGACGAGGAAGTCTACGGCCGCGAGTACGACCTGGACATCTTCATGATCGTCGCGGTCAACGACTTCAACATGGGCGCCATGGAAAACAAGGGCCTCAACATCTTCAACTCCAGCTGTGTGCTGGCGCGTGCCGAAACGGCCACCGACGCCGCTCACCAGCGCGTTGAAGGGGTGGTCGCGCACGAGTACTTCCACAACTGGACCGGCAACCGCATCACCTGTCGCGACTGGTTCCAGCTGTCGCTCAAGGAAGGCTTCACGGTGTTCCGCGACGCTGAGTTCAGCGCCGACATGAACTCGCGCACGGTCAAGCGCATTGAAGACGTGGCGTACCTGCGCACCCATCAGTTTGCCGAAGACGCAGGCCCGATGGCCCACCCGGTGCGCCCGGACAGCTTCATTGAAATCTCCAACTTCTACACCCTGACCATCTACGAGAAGGGCGCAGAAGTGGTCGGCATGGTCCGCACCCTGCTCGGCGCCGAGGGCTTCCGCAAGGGCAGTGACCTGTACTTCGAGCGTCACGATGGCCAGGCCGTTACCTGCGATGACTTCATCAAGGCCATGGAAGACGCCAACGGCGTTGACCTGACCCAGTTCAAACGCTGGTACAGCCAGGCCGGCACGCCGCGCCTCGAGGTCAGCGAAGCCTATGACAGCGCAGCGCAGCGCTACAGCCTGACCTTCCGCCAGAGCTGCCCGCAGACGCCGGACAAGCGCGACAAACTGCCGTTCGTGATTCCGGTCGCGCTGGGCCTGCTCGACGCTGACGGCAACGACCTGCCGCTGCGCCTGGACGGCGAAGCCAGCGCCCAGGGCAGCAGCCGCGTGCTGTCGCTGACCGAGGCCGAGCAGACCTTCACCTTCCTCGATATCGCCGCCAAGCCATTGCCGTCGCTGCTGCGCGGCTTCAGTGCGCCGGTCAAGCTGAGCTTCCCGTACAACCGCGACCAGCTGATGTTCCTCATGCAGCACGACAGCGACGGTTTCAATCGCTGGGAAGCCGGCCAGCAATTGTCGGTGCAAGTGCTGCAGGAGCTGATCGGCCAGCATCAGGCCGGCCAGCCGTTGAGCCTCGATCCGCGTTTGATCACTGCCCTGGCCACGGTCATCGGCAATGACGCGCTGGACCCGGCCATGGTCGCGGAAATGCTCTCGCTGCCAGGTGAGGCCTACCTGACCGAGATCAGCCAGGTGGCCGACGTCGACGCGATCCACGCGGCCCGCGAATTTGCCCGCAAGCAGATCGCCGAGCAGCTGTTCGACGCCTTGTGGTCGCGCTATCAGGCCAACCGTGAAGTGTCGCGGCGCACGCCATATGTGGCGGCCGCCGAGCACTTCGCCCGGCGCAGCCTGCAGAACATCGCCCTGTCGTACCTGATGCTCAGCGGCAAGCCGCAGGTGCTGGCGGCGACCCTTGAGCAGTTCAAGGACAGCGACAACATGACCGAGCGCCTGACCGCGCTGGCGGTGTTGGTCAACTCGCCGTTCGAGGCAGAGCGCGCCGAAGTGCTGCAAGCCTTCGCCGAGCACTTCAAGGACAACCCGCTGGTCATGGACCAGTGGTTCAGCGTGCAGGCAGCCAGCTCGTTGCCGGGCGGCCTGGCGCGGGTCAAGGCGCTGATGCAGCACCCGACATTCACCTTGAAGAACCCGAACAAGGTGCGCGCACTGATCGGCGCGTTTGCCGGGCAGAACCTGGTCAACTTCCACGCGGCCGACGGTTCCGGCTATCGCTTCCTGGCGGACCTGGTCATCGAGCTTAATGCGCTCAACCCGCAGATCGCCTCGCGCCAGCTCGCGCCGCTGACCCGCTGGCGCAAGTACGATAGCGCGCGTCAGGCGCTGATGAAGGCTGAGCTGGAGCGGATTCTGGTGTCGGGCACCTTGTCCAGCGACGTCTATGAGGTGGTCAGCAAGAGCCTGGCATAAAGCTCAGACTTAACTCAGCGCGGGGCAAGTCTGCTGCGACGTTACCTTGACCCAAGGTAGCGTGGCAGCAGGCTTGCCCCGTGCCGTTTATGGCCGTTAACAAAACATAACGTCCCGCCAATTGTATTGCCGCAGAACTCCCCGCTAGGATGGCTCAAAGCTGTTGCAGGCCTCTGAATCAGGCTTCTTGCAGTGCCTGCACTGGATGACCCACCAAGAAAAATACAATAGGGGAAGGGCATGAGGGAACGGGTGATGGCGCACGCCAGGCCACTGGCCGCGGGCGCACTGTTGCTGCTGGGTATCTGGAGCGGCACTGTCGTCGCTGCTGCCGCCGAGGAGTACTCGACCGAATCGGCCAAGGCAGTCGACAACCTGCTGATCGACGCCGCCCACGCCGGCAAGCGCCTGGTGGTGGTCGGTGATCGTGGCCATATCCTGTTCTCCGACGACCAGGGCAAGACCTGGAGCCAAGCGCGCGTGCCGACCCGGCAACTACTCACTGCGGTGTTCTTCATCGATGACAAGCGCGGCTGGGCAGTCGGTCACGACGCGCAGATCCTCGCCAGCAGCGATGGCGGTGCCACCTGGAGCAAGCAGTTCGAAGACCTCGCCCGCGAAGCGCCGTTGCTCGACGTCAGCTTTGTCGATGCCCTGCATGGCTTTGCCGTCGGTGCCTACGGCGCGCTGCTCGAGACCACCGACGGCGGCCAGCATTGGCAGGACGTCGCCGAGCGCCTCGACAACCCCGATCAACTGCACCTGAATGGCATCGCCGCGATCAAGGACTCCGGCCTGTTCATCGTCGGCGAGCAGGGCAGCATGTTCCGCTCCGGCGATAACGGCGCCACTTGGTCGCGCGTCGAGGGCCCGTACGAGGGCTCGTTGTTCGGCGCACTCGGCACTGCCCAGGCGCACACCTTGTTGGCCTACGGACTGCGGGGCAACCTCTACCGCTCCAGTGACTTCGGCGACAGCTGGCAGCAGATCGCCCTGACCGCCAGTCGCGGCCCGCTGCAGTTCGGCCTGGCCAGCGCGGCGCTGCTCGAGGACGGCAGTATCGTCCTGGTCGGCAACGGCGGCAGTGTGCTGCGCAGCCGTGACGATGGCTTGACCTTCAGCGTATTCAACCGCGCCGACCGCATCGCCCTGGCCGGCGTCACCAGCCTGGCCGACGGCGGCTTGCTGCTGGTCGGGCAGGGCGGCATCCACCTGGCCAACGGCCAAGGCGCCGAGGAGCAGCAACCATGACCGGCCCGGAGCGCTTCGACATGCCCCAGCATCATCAGGACAAACCCACCCTGCTCGAGCGGATGATCTTCAACAACCGCCCGGTAGTGATCGGCCTCTGCCTGCTGGTGAGCATCTTGCTGTTCTGGCAGGCCACGCAGATTCGCCCCTCGACCAGTTTCGAGAAGATGATCCCGCTGCAGCACCCGTTCATCGAACAGATGCTCGAGCACCGCAATGACCTGGCCAACCTCGGCAACACCGTGCGCATCTCGGTCGAGGCGGTCAACGGCGACATCTTCGACAAGGATTACATGGAGACCCTGCGCCAGATCCATGACGAGGTGTTCTATATCCCGGGTGTCGACCGCGCCGGCTTGAAGTCGCTGTGGAGCCCCAGCGTGCGCTGGACCGAGGTCACCGAAGAAGGCTTCGCCGGTGGCGAGGTGATCCCCAACACCTACGATGGCAGCGCACAAAGCCTTGATCAGCTGCGCGACAACGTGCTCAAGTCCGGCCAGGTCGGGCGCCTGGTGGCGAACAACTTCAAGTCGAGCATCGTCGACGTGCCGCTGCTGGAGAGCTACCCCGATCCGCAGGACCCGGGCAAGCAGGTCAAGCTCGACTACCAGCAGTTCTCGCACCAGCTGGAAGAGAAGATCCGCGACAAGTTCCAGGCGCAGAACCCCAATGTGAAAATCCACATCGTCGGCTTTGCGAAAAAAGTCGGTGACCTGATCGACGGCCTGGTGATGGTGGTGCTGTTCTTCGGCGTGGCGCTGGCGATCACCTGGGTCCTGCTGTACTGGTTCACCTGGTGTATCCGCAGCACCATTGCCGTGTTGATCACCACCCTGGTGGCGGTGGTCTGGCAGTTGGGCCTGATGCACGCGGTGGGCTTTGGCCTCGACCCTTACTCGATGCTGGTGCCGTTCCTGATCTTTGCCATCGGTATCTCCCACGGGGTGCAGAAGATCAACGGCATCGCCCTGCAGTCCAGTGGCGCCGACAATGCCCTGACCGCTGCGCGGCGGACCTTCCGCCAGCTGTTCCTGCCGGGGATGATCGCGATTCTGGCCGACGCGGTGGGCTTCATCACTCTGTTGATCATCGACATTGGCGTGATCCGCGAGCTGGCCATCGGCGCCTCGATCGGCGTGGCGGTGATTGTCTTCACCAACCTGATCCTGCTGCCGGTGGCGATCTCCTATGTCGGCATCAGCAAAAAGGCCGTCGAGCGCTCCAAGCGTGACGCCACCCGCGAGCACCCGTTCTGGCGCCTGCTGGCCAACTTTGCCAGCCCTAAAGTGGCACCGGTGTCGGTTGCGCTGGCGCTGGTCGCCTTTGGCGGCGGCCTCTGGTACAGCCAGAACCTGAAGATCGGCGACCTCGACCCGGGTGCCCCGGAGCTGCGCCCGGACTCACGCTACAACCAGGACAACCACTTCATCATCAGCAACTACTCGACCAGTTCCGATGTGCTGGTGATCATGGTCAAGACGCCCTCGGAGAGCTGCTCGATCCACTCGACCCTGGCCCCCATCGACGAGCTGATGTGGACCATGCAGAACACCCCCGGGGTGCAGTCGGCAATCTCCCTGGTGAGTGTGTCCAAGCAGATGATCCGCGGCATGAACGAGGGCAACCTGAAATGGGAAACCCTCTCGCGCAACCCGGATGTGCTCAACAGCTCGGTGGCCCGTGCCGACGGCCTGTACAACGCTGACTGTTCGCTGGCGCCGGTGCTGGTGTTCCTCAACGACCACAAGGCAGAAACCCTTGAGCGCGTCACCGCCGCAGCCAAGGCCTTTGCCGATACGCACAACCGTGACGGCTTGCAGTTCCTTCTGGCAGCGGGCAATGCCGGCATCGAGGCGGCCACCAACGAGGTGATCAAGTCGGCCGAGCTGACCATTCTGATTCTGGTCTACCTGTGCGTGGCGATCATGTGCCTGATCACCTTCCGCTCGTTTGCCGCGATGCTGTGCATCGTCCTGCCGCTGGTGCTGACCTCGGTGCTGGGCAACGCGCTGATGGCGTTCATGGGCATCGGCGTCAAGGTTGCGACCTTGCCGGTGGTGGCGCTTGGCGTGGGTATCGGGGTCGACTACGGGATCTATATCTACAGCCGTCTGGAGAGCTTCCTGCGTGCTGGTCTGCCGTTGCAGGAGGCCTATTACCAGACCCTGCGCTCGACCGGCAAGGCGGTGCTGTTCACTGGTTTGTGCCTGGCCATCGGCGTGTGCACCTGGATCTTCTCGGCGATCAAGTTCCAGGCCGATATGGGCCTGATGCTGACCTTCATGCTGCTCTGGAACATGTTCGGTGCACTCTGGCTGCTGCCGGCACTGGCGCGCTTCCTGATCAAGCCGGAAAAACTGGCAGGCAAGCAGGGCGGCTCGATCTTCGCCCACTGACGCTTGTGCGGTCAGGCCGCTGCGGTGAGCAGCGGGCCTGGCCCGGGTTTGGTTATACTGGACGCTTTGCGCATCAAGGTAGCCCCATGACCACCCTCGCCACTGCCCTCGCCACCAGCGACATGCTCCTGATCGATGGCCTGCACGCCTTCGGTTTCACCTTCGACGCCAGCGGCCTGGTGATCGAATGCATGGACGGGCGCAACCTCAAACGCTGGAAATTCACTGCCGAACAGGTCGCGGCCGCGGTCGGCGCAGGCGAAGAGTGGCGCCTCAACGATGACCAGGGCGAGCATGAGCTAGTCTGTATGAGTGCCGTGTACGGCTCGGACGAAGACGATGATGACCAGGAAGATGATCAGCCGCAGCTGGAAAACCCTGTTGAGCGCTAGCGCATTGGGCGCGGTGCTCGGCACTGCGCAGGCGGCCACCCTGCTGGTTGGCAGCTATACCGAAGGCACTGCCAGCGAGGGTATCTATCGATATCAGTTCGATACAGCCAAGGGCCGTATCGAGCCGACCCCGCTGCAGGTGGTGAAGACGGTCAGCCCGTCCTGGCTGGTGCTGTCGGCCGACCAGCGCTTGCTGTTCGCCGTCAATGAAACCCCGCGCGGCCATGTCAGCAGTTTTGCAGTGAGCAGCAAGGGCGTGCTCACGCCACTGAACCAGGTGTCCAGCGCCGGCGATGAGCCGACCCACGCCAGCCTCAGCCAGGATCAGCGCTACCTGTTCGTCGCCAACTACGCGGTCGCGCCCGACCTTGGTGGCAGCCTGGTGGTGCTACCAGTGGCCAAGGACGGCAAGCTCGGCGACAAGGTGCAGCAGTTGGCGCACACGCCAAGCAAGGTCAACCCGGAGCGCCAGGCCGGCGCCCATGTGCACTCGGTCGTGCCTTCGGCCGAAGGCCTGCGTCTGTACGCCAGCGATCTGGGCGCCGACCGGGTGTTTGTCTACGCCTATGACGGCGCCAGCCCGACGCAGCCGCTGAGCCCGGCAACGCCGGCTTCGGTGAGCCTGCCGCCGGGCAGCGGCCCGCGCCATCTGTTGTTTGACGCGCTGGGCAAGCACGCCTATCTGACCCTCGAGATGAGCGCTGAAGTGGTGATGTTCGATGTGCGTGACGATGCCCTGATCGAGCGCCAGCGTCTGCCGCTGACCGACAGCCAAGACCCTGCCGCCAAGGCCGGCGGCGGCTTGCACCTATCGGCCGATGGGCGTTTCCTCTATGTCAGCAATCGCGGCACGGCCAATCAGATCGTGGTGTTTGCGATCGGCAAGCAAGATGGCCAGTTGAGCCTGTTGCAGCGGCGTTCGGTTGAGGGCGACCACCCACGCGAATTCGCTATCGATCCAAGCGGCAAGTATTTGCTGGTGGCCAACCAGAAGAGCAATCAGATCGTGGTCATGCACCGCGACCCACGCACTGGCCAACTCGGTGAAACGCTGCAGAAGTTCGACCAGCCGGCCCCGTCGGACCTGAAGTTTCTCGACTGAGTCAGCGCGCCATCACGGCCTTGAACAGGTCTGACGCAAGCCAGCCCTGCAACCAGTCACGCAGCTGGGGGTAGGGCGCCTGGGCGAACCATAAAGGCTCGACCCCGGCGAACTGACGCAGCAACGGCAACAACGCGGCGTCGGCCAGGCTTGGGTGCTGGGCCAGCAGGTACGGCCTGCCTTGCAGCAGCGCTTCCAGCTCCTCAAGCCATGATTCGGCCTGCAGGCGGTACTCCTCGCGAGTGTGCTCGGGGTAACGCTCGGCATACTTGTACAGGTTGACCTGAGCATTGAAGGTACTGTCATTGCGAGCAATCAGGGCGTCCGCCTGCACAGCTGCCGCTGGATCATCGCGTAGTAGCCAGTCCTGCGGGTCATGCTGAAGCAAGGCCCAGCGCATGATATCCAGGCTCTCTTCCAACACCTCGGCGCCGGTGTCCAGCACCGGCACTGTGCCTTTGGGCGACAACGCCAGCAGCTCGGCCGGCTTGTGCTTCATCGACACTTCACACACCTCGACGGTGCAGCCAGCATACGCCAGCGCCAGCCGCGCGCGCATGGCCCAGGGGCAGCGGCGAAACGAGTAGAGGATCATCCGCAGACCTCCACCTCGCTCAGGCCATTGCCCTGGCGCCGGACCTGGATCTGCACCGGGATGCGCTCGTGCATCTCCTGCACGTGGGAGATCACTGCCACCTTGCGCCCTTGCGCCTGCAGGCCGTCCAGCGCATCCATCGCCAGTTGCAGTGACTCGGGGTCAAGGCTGCCGAAACCTTCGTCGATGAACAGCGATTCGATGCGCAGGGTGCTCGAGGCCATCGAGGCCAGGCCCAGGGCCAAGGCCAGCGACACCAGGAAGGTCTCGCCGCCGGACAACGAGTGCACCGAGCGCAGTTCGTCGCCCATCTCGGTATCCAGCACCAAGAGGCCCAGTGCGCTGCCGCCACGCTTGAGGCGGTAGCGCTTGGCCAACTGGCGCAGTTGGCTGTTGGCATGGTGCAGCAGCAGGTCGAGGTTGTAGCCCTGGGCTATCTTGCGGAACACATCGCCCGAGGCCGAGCCGATCAAGCTGTTCAGGCGCGCCCAGCGTTGCCACTGTTGCTGGGCCTGCTCGATTTCAGCGGCAAGGGCGCTGTGCGCGTGCTGCCGGCGTTGGTCGTCGGCCTGCTGCGCGCGCAGCTCGGCGCATTGTTGCTCGTGCCCGACCAGCTGTTGCTGCAAGTCGGCGAGGTGCTGCTCGAGTTGCTCGCTGGACAGCTCGGTCCGAGCCTGTTGGTTGTGCTGTTGCAGGCGCTGCTCGCGCTCCTGCAGCAGTACCCGGCCTTGCTCGATGGCCTTGTCGACGCTATGCAGTTGCTGGCGCAGCGCGTCCAGCGTGGCTTCATCGACACTGAGCAAGCGCTCAAGGCTCGCATCATCGAGTTCTGGATGGGCCGCTCGCCATTGGCTGATCTGGCCCTGTAGCGTCTGCTGTTCCTGCTCCAAGGCCTGCTGGCGTTGCTGATTGGCCTTGAGTTCAGCAGCCAGTTGCACGCTTTGGCTGTGAGCGTCCTGCAGCGCCTGCGCGGTGCGGGCCTCAAAGCTGCGGGCGTGCTCGACCTGCTGCTCAAGGTGCTGCTGCCAGGCACCGGCATTGGCGTGTTCGCCAAGCAGTTCGGCGAGCACGCTGCGCGCCTGTTGCTGCTGCTCGGCAAGGCTTGCGAGTTGTCTGTGCAGCTCGCTCTGGCGTTGCAGCCGGCTCTGCTGCTGGTCGGCCAGACGCTGCTGCTGTTGCAGGCGTTGTTGCTGCTCGTTTTGCTCGTCCTTTTGCTGCTCCAGCTGTTGCAAGCGCTGGGCCACCTGTTGATCGAGGGCGAGAAACGCATGGGCTGGCTCGTCGCGCAGGGCCTTGAGGATATCGCCGGGCAGGATCTCGGCAAAATCGGCCAGGGTCTGCTCCAGGCGTTGTTGATCGGCGGCCATGGCCTGGTGCTGCTGATCCAGGCGCTGCTGTGCTTGCTGCTGCGCGTCGCTGGCGGCCTGCACTTGCTGGGTCAGTCGGGCGGCGTCTTTCTGCAGGGTGAGCAGGGCGCTCTGGCGCTGCTCGTCGCGGTTGATTTCTTCTTCGAGGCGGCGCAGCTGGCCGTCCAGCCAGGTACTGCGGGTGCTGTCGGTTTGGGTGCTGAGCGATGGCCACAAAGCGTGCGCTTGCAGCTCCTGCTGCAGCGGTAGCAGTTGTTCGCTCAGCTGTAGCTGTTGCTGCTGGTACTCCTTGCCCTGGCTGTTGAGCATGCCGACCTGGGTGCGCAACTCGACCACGCGAGCATTGAGCGCCTCGACCTGAGCCAGCGCTGCAGCCTCTTCGACCTGGTCATGCCGGCCCAGGCTTTGCAGCAGGGCTTCAGGCTGATGGAACGGGTGCTCGGCGCTGCCGCACACCGGGCACGGCTCGCCATCACGCAGTTGCCCGCGCAGCTCCTCGACACTGGTGTTGCGCGCCAGACGTTGGCGTTCAAGCAGTTGCCGGGTCAATGTCAGAGCCTGCTCGGCGGTGTCCAGTTCGGCCTTCGCCGCCTGGCCTTCGCTGATCAGTTGCTGACGCTGCTGCAAGCCTTGCTGCTGACGTTCGCGCACGCTGTGCAGGGTGTGCTGCAGTTCCTGCTCGCGAGCGTGCAGGCGGGACAATTGCTCGACCGCGCGCTGCTGCTTGCGCTGCTCCTGGAGCAAGGTGCCGAGCAGGTCCAGCTGTTCGGCCAGGGCGTGCGGTTCGGCGCCGGCTTCGTGGAACAGCAGCTCGATGGCGGCGCGTTGCTCCTGCAGCAGGGCATTGGCCTGGCTGGCCTGGGCTTGCAGGCTGGGCAACTCGTCGCGGCCTTGGCTGAGGCGGTTGCCGATCTGCAGCAGTTGCTGCAACTGGCCGCGGTAGGCCTGCCAGGCGCTGCTGATAGCAGCCAGTGCGGCGCTGTCGGCCAGCGCGGCGTCGATGGCGGCGAGCTGCTGCTGGCTGTGCTGCTGTTGTTGCTCAAGCTGCTGCAGCTGCGACTGGCCTTCGCTGACGGCCTGATCGGCTTGGGCACCGACAGTGCCCAACTGCGCCAGCTCTGTGTCGAGGCGGGCCAGGTTGTCCTGAGCAGCAAACGCCTGGCGCAGGTTCGCGGCGCTGTCGGTGTGTTTAGCCTGCGCTTGTGCCAGCGCCTCGCGGGCAGCTTGCAGGGCCTGCTGCAACTGCTCGCTATGGCTGTGCAGGTTGCGCTGCTCAATCAGTTGCGCCGCGACCGCTGCGGCCAGTGGGGTAAGCTCGCCGGCCAGCGCCAGTTGCCGCTGGAACTGATGACGCTGCGGCGCCAGGCGCTCGAGGTGTTGCAGGTCCAGGCGCTGTCCGGCCAGTTGCTGCCAGTCGTGTTCGGCACTGTGCAAGGCCTCGCGAGCCGCGCTGAGTTGCTGCTGCAGCTGCACCTGATCGCGCAGCCAGGCGCGTTGCTGGTCCAGTTCGCGTTCGCGCGCCTGCTCGGCCTTGAGCAGCTGTTGCGCCTGCTCCAGGCGCTGGTCAAGCTCGGTACGCTCGGTTTCGACCATCGGCAGCAGGTGGCTGGCGCGCTCCTGCAAGCCCTGATAGACCTCGCCGGCCTGCTTGGCCTTGGCAAACGCCCGTTGGCCGAGGCGGGTGTAGATGGCGGTGTTGGTGAGCTTTTCCAGCAAGTCGCTGCGCTCGCGGTCATCGGCCTTGAGAAACGCGCTGAACTCGCTCTGGGCGAGCATCACGGCGCGGGTGAACTGCTCGAAGTTCAGGCCCAGGCGTACCTCGACCAGTTGCTTGTATTCGTTCTTGCCGCTGCCCAGCAGTTGCTCGCCATCCAGGTCGTAGAGGCTCTGGCGACTCATCTGCAACTTGCCATTGGCCTTGTCGCGGGCGCGGTTGGCCTCCCAGCGGGCGCGGTAACGCTTGCTGTCGATACCGACGAAGTCGACTTCGGCATAGCCGCTGCCGGTGCCGCGCCGCAGCAGGTTGCGCGGGTCGTAGGTGGGGATGTCGCCATCGGCGTCCGGCACCTTGGCCTCACGGCCGATGTCATTGAGCCGCGGCACGCTGCCGAACAGCGCCAGGCACAGGGCGTCGAGCAGGGTGCTCTTGCCGGCGCCGGTGGGTCCGGTAATCGCGAACAGGCCGGCACTGGCCAGCGGTTCGGCGGTGAAGTCGATGTCGATCGGGCCTGCCAGCGAGGCGAGGTTTTTCAGGCGAATGGCCAGAATTTTCATGGCTGTTCCTCCTCCAGCTGCACATCCTGCAGGAGCAGGGCAAAGTCGCTCAGGGTCTGCTCATCGACCGGGTTGCCGTAGGCCTGCTCCCAGACGCGGCTGAACAGGTCTTGCGGAGTCATCTGACTGAGTTCGACGAACTGCAATTGGTCCTCGTCCGGCGCGCTGCGGCCGGCGTACTCGGCGCTGATCCGCACCAGCCGCACCGCTTTGCCTTGCAGGGCGCTCTCGATCTGCTGGCGCAGGTCGGGCTGCGGTTCGTCGAGGCGCACACGTACTTCCAGCCACGGTTGGCGATTGGGGTCTTCCAGCAGGTCGATCACCGGCAGCTCGGCCAGTTGCTCGAGCAGCTCGGCCAGCGGCGCCGGGCCGATACGCTGCAACGCCACCGCCCGTGGGACCAGGCGCGGCTCGACGCTGACCAGTTGGCTGCCTTCAAGCTCGATCTCCAGCACCTGGTGCGGATAGCCGATCTCGGCAAACGACAACGGAATCGGCGAGCCGCTGTAGCGGATGCGCTCCTCGCGGTTGACCTTCTGCGGCTTGTGCAGATGGCCCAGAGCAACATAGCTGATGGCGGGATCGAACAGCTTGGCCGGCAGCGCTTCGGCATTGCCGATGATCAGGCTGCGTTCGGAGTCTTCCGAGATCGAGCCACCGGCCATGTGCGCATGGCTGATGGCGACCAGCGCCTGGTCTTTCTTGCGCTTGGCCATGGCGGCTTTGATCAGTTGCTGGTGCACCTGGGTGATGCCTTGCACATAGTCGTCGCCCAGCTGCGGGCCGGTGACTTCGGCCGGGCGCAGGAACGGCAGCGCCAGGCACCAGGCGGCGACCTTGCCACGGCTGTTGGTCAGCGGGATCAGCAAGCGCTCAGCGTCGAGCTGGCCCTCATCGAGCCAGTGCACCCGGCCCAGGGCATGGGTGCGCAGGCGGCGCATGAGCAGGCCGGGCAGCTCGATGCGCGAGCCGGAGTCGTGGTTGCCGGCGATCATCACGATGTCCAGCTTGGGCTGTTGCTCGTGAGCCTCGACGATGAACTGGTAGAGCCGCTCCTGGGCTTTGACCGGCGGGTTGACCGTGTCGAAGATATCGCCGGCGATCAGCAGCGCATCGGGTTGGCGCAAGTGCAACTGGCCCAGCAGCCAGGTGAGAAAGCAGGCGTGTTCGAAGTCGCGTTCCTGGCCATGCAGGCTTTGGCCAAGGTGCCAGTCGGAGGTGTGGAACAGACGCATGAATAACCTGTTTGAAGTGAATTCGAGGGAAGCAGTGGTCGCGGCGTATGGTAACTCAACGGGTCAGCCGCGCCGGGCTACTTCGGATAGAGCGGCGGCAAGCTGCCGCCATCGCTGACCGGGTCTAGCAACTGCTCGGCCGGCGGAATGGCATTGATCGCACGCCACAGGTCGCCGCCCTGCCAGTGCTGGCCGCTCTCGCTGTACAGCGCGCCGTTCAAGCCATCCAGCGCATCCGACAGCGGCACGAAGCGCGCCGCCATCTCGGCCAGCGTCTCCGGATGCTGGCGCGCCCAGGCATCCAGGGCCTGGCGGGTCGCCTGCGGGTCGTTGGCCTGGCACGCGCGTTTAAGGTCATCGAGCAAGGTCCGCGGGCTCGGGCCGGTCTGCGCCGCACGCAGCACCGCTGGCTGCGAGCGGGCTCGCCACCACAGGGTGAAACCGAGCACAGTGCTCAGGGCCAGCAGCAGGGTTGCCAGTTGCCACGGCCAGAGCAGGCGACTGGATGAACTGCTGTCACCCACCGGCGTCTCGGCGCTCAGGGCCGGGTTGTCCTGCACGCTGAGGCTGCGCGCCGGCAGGCTGGTGTTTTCCAGGTGGTCTTCGCGGGTGTTCCACCAGGTGACTTCCAGCGCCGGCAGGGTCAATTCGCCGCTGTGGGTCGGCACCAGCGCTTCGCGCTCTTCGCGGTTGGCGGTCATACCGCGCTCGGTGACCTCGTTGCGCAGCAGTGGCTGGTCCGGGTAGCGGCGCAGGCCGATGATTTCGGTCGCCGGCAGCGGCGCCAGCTGGGTGCTCGAGAGGCCGTCGGCGCGCAGAGTAATACTGCGCGTCAGCGAGTCGCCGATCTGCACGGTCTGTTTGCTCGGGTCCGGGTTCCAGTGTTCTTCCAGGGTCAGGCTGCGCGCCGGCAGCCAGGCGGCGCCGGCTGGGTAATTGGTCGGTATCGGCCGCACGTTCAGGCGCAGCGGCAACGAGCTGACCTGGACCTGGCGGCCTGCGCGCGGGGCAGCAGACGGCTGCTCGCCGGTATCAGCGGCAGCAGCGGTGGCGGTAAAGGTCATCGGTGGAATATCGAGCGTGCCGCTTTGCTGCGGATACAGCGCGTAGCGCGTTTCGATCACGCCATGGCGCACGCCGTTGATCTCCTTCTCATAAGTACGCGACTCACCCAGCGGCTCGACCTTGGCGTTGTCCAGTTGCAATGGGCTGAGGCTGCTGTCGTCATACAGCGACACCGAATGATAGATGCGCAGGGTCAGTACGGCCTGGGCCTGAACGTAGACATCGTTGCTGTCCAGAGTTGCCTCGACGAACACCTGTGAGGCGCTTTCCGGGCGGTTGTCGCCGGCCTGCAGCACTTGCACCTCGATCGGCTGGCTGAACGACTGGCCCAGTTGCAGCGCGGGAATGCTCAGGCTGCCGCTGCGCCTTGGCAGCAGGGTGATGATCCAGCGGGTGCTGGCGCGGGTCTCGCCATCGAGCGTGTGCAGGCTGTTGAGCTGGCGCGTGCCACGCACATCGAAGTCGCCCTCCAGCGCACGCAGGTCGGGCTTGCCGAACTGGGTGACGTCCGCGCTTTCGAGGATCAGCTCCAAGGTTTCGCCGGCTTCCAGGCGGGTGCGATCGACGCTGGCCTGCAGCGGCGGTTGGGCCTGGACCTGAAGCATCCAGAGCAGACTGACAAGCAAGACGCCGCAGCGACTCATCGTGGGGTTTCCTGATGCAATTGCTGTTCATACCAGAATTTGCGCCGCAGCAGCTGCGCAGGGTTGTCCGGGATCTCCCGCAGCCACTGTTCCAGGGCCTGGCGTTGTTCGCCATCGAGGCTGGTGGAAACCAGGCGTTGCGGCGGTTGGGTAAGGTTATCGTCGTCACCCGCCTGATTGCCGGCGGGGGGCGGGGTGTTGCTGGCGCTGTCGGCTTGCTCCTGGCCGGCCTTGGCCTGGGGCTGGTCGGCATCGCCGGGTGCCTGATCGCTGGCCGAGCTGCTGTTGCCGTCGGTATCCTTGCCGGGGGCGCCTTGTGCATCTTCCTTGGCTTGCTGCTCTTCGGCTTGGGCCTTGGCCTGGCGCTGCAGCAACAATTGCTGGACCAGCGCCTGGTTATCCAGCGCCGCTTGCAGATCCGGGCGCCGTTCCAGGGCCTGCTCGTAGGCGTCCAGGGCGGCTTCCAGCTGATCGGCGCGAGCCAGTGCGTTGCCTCGATTGTAGTGCGCGGCGGCGGAACTGCCTTGGGCGAAGGCCTTGGCCGCGCCTTCATAGTCGCCGGCCTGGTACAGGGCCATGCCGCGCCATTGCGGGTCTTCGAAGTGGCGCGCGGCAGCGGCGGGGCGCTGCTGTTCCAGCAGGCGCTGGCCTTGCTGGTCGGGGCGTAGCCACAGGTCGTTGAATTCAAAGGCTTGGCTGGGCTGCGGCAGGGAGAACAGCAGCGGCAGGCAGAACAGCCAGCCACGCCGCCCGGCGCAGGCGGCCAACAGCAGCAGCGGCAGCAGCAACCAGTAACCCTGATCAGCCCAGCTGTCCAGTTGCACGGTCTGGCCGTCGCTGCGCAGGGCGCGTGGATTGTCGTACAGGCCCAGCCCGCGCAGGTCGAGGTCGTCGATGCGGGCGTGGCGGTAGCGGCCACCGGTGCTGTTGATGAAGCCCTTGAGGCTGGCGCTGTCCAGTCGTGGCAAGAGGATTGCGCCTTGCTCATCCTTGAGGAACTCGCCGTTTGCCTGGCGGACCGGCGCGCCTTCGCTGCTGCCGATGCCGAGCATCAACAGGTTTGGTCCTTGCCGGCCCAGGGCACGCAGAATGCCATCGCGTTCGCTGTTGCTCAGGCATGAGCCGATCAATAGCAGGCGGCCTTGGCCGAGGCCGCTCTGGGCGAGCAGGGCCAGCCCCTTTTGCACGGCGAGGTCGGCGCGTTGGCCGGGTTGCGGCATGATCGACGGGTCGATCGCTTCCAGCAGGTTACGCGTGGTGCCAAGGTCATCCGACAGCGGCACCAGCGTGTGCGCACTGCCGGCGTAGACCACCAGCGCGGTCTGGCTGTCGCGGCGGTGCTCGAGCAGGTCGAGGATCTTGCGCCGGGCCTGTTCGAGGCGATTCGGCGTGCTGTCCTCGGCGAGCATCTGCGGGGTCAGCTCGAGCATGATCACCAGCGGGTCGGCCGGGCGCTGGCGGGTTTCCTCGACGCGTTGCCAGCTGCTGCCGAGCAGGGCCAGTACGATCAGTAGCCAAGCGCCGCCGAGGGCGATCCATGGCAGCTTGCTGTTGCTGCCACTGCCGCCACCGAGCAATACCGCATGAAACTGCGCCGGCAGAATCATCTGCCAGCGGCCCGCGCGCTTGCGCCGATGCCACAGCTTGAACAGCAGCCAGACGAGCAGCGGCACGGCCAGCAACCACAGCGGGCGCAGCCATTGGGGCCACAGATCGATCATCGCCGCCTCCGCAGGCGCAGACGCTTGAGGCGCTGGCGCCATTCGGGGTGCGGTTGCAGAAAACGTGGCCGGCGCAGGGCGCGCTGCAGCAGGTTGTCTGGCCACAGCGTGGTAATCACCAACAACACGCTGAGCAGCAGCACCAGAGCCAGCGGCCAGGCGTAGAGTTCTTTCGCGGTGCGGGTCTGGGTCGGTTGCTGAGCGACCGGTTCAAGCTGATCGAGGCTGTCGCCGATGGCATCCAGTTCAGCACCATCATGGGCGCGGAAGTATTTGCCGTGGGTGATGTCGGCGATTTCGCGCAGCGACGCTTCGTCCAGGTCCAGGCTTGGGTTGAGGCCGAGTAAACCGGGGGTGCCGCTGGCTTCGGGGTTGGCACCAATGCCGATGGTATAGATGCGCACGTTCTCCTGGGCCGCCAGGCGGGCCGCGGTCAGCGGATGAATCTGCCCGCCGTTGTTGGCGCCGTCGGTGATCAGCACCAGCACCCGGCTCTGCGCCGGGCGTTGGCGCAGGCGCTTGACGGCCAGGCCAATGGCGTCGCCGATGGCGGTATTTTTGCCGGCGATGCCGATCTGCGCTTCGTCGAGGAAGGTGCCCACGGTACGTCGGTCGAAGGTCAGCGGCGCTTGCAGGTAGGCCTCGCTGCCGAACAGGATCAAGCCGACCCGGTCGCCCTGGCGATCCTGGAGAAAGTCGCCCATCAGCGCCTTGACCAGGTCCAGCCGGCTGATTTCGTCGTTCTGCCACTGCATGTCGGGGAAGTCCATCGAGCCGGACACATCAACGGCCACCAGCAGGTCGCGACCGCTGGCTTCCACCGGTACCGGTTCGCCCAGCCACTGCGGCCGCGCCGCTGCCAACAGCAGCAGCAGCCAGATCAGCACGAACGGCGCCTGCTGGCGCCAAGTGGGCAGATTGAGACGGGCACGGCGCCCGGCCAGGCCTTCGAGTTCGTTCATGAAGCCGACCTTGAGCACCGGCTCGCCGCTGTCGGCAGCCGGCAGCACCAGCCGCGCCAGCCACGGCAGCGGCAGCAGCACGAAGATCCACGGCCAGGCCAGTTCAAACATGCTTGCGAATCCAGGTTTCGACCGCCTGGCTGAGGCCGACGATGGCTTTGTCGTCGAGCTTGCACTCGGGCTTGTAGGTGCCTTCGACCAGCACCATCCAGCGGGTCAAGCCTGCCGCCGGGCAGCGGTTGTCGAGAAACGCCAGCCACTGCCGGCCACTCAGAGTATGGCTGTTGGCGCCCGGATAATGGTTGCGGCACAGGCGTTTGAGCAGCGCGTTGATCTGCTGCAGCCAGGCACCGGCCGGCGCGCCGTCGTAGGGGCGCGGCAGGCGCGCGAGCTCGGCCAGGGCTGCTTCGCGGACCGGGTCAAGCGGCAGTTCGGCGCGCACCACGCGGCGTTTGCCCGGGCGCCAGTGGCGCTGTCGCCACAGGCCCCAGGCGAGCACCGGCAGCAGTGCCAGCAGTAGCCACCAGCCGGGCGCCGGCGGCCACAGGCTGATCGCCGGCGGCGCCAGCAACGGTTGCAGCTCGTCCAGCGGGTTCACTTGCGGTGCCCCGGGCGCTGCGCGTTGAGGTATTCACGCAGTTGCTCGACCATCTCGCTCTGGGTGCTCAGCGGCATCAGCACCACACGCAGTTTCTGCGCCAGCAGCTCCCAGCGCTCGATCCGCGCTTCGGCTTGCTGGCGGTAGGCCTGGCGCAGATTGCCGTCGAGGGTATCCAGCTCCAACTGCGCGCCGCGTTGGCCGAAGCGCAGCAGGCCGGCGGCAGGCAGGGCATGATCGAGTGGGTCGGAAACCGGCATCAGCAGCACATCGCAATGGCGTGAGAGCATCGACAGGTGCTGCTCGATGCCTTCGCTGAGGGCGCGCTCATCGCAGATGACGATGGCCAGGCTACCCGGGCGCAGCACTTCGCGCGCCCGGCGCAGGGCCAGCGACAGGCTGTCGGCCTGAGGCACGGCCTCGGGGTGCAGTGACTGATTGACCTTGGCCAGGCGGTTGAGCAGCTGCAACAGGCTTTGCTTGCTGCGCCTTGGCTTGACTTCGTAGTGCTCGTTATCGCCGAACACCAGCCCGCCGATGCGGTCGTTGTGGCCCAGTGCCGCCCAACCGAACAGCGCAGCCGCCTGAGCGGCCAGCACCGATTTGAAGGTCAGCCCGGAGCTGAAGAACAAGCGCTGGCTCTGCTCGACCATGATGAAGATCGGCCGCTCGCGCTCTTCATGGAACAGCTTGGTGTGCGGCTCCTGGGTGCGCGCGGTCACCCGCCAGTCGATGTTGCGCACGTCGTCGCCGGCCTGGTAGACCCGCACCTGGTCGAAATCGACCCCACGCCCGCGCAGCTTCGACAGGTGCAGGCCCACCAGCGGGCTGCGCTGGCCGGGCCGCGAGAACAGCTGAATCTCGCGCACGCGGTGGCGCATGTCGATCAGCTCGCTGAGGCTGGTGCGGATACCAGGTTCGGCCAATTGTGCGGTGGGCATGGGCGTCAGGCGACCGCGAAGCCGCGCAGGTCTTGCCGCGCTATGCGTGCGTCAGGATGGTGCATGATTGACGGTTCCTGGGTAGGGAGCGCATCGGCCAGGGGGCGAGCTGCGCAGAGCGCAATACTTTAAAGCATCCGCAGCATCGCCGACCAACGTGAATGCTAAAAAACTGACTGCAACTGCGGCGTGTGGCCTTCGTCTGCACCACTGATCACACAGTACTCACAGATTTGGCTGATGCTCGCGTGCAGGCCGTGTGCCGTTCAATGGTGCCCTTGATCACGGAGGTTCAACCATGGCAACGGAACATGAGCCAACCACGCTGCGTATCGGCGTGTTTTTCGATGGCACAGGCAACAACCGCAGCAACGCCGTCAAAGGGGACGAGCCTGTCCCCGAGCAGGCAACGGGTAGCTACGCGAGTGCACTCTCCAATATAGCCTTGCTGTATGACGCCTACCCAGTCGCGCGAGGATTTCTGAGCCTGTATGTGGAAGGGCCAGGAACCCTCCAGGGCAAGCCGGATTCCGATATTGGCTGGTATACCGGTAGCGGCGAAACCGGGGTTCGTCAACGCCTGGGGCAAGCTGCCTTGGCCCTGGCCGCGAAATTGCAGGCCTGGCGACAGAGCCACCCCTCGGTGCAGCTTCAGGCGCTGAAATTTGACCTGTTTGGTTTCAGTCGCGGTGCGGCTGGCGCACGAGCGTTTGCCAATGACCTAGGCAAAGGCACTCAAAGCCTGCTTGCGCAAGCCTGCGATTTCTCACCATGCCTGGGATGGGAGCAGGGCGTCGCTATCGACTTCATAGGTCTATTCGACACGGTCGGGGCCATCGTCGAGCCGCTGAAGTTCAATTTCACCTCGACCAATGGCGACTACGGACAGTTGCATCTGGCCCTGGCGCCGGGCGTCGCCGGCAAGGTCATACAGTTGGTAGCGGCTGACGAGCATCGCTACCACTATCCGCTGGTCGCGACCGGCAACGACCTGCGTTTGCCCGGTGCCCATGCCGATCTCGGCGGCGGCTATCTGCAAGTGAGCCGCGAAAAAATCGACCTGTCTCGTGTGCAAACGAGTGATTTGAATGCGGATGCCGATCCGCTCGACAGCGAGGCTTACGCTGCGGCGCTCGCGCTGGCTGGAGACTACACCGATGTACCTGGGCTCACGCCGCAAGTGCGGGTGTGGGAAGCGCGGGCAGGCTTGCATGGACAGCGCAAGACCGTGAATGCCGTGCTGCATCGTGAGCGCGAGGTTCATGGTCATTTGTCGCGAGTCTATCTGAGGATCATGCATGCCCTTGCGGTCGACTCGCAGGTGCCGATGCAGCCGCTGTCTGCGCCCTCGCCAGGTTGGGAGCTGCCTCAGGATTTGCTGGTTATCGCTGGCAAACTGGAAGATTTCGCCCTGGGCCGCTCGTCGGTGATTGGCCTGACCGAGACAGAGCGGCACTTGCTGCACCGCAAATACGTGCACACCACGGCGAACTGGGAGGCATCCACTGCCTGCGGGTTTCTGCCAGACGATCTGGTCTATCTCAACCGCCCGGCTGATGAGGGCCGGTTGGTAGAGCCAAACATCTGATCGGCATCAGGCGACGGCAACCACATCAAGGATGCGCTGGACCACGCGGTCCTGATCGACCCCGGCCGCTTCCGCCTCGAACGACAGGATCACCCGGTGGCGCAGCACGTCGAACAGCACCGCCTGGATATCCTCGGGGCTGACGAAGTCGCGCCCGGCCAGCCAGGCGTGCGCACGGGCGCAACGGTCAAGCGCGATCGATCCACGCGGGCTGGCGCCGTAGGCGATCCAGTCAGCCAGGTCGCTGTCGAACTTGGCCGGGGTGCGCGTGGCCATCACCAGTTGCACCAGGTATTCCTCCACTGCATCGGCCATGTACAGGCCGAGGATTTCCTTGCGCGCAGCAAAAATCGCCTGCTGGCTGACCCGCCGCTCGGGCTTGGTCTCGCCATTGAGCGCCTCGCCGCGGGCCTGCTGCAGAATGCGCCGTTCGACTGCCGCGTCGGGGAAGCCCATCTTGACGTGCATCAGGAAGCGGTCGAGCTGAGCTTCGGGCAGCGGGTAGGTGCCTTCCTGCTCGATCGGGTTCTGCGTGGCCATCACCAGAAACAGCGGCGACAGGTCGTAGGTGCTGCGGCCGACACTGACCTGGCGTTCGGCCATGGCCTCGAGCAGTGCTGACTGAACCTTGGCCGGCGCGCGGTTGATCTCGTCGGCCAGCACCAGGTTGTGGAAGATCGGCCCCTGCTGGAAGACAAAGCTGCCGGTTTCCGGGCGGTAGATTTCGGTGCCGGTGATGTCGGCCGGGAGCAGGTCGGGGGTGAACTGGATGCGGTGGAACTGCGCCTCGACGCCCTCGGCCAGCTCCTTGATCGCCTTGGTCTTGGCCAGCCCCGGGGCGCCTTCGACCAGCATGTGGCCATCGGCAAGAAGGACGATCAGCAGGCGTTCGACCAGTTTTTCCTGGCCCAGAATCTGGGAGGAAAGAAAGGTGCGTAGCGCGTTCAGCGCTTCACGGTGTTCCATCGGCGACGGTTCCTGGAGAGGGGCCGGGGAGTTGCCAGCAGGCAGCCCGGGCAGGGCCTGCTACTTTAATCCATCCGGGGTGGTGACGACCAACGGCAGAGGCGAAATTTATCGCTGGCACAGGCTGTTGGGCGTCACGGGCCACTGCCCTGTTTGCGGTGAGGTCGCCAACAGGGCGGTGGCGCTGGGCGGCCGTCAGTTTTTCGAGCTGGAGTGCTTGCGGCCTTGATCAAAGAACGCAAACACCACAACCAATATCCCGGCAATGGTCAGCATCAGCGCGACGCCGTCGGTGGAATGCGTCGCCGAGCTGGCCACCAGGGCCAGCCCGCCCAACGGCGCCAGGCCGCCGGCCACGGCGGTACCGACTTCGCGGCCCGTGCCAAACCCGGATGAGCGGGTCTGGGTCGGGAACTGGCGGCTAAGGAACGAGCCCTGCGGGGCAAACATCATCGGTGCCAGAATCCCGGTGCCGATCCCGATCGCCAGGTAGATCATGCTCGGCTCGCCGGTGCTCAGCAACTGCAGGAATGGGTAGGCGAACAGGGCAGACAGCACGCCACCCAGCATCAGCACGGTCTTGCTGCTCCAACGGTCGCACAGCCAACCGAAGAACGGCACGGCAAAGATCGCAACCAGGCTGGCGATGGTCACCGACAGCGACGTGACGTGCGCCTCTACACCTTTGAACTGGGTCAGGTAGGCCAGCGAGAACGTCTTGAAGATGTAGCTCAGGGCGTTGTAGCCGATGGCGACGAAGAACACCACGGCGAGGCCTTTCAGGTCATTTTTGAACAGCAGTTTCAGCGGTGATATCTGCGGCTTGGCGTCGCAGCGATCGAGTTCCTTGAAGTCTGGGGTTTCCGGAATGCTCTTGCGCACCCACAGGCCCACTGCCACCAGCACGATGCTGGCAATGAACGGGATGCGCCAGCCACCGGCGAGCAGGAAGTCATTGCCATTCATGGTCAGCAGGTAGACGGTCAGCGACGACAGCAGCAGGCCCAGATTTAAGCCCAGTGCCGGCCAGGCGCCTTGGCTGCCGCGCTTGCCTTCGCTGGCATGTTCATAGGAGGTAACGGCCGCCCCCGACAGCTCTGCGCCCGCACCCAGGCCTTGAATGATCCGGATCACCACCAGCAGGATCGGCGCCCACACGCCGATCGTTGCATAGCTTGGAATCAAGCCGATCAGCGCGGTGCATACGCCCATCATGCAAAAGGTGATCACCAGTACGTGTTTGCGTCCGAACCGGTCGCCCAGGTAGCCGAACAGGACGCCGCCGAAAGGCCGGGCGATGAAGCCGATGGCGAATGTCGAGAACGCCAGCAGCGATGCTACGGCAGGGTTGCTAGCGTCGAAGAAGATCTTCGAGAAGACGATCGCGGCCATGGTGGCGTACAGGTAAAAGTCGTACCACTCCAGCATCGAGCCGAAAATGGTCGCCGCGGCCACTTTGCGCAGGCGTTTGCGTGTCTGTTCTGGCGTTTCACTTGCGGTCACTGCTGCTTGATGTACCGACATCTGATTGTCCTTATTGTCTTTGTAGTTAGGGGTGCAGCTCAGCGGGCGTTGAGGATCTTTTCGGCGATCATCTGACCGATCGGGATGGCCGAGGTGGCAGCGGGCGAGGGCGCATTGCAGACATGCACCATGCGCGGTGTCTCGGCGAACAGAAAGTCATGTACCAGGCTGCCGTCACGCATCACCGCCTGGGCACGGATGCCGGCTTCGTAGGGCAGCAGGTCGTCGACCTCGAGCGACGGGCAGTACTTGCGGCACTGCTGCAGATAGCCGCGTTTGAACAGCGAGTTCTTCATCTCGGCGGTACCCGAGCCGAGGTTGTTCCAGAGGGTTTTCCAGAAGCCCGGGAAACGCGCGAATTCGCCGATATCGGCCCAGTTGCGGGAGAACTTGCGGTAATCCTCGCGAGCAAAGCCGAGTACCGCGTTGGGTCCGACGGTTACACTGCCGTCGATCATGCGGGTCAGGTGGACCCCCAGAAACGGCAGTTGCGGATCCGGAATCGGGTAGATCAGGTGGTTGACGATCTGGCTTTTGCTCGCAGGCAAGCGGTAGTACTCGCCACGAAACGGGATGATCTGGTGATCGATGCGCACGCCGGCCAGGCGTGCCAGGCGGTCGGACTGCAAACCAGCGCAGGCCACCAACTGGCGCGCCTGCCAGCGGTGCTCGTCGCTGCATACCTCGACATGCTCGGAGTATTCCTTGATCGAGCGGACGCTGGTCGACAGGCGCAGCTCGCCGCCAGCGCGTTCGATTACCTTGGCCATTGCCTGGCACACCTGGCGGTAATCGACGATCCCGGTGGCATCGACGAACAGCGCGCCCAGCCCTGCGATGTTGGGTTCGCGGCGGTTGAGCTCAGCGGCGTCGAGCTGCTCGACCTTCAACCCGTTTTCCTGCGAGCGCTGATACAGCGCCTGCATGCGCTGCATCTCCAGTTCGTTGGAGGCAACCAGCAGCTTGCCGCAGACCTGGAAATGGATGCGGTGTTCGCTGCAGAAGTCTTTGGTCGCTTGCGCGCCGCGTTTGCACAGCTCGGCCTTGAGGCTGCCAGGCGCGTAGTAAATCCCGGCATGGATCACGCCGCTGTTGTGGCCTGTCTGGTGGCGGCCGAGGCTGGCCTCTTTTTCCACGATCAGCAACGAAGCGCCGGGGCGCTGCTCGAGCAGTGCCATCGCTGTGGCCAGGCCGACGATGCCGCCGCCGATGATCAAGTAGTCGTAAGTCATGCAGGGTACCTTGGCATTCTTGTCAGTGGATCTGCTTATCAGGTTGTCAGACTAAGTGGTGCGTTAAAAACCCTGCCTTGATTGGGCAGGGTCGGTTTGTTCGGTTCAGTTCAGTTCAGGAAGCTCAATTTTCAGGCGTTTGGCCGAGGCCCGCAGATGCGCTTCGGCGCAGCTCGCAGCGGCGTGACGGTCGCCATCGGCGATGGCCTGGTACAACGCCTGATGTTCCCGGTTGGCGTCTGCCGGGCCGCCTACCGCAGGCGACGCCGAGTTTTCCCAGGCACGCTGCCGCGCGGCGGCCAACTGGCTGCCGAGAAAGTCATGAAAGGCGACGAAGTAGTCGTTCTTGCTCGCCTCGGCGATGGCCCGGTGAAAGGCCACGTCGGCGGCCGCGGCGGCGGCCAGGTCATTGCGCGGGTCGAGCATCTGCTCCAGCGCTGCAGCGATGTTGCTCAGGTCGCCGGCATCGCGGCGACGGGCAGCGATGGCGGCCGCTTGGGTTTCGATCCACAGGCGCATTTCGAACATCTGCACCAGATCAGGCTTGCGCCCGTTGCTGCCGGGGAAGCGAAACACCGTGCCATGGGGCGTCTGCGAGATATACGAGCCCAGGCCACGACGGGCGATCAGCACCCCGTCGGCCTTTAGCTGAGCCACTGCCTCGCGCACCACCGAGCGGCTGACGTTGAGTTGCTCGGCCAGTTGCTGTTCGGTGGGCAGGCGTGCTTCGGCAGCCAGGCGGCCGCTGTCGATTTCCGCACGGATGGCGCCGACAACCCTTTCCACCAGAGTATCTGGGCGCTGTAGCTCTAACATGGACGGAATGCCTATTGATCAGGTTGTCAGACAATGCCCGCTATCCGCTGTGTCTGTCAATTATTTCCCCAGTTCAACCAGATTACAGCTCGCTGACGTAAGTGCCGGTGCCGTTGAGAATGATCCGCAAAGTCTCGTCGATCTCGGCCAGGTCATTGCCGTCGCTGGTCAATACGATCTCCAGGGTCTCATCGCCCTTGAGGGCGTCGGTGTCACCGGCGCCAACTTCCAGCAGCAGGCGCTTGGCGCTGAAGGTGATTTTGATGCCGTCCAGGGTCGACGGCTCATCGTCCAGGGTCAGGTCGACGGTGTCTTCGTCCGGGTAGCGGGTCAGCAGGAACATCTGGCCCTGGTCGCTGTGGCAACACAGGGTCGCCATGTTGTCTTCTTCATCATCGCAAGGGGTGGCGAACAGCAGGGGGGTGGTCAGTTGCATGGTCGGCTCGAATTGACGAAATGAAATGGAATTCTGCCAGTCTTGGGCCGTTCCATAAACGAATGTTACCGGGCATTGACCGAATATGTCGCAGCGCTGCAAGCCGCGGTGACCGCTCAGTCGTTAAGCTGCGCAGTCGATGGGTCCCCGTAAAGGCACAGCCGCAGGCAGTCGCTTTTGCAGGTACCCAACAGATGAGCGTGGCAAACACGCTCAGCGCCTGGTTTCATCGGCCTGTTTTGCCCCCGGTTGCTATTGTTGATCCCAGGCAACACGCACATGCACGACGCTTCACTACAAAACAAAGCCCAAGCGGAGTACCACAGATGGCGTTTTTCACCGCAGCCAGCAAAGCCGACTTCCAGCACCAACTGCAAGCGGCCCTGGCGCAGCACATCAGCGAACAGTCACTGCCACAAGTGGCACTGTTCGCCGAACAGTTCTTCGGCATCATCTCTCTGGACGAACTTACCCAGCGGCGGCTTTCCGACCTGGCTGGCTGCACCCTGTCTGCCTGGCGCATCATCGAGCGCTTCGACCCTGAAACCCCGCTGGTGCGGGTGTACAACCCCGACTACGAGCGCAATGGCTGGCAGTCGACCCACAGTGTGGTCGAAGTCCTGCACCATGACCTGCCGTTCCTGGTCGACTCGGTACGCACCGAGCTGAACCGCCGCGGCTACAGCATCCACACCCTGCAGACCACCGTGCTCAGCGTGCGCCGCGGCGCCAAGGGCGAACTGCTCGAGCTGCTGCCCAAAGGCACCCACGGTGACGGCGTTCAACATGAATCGCTGATGTACCTGGAAATCGACCGTTGTGCCAACGCAGCCGAACTGAGCTCGCTGGCCCGGGAAATCGAACAGGTCCTGGCTGAAGTGCGCGTTGCGGTTGCCGACTTCGAACCGATGAAAGCCAAGCTGCGCGAAGTGGCGGCGCTGGTCGAGCAGACCCCGTACCCGCAAGCCCAGCACGAGAAGGCCGAGGTCAAGGCGTTCCTCGAATGGTTGCTGGACAACCACTTCACCTTCCTCGGCTATGAAGAATTCACCGTCGAGGGCGGCGCCGATGGCGGCCGCATGAACTACGACGAGCAGTCCTTCCTCGGCCTGCCACGTCGCCTGCGCATCGGCCTGACCGCCGAAGAGCTGCGCATCGAAGACTACGCTGTGGCCTACCTCAACGAGCCGCTGCTGCTGTCCTTCGCCAAGGCTGCACTGCCGAGCCGTGTGCACCGCCCGGCCTACCCGGACTATGTGTCGATCCGCCAGCTGGATGCCGACGGCAAGGTCATCAAGGAATGCCGCTTCATGGGCCTGTACACCTCGTCGGTGTATGGCGAGAGCGTGCATGCCATTCCGTACATCCGCGGCAAGGTAGCCGAAGTCGAGCGCCGCTCCGGCTTCGATGCCAAGGCCCACCTGGGCAAGGAACTGGCGCAGGTGCTCGAAGTGCTGCCGCGCGACGACCTGTTCCAGACCCCGATCGACGAGCTGTCCAGCACGGTCATGTCGATCGTGCAGATCCAGGAGCGCAACAAGATCCGCGTGTTCCTGCGCAAAGACCCTTACGGCCGCTTCTGCTACTGCCTGGCCTATGTGCCGCGCGAGGTCTACTCGACCGAAGTGCGCCAGAAGATCCAGCAAGTGCTGATGGAGCGCCTGAAGGCCAGCGATTGCGAATTCTGGACGTTCTTCTCCGAGTCGGTGCTGGCGCGTGTGCAGCTGATTCTGCGGGTAGACCCGAAGAACCGCATCGACATCGACCCGCAGCAGCTGGAAAACGAAGTGATCCAGGCCTGCCGTTCGTGGCAGGACGATTACTCCGCACTGGTCGTGGAAAACTTCGGCGAAGCTCAGGGCACCAATATCCTAGCGGACTTCCCCAAGGGCTTCCCAGCGGGCTACCGCGAGCGCTTTGGCGCCCATTCGGCGGTCGTCGACCTGCAACATGTGCTGGCCCTGAACGAAGCCAAGCCGCTGGCGATGAGCTTCTATCAGCCCCTGGGCCAGTACGGCGAGCGTCTGCTGCATTGCAAGCTGTACCACGCCGATACCCCGCTGGCGCTGTCGGACGTGCTGCCGATTCTGGAGAACCTTGGCCTGCGTGTGCTGGGTGAGTTCCCGTACCGCCTGCGCCACGCCAATGGCCGCGAGTACTGGATCCACGACTTTGCCTTCACCTACAGCGAAGGCCTGAGCCTGGATATCCAGCAGCTCAACGACACTCTGCAGGATGCCTTCATCCATATCGTCAAGGGCGACGCCGAAAACGACGCCTTCAACCGCCTGGTACTGACCGCCGGCCTGCCATGGCGTGATGTGGCGCTGCTGCGCGCCTACGCCCGCTACATGAAGCAGATTCGTCTGGGCTTCGATCTGGGCTACATCGCCAGCACCCTGAACAACCACACCGACATCGCGCGCGAGCTGACCCGGCTGTTCAAGACCCGCTTCTACCTGGCACGCAAGCTCACCCAGGATGATCTGGAAGACAAACAGGTGCGTCTGGAACAGGCCATCAACAGCGCCCTGGATGACGTTCAGGTGCTCAACGAAGACCGCATCCTGCGTCGTTACCTGGACCTGATCAAAGCCACCCTGCGTACCAACTTCTATCAGCCGGACAGCAGCGGCCAGGCCAAGTCGTACTTCAGCTTCAAGTTCAACCCCAGGCTGATCCCCGAACTGCCCAAGCCGGTGCCCAAGTTCGAGATATTCGTCTACTCGCCACGTGTCGAAGGCGTCCACCTGCGCTTCGGCAACGTCGCCCGTGGCGGCCTGCGCTGGTCGGACCGTGAAGAAGACTACCGCACCGAAGTCCTCGGCCTGGTCAAGGCGCAGCAGGTGAAGAACTCGGTGATCGTGCCGGTCGGCGCCAAGGGCGGTTTCCTGCCACGGCGCCTGCCGCTGGGCGGCAGCCGCGACGACATCGCCGCTGAAGGTATCGCCTGCTACCGCATCTTCATCTCGGGCCTGCTCGACATCACCGACAACCTCAAGGACGGCGGCGTCGTGCCACCGGCCAACGTGGTGCGGCATGACGATGACGACCCGTACCTGGTGGTGGCGGCCGACAAAGGCACCGCGACCTTCTCCGACATCGCCAACGGCATTGCCATCGACTACGGCTTCTGGCTCGGAGACGCGTTCGCCTCGGGCGGCTCGGCTGGTTACGACCACAAGAAGATGGGTATCACTGCCCGCGGCGCCTGGGTGGGCGTGCAGCGCCACTTCCGTGAGCGCGGCATCAACGTCCAGCAAGATCCGATCACGGTGGTCGGCGTCGGCGACATGGCCGGTGACGTCTTCGGTAACGGCTTGCTGATGTCCGACAAGCTGCAGCTGGTGGCTGCCTTCAACCACCTGCACATCTTCATCGACCCTGATCCGGACCCGGCCAGCAGCTTCGCCGAGCGCCAGCGCTTGTTCGACCTGCCACGTTCGGCATGGACCGATTACGATACCAGCATCATGTCCGCAGGCGGCGGGATCTTCCCGCGTAGCGCCAAGAGCATCAGCATCAGCCCGCAGATGAAGGAACGCTTCGCCATCGAAGCCGACCGTCTGACGCCGACCGAGCTGCTGCACGCGCTGCTGCAGGCGCCGGTCGATCTGCTCTGGAACGGCGGTATCGGTACCTACGTCAAAGCCAGCACCGAAAGCCACGCCGACGTCGGCGACAAGGCCAACGACGCCTTGCGCGTCAACGGCAACGAGTTGCGCTGCAAGGTAGTGGGCGAGGGCGGCAACCTGGGCATGACCCAGCTTGGCCGGGTCGAGTACGGCCTCAACGGCGGTGCGACCAACACTGACTTCATCGACAATGCCGGTGGCGTCGACTGCTCCGACCACGAAGTCAATATCAAGATCCTGCTCAACGAAGTGGTGCAGGGTGGCGACATGACCGAGAAGCAGCGCAACCAGCTGCTCGGCAGCATGACCGAAGAAGTTGGCGCGCTGGTATTGGGCAACAACTACAAGCAGACCCAGGCGCTGTCGCTGGCGGCCCGTCGCGTACGCGAGCGGATTGCCGAGTACAAGCGCCTGATGGCCGACCTTGAAGCGCGCGGCAAGCTCGATCGGGCGATCGAATTCCTGCCGTCCGAAGAGCAACTGGCCGAGCGTCTGGCCGCAGGCCAGGGCCTGACCCGGGCCGAGCTGTCGGTGCTGATTTCGTACAGCAAGATCGACCTCAAAGAGCAACTGCTGAAATCGCAGGTGCCGGATGACGACTATCTGACCCGCGACATGGAGACGGCCTTCCCGCCGTCACTGCTCAACCAGTTCGGCGAGGCCATGCGCCGTCACCGTCTGAAGCGCGAGATCGTCAGCACCCAGATCGCCAACGACCTGGTCAACAACATGGGCATCACCTTTGTCCAGCGGCTCAAGGAGTCGACTGGCATGAGCCCGGCCAACGTCGCCGGGGCCTATGTGATCGTGCGCGATATCTTCCATCTGCCGCATTGGTTCCGCCAGATCGAGGCGTTGGACTATCAGGTACCGGCCGAGATTCAGCTGACCCTGATGGATGAGCTGATGCGTCTGGGCCGCCGCGCCACGCGCTGGTTCCTGCGTAGCCGTCGCAACGAGCAGGATGCAGGCCGTGATGTCGCCCACTTCGGGCCGAAGATCGCCCAGCTTGGGCTGAAACTGGACGAGCTGCTGGAAGGGCCAACCCGTGAGCGCTGGCAGGTGCGTTATCAGGGCTTCGTCGAGGCTGGTGTGCCCGAGTTGCTGGCGCGGATGGTTGCCGGGACGACGCATTTGTACACGCTGCTGCCGATCATCGAGGCTTCGGATGTGACCGGGCATGACCCAGCGCAGGTGGCCAAGGCGTTCTTCGCGGTGGGCAGTGCGTTGGATCTGACCTGGTACCTGCAGGAGATCAGCAACTTGCCGGTGGAGAACAACTGGCAGGCGCTGGCGCGTGAGGCGTTCCGTGACGATATCGACCTGCAGCAGCGGGCGATCACCATTTCTGTGCTGCAGATGGCCGATGCGCCGCAGGACATGGATGCGCGGGTGGCATTGTGGTCTGAGCAGCGGCGGGTGATGGTGGAGCGCTGGCGCGCGATGCTGGATGACCTGCGCAGTGCTTCGGGGCATGACTATGCGATGTATGCGGTGGCTAACCGAGAGTTGGTTGATCTGGCTATGAGTGGGCAGGCTGTGGTTGTGCCTTCCTGATAGCTGATTTGGTTGGTTTGTGAGTGAGAGACCCTGGTGCCTTTGGTGCTGGGGTTTTTTGCTTTTGGGGCTTATCCGGATTTTGTGGTGGGTTTGCGGGCCCCTTTCGCCCTTACGGCGAGTTACTTTTTTGGGGCGAATGCCAAAAAAGTGACTCGCCGTAAGGGCGAAAGGGGCCAAAACTGCCACTAAATCAAACGGATAAGCCCACATCCAATAATGCCAACCTACTTGAACCGCCGCTCAACCCCCTTCTCAACCAAGATCTTCGCCGAAATCTCCTCAACCGAAAAATGCGTCGAATCAATATTCGGAATATTCTCCCGGCGGAACAGGTTCTCCACCTCACGCACCTCGAACTCACACTGCGCAAAGCTCGAATATCGGCTATTAGGCTTGCGCTCATGGCGAATAGCCGTCAACCGGTCCGGGTCGATGGTCAAGCCAAACAGCTTGCTGTGATGCTTCTTCAGCACCGCCGGCAACTGCAGCCGCTCCATGTCATCCTCAGTCAACGGATAGTTTGCCGCACGAATCCCGAACTGCATCGCCATGTACAGACAGGTCGGCGTCTTGCCGCAGCGCGACACCCCCACCAGAATCAGGTCGGCCTTGTCGTAGTAATGCGTGCGCGCACCATCATCGTTGTCCAGCGCAAAGTTCACCGCCTCGATCCGTTCCATGTAGTTGGAGTTGCCGCCAATCGAGTGCGACTTGCCCACCGAATAGGACGAATGCGCGGTCAGCTCCTGCTCCAAGGGCGACAGGAACGACGAAAAGATATCGATCATGAACCCGTTGGAAGTCGCCAGAATCTCGCGAATGTCCTGGTTGACGATGGTGTCGAAGATGATCGGCCGCATCCCGTCACGCTCCGCCGCTGCGTTGATCTGCAGCACCATCGTGCGCGCCTTGTCCGGGCTGTCGATGTACGGGCGGGTGAATTTATTGAACGGAATGCTCTCGAATTGTGCAAGCAGGCTTTGACCCAGGGTCTCGGCAGTGATGCCGGTGCCGTCGGAGATGAAAAACGCGGTTCGTTTCATTTGCACCCTAGGCCTTAAGCTGATGACGTTTCTTGGATATGATAAGTTCGCTTTGCCGAATGCGGCTTTTGGCATTCTCACTTATTTTCCAGGTCCCGGCCATAAGCGCCCGGCCCAGTCTGAACCGTCAGGCGGGCGCTCTGAGCTTTTCCAACACCGTTAGTGGAGAGATCACCTTGGTAGAGTACGTAGTTTCCCTCGATAAGCTCGGCGTCCATGATGTAGAGCATGTGGGGGGCAAGAACGCATCCCTCGGCGAGATGATCAGTAACCTCGCAGGTGCCGGCGTCTCGGTGCCGGGCGGCTTTGCCACTACGGCTCAGGCGTACCGTGACTTTCTCGAGCAGAGCGGGCTGAACGCGCAGATCCATGCCGCGCTCGACGCACTGGACGTGGATGACGTCAACGCCCTGGCCAAGACCGGCGCGCAGATCCGTCAGTGGATCATGGAAGCCGAGTTCCCCGAGCGCCTGAATGCCGAAATCCGCGCTGCCTTCGCCGAAATGGCCCAGGGCAACGACAACATGGCCGTGGCCGTGCGCTCTTCGGCCACCGCCGAAGACCTGCCAGACGCCTCCTTTGCTGGCCAGCAAGAGACCTTCCTCAATATCCGTGGCGTCGAAAACGTGATCCGCGCGGCCAAGGAAGTATTCGCTTCGCTGTTCAACGATCGCGCCATTTCCTACCGCGTGCACCAGGGCTTTGACCACAAACTGGTCGCCCTGTCGGCTGGCGTGCAGCGCATGGTCCGTTCCGAAACCGGCACTGCCGGGGTGATGTTCACCCTCGACACCGAATCGGGCTTCCGCGACGTGGTGTTCATTACCGGCGCCTACGGCCTGGGCGAAACCGTGGTTCAGGGCGCGGTCAACCCTGACGAATTCTATGTCCACAAGCACACCCTGCAAGCCGGCCGCCCGGCGATCTTGCGCCGCAACCTGGGCAGCAAGGCGCTGAAGATGATCTACGGCGACGAAGCCAAGGCCGGTCGTTCGGTCAAGACCGTCGAAGTCGACCGTGCCGAACGTGCGCGCTTCTGCCTGAGCGATGACGAAGTCAACGAGCTGGCCAAGCAGGCCATGATCATCGAGCAGCATTACCAGCGGCCGATGGACATCGAGTGGGCCAAGGACGGTGACGACGGCAAGCTGTACATCGTTCAGGCCCGCCCAGAAACGGTAAAAAGCCGCGCCAGCGCCAATGTCATGGAGCGCTACCTGCTCAAAGAGAAGGGCACGGTACTGGTCGAAGGCCGCGCCATTGGCCAGCGCATCGGCGCCGGCAAGGTGCGGATCATCAACGACGTGTCGGAAATGGACCGCGTCCAGCCGGGCGACGTGCTGGTGTCGGACATGACTGACCCGGATTGGGAACCGGTCATGAAACGCGCCAGCGCCATCGTCACCAACCGTGGCGGGCGTACCTGCCACGCGGCGATCATCGCTCGTGAGCTGGGCATTCCGGCCGTAGTCGGTTGTGGCAACGCCACCCAACTGCTCAAGGACGGCCAGGGCGTGACCGTGTCCTGCGCCGAGGGCGATACCGGCTTCATCTTCGAAGGTGAGCTGGGCTTCGACATCAAGCAGAATTCGGTCGATGCCATGCCCGACCTGCCGTTCAAGATCATGATGAACGTCGGCAACCCGGATCGCGCCTTTGATTTTGCCCAGTTGCCCAACGCCGGTGTCGGCCTGGCGCGTCTGGAGTTCATCATCAACCGCATGATCGGCGTGCACCCCAAGGCGCTGCTCAACTACGCTGGGTTGCCACCTGAGCTGAAGGACAGTGTCGACAAGCGTATCGCCGGTTATTCCGATCCGGTCGGCTTCTATGTCGAGAAACTGGTCGAAGGCATCAGCACCCTGGCTGCGGCGTTCTACCCGAAAAAGGTCATCGTGCGTCTGTCGGACTTCAAGTCCAACGAATACGCCAACCTGATCGGCGGCAAGCTGTACGAGCCGGAAGAAGAAAACCCGATGCTGGGCTTCCGCGGTGCTTCGCGCTACATCAGCGAGTCGTTCCGTGACTGCTTCGAGCTCGAGTGCCGTGCGCTCAAGCGCGTGCGCAACGAGATGGGCCTGACCAACGTCGAGATCATGGTACCGTTCGTGCGCACCCTGGGTGAGGCCAGCCAGGTTGTCGATTTGCTTGCCGAAAACGGCTTGGCTCGTGGCGACAACGGCCTGCGCGTGATCATGATGTGCGAGCTGCCGTCCAACGCGATTCTGGCTGAAGAGTTCCTCGAGTACTTCGACGGCTTCTCGATCGGCTCCAACGACCTGACTCAGCTTACCCTGGGCCTGGACCGCGATTCGGGTATCATCGCGCACCTGTTCGATGAGCGTAATCCTGCGGTGAAAAAGCTGCTGGCCAACGCCATCCAGGCCTGTAACAAGGCCGGCAAGTACATCGGCATCTGTGGCCAGGGCCCTTCCGACCACCCAGACCTGGCCAAGTGGCTGATGGAGCAGGGGATCGAGAGCGTGTCGCTGAACCCGGATTCGGTACTCGAGACCTGGTTCTTCCTGGCCGAAGGTCAAGCCCCGGCCTGATCCAACCACTGCGCAGGCACGTCCGACGTGCCTGCGCGCGTATTCTTCGGGGCGAGTTCCAGCGATGGTTCCCGCCCTTTTTCATACAAGTATTCTATGCAAAGCAGTAGCGCTCTCTTCCCCGTGGCCTTGCAAAGCGCCGAACGCCGCGGTGACCTCAGTGAAGACGTGTACCGGATCAAGGCTGGCAACAGCCCCGACCCCAGCGTCGAGCTGGCGGTCACGCGTCTTGGCCTTGCCGATCACCGCGGCGTTCATGGCATACCGGTGATTCTGCTGCACGGCAGCTTCTCCAATCGACGATTCTGGTTTTCGCCCAAAGGCATCGGCTTGGGCGCGTTTCTGGCGCGGGCCGGTTTTGATGTTTGGATCCCGGAGATGCGCGGTCATGGCCTGTCACCGCGTAATCGCCAGTGGCGGCAAAATCGCGTAGCCGACTACGCGCGCTACGATCTGCCGGTGATTGCTGCATTTGTCCATGAACAAGCCGGCCGGGCTGCGCACTGGATCGGCCATTCGCTGGGCGGGACCACGCTTACGGCAGCGCTGGGTGGCGCTTACCTGCCATCTGAACAGGTGGCCAGCGTGGCCCTGTTTGGCACCCAGATCAGCCGCGTGTACTGGCCGTTGAAGGTGCCGACAGTGGAGTGGGGCGCGCGCTTGCTGCTCAAACGCTTTGCACATATTTCTGGCTCCCGGCTCAAGCGCGGGCCGGAAGATGAGCCGATCGGCCTGGCGCTGGAAAGCATGCGTTGGCATGGCCTGTTCGGTCGCTTCGGCGAGAAGGGCAAGGATTGGTGGGCGGGGCTGACCGAGGTCGACGTGCCACTGCTGGCGGTGGCGGGCGCGGGTGATCTGCAGGACCCGGTGTGGGCCTGCCGCAAGCTGTTCGAGCAATACGGCGCCGAGCGCAAGCAGTTTCTTTGCCTGGGACGGGAGCAGGGCTTCGATGCCTTTGGCCATGTCGACATGTTGGTAAGCAAGGCCGCACAGACCCAGGTGTGGCCGCTGATCGAAGGCTGGTTGCGTGATCCTGTCGCGCCGGTACGTGGCGCCGAACTGGCGGCCAGCCTGACTGAGCAGTCGCAGATGACTGCACCACCTCGCACGGTGTAGCCTTGGCCGGACTTTCCGCTTTCGTTGTGCCTGACAGGAGCCTTCCCATGCAGCATTACGTAACGCCCGATCTGTGCGACGCCAACCCAGACCTGGTCCAGGTGCTGGAACCAATGTTCAGCAACTTCGGTGGCCGCGACTCGTTCGGTGGCCAGATCGTGACCATCAAGTGTTTTGAAGACAATTCGCTGGTCAAGGCCCAGGCCGAGCTTGATGGCCGCGGCAAGGTGCTGGTGGTCGACGGTGGCGGCTCGCTGCGATGTGCGCTGCTGGGCGACATGATTGCCGCCAAGGCTGCGCAAAACGGTTGGGAAGGCCTGGTCATCTATGGCTGCGTGCGCGATGTCGACGTGCTGGTGCAGACCAACGTCGGTGTGCAGGCGCTGGCCGCGCATCCGCTGAAGACCGACAAGCGTGGCCTTGGCGACCTCAACGTGGTGGTGACCTTTGCCGGCGTGACCTTCCGCCCGGGTGAGTACGTGTACGCCGACAACAACGGCGTGATCGTTTCGCCGCAACCGCTGCAAATGCCCGAGTGACGCGCCGCGCGCGCTGATGGAGCTGGAATGTTCGAGGAAGACAACGCGCAGTGGGGGCTGGTGCATGCCCTGGTGCTCGATGGCAAAGGTGGCGCGCGTTCTATCGCTCGGACCGAACTGGATGACCTGCAGTTGCAGCCAGAGCAGAGCCTTTGGCTGCACTGGGACCGCAGCCATCCGCAGACCCGCAGCTGGTTGCTGCGCGAAAGCGGGCTGAGCGAGTTCAGCTGCGAGCTGCTGCTTGAAGAAAACACCCGACCACGGCTGTTGCCGTTGGCGGATGAGCAGTTGCTGCTGTTTTTGCGCGGGGTCAATCTCAATCCTGGTGCCGAGCCTGAAGACATGGTCTCGGTGCGCATATTTGCCCAGGCGCAACGAATCATCTCGCTGCGCTTGCGGCCACTGCGTGCCAGTGACGAAATCCTGCAGCTGCTGAGCGAGGGCAGGGGACCCAAATCGGCCTCCGAGTTGCTCTTGCTGATGGGCGAACTGCTGACCGAAAAGGTCCAGGCGCTGGTCAGCGATCTGTCGGAACTGGTCGACTTCGAAGAAGAGAAGGTGGAATCCGACGAACGGTACACTCCGGAAGACGGCGTGCTGCAGCAGATTCGCCGCCGCGCTGCCGGCCTGCGCCGCTTTCTGGCGCCGCAGCGGGAAATCTACGTACAACTCACTCGGCACAAGTGGAGCTGGTTCGCCGACGCCGATGCCGATTACTGGAATGAACTCAACAACAGCCTGATCCGCTACCTTGAGGAGCTGGAGCTGACCCGCGAGCGCGCCGCCCTGGTGCTCGAGAGCGAAGACCGGCGGCGCAGCGAGCGGATGAACCGGACCATGTTCCGCTTCGGCATCATCACCTGCATTTTCTTGCCGATGAGCTTTGTCACCGGCCTGCTGGGGATCAACGTCGGCGGCATTCCGGGCGCCGACAGCCCCTATGGATTCCTGTTCGCCAGCCTGCTGGTACTGGCGCTGGCGGCAGGGCAGTGGTTGTTGTTCCGCCGCCTGCGCTGGGTGTGATCCGGTGCATTTTGAACCATTCGCCTGCGGTGAAGTTGTGACCCGTTGCCCGGCGCCCTCGTCTTTGACTGACATTACGCGAGGTGCCCATGCACGATCCGTTTGAACAATCCTTGCGTGACCTGCTCAATGCGTCGCCGTCCGGTCAGGACCGAGACGACGCAGCGTGTCTGGGTCGCGTGCTGAAAACCGCCAACCGTCAGGTTGGTGCAGGCGATCTATTCAGCTTGCTTGGCCGTTGGAGCCAGGCGCTGATGATTGCCGTCAATAATGGCTCGGCGCATGTTGCGCCGGTGCGCCGTAATCCTGCCGCTGGCAGCAAAGCTGATAAGGCTGATTGAATATGGAACTCGATCTCTGGACCCAGAGCCTGGTCACCGCCATGACTGCCCTTTGGACCAAAGTGGCGAACTTCATCCCCAACCTGTTCGGCGCGCTGGTCGTGGTGCTGCTCGGTTTCGTGGTGGCCAAGCTGCTCGATACGCTGTTGTCCAAGCTGCTCGCCAAGTTTGGCCTGGACCGTCTGATGGCAGGTACCGGCATGACCAAGATGCTCAGCCGCGGCGGCATTCAGGTGCCGATATCGACCCTGATCGGCAAGATCGTGTATTGGTTCGTGCTGCTGATCTTCCTCGTCTCTGCGGCTGAGTCACTCGGCCTTGAGCGGGTCTCGGCAACGCTGGACATGCTCGCGCTGTATCTGCCCAAGGTATTTGGCGCGGCCCTGGTGCTGCTGGCCGGGGTCATGCTTGCGCAACTGGTCAATGGCTTGGTCCGCGGCGCCGCGGAAGGCATCGGCCTGGAGTACGCTGCAGGCGTCGGGCGCATCGCCCAGGGCCTGGTGATCATCATTGCGATCTCGGTGGCTATCAGCCAGCTGGAGGTCAAGACCGACCTGCTCAACCACGTTATCGTCATTGGCTTGATTACCGTTGGTCTGGCAATTGCCCTGGCGATGGGCTTGGGCAGCCGCGAAATTGCCGGGCAGATTCTGGCTGGGATTTACGTGCGCGAGCTGTATCAGGTCGGCCAGCAGGTCCGGATTGGAGAGGTTGAAGGGCAGATCGAAGAGATCGGCACGGTGAAGACGACAGTGCTGACCGACGATGGTGAATTGGTGTCGTTGGCCAACCGCAGCTTGCTCGAACAGCGTGTCGATAGCCGCTAACCGGGTAAAAGCTGTTACTGTATGTCGCCGCGAAAACGCGCCCTGAGGGTGCGTGCGGCGACTTGACCTGACTGTCGGCCAGATTCGTTTTGAATAAAGTCCATTCGCCGCCCATGCGCTATGACCCACACGAACTCACCGACGAGGAGTTGGTGGCGCGTTCGCATGAGGAGCTGTTTCACGTTACCCGGGCGTATGAGGAACTCATGCGCCGGTACCAACGGACCCTGTTCAACGTTTGTGCACGTTATCTGGGGAACGACCGCGACGCTGACGATGTCTGTCAGGAGGTGATGCTGAAAGTGCTGTACGGGTTGAAGAACTTCGAAGGTAAATCCAAGTTCAAGACCTGGCTCTACAGCATCACCTACAACGAGTGCATCACCCAGTACCGCAAGGAGCGACGCAAACGCAGGCTGATGGATGCCTTGAGCCTTGACCCTATAGAAGAGGCGTCAGAGGACAAGGCACCAAAACCTGAAGAAAAGGGCGGCCTGGACAAGTGGCTGGTGCATGTGAACCCGATTGACCGCGAGATCCTGGTGCTGCGTTTTGTCGCAGAGCTGGAATTCCAGGAGATCGCCGATATCATGCACATGGGCTTGAGCGCAACGAAAATGCGCTACAAGCGTGCGCTCGACAAGCTCAGAGAGAAATTTGCTGGCGAGGTTGAAACTTAGTGGCCAGCAAATGTCTCTAAACCACCGGTGAGTTCTGCTAGACTTGCCGTCGAGTTGTCCCCCGGTTTTTGGTGGGACTGCTTATCTATCACACGATGGGGATTTAACGGATGAAATTGAAAAACACTTTGGGCTTGGCCATTGGCTCGCTCGTTGCCGCTGCTTCGTTCGGCGCTCTGGCACAAGGCACAGGCGCTGTAGAAGTCGAAGGCTTCTACAAGAAAGAATTCTTCGACAGCCAGCGTGACTTCAAGAACGACGGCAACCTGTTCGGCGGCTCGATCGGTTACTTCCTGACCGACGACGTTGAACTGCGTCTGGGCTACGACGAAGTCCACAACGCTCGTGGCGAAGATGGCAAGAACATCAAGGGCTCGAACACCGCCCTGGACGCTCTGTACCACTTCAACAACCCGTACGACGCAATCCGTCCGTACGTGTCGGCTGGTTTCTCCCACCAGTCCATCGGCCAGACCGGCCGTGGTGGTCGTAACCAGTCCACCTTCGCCAACGTTGGCGCTGGTGCCAAGTGGTACATCACCGACATGTTCTACGCTCGTGCTGGCGTTGAAGCTCAGTACAACATCGACCAAGGCGACACCGAGTGGGCGCCAAGCGTTGGTATCGGCCTGAACTTCGGCGGTAGCCCGAAGACTGCTGAAGTCGCTCCAGCTCCAGTTGCTGAAGTGTGCTCCGACAGCGACAACGACGGCGTCTGCGACAACGTCGACAAATGCCCAGACACCCCAGCCAACGTTACCGTTGACGCCGACGGCTGCCCAGCAGTTGCGGAAGTCGTACGTGTTGAGCTGGACGTCAAGTTCGACTTCGACAAGTCGGTTGTCAAGCCTAACAGCTACGGCGACATCAAGAACCTGGCTGACTTCATGAAGCAGTACCCATCGACTACTACCACTGTCGAAGGTCACACTGACTCCGTAGGTCCAGACGCTTACAACCAGAAGCTGTCCGAGCGTCGCGCTAGCGCCGTTAAGCAAGTTCTGACCCAGCAGTACGGCGTAGAATCGAGCCGTGTTGACTCGGTTGGCTACGGCGAAACCCGTCCGGTTGCTGACAACGCCACCGAAGAAGGTCGCGCTGTTAACCGTCGCGTTGAAGCGCAAGTAGAAGCTCAAGCCAAGTAATTGGTCTGAGATTCAGGAAAAACCCGGCCTAGGCCGGGTTTTTCTTTGCCTGTAAAAAAGCCCGCTGTGCCGCGTTCAGGCAACGCCTACGGCTTCGGTCACCAGCTCGGCCACCGCGCCTTGCCGCGCCACTTCGCCTATCACCAGCACCGCTGGGCTGCGCAGGGCGAAGGCGGTCGCATCCATGGCCATCTCCAGCAGCGTACTGCGGCACTCGCGCTGGCTCGGTAGCGAAGCGTTTTCGATCATGGCGACGGGCGTGTCTGCCGCCATGCCGGCCTTGAGCAAACCCTGTCGAATGTCCCCCAGCCGAGCCACGCCCATGTACACCACCAAGGTGGTGCCGCCCTGAGTCAGGCCTGCCCAGTTCAGCTCGCTGTCATCCTGGGTATGTGCTGTCACCAAGGTCACGCCACGGCTGACCCCGCGCAGGGTGAGGGGGATGCCGCACTGAGTGGCACCGGCCAGTCCAGCGGTGATGCCGTTGACCAACTCCACCTCGATACCGCGCTGCTGCAACCACAGTGCTTCTTCGCCGCCACGGCCAAAGATGCATGGGTCGCCGCCTTTCAGGCGTACCACGCAGCGCCCCTGGCGGGCATGGCGCAACATCAGGCGCTGAATGAACGCTTGCGGCGTCGAGCGACAACCGCCGCGTTTGCCCACGGCAATCACCCGTGCCCCTGGGCAGTGCTCAAGCACAGCCGGATTGACCAGGTCATCGATCATCACCACCTGCGCCTCGCGCAAGGCCCGCACCGCTTTCAGCGTTAGCAGTTCAGCGTCGCCGGGGCCGGCACCAACCAACCAGATTTTCGCGTTCATCAGATGTTCCTCATCAAGCAGCGCGCTCAGCCCTTGAACAGGCTGAACAGCAATATCAGGTTGAACAGCAGAGACAGCACGGCAAGCGTCTGCCAGACCTTGAGCGGCTCGCGCTCCAGCAATGGCCGTGGCCTTTCGCTCAGTTCCTGGCGGTCGCCACGTTCGAGCAATAGCAGCCATTGCTCGGCGGTTTCGAAACGTTGCCGGGGATCGGCCGCGACGGCTTGCTCCAGATTGCGTTGCAGCCATTCAGGCAGGTCCGGGCGATAACGGCCGGGGCTGACCAGGTGGGTGAAGCGCGGCCGTTGGAAGGCCTCGATTTCACCGTAGGGGTAGTGCCCGGTGAGCAGGTAGTAAAGAGTTACACCCGTGGCATAGAGGTCCTGGCGCGCCTGCGGCAGTTGCCCGTCGAACGCCTCCGGGGCAATGAACGACGGCGTACCGGGCAGGTCATGGGAGGCGTCTTCAGAAAGCCCTGGGCAATAGGCAAGGCCAAAGTCGAGCAGGCGCAACTGGCCGTCTGTGCCCAGGTGCAGATTCTCGGGCTTGATATCCCGATGCAGCAGGTTGCGCCGGTGCAGCACGCCGACTGCCTGCAGCAGCTGACGGGCGATTTCCAGCCACTGCGCCAGGGGTAGCGGGCCTTGCACGTTGTACAGGGCGCTGAGGGTCTGGCCCGGGTATTCGCGCATCAGGTAGTACACATGCTGACGGTGATTGGCCGCATGCACCTCAGGGAAGTGCCGACCGGCCACCCGCCGCAGAAACCACTCTTCCTGCAGCAAGCGCTGAGCGGCACCCGGATCTGCTTCGGCGGCGCCGGGCAGGGTCTTGAGCAGCCACGCCTGGCCCTGGCTGTCATGCACCCGATACAGCAGCGACTGGCGGCTGCGGGCCAACTGGGCATCGACCTGCCAGCCATCGATGGCTTGCCCGGGGCGCAGCGGCCCGGGCACTGGCCATTGCTGCAGTTGCGCCAGGGTGTCGCTGAAGTTGCTCGGGCCGAGCTGTTCGATCTGCACCAGCACGGCACTGGCGTTGTCCTGGCTACCGGCATGATGGGCGCTGGCGACCAATATGTCGGCGGCGTCCTGCAGGTCAGGTTGATCTCTGAGGATGGCGGCAATCGCTTGCGCGCCAAGGCAGGCCCAGACACCATCGCTGAGCAGCAGCAGGGTTTCGCCGGCAACCAGCTCACCGTCCAGGTAGTCCACCAACAGATGCTGGTCCAGGCCCAGCGCGCGCTTGAGGACATGCTGCATGCCCGGCTGATCCCAGACATGGTCTTCGCTCAGGCACAGCAAGCGGCCCTGATCCCAGCGATAGGCACGGCAGTCACCGACGTGGGCGAGGGTGAAGCGGCGCCCGCGCAGGACCAGCGCAGTGAGGGTGGTCAGCAGCGGCTGGCCGCTGCCTTGGGCGCGCAGCCAGCGGTTTTGCGCCAGCAGCAGGCGATCCAGCGCCTGCGCGACCGGCCAGGTGGCCGGCGTGGCGTAGTAGTCCAGCGCCAACGCCTGCAGGCTGGCTCGCGCGGCCAGGCCGCCATCGGCGCACTGACTGACGCCGTCGGCCAGTGCGACCAGATAGCCTTTGCTCGCTGCCAATTCCGGCGCCGGTGTCACCAGGCGCAGAGCGTCCTGGTTTTCGCTGCGCGGACCGGTGGCGCTGGCTTGGGCAAAGCGCAATTGCAGGCTCATGGGTTTGCCCTATACCCGCGCTGCGGTAACCGCAGCCGAGCCCCAGGTGGTGCGCCAGCGTAGTTTGACCCCATGCAGGCCAAACCAGGCCAGCAGGCCCAGGCTTGCGAACAGCCACAGACCCAGCTGGTAGTCACCGGTGTGCTGCTTGATCATGCCCAGCCCTGCGGCCAGGAGGAAGCCACCGATGCCGCCGGCCATGCCGATCAAGCCAGTCATTACCCCGATTTCCTGGCGGAAGCGCTGCGGCACCAGCTGAAACACTGCGCCATTGCCGGCGCCCAGGCCAAGCATGGCGCTGACGAAAAGAGCCAGCGCAGCCGTGGCGCTAGGCAGGTTGAAGCCGACCGCGGCGATACATATTGCAGCTACGCCATACATGCCGAGCAGGGTGCGGATGCCGCCAAAGCGGTCGGCCAGAGCGCCGCCCAGCGGGCGCATCATGCTGCCGCCAAACACGCAGGCCGCGGTGTAGTAGCCGGCAGTGATCGGGTTCAGGCCATATTGGTCGCTGAAGTAGCCCGGCAGGGCGCTGGCCAAGCCAATGAAGCCGCCAAAGGTGACGCTGTAGAAGAACATGAACCACCAGCTGTCGCGATCACCCAGCGCCTTGAAGTAGTCGGCCATGGCTTTGGGTTTTGGTCGTTGCGGCGCGTTGCGGGCCAGCAAGGCAAACACCAGCAGGGTCAGCAGCAGCGGGATCAGGGCGAAGCCGAACACGTTGTTCCAGCCATAGGCTGCGGCCAGGGCCGGCGCCAGCAGCGCCGCGAAGACGGTGCCGGAGTTGCCGGCGCCAGCGATGCCCATCGCTTTGCCCTGATGCTGCGGCGGGTACCACTGCGAGGCCAGCGGCAGTGACACGGCGAACGAAGCGCCGGCAAACCCGAGAAAAACTCCCAGCAGCAAGGCTTGTTCGTAGCTGTGCACGCCCCAGTGCCAGGCGCAGGCCAACGCCACGATCACCACCACCTGGCCCATCAGTCCAGCGGTTTTGGGCGACAGACGATCGACCAGCAGACCCATGCCAAAGCGTAGCAGGGCGCCGGCCAGGATGGGCGTGGCGACCATCAGGCCGCGCTCTTGTGGGGTCAACTGCAGGTCGGTGGCAATCTGCACCGCCATCGGGCCGAGCAGGTACCAGACCATGAAACTCAGGTCGAAATACAGGAATGCAGCAAACAGGGTAGGCACATGCCCGGATTTCCAGAAGCTCGTATTCATCGAACACCTCACGCGGCTTGCAACGGTTGTCATGCCCAGGCTGTGCTGGGCTGGAACGAAAAAGACGCCGCTACCCGATCCATCTTGATGGAGGGGTGAGCGACGTCTTTGTCGGAAACTGTGGCAACCGCCGTTGGCTACCTGTAGTGATTGCAGAGCAAAAGCCGGGCCAACCCCTTGGGAGGCAACCGTCTCAGCCGAGCAACTCGTGCATGGCGATGATCTGCTCCGCCACCTGGATGAGCTTCTGCTGCTTGCTCATGGCCTGGCGGCGCATGAGGGTGTAGGCCTGCTCTTCATTGCAGTCCTTCATCTTCATCAGCAAGCCCTTGGCATGCTCCACACGCTTGCGCTCGGCCAGTTGCTGGTCGCGCGCCAACAGCTGGGCCTTGAGCGCCTGGTCGCTCTCGAAGCGGGCCATCGCTACATCCAGAATCGGCTGCAGCCGGCTGCTCTGAATGCCCTCGACGATATAGGCACTGACCCCGGCGTGGATCGCTTGGCGCATCACATCCGGGTCGTGTTCGTCGGTGAACAGGACAATCGGCCGCGGCAGATCGCGGCTGACCAGCACCACCTGCTCCATGACATCACGCCCCGGTGACTCGGTATCGATCAAGACCACGTCCGGGCGCACCGTTTCGACGCAGGCAGGCAGGTCGATGGTCAGGCCCGTGGCCTCGATGACCTCGAAGCCGGCTTCGATCAGTGCCAGCTTGAGCCGGCCGACTTTTTTCTCTGTGTCGTCGATCAACAGGATCCGTAGCATGTTCAGCCCCTTCACCGAGCGAGATGGGCGCTAGGCGCCGGTGTCATGGCGTGCAGCTGAAAACTGCGAGCGTAGCCATGCGGGTCGCTGCCATCCCAGCGGATACCGTCGATCAACAGGCTGCTGCGCATCGCTGATACGTCGCCTGGCAAGCCGAGCTCAGCGGCAGCAGCGCGATACAGGGCTAGCTGCTGCACCTGGTTGGCGACCGCCAGGTAGTCGGGGTCTTCGCGCAGCAAACCCCAGCGGCGGAACTGGGTCATGAACCACATGCCATCGGACAGGTAGGGCTGGTTGGCTCGGCCTTGGTCATGAAAGCGCAGTGCGTGGGGGTCCTGCCAGTGATTGCCCAGCCCGTCCTGATAGTCGCCGAGCAGGCGCGGTTCAATCGTCGCCACTGCAGTATCCAGGTAGGCACTGCCGCTCAGTAGATGAGCCGTGCTACGGCGATTCTCCTGGCTCTGCTCGATGAACTGGCTGGCGGCCAATATCGCCTTGACCAGTGCGCGGGCGCTGTTGGGGTACAGCTCGACGAACGCTCGCGCGCAGCCAAGGACCTTTTCCGGGTGGTTCGGCCAGATCGACTGGCTGGTGGCGAGGGTGAAGCCCTGGCCCTCGGCCACCGCCTGGGCTGACCACGGTTCGCCGACGCAGAAGCCATCGATGCGACCGGCCTGTACATGGGCGACCATTTGCGCGGGCGGCACCACGACGCTGGCGACGTCGTGCAGCGGATGAATGCCCTGGCTGGCCAGCCAGTAATACAGCCACATGGCGTGGGTGCCGGTAGGAAATGTCTGGGCAAAGGTCAGCTTCGCCCCTGATTGGTGCACCAGTTTTGCCAGTGCTTCAGGGCTGGTCACGCCTTTGCGCTGCAGGGCGGGTGACAGGTTGATGGCCTGGGCGTTCTGGTTCAGGCCCATCAGCACGGCCATATCGCGGCGGGCGCTGCCGCCGATGCCCAGGTGCACGGCATAGATCAGGCCATACAGGCAATGCCCTGCATCCAGCTCGCCACTGACCAGCTTGTCACGCATGCCGGCCCAGGAGGCCTGGCGCTTGAGGTCGAGGGTCAGGCCTTGCTGCTGGGCGAAGCCCTGAGTGGCGGCAACCACTACCGAAGCGCAGTCGGTAAGGGCCATGAAACCGATATCGAGGCTGGGTTTTTCCGGCGCGTCACTACCGTTGACCCAGGCCAGAGGTGTTGCGTGGGGAGCTGTATTCACAAAAATCCTCGCCTGTACCGAATAGGCTGTGCCTGCTGTTGAAGCAAGGCATATGCCAGACGGTCAGCAAAGGCCTGTCGCGCCAGCGGCGTGCTGGCTATAATCGCCCCCTCACTCATCCCCGAGTCTTGCCCGCCCATGTATAACCTGGCCCGCCAGCTGCTGTTCAAGCTTTCTCCGGAAACCTCCCACGACCTGTCTCTGGACCTGATTGGTGCCGGTGGCCGGCTGGGGCTCAATGGCCTGCTGTGCAAGCAGCCGGCGCCATCGCCAGTGACGGTGATGGGCTTGAACTTCGCCAACCCGGTCGGTCTGGCGGCGGGTCTGGACAAGAACGGCGCGGCCATCGATGGCTTTGCCCAGCTGGGCTTCGGCTTTGTCGAAATCGGTACCGTGACGCCACGCCCGCAGCCGGGCAACCCCAAGCCGCGGCTGTTTCGTCTGCCTGAGGCAACGGCGATCATCAACCGCATGGGCTTCAACAACCTGGGCGTCGATCACCTGCTGGAGCGGGTGCGTGCCTCGCGCTTCGATGGCGTGCTGGGGATCAACATCGGCAAGAACTTCGACACGCCGGTCGAGCGCGCGGTCGACGATTACCTGATTGGCCTGGAGAAGGTCTACAACGACGCCAGCTATATCACCGTCAATGTCAGCTCGCCGAATACCCCGGGCCTGCGCTCGCTGCAGTTCGGTGACTCGCTCAAGCAGTTGCTGGATGCACTTGCGGTGCGCCGCGAGCAGCTTGCCACTGAGTATGCCAAGCGTGTGCCGCTGGCGATCAAGATTGCCCCGGACATGACCGACGAAGAAACCGCGCTGGTAGCTGCGGCGCTGCTGGAGTCGGGCATGGATGCAGTGATCGCAACCAACACCACGCTGTCCCGTGAAGGCGTCGAGAGCCTGCCGTATGGCGCTGAAGCCGGTGGCCTGTCGGGCGCGCCAGTGCTGGACAAGAGTACCCATACGGTCAAGGTGCTGGCAGGGGAGTTGGCCGGGCGGATGCCGATCATCGCCGCAGGTGGGATCACCGAAGGCCGTCACGCAGCTGAGAAAATCGCTGCCGGTGCCAGCCTGGTACAGATCTATTCGGGCTTCATCTACAAGGGCCCGGCGCTGATTCGCCAAGCAGTCGATGCCATTGCAGCAATGCCATGGGGCTGATCAGCGGGCATAAAAAAGGGCCCCTTTAAGGGGCCCCTGGGCCGCAGCCCGCCGCCCGGATGGGGCGTGCATGGTGACTCGAATTCAGATTCCTTGATCAGCCAACGGCGTGATTTTCGTTGAGTCTATGGATGCCAGCAGTGCCGGTCATGCCGTCCCAGTTATCTCCGCGACCCTCGCGCCAGCCGTTTATCCAGGCCTGACGTACAGATGCTAGGGTGAAGGGGCAAAGTTCGCGAGATTTGCCGGTGACCCCATACTGGTAGCCACGTGAATATGCTCTTTCCAACGGATCACGCTTAAGTCTTCTCATAGGGTGTTGCCCTCACTTGTTGACTGTAATGTCCCGTCGGCCTCACAGAGGCCGGGCAGAATCTTTCTGCCGGTTTGCGCTCGCTGCCGGCGTGGCGAGCTTGAAGTGCCTTTTCGTTGCGAAGCGGCCTGTGGTCAGTTCTAACCAATGAAAGTCACAGTGTGAATGATCGTTTTGTCATAAGGACGTAACGTTTCTGTAGGTGAAGTGATAAGTAAATAAATGCGACTCAACCTTGTTTGGGCAAATGCCCGCTGTGATCGGGGTTTAGCAGCACTGGCCGCTATTTGGCCAGCGTCGTCAAAAAACGGCTGAATTAATTTGAAATGCGACGAAGGGTCACTTTAATGACCTGGCGCAAGAATTTTTCGTACTGCTCGACGATCAAAGGCTGCTTTCACCCTTGGGTGCATGCACAATTGTCGGGCGGCCAGGCCTTCGCGAATCACGCAAGGCCACCCGAGCGCCTGAAAAGGGCGCTCGGGAAAACCCTGACGGACGATGCGTCGTCCTGTCACTCAAATAGCCTTAGGCACTGGATTACTCATGTCGGACCGTTTCGAACTTTACCTCACCTGCCCCAAGGGCCTAGAAGGCCTGCTCGCCGATGAGGCCCGAGGCCTCGGCCTTGAGGACGTGCGTGAGCACACCTCGGCCATTCGTGGCGAGGCCGACATGGAAACCGCCTACCGCTTGTGCCTATGGTCCCGCTTGGGCAACCGCGTACTGCTGGTGCTCAAACGCTTTGCCATGAAAAATGCCGATGACCTCTACGACGGCGTCAATGCCGTCGAATGGCAGGATCATCTGCTCGCCGATGGCTCTCTGGCCGCGGAGTTCAGCGGGCATGGTTCGGGCATCGACAACACCCACTTTGGTGCGCTGAAGGTCAAGGACGCCATCGTCGACAAGCTGCGCGACAAAGACGGCCTGCGCCCGTCGGTCGACAAGCTGAATCCGGACATGCGTGTGCACCTGCGCCTGGATCGTGGTGAAGCGATCCTCTCGCTCGACCTCTCTGGGCACAGCCTGCACCAGCGCGGTTATCGCCTGCAGCAGGGCGCCGCGCCGCTCAAGGAAAACCTCGCCGCAGCGGTGCTGATTCGTTCCGGCTGGCCGCGCATTGCTGCCGAAGGCGGCGCGCTGGCTGACCCGATGTGCGGTGTCGGTACCTTCCTCGTCGAGGCCGCGATGATCGCCGCCGATATTGCGCCCAACCTCAAGCGCGAGCGTTGGGGCTTCAGCGCCTGGCTTGGCCATGTGCCGGCGTTGTGGCGCAAGGTTCATGACGAAGCAACCCAGCGCGCCGAAGCCGGCCTGGCCAAGCCGCCGCTGTGGATTCGCGGTTACGAAGCCGACCCACGGCTGATTCAGCCGGGCCGCAACAACGTCGAACGGGCCGGCCTGAGCGACTGGATCAAGATCTACCAGGGTGAGGTCGGCACGTTCGAACCGCGTCCGGACCAGAACCAGAAAGGTCTGGTCATCAGCAACCCGCCTTACGGCGAGCGTCTGGGCGATGAGGCCAGCTTGCTCTACCTCTACCAGAACCTGGGCGAGCGTCTGCGCCAGGCGTGTCTGGGCTGGGAGGCGGCGGTGTTCACCGGCGCGCCTGAACTGGGCAAGCGTATGGGTGTGCGCAGCCACAAACAGTACGCGTTCTGGAACGGCGCGTTGCCGTGCAAACTGCTGCTGTTCAAGATCCAGCCTGATCAGTTCGTCACGGGTGTCTCCGGCGAGCGTCGTTCTGTCGAGGCCCAGGAAGCTGACAGCGATCGCCCGGTGGCAGTCGTCAACGAGCCGGCACGCCTTTCCGAAGGTGCGCAGATGTTTGCCAACCGCTTGCAGAAGAACCTCAAGCAGTTGGGCAAGTGGGCCCGCCGCGAACAGATCGACTGCTACCGCCTGTATGACGCCGATATGCCCGAATACGCTGTGGCGATCGACCTTTATCAGGATTGGGTGCACGTACAGGAGTACGCCGCCCCGCGTACCATCGATCCAGAAAAGGCCCAAGGGCGTCTGCTCGATGTGCTTGCAGCGATCCCGCAGGCACTGGGCATCGATCAGCAGCGTATTGTGCTCAAGCGCCGTCAGCGTCAGAGCGGTACTCGCCAGTATGAGCGTCAAGCGACTGAAGGGCGCTTCCAGGAAGTCAGCGAAGGCGGCGTCAAGTTGCTGGTCAACCTGACCGATTATCTCGACACCGGGCTGTTCCTCGATCACCGTCCGATGCGTATGCGCATCCAGCGCGAGGCGGCCGGCAAGCGTTTCCTCAACCTGTTCTGCTACACCGCCACGGCGACTGTGCATGCGGCCAAGGGCGGCGCACGCGAGACCACCAGCGTCGACCTGTCCAAGACCTACCTGGACTGGGCGCGGCGCAACCTCTCGCTCAATGGCTACTCCGATCGCCATCGCCTGGAGCAGGGTGACGTCATGGCCTGGCTGGAGAGCTGCCGCGAGAGCTACGACCTGATCTTCATCGACCCGCCGACGTTCTCCAATTCCAAGCGCATGGAAGGGGTGTTCGACGTGCAGCGCGACCACGTGCAGTTGCTTGACCTGGCCCTGGCCCGGTTGGCGCCTGGCGGTGTGCTGTATTTCTCCAACAACTTCCGCAAGTTCCAGCTCGACGAGAGCGTGAGCGCGCGGTATGCCGTGGAAGAAATAAGCGCGCAGACGGTTGATCCGGACTTTGCTCGCAACAGCAAGATCCACCGTGCCTGGCGCTTGCTGCGTTGAAGTAGCACTGGGTGATGTCGGAGTTGCGCCGCTAATGGCCAATAGCTATAAATAGTCAGGGCTGAACAATTCGCAGGACGCTGACGTGACGAGATCGCTCTATGTCGAAGGTGCGTGCGAATGTGTTTGGCCTGCTCTATCAGGCATTACCGGCCTGGGCGTTGGCGCTGCTGGCGGTAATCAGCGGCGCTTTGTTCACGGCGGCGCTGACGACCGCCGCGTACAGCTTCTCCAAACAGCAACTGCGCCAGCGCTTCGAGCTGCTGGCCGCAGACCGCTACAGCCGCATTGCCGAACGCCTGGCAGACCAGCAACAGCGCCTGGATAGCCTGCGGCGCTTTTTCAGTTATTCCGATAACGTCACCGCAGGCGAATTTCAGGGCTACGTCAAACCGCTGTTGCAGCGCACTTTGGCCTACGCCTGGGCGCCCGCCGTTGCCACCGCCAGGTGGGGGGCGAGTGCCGAACTGGCTGTCCACGATGCGTCCACTGATGCTGGCGGCCAGGCGCAGGTACAGCCCTTGGCATTGCGTGGCCACGCCTACCCCATACGCTTTGTGCAAACTTCCAATCTGCCTGGGCTGCCTTCTGGCCTGGAGCTGTTCAACCTGAGACGCGTGCAAAGCACTTTGGTGCGCGCGACTACTCCAGGCAGCATGGCGGTGTCCGCGCCATGGCAGCTGCCAGATCAGCCTGCGGCGGTAGTGCTGATGATGCTTGCTCCGGTCTTCGCCAATGTTGCACGCGACGGTGTACCCAGTGGTTATGTGATTGTCCTGCTCGACTTGCAGCGCTTGGTCAGCGAGGGCGTGTCAGCTGCAACGGACGACGACCTGGTGGTGCGCATCAGCGATGGCAGCGGGCAAAACCTGCTGTACCATTCGCTCAACCCGGCAGCGCCGCTGGCAATGGCCAGTGCCCGTCAACTGCAGCTGGCTGGTTATCCCTATCAGATGCTGATTCGTCCCAGCCAAAGCTTCGTGCACGCCAATCGTTCATCGTTGGTGCTGGCGGTCGCGCTACTTGGGGCGCTGCTGAGCCTGCTGCTCGGCGCTTTGCTGTACAGCGTGCTCAGCCAGCGCCAGCGCGCATTGAAGCTGGTCGAGCAGCGCACGGCCGAATTGCGCATCAGTGAGCAGTCCCTCAGGGGCACCCATAACCAACTGCGCAGCGTGCTCGATGCGGCAACTCAGGTGGCGATCATCGCCACTGACCTCAAGGGCCGGATCATCACCTTCAATGCTGGCGCCGAGCGCATGCTGGGTTATGCCGCCAGCGAAGTGGTCGGCCGGCTTGATCTGCCCGCGCTGATTCAGGCGGACGAGTTGCACCAGCGCGCCCAGGCCCTGAGCCAGCAGCACGGCCGCGACATCAGCTGCGCTCAGGCAATCTTTGCCGATGCGGCGCAGGCCGCGGACAACCAGCCTGGCGAATGGACCCTGCAACGTAGCGATGGCAGCCAGCTGCTGGCGACCATGCTGGTCAGCCCGGTGCTCGATGAGCACGGCCGTTGGGTCGGCTACCTGGCAATCTGCATTGATGTCACTGAACGGCGCCGCGTGCATGAGGCACTGGCGGTGCGTGATCGGTTGCTGGAGAAGCTCAGTGCCGAAGTGTCTGGAGGCATCTATCAGTACCGTCTGGATGCGTCTGGACATACATGTTTCCCCTACGCCAGCCAGGGCTTGTTCGACATCTACGAGATCGACCTGCATCAGCTGCGTGAGGATGCGGCGCCGATTACCGAGCGGATTCATCCTGATGACCTGGAGCGGGTGCTGCGCTCGATCCGTTACTCGGCAGAGCACCTTGCCCCGTGGCGCGAAGAGTATCGGGTGATTCTGCCGCAGGCCGGTTTGCGCTGGGTGCGCGGTGAGGCCACGCCGGAACTGGGCGAGGCGGGCTGCACCTTGTGGCATGGCTATCTGACCGATGTTTCCGAGCCCAAGCGGGTCGAGCACGAGCTGCGGGCGCTATCGATTACCGACGTGTTGACCGGTATTCACAACCGCCGCTACTTCCAGGAGCGGCTGAAGATCGAGCTTGATCGCGCCGCGCGTGATGGCCTGGAGCTGGCGGTGATCATGCTCGATGTCGATCACTTCAAGCGCATCAACGATGAGCATGGGCATGCGGTAGGTGACGATGTCCTGCGCAGCCTGTGCCAGCACATCAGCCATCGTCTGCGCCGTACGGACGTGTTCTGCCGGCTCGGCGGCGAGGAGTTCATGGTGCTGTGCCCAGGTAGCGATATCGCGCAGGCGCGCACCCTGGCGCTGGAGCTGTGGCAGGGGGTACGCAGTCTGGTGATCAACGGGGTCGGCAAGGTCACGGCAAGCTTCGGCGTGGCTGCCTGGCACCCGGGGGAGGGCGCCGATGCGCTGCTGCTGCTGCGCGCCGATGCCGGGGTGTACGCGGCCAAGCAGGGTGGCCGCGACCGAGTTGAAGTAGTGCAGCCTTAAGTCGGCCTGATCTGCCTGCCGAGCAGCGCCGCGGCGGCTGGCACGGGCTGCTCAGACTGCTTGGTTCAGAGCCCCGATGCGGCGGTGCCAGTGTTCAGCTTCGGCTGGCGATACAGCTCAAGCAGCACCTGATCAAGCACCTGTGACGCACCCCATGGCTTGGGATCATTCAGGATCGCCGCCACTGCCCAGGTGTGGCCGTTGCTGTCGCGGCTGAAGCCGGCGATTGCGCGCACGGTATTCAAAGTGCCGGTCTTGATATGCGCCTGGCCGGTCATGGCGGTGCGTTTAAGGCGCTTGCGCATGGTCCCGTCCATGCCCACCAGCGGCATCGAGCTGATGAACTCGGCAGCGTACGGGCTGTTCCAGGCCGCCTGCAGCAGGGTGGCCATTTCACGTGTGCTGACACGTTCAGCGCGGGACAGGCCAGAGCCGTTCTCCATCACCAGGTGCGGCGAGGTGATACCTTTTTTCGCCATCCACTGACGCACGACCCGTTGTGCGGCGCGCGCGTCATCGCCATCGGCATCGGTACGGAACTGCGCGCCCAGGCTCAGGAACAGCTGCTGAGCCATGGTGTTGTTGCTGTATTTGTTGATGTCGCGGATCACCTCGACCAGGTCGGGCGAGAATGCCCGCGCCAGTACTCGGGCGCTTTTCGGCACGTTCTCGATGCGATCGCCACCCTGGATGGTGCCGCCCAGTTCGTTCCAGATTGCGCGAACGGCACCTGCCGCGTAGGCGGGGTGGTCGAGCAGGGCCAGATAGGTCTGCGAGTTGCAGCCTTCGCCCAATTGGCCGCTGACCACTACGGTGACACCGTCTGGTCTGACCTGCGGGTTATAGCGGACCTCACCAGCGCACTGCTTGGAGGCGACAGCCTTGACCTGATTGTCGATGCGGATACTGGCAATCGGCGGTTCGACTGCAATCATGACCTTGCCGCCGTCATTGCGAGCAACGAAACGCAGCGCCTTGAGGTTGACCAGCAACGAGTCTGGCTTGACCAGAAACGGCTTGTTGGTGTCGCCGCCGTCATCGTCGAAGTGGGGCAGGTTGGGCTGCACGAAGTGGCTGCGGTCCAGCACCAGGTCACCGGTGACGGTGCGCACGCCGTTGGCGCGCAGGTCACGCATCAGCAGCCAGAGCTTTTCCATGTTCAGTTTGGGATCGCCGCCACCCTTGAGGTACAGGTTGCCGTTGAGCACGCCATTGCTCAGGGTGCCATCGGTGTAGAACTCGGTTTTCCATTGAAAGGTCGGGCCAAGCAGCTCGAGGGCGGCGTAGGTGGTAACCAGTTTCATGGTTGAGGCCGGGTTGACCGACACATCGGCGTTGAACACCGTTGCCGTACCGGGGCCATCGAGGGGCAGCATGACCAGCGACAGGGCGTTGTCCTGCAATTTGTTGGTCTTGAGAGCCTGTTGCACCTTGGGCGGCAAGGTGGTGTTGACGGCGGCCTGAGTGGGCATGGCCAGAGGCAGCATCAGGCCGGCGAGCAGCAGTGGGCGGAGCGCTTTGATCATAAGTACGAAAACCCTGCGGGCGAGGGGGAAATAACGGGGCTGTAAAAGATGGTGGCCCCAGATCGAAATATAGCGGGCATTATGCCCCAAGCGCGTCCTGTATGTGCCGGGTTCGACACAAAAGCGCCGCTGCGCCCCGGAAACTGGTAAAGTGCCGCCCGTAATTACTTAAGAGGATTGTTTCATGGCTACCAACCGTTCCCGCCGTCTGCGCAAAAAACTCTGCGTAGATGAATTCCAGGAGCTGGGCTTCGAACTGAACCTTGGTTTCAAGGAAGACCTGTCTGAAGAAGCCATCGATGCCTTCCTCGACGCCTTCCTGGCAGAAGCCATGGACGCCAACGGCCTGGACTACGTCGGCGGCGACGACTTCGGTCTGGTCTGCCTGGCCGAGCGTGGCTCGGTCAGCGAAGAGCAGCGTGCTGCTGTCGAAGCGTGGCTCAAGGGCCGTAACGAGCTGACCGAAGTCAAAGTCAGCCCGCTGCTCGACGCCTGGTATCCGGAAAAGCCGATCAACTCGGCTTCCTGATCCAGCCTGGCGGGCGCTGTCGGCGCGCCGCCATGCCAAAGCCCTGAACGCTCAGCCCAGCTGACGGCTCAGGGCTTTTTCAATTCTGCGCATGTGCCTGGCCAAGGCCTGCCGCTTCAGCTTCAACTCGTGCAGCGTCAGTTCGCCACTGGCGAGCAGCTCGCACACCTCCATCATTGCCTGGGCGTCCAGCATCCGTGCGGCGCTGAGGATTTTGTGTGCCTGCTCGACGATAGCCAGGGCCTGCTGCTCTGGATCAAGGCTCATCAGCACTGTGCAGTCATCATTCAGGCTCTGCTGCAACAGCTGCAGAAAACGCTGTTGATCTGCCGGGTCGTCGCCAGCAACCCTCCTCACACTGGCGACGTCGAACGCCGTTCGGCGGGGCTGTAGCGCCGCGGATTCGGGTAATGGAGTGACGTTGGCGAGGTGCTCGCTCAGCGTACGCAGGCTTATCGGCTTGAGCAGGCAGTCGTTCATGCCCGCATCCAGGCAGCGCTGGCGAACTTCGGGTTGGGCATTGGCGGTGTAGCCAAAAATGACGCAGGGTTGCCGATCGCTGGCGCGCTCTTCAGCGCGGATGGCTCGCGTCACCTGATAGCCGTTCATGTGGGGCATGTTGCAGTCGAGCAGCAGCACATCGAACGTATCGCTGTGCCAACATTGCAAGGCTTCATTGCCATCCCGGGCACTGGTGTGGCGCAGCCCCATGAAATTCAACTGCTGCGCCATCAGCATCAAGTTGGCGGGGTGGTCGTCGATGACCAGTACGCGCAAGTCGGGATTGAGCGCGTCGACCTGGCGTATCGCCGCCTCGGCTGCCACCGGCGCACCGGCTGGGCAGACCGGCATGCTCAGGCGGACCTGGGTGCCTACCCCCTGCAAACTGCGCAGGGTCAGTGTGCCACCCATCATTTCGCACAGGTTGCGGCTGATGGTCAGGCCCAACCCGGTGCCGCAGCGTGCGCCGTCGCTCTGGGTGTTGGCCTGCACGAAGGGACTGAACAGCCCTTGTATTTCGTGCTCGGGAATGCCGATGCCGCTGTCGCGCACCTCAAGTTCCAGTTGAGTGGTTGGCGCAGAAGCTGACCGCTGCAGCTGTGCGTGTACGTGGACCTGGCCAATGTCGGTGAACTTGATCGCATTGCTGAGCAGATTGCTCAGTACCTGCTTGAAACGCAGTGGGTCGAGCAATACGTGACGTTGTGCGCTCGGCTCGATCTGGACTTCCAGTGCCAGGCCCTTTTCACGTGCCTGGCCTTCAAATACCCGCGCTACGGATTTGATCAACGCAGCCAGCTCGACCGGCTCTGGCGCCAGGCTCATGTGCCCGGATTCAATCCGCACGATATCCAGGATATCTCCGATCAGGCCCAGCAGGTCGGTAGCGGAATGGTAGGCGACTTCCAGTGCCGGTTTGTCCACGCGGCCTTGATCGGCGTGCCTTACGGCGAGTTCGAGCATGCCGATGACTGCGTTCATCGGCGTGCGAATTTCATGGCTGATGGTTGCCAGAAAGGTGCTCTTGGCACGGTTGGCATCATCGGCCTGCTGTTTTGCCAGGCGCAGCTCCTGCACCAGTTGGCGGCGCTCGCTGATATCGATCCAGCCGCCAATGATGCCCTGCACTTCACCCAACGAGTCACGATAGGGCAGCACCCAGTGGTACACCGTCAGTTCGCGATCTTTCAGGCGGAGCTGGCGATCAAGGATCAACGGCTCGCCGGCGGCCATGACCTGCTGATAGTCGGCTTCGATCTGATGCGTACAGGCATGCTGGCTGCCCAGGCTCTCTTCCAGGCGTTTGCCAATGACGTCTTGCGCACAGGCGTCCATCGCCTTCAGGTAACTGTCGTTGCAGCTTTGCAACTTGCCATCACGACCCCGCACAAACAGCGGATGAGGAGTGCCATTGAGCATCACTTGCATGAATTCGAGTTGGTCGTTGAGGGCTCGTTCGACGCGTTGGCGATGGCGAATCTGGCGGCGCAGATGCGCGTTCCAGACCAGCGCCAGCAGCAGTAAAGAGCCGATCCCCACTGCAACCTGCAGAGCCAGATGCCGCAGGTTCCGCCAATAGGCATCGTCTTGCGCATTGAGGCCGCTCCAGCGGTTGTAGATCACGCCAAATTCTTCTGGAGAGATATTCAACAAGGCCTTGTCGAGGATAGCTGCCAGCGGCTGCGCATTGCTGGCATTCGCCATCGCGAAGCTGGCGGGCTCGATGCCCACCGTATTGCGAATCACCAGATCCGGGTCGCTGGCCAGCGCATGATTGGCATCGATCAGCGTGCTGACAGCGCCGTCGACGGCACTGCTGCTGAGCAGCGCCAGTGAGTAGTACGGGCTTTCGGTCTGGATAGCCATGACATCCGGGTACTGCTGGGCAAGCAGTTGCGCTGCTGCGCTGCCACGTGTGACGGCAACCCGCTTGCCGTTGAGTTGCTCGAATGAGCTGGCCGTTTCGTTGTGTCGGGTGACCAGCACCAGCGAGCTTTCCAGATACGGCCGAGTCACCAGCAGTTGCGGGTTGTGCTGCTCTTGCATCGGCAGTGCTGCAATGACATCGGCGCGACCATCGGCAATCCGCGCGAGCATGTCGTCAACACTGCCCGCACGCTGAATCTCGAAATGCAGACCTGTGCGCAGCCGGAGCATTTCCAGCAGGTCCGCGGTAATGCCGCGGAACTGACCGGCCGCGTCGAAGTAGGACACCGGGGCCGCCGTTTCGTCGATGACTACCCGCAACAATGGACGCTGCCTTAGCCACTGTTCTTCTGCTGGGCTTAGCTGCAGCTTGCGCTCGCTCAGCAGAATGTCGCTACCGGCGCTCCAGCGTTTGAGGATGTTGCTTTGCACCACCACTGGCTGAGCTTGCAGCGCGAGGTTGATCAACCCTCTGAGCATCGATGCGTCGCGGCGCATGGCGAAGCTGAAGCCAATGGCCTCATGTTGGCCAAAATTGGCCATACGCAGGCGCGGCAGATGGCCCTGATTGAGTTGAAAGTAGGTGGAAATGGTATCGCCGATGAAGACGTCGGCCTGCCCAAATGCAACCGCATTGAGTGCCTGGGTCGACGAGCCGAACGTCAGCAGTGATGCGTTGGGGTAGGTCTCGCGTACCACCTTGGGCGGCAGGTAGTGATACAGCATGCTCAGGCGCATGCCATTGAGGCCGTTGTTCAACGGGCGCGCCTCGTCCTCGCGAGTCACCAGCACGGGTTGGTCGACCGCATACGGGACCGACAGCCCCAGCCCCTGCGCAGCGGCTTCGAAACCGTTAGCGCTGCCCAACAGGTCAATCCGCCCTTGCTTGAGCGCCTCGACGGCATCCAGGCGATTGTCGAAACGCAATACTTTCACCGGCAGCCCGAGCGCGCTGCTGATCACCGCAGCGTACTCGGCGGTAATGCCCTGGTAGTCACGGCCACCGCTGGTGATATCGAACGGGGCGTAATCGGGGAAAGAGGTGCCTAGCGTCAGTTGCTGCTTTGTCTCAAGCCAATTGCGCTGCTCGGCGCTGAGCTGTGGGCGGCTTGGTTGTGCTGACGTACGTTTGAGCAAGGTCAGTGTCGTAGGCTCCTGCTCCGCCGCCACCGACAAGCCGGTGGTGGCCAGGACAAGGCACAAACAGGTCAAGTAATGCCCCACTCGCAGCATCACACCAGCGCGTTCCGTTTGGCCACGTCAATCAGGTCGACCAAAGTACTTACGCGTAGTTTTTGCATCAGGCGTTTTTTGTAGGTGCTCACTGTCTTGTTACTGAGAAACATGCCTGAAGCGATTTCCTTGTTGCTTCGACCCTGGGCAAAAAGTTGCAGTACCATCAGTTCTCGATCATTGACCTGTCGGAATAGACCTAATTCCGACCTGCTGTTTTCTGTCTCACCCTGCAGGACTTGGCTGGGGAAATAGTTGTAGCCAGCAAGTACTGCCTTGATTGCACTGATGAGTTCGCTCAAGTCTTCCTGCTTGCAGACATAGCCCGATGCGCCCGAATGCATGCAGCGAATGGCGAACAGCGCGGGTGACTGGGCAGTTAGTACCAGCACCTTCATGGGCAGGGCCATGCTCTGGAAACGCGCCAGCACTTCGAGCCCATCCAGTCGCGGGATAGCGATGTCAAGGATGACCAGGTTGGGGCGTGCCTCGCGAATCAGCTGCATCGCGTCGACGCCGTTGTCAGACTCGCCGACGATCTTGTAACCCTGGTTTTCCAGTAGCATGCGTACGGCCAAGCGAATAACCGGATGGTCGTCGACAATAAATACGGATTGCATAGTTAACATTCCATTGGGACAGATGGCGTGAACAGAGCGCACCTTAACCCAGATGGGCGGCAGGAAGCAGGCAACAAGCGTTTGTCAGTCGTATATGGGAAATGGACTACAGTAAGAGACTACATAGTCGATGATTCTTGAGACGAGATGTTTATATGTAGCAAGAAATTAGTAACGTGATGTGAGTGGCTGTTAGTTGGGGTTGGTTAATCGATAGGCGTGAGATTGGTTCATCTATCTACACTGCTAACCTTCGCATAGCCGGGGCCGCACAGCGGCCCCAATACTGGCTGAGATCTGCCTAAGTTTGCCGTATTCAGGTCGGGCTGGAACGCCCAGTCATCTCACAAGCCATCTCGCTGGCATAGCTGTCGGTCATGCCGGCGATGAAATCAATCATCCGCAGGAAGGCGTTGTGCAACGTGTCATCAGGGCTTGGCGCATGGTTGCCAATCAGGTCGAGCACTCGCCGGCTTTTGAACGATGGGGTGCGCCCGCCGTGTTGTTCCAGGGCCGCGCCACAAAAAGCGTTGAGCAAGATTTCCAGCGTGGTGTAAGCGCCAATCTCGTGCAGCGTCTTGCGCTTGTCCTGGAAGATCTTCTTGCGCGCCATGTCCTTGGCCTGCAGTACACAGCGCTTGGCAGGGCCGTGCATGTGCTCGACCAGGTCGACCGCTAACTGACCGCTGAGCAACGCCCGGTGCTGCTCGACGAACGCTTCGGCTGCCGCATTGGTCAGGTGTTCGATAGCCTTGCCGCGCAGGATCGCCAGCTTGCGTCGGCGCGAGTCGTTGGCGCCGAGCTGGCGGTAGGTCTCGGGCAGGTCGTCACCGACCAGGTCCAGCAGCAGCGCTTCGACTTCGGCATATTGCAGCAGCTCCATCTCGACCCCGTCTTCAAGGTCGATCAAGGCGTAGCAGATATCGTCGGCAGCCTCCATCAGGTACACCAGCGGATGGCGTGCCCAGCGTTGCTCCTCGAGCTGCGGCAGGCCCAGCTTGCGTGCGATCTGCTCGAGCAACGGCAGCTCGCTCTGATAGCTGCCGAACTTGTGCTTCTTGTAGCCCAGGGCATCGGCGTGACGCGAACTCCACGGGTATTTAAGGTAGGTGCCGAGGGTGGCGTAGGTCAGCCTGGTACCGCCGTCGAACTGGTGATACTCCAACTGTGTGAGCACCCGAAAGCCCTGCGCATTGCCTTCGAAATTGAGAAAGTCAGCGCGTTGCTCGTCGCTCATGCCGTCCAGCCAGCCGCGACCTGCCGCCTGCTGAAACCAGGAGCGGATCGCGTCTTCGCCAGAGTGGCCGAACGGCGGATTACCGATGTCGTGGGCCAGGCAGGCCGACTGCACGATCATGCCCAGGTCGCTTGGCTCGCACCAGGCCGGCAGCTCGTCGCGCAGGGTCTCGCCTACACGCATGCCGAGTGAGCGGCCGACGCAGCTCACTTCCAGCGAATGGGTCAGGCGGGTATGAATATGGTCGTTGCTCGACACCGGGTGGACTTGAGTCTTGCGTCCAAGCCGGCGAAACGCACCGGAAAAGATGATCCGGTCGTGGTCCTTGTGGAAGGGACTGCGCCCTAGTTCCTCAGGGCTGTACAGGGCCTTGCCCAGGCGCTCACGGGTCAGCAGGGTATCCCAGTCCAATGCTCGCTCTCCGATCGGATAATCGCCATAGCTTCAGGGTAGCGCTGCGCCTGCGCAAGGGGCAGGCGCAGCCGCTGCTAGCGGCGTCGACCGTTGTGCAGGAACAGTCTGGCCAAGGGCAGCAACGTGCCGCCCAGGCGCAGCAAGCGGGTAAGGCCACCATCGCGGGCACCCTTGCCAGTCAGAAAGCCCATCAAAACCACGCCGGCAATGCCCCATAACGGCGCATGCTTGATCCCCAGCCCTTGCTGCACAGAGCTACCTATGCCGCGCAGGCGACGGACTGGCTCGAGCAGTTGCGCCGATTCCTGGCGGATTTCCTGGCGGTGCATTTCGAGGCGCAGACGCAACAGCGCCTTGCGCAGCTCGCGCGGATTACGCGTATTGGGAAGTTCAGGCAGGCTCATGGCAACAGTCGCTCCCGATCCTTGGCAAGCTCCTCAAGTGTGGAGCTGAACGGTGAAGACTCATCGAATACCGCAGCTTTCAGGCGAACAGCGCAGTACAGCGTGGCGAGGCAGTAGAACACGCACAGACCGATGATTCCGGCCAGGCGATAACTGTCCCAGACCAGTACCAGCAGCAGACCAGACAATGCCGACAGCAGCAGCAGGGCAAATACCAATGCCATGCCTGCGAACAGCAGCAGCTTCAAGGTACGGCCTTTCTGCTCCTGCAGCTCGATGCCGAACAGCTCGATGTGGCTGTGCAGCAGGCCAAGCACGGCAGCGCCGAGGCGCTTGCCGGTTGCGCCAGTGGAGGCGTCATTTTCCATGAAGTTACCTCAGCGGCGATTGGCCAGCAGCCCGATCAGCAGGCCGACACCTGCAGCAATGCCGATAGCCTGCCAAGGGTTTTCCTGGACATAGGCTTCGGCTTGAACAACCGCCTCCTGACCGCGGGCGCGCACCGATTCCTGAGTCACCTGCAGGTTGGCACGAGCCTCTTCGAGGCGCGCATGGATCTGTTCGCGCAATTCGTCAGCCTGATCACCCGCCAGATTGGCCGTGTCCGCCAGCAGCCGCTCGGTGTCGCGTACTAGCGCCTGGAAGTCAGCCATCAATATCTCTTGAGCATTCTTTGCCGATTTGCTGGCCATTGGGTCTCTCCCTGTTGAGGTATGTGGATAATTCGAGTGATGGCTGTTGTGAAGGTTCACTGCAGTTGCTGGTATGGCGTTTGCTAAGTGTTTGTTAAGTATTGGGGCGTGCCAGCAGCGGCTGCGACGATTTCGCGCATCACGTCTGCACATACCGATAAACCTTAACCCAATCCACGACAAACCCAAGAAAAAACCACGCACGTTCCGCCAGGCCTCACCAAAACAGGGCAGCGGGGCGGGCACCGATTCGGTGCAAGGATGCCGGTTTTTGAACTGTCATGGTGCCTTTTTCAGCAGGTCTGCCAACTTCATGGAAAACACCCACAGCGCAATGGACTCTCTGGTCCACGGTTCCAACACGCTTTTCTTACTGATGGGCGCCATTCTGGTGCTTGCGATGCATGCCGGTTTTGCCTTCCTGGAAGTAGGTACGGTTCGCCACAAGAATCAGGTCAACGCACTGTCGAAGATCCTCAGCGACTTTGCCATTTCGGCGCTGGTGTACTTTTTCGTCGGTTACTGGGTTGCTTATGGGGTGACCTTCCTGCAGCCGGCAGCGACGCTGGCCAGCGATCATGGCTACGCCTTGGTGAAGTGCTTTTTCCTGATCACCTTCGCAGCGGCCATTCCCGCGATCATCTCTGGCGGTATCGCCGAACGTGCTCGCTTCGCCCCGCAGTTATGCGCGACAGCACTGATTGTGGCGTTCGTCTACCCGTTCTATGAAGGCATTGTGTGGAACGGTAATTTTGGCTTGCAGGACTGGCTGCAACAGCGCTTCGGTGCGCCGTTTCACGACTTCGCTGGCTCGGTGGTAGTGCATGCCATGGGCGGCTGGCTGGCCCTGGCGGCGGTGTTGCTGCTTGGCGCACGGCGTGGGCGTTATCGTGACGGGCGACTGATCGCCTTTGCTCCCTCGAGCATTCCGTTTCTCGCGCTGGGCTCTTGGATCCTGATCATCGGCTGGTTCGGCTTCAACGTCATGAGCGCGCAGAGCCTGCAAGGGATCAGTGGCCTGGTGGCGATCAATTCGCTGATGGCAATGGTGGGCGGCACCCTGGCAGCGCTGCTGGCCGGGCGCAATGACCCAGGCTTTCTGCACAACGGTCCGTTGGCTGGGCTGGTGGCGGTCTGTGCCGGCTCCGACCTGATGCATCCACTTGGGGCGCTGCTCACCGGCGTAGTGGCGGGTGGGCTGTTCGTCTGGTGTTTCACCGCTGCGCAGAACCGCTGGAAAATCGACGATGTTCTCGGCGTCTGGCCACTGCATGGCGTTTGCGGTGTGTGGGGCGGCATCGCCTGCGGGATCTTTGCCCAGCCGAGCCTGGCTGGCCTGGGCGGGGTGAGCATGATCAGTCAACTGATCGGCAGCCTCGGCGGCGTACTCGTGGCATTGACCGGTGGCCTGGTCGTGTATGGCTTGCTCAAGGCTACGCTGGGCTTGCGTCTGAGCCATGAGCAGGAGTTTCAGGGGGCAGACCTGTCGCTGCATCGAATCGGTGCCACCAGCCAGGATTGACGCGTGCGGGCTGGACTTTACAATAAGTCCCCCTCTCCATTGTGCGTAGGCCCGCCATGCTTCCGGAATGCCAACTGCTGGGCACCCTTGGTTGCCACCTGTGCGAAGTCGCCGAAGCTGTGCTGATGCCATTCGTCGAGCGCGGCCTGCTGGTGGAGTTGGTCGATATCAGCGAGCAGCAGGCCTTGTTCGAGCGCTATGGATTGATCATCCCGGTGCTGCGTCGGTGCGATTCAGGCGATGAGTTGCATTGGCCGTTCGATAGCGAACAGGTGGTGGCTTTCCTCCGGTAATGATCGCACCAGCGGCGGCGCGTCCCTCGTGTGCAAATCTGTGGGGTGACAGATGATCGGCCCTGGCCCGCCATGAGCGAGCCTTGCCATCAGCCACGCAGAGGTCCGTGATGTTCATCACCCCCCACTTCACGCTAGCCGAAATGACCGCTTCCAGCACAGCAGCGCTTGCAGGTCTGGATAACACGCCGCCACCCGCGGCGTTGGCGAACCTGGGCCTGTTATGCGGCGTACTCGAGCAGGTGCGTAGTCTGCTCCAGGTACCACTGACGATTACCAGCGGCTTTCGTAGCCAGGCGCTTAACCAGAAGGTCGGCGGCACAGCGCAAAGCGCTCATGTACTGGGGCTGGCGGCTGACTTCACGGCTTTGAACATTCCCGCACGCCAAGTTGCAATACGGATTCGCGACAGTGACATCATGTTCGATCAGTTGATTCTCGAGTTCGACAGCTGGGTCCACCTGGCTGTCTCGACCGAGCATCCACGCCGTCAGGTATTGACTATTCAACGAGGCGGCGGCTACCTACCGGGCGTCCACTGACAACGCCTGCCATTTGACGAAAGCCGGAACAACTTCGTATGCTGTATATAAATACAGTGTCAGGGTGAAGCGATGCTCAATGTCGAGCAACTGAAATACAGCATCAACAGGATGGCGCCCGAGCGTGTAGCCGACGCCGTTCTGGAGCTGCGTCTCGAGGGCCTGGTCACGGATGACCGGACGCCCTTTGGCAAGGTCCACTTCAATACCTGCTTCGCTGAAGTCGAGGCGTTGTTTCAACGGGCCGGTTTTCACCGACCGCTGGATGTCGTCGGCTATCAAGGCCTGGTTTATGCGCTGTATGACCCTGGCCGCTGGGACGCCGTGCAGGTGCTGCGCTGGCTCAAGGTGCGCTGCGAGACGGCCGAAGCTGGCTGAGCTGCAGGGCTTGGGTGATAATGCCGGCTTATTGACTGCCTGAGCCTGACATGAGCGCACCTTTCGATCCTGCACATCAACAAGCCAGCACGGTATGCCTGCCCCCTGGCGAGTGGAAGACGGTGCTTGATTGCTTGTGTGAGCACTTCAAGGCGATTGATCGCGAGCAATGGCTTGACCGTTTTGCCCGCGGTCGGGTGCTGGACGCTGAAGGGCGTGCAATCGGCGCAGATTTGCCTTACCGACGCGGCATGCGCCTGCATTATTTTCGTGAAGTGGCCAACGAGAAACCGATCCCGGTGCACGAATCGATTGTGCACATGGACGAGCACCTGGTCATCGCCGACAAGCCGCACTTTCTGCCGGTGACGCCCACAGGCGAATACGTCGAGCAGACTTTGCTCCGTCGGCTCATCCGCCGGCTGGGCAACCCGCACCTGGTGCCCTTGCATCGCATCGACCGGCATACGGCAGGACTGGTCATGTTCTCGGCCAACCCTGAGACCCGCAGCGCCTATCAGCGCCTGTTCCCCGAACGGCGTATCGACAAGCAGTATCAGGCGATTGCCGCTGCACTGCCTGAACTCGACTTCCCGCTGGTGCGACGCAGCAGGTTGGTGCACGGCGAACCGTTTTTCCGCATGCATGAGGTCCCCGGCGCAGAGAACAGCGAGACGCTGGCGCATGTGATCGAGAAAAATGGTGATTGCTGGCGCTATGGCCTGTCGCCGGTAACCGGCAAGACGCACCAGTTGCGCGTGCACATGGCCGCGTTGGGGGCGGGCATCTGCAACGACCCGTTTTACCCGCAGCTGCAGGCGGTCGAGGATGACTATCAGCGGCCCTTGAAACTATTGGCGCAGAGCCTGCGCTTTGCCGATCCTCTGGACGGCAGCGAGCGCTGTTTCGAAACGCGGCTGGCGCTGGACTGGTAAACGGCCGTCACCGCAGGTTGCCCAGCGATAACGGCTCCGTCAGCACATCAACGGTTGAAGCGCTCCACCAGTGAGTACTGAGTCCCCGCCGTGCCGGTCAGCTCTTCGCTGAGCAAAGCCGAGTGCTGTGCTTGTTCGGCGGTTTCGTCAGCAAGGCTGGCAATGGTGCTGATGTTGCGGCTGATTTCGTCAGCCACGGCGGTTTGCTCTTCGGTTGCCGCTGCGATCTGGGTCGCCATGTCGGTGATATTGGCCACCGCTTCGCTGATGCCGATCAGCGCCTGATCCGCTTCCATAACCCGGGCAACGCCTTCCTGCGCCTGGCGATGGCCACTTTCCATGGTCAACACGGCGCTGCTGGCCGTCTGTTGCAGCTTGGCAATCAGGCCGTGGATCTGCCCGGTGGATTCGGCAGTGCGTTGCGCCAGCTGGCGCACTTCATCAGCCACCACGGCAAAACCCCGGCCCATTTCGCCGGCGCGGGCGGCTTCGATGGCCGCGTTCAAGGCCAGCAGGTTGGTCTGATCGGCAATGCCTTTGATCACATCGACCACACCGCCGATCTCGTCGCTGTCCTTGGCCAGTTGGGTCACGGTTTGCCCGGTTTCGCCGACTGCGGTGGACAAGCGAGCAATGGCCTCGCGGGTCTCCCCGGCGATCTGCCGGCCCTGGCTGGTCAGGCGATTGGCTTCCTGGGTGGCATCGGCAGTGCGCTGCACGTGGTTGGCAACTTCCTGGGTGGTCGCGGCCATCTGGTTGACGGCAGCTGCGACCTGTTCGGTTTCTACCCGTTGGCGTTCCAGGCCCGATGAGCTCTGGTGAGCCAGGACATCGGACTGACGCGCCTGATCGCTCAGGTGTTCGGCGCTGTCCTGCAAGCGGGTCAGGCAGGTTTTCATCCGCGCGTCCTGGCTGAGCATGGCCATCTCAAGACGCGCCTGTACGCCGCGGCTGTCGGTGTACATCTGCGCGATGAGCGGGTCGGAGGTAGTTTGCTCAGCCAGACCGAGCAGGCGCTTGAGGCCGCGTTGCTGCCAGCTCAAACCGAGCAGGCCCAACGGTACCGACAAGCCGGCGGCGAGGGCGAAGCCCCAGGAATGGCCCAGCCAGTTGCCGATCAGGAAGCCGACCTGGCTGACCAGAATGAACGGCAGCCAGTCTTGCAGCACCGGCAGCCAGCGGTCGCGGCGAGGGATCGCCGACTTGCCCTGGTTGAGGCGTTGGTACAGGCCTTCGGCACGGCGAATCTGTTCAGCGGTAGGTTTGACCCGCACCGATTCGTAACCGACTACCTGGTTGTTGTCGAAAATCGGCGTTACGTAGGCGTTGACCCAGTAATGATCGCCGCTCTTGCAGCGGTTCTTGACGATACCCATCCACGGCAGGCCTTGCTTGAGGGTCTGCCACATGTGGGCAAACACTGCTGCGGGGACATCGGGGTGGCGGACCAGGTTATGCGCAGCGCCGATCAATTCCTCGCGTGAGAAACCGCTGATTTCGACGAAGGCATCGTTACAGTAACTGATCACACCTTTGGCATTGGTGGTGGAGATCAACCGCTGTTGGGCAGGGAAAGTCCGTTCTCTCTGGGTAATCGGCTGGTTGTTACGCATGGCTGCTCGGTCCGCAAGGCTTTTCATGGCTATCGGCATGGCTGCGGTTTTATTGAATGATTATTTAACCAGCGGCGGGCGAGAGAAGGGGCGCAGTGCGCCCCTGGGTTGATGAGATGGCGATCAGCTGGCGATCAGTTGCCGCAGCACATAGTGCAGAATGCCGCCTGCCTTGAAGTACTCGACCTCGTTGAGGGTGTCGATCCGGCACAGCACCTGGATGTCCTGTTGCTCGCCGTGTTCACGGTGGATGCGCAGGGTCAGGGTCATGCCCGGGCGGATCTGCGCGTCGCTCAAGCCGAGGATATCGATGCGTTCAGTGCCGGTCAGGTTCAACGTCTTGCGGCTGTCACCGGCCATGAACTGCAACGCCAGCACGCCCATGCCGATCAGGTTCGAGCGGTGAATGCGCTCGAAGCTCTCGGCCAGCACTGCTTTGACCCCGAGCAGATTGGTGCCCTTGGCTGCCCAGTCGCGGCTGGAACCAGTGCCGTATTCCTGCCCGGCAATCACCACCAGCGGAGTACCTTCGGCCTGATAACGCATGGCGGCATCATAGATCGAGAGTTTTTCGCCGCTGGGTATATGCACGGTGTTGCCGCCTTCTTCGCCGCCGAGCATCTCGTTGCGGATGCGGATGTTGGCGAAGGTGCCGCGCATCATTACCTCATGGTTGCCGCGGCGCGAGCCATAGGAGTTGAAGTCTTTGGGCTGCACGCCTTTGTCGCGCAGATAGCGACCGGCAGGGCTGTCAGCCTTGATGTTGCCGGCAGGGGAGATGTGGTCAGTGGTGACCGAGTCTCCGAGCAACGCCAACACACGGGCCTGCTGAATATCAGCGATCTCGGGCAGCGCCCCGCCGATGTCCTCGAAGAATGGCGGGTGCTGAATGTATGTCGAGTCAGCCTGCCAGACATAGGTTGCCGCTTGGGGCACTTCGATGGCCTGCCATTGTTCATCGCCGGCGAATACTTCGGCGTATTCCTTGTGGAACATCGCGGTATCGACCTTGGCTACCGCATCGGCGATTTCCTGCTGGCTCGGCCAGATGTCGCGCAGGTACACCGGCTGGCCGTCTTTGCCGACGCCCAGAGGCTCTTGGGTAAGGTCGACGCGCACACTGCCAGCCAGCGCGTAAGCCACCACCAAGGGTGGCGAGGCCAGCCAGTTGGTCTTGACCAGGGGATGCACCCGGCCTTCAAAGTTGCGGTTGCCCGAGAGCACCGAGGCGACGCTCAGGTCAGCGGTGCCGATGGCTGTTTCGATGGCTTCATCGAGCGGCCCGGAGTTACCGATGCAGGTGGTGCAGCCGTAGCCGACCAGGGCAAAACCCAGTTGGTCGAGATATGGGGTGAGGCCGGCAGCATTGTAGTAATCGGTGACGACCTTGGACCCAGGCGCCAGCGAGCTCTTGACCCAAGGCTTGCGGCTCAAACCCTTCTCGATCGCCTTCTTCGCCACCAGCCCGGCGGCCATCATCACGCTGGGGTTGGAGGTGTTGGTGCAGGAGGTGATCGCGGCAATCACCACCGCGCCGTCGCGCAGGGTGTAGTTCTGGCCTTCGTGGCTGTAGTCGATCTGCCCGGTCTGGTCGGCATTGCCCACTGCAACGCCACCACCACCTTCGCTTTCGAGCCGGCCGACTTCCTTGGCGGCAGGTTTGACCTGCAGCTTGAGGAAGTCATCGAAGGCCTGGCTGACCTGACCCAAAGCGACCCTGTCCTGCGGCCGTTTCGGGCCGGCCAGGCTGGCTTCCACGGTGTCCATGTCGAGCCCCAGGCTGTCGCTGAACAGTGGCTCCTGGCCTGGCATACGCCATAGGCCCTGGGCCTTGCAATAGGCTTCGACCAGGTCGACCGTGGCTTGCGGCCGGCCTGACAGGCGCAGGTAGTCGAGGGTCACCTGATCCACCGGGAAGAAACCGCAGGTGGCGCCGTATTCCGGCGCCATGTTGGCCAGCGTCGCGCGGTCGGCCAAGGGCAATTCGGCAAGGCCGTCGCCATAGAACTCGACGAACTTGCCGACCACGCCTTTCTTGCGCAGCATCTGCGTGACGGTCAGCACCAGGTCGGTTGCAGTGATGCCCTCGCGCAGCTTGCCGGTGAGCTTGAAGCCAATCACTTCGGGGATCAGCATCGACACTGGCTGGCCAAGCATGGCTGCCTCCGCCTCGATGCCGCCCACGCCCCAGCCAAGTACACCGAGGCCGTTGATCATGGTCGTGTGCGAATCGGTGCCGACCAGGGTGTCGGGGAATGCGTAGACCTTGCCGTCTTCCTCGCGGGTCCAGACGGTGCGGCCGAGGTATTCCAGGTTGACCTGGTGGCAGATGCCGGTACCCGGTGGCACCACACTGAAATTATCGAACGCATTCTGGCCCCAGCGCAGGAAGGCATAGCGCTCGCCGTTGCGTTGCATTTCGATATCGACGTTTTCTTCGAATGCATCGGCGCTGGCGTAGCGGTCGACCATCACCGAGTGGTCGATGACCAGGTCCACCGGAGACAGCGGATTGATCCGCTGCGGGTCACCACCGGCCTTGGCCATCGCCGCGCGCATGGCTGCCAGGTCGACCACGGCCGGTACGCCGGTAAAATCCTGCATCAATACCCGGGCCGGGCGGTACTGGATCTCGCGGTCGGAGCTGCGCGTGTCCAGCCACTGCGCCAGCGCCTTGAGGTCGGTGCCGGTGACGGTCTTGCCGTCCTCCCAGCGCAACAGGTTTTCCAGCAGAACCTTGAGCGACATTGGCAGGCGTTGCAGGTCGCCTAGCTGCTGTGCGGCTTCGTCGAGGCTGAAGTATTGATAGGCGCGGTCGCCTACCTGCAGGGTCTTGAGGGTGTTCAGGCTATCGAGCGAGGGCATTGCCAACTCCTTTGCGCCGGTGCCCGGCCTCTCGTGAATGCCGGTGTCACCGCTCTGAGTAGGTCCGCACGGCACGGACCTGGCTGAGTAGTCAGGTTAGGCCGAAATTGCGGCCATGACCCTGTACTGGACAGGCGGGGCATGTCGCTGGTTCCGATCTTCCTTTATCATCGCCGCCGTGCCGGTGCGTGTTGTGCGCTGGATCAAGGCTGACGATCGCCGTCAGCGATGTGGAGTGACAAATGAATACCCTGTTCATGCATTGCCGGCCTGGTTTCGAAGGCGAGGTCTGCGCCGAAATCAGCGAACACGCCGCCCAGCTTGGGGTGGCCGGCTATGCCAAAGGTAAAGCGCAGAGCGCCAGTGCCGAGTTCGTCTGCAGCGAGCCGGGTGCCGCCGAGCGCCTGATGCGTGAACTGCGCTTCGACAAACTGATCTTCCCTCGCCAATGGGCGCGCGGTGAATTTGTCGAGTTGCCCGAAACCGACCGCATCAGCGTGTTGCTCGAGCATCTGGCAGCAGTGCCGGTCGCCGGCAGCCTGTGGCTGGAGGTGCTTGATACCAATGACGGCAAAGAGCTGTCGACGTTCTGCCGCAAGTTCGAAGGGCCGTTGCGCAAGGCTTTGGAGAAGGCTGGCCGGTTGGTCGAAGACGCTCAGCGGCCGCGCCTGTTATTGAGCTTCATCAGTGGTCGACGGGTGTTTGTCGGCCTTGCCGAAGCGGACAACTCGGCGCTCTGGCCGATGGGCATTGCGCGCCTTAAATTCCCCCGCGAGGCGCCCAGCCGTTCGACTCTCAAGCTGGAAGAGGCGTGGCATCAGTTCATCCCGCGCGATCAGTGGCAAGAGCGTTTGCAGGATGACATGACTGGTGTCGACCTGGGTGCCTCACCGGGTGGCTGGACCTATCAGCTGGTCAAGCGCGGCATGCTGGTTACCGCGATCGACAACGGGCCGATGGCCGAAAGCTTGATGGATACCGGCCTGGTGCAGCACCTGATGGCCGATGGCTTCACCTGGAAGCCCAAGCACACCGTGGACTGGATGGTCTGCGACATCGTCGAAAAGCCTGCGCGCAGTGCGGCCTTGATCGAGACGTGGCTGGGCGAGGGCTTGTGCCGTGAGGCGGTGGTCAACCTCAAATTGCCGATGAAGCAGCGCTACGCCGAAGTCCGGCGCCTGCTGGACCGCATCGAAGCGGGCTTCAAGGAGCGCAAGGTCAGGGTCTCGATCGCCTGCAAGCAGCTCTATCACGACCGCGAAGAAGTCACCTGTCATTTGCGCCGGCTTGACCTCAAACCGCGCAACACGCGCGGCTGAGGCTCTGCCGGGATCAACGCTTGCCGAGAATGTCGCCGAGTTTGTCCGGCCGTGGTGCGCCTTGCTGACTTTGCAGGCGACCTTGCGCGTCCTGGTAGAAGATCGCCGGGGTTGCCGATAGGCCGAGTTCTTCCATCACCGCCAGGTTGCTGTCGAGCTGTTGCTGGACGCTCTCGGGGATCTTGTCCAGCGCCTTGAGGGTGCTGGCCTTGCCTGCGCTCTCGTGTTGCAGCAGTGCTTTGGCCGGGTCCTTGGCGGCCAGCAGGGCTGCCGATTTGCCGGGGCTGTCTTCACGAATGATGCCGACCATGATGTGCCGCAGCTGCACCTTGCCAGACTCGACCCACGGCCGTGCCTGCTGCCAGAACATGTTGCAGTAGGGGCAGTTCGGGTCGCTGAACAGATACACCGTGCGCGGTGCATCGGCCTTGCCGTCGGCGATCCACGCCGATTTTTCCAGCTTTGCCCAGATCGCCTTGCTCATCGGCGCATAGACCAGTTTTTCCAGTGGTTCAGCGCTCAGATCCTGGCCTTGCTCGTCAAACAGGCTGCCGACCAGCACATGCTTGCCGTCTGGTGTGAGATACAGGGCAATACCGTTGTTCTGGTACTCGGCTGCGTAGCCACGCATACCGTCTGGAGCGGCGAAGCTGCCCTTGATCACGGCGCCCTTGGCCTGCAGTTGCTGGATGGCTTTTGGCAGTTCTTCGGCCTGCAGCAAGGGCGCGGCGAGCAGAGCGAGGGTCAATGGCAGGAGTGCGGTCAAACGCATGTCAATTTCCTTTTGCAGCGGAGGCGGGCACATCGTCCCGCTCGAATGATTGCAGCGCGTGGCTCAGGCTGGCCCGGGACAGCTCGCCCAGGTGGCTGCCGACCAGCCTGCCGTCGGCGCTGTAGAACAGGGTGGTAGGCAAGGCCATCGAACCGACCCGTTGGGCCAGTTGGCCAGCGCCGTCGAACAGCACATGGGTCAGGCTGAGGCCGGTGGTAGCAAGAAAGGTGCTGACGTTTTCCGGGGTTTCCCCTTGGTTGACGAACAGGAAGGTCACGTGTGGGTATTCATGCTGGGCCTGTTGCAGCACCGGCATCTCGCGCCGGCAAGGCGGGCACCAGGTCGCCCAGATATTGACCACAAGTGGCTTGCCGCGGTAGTCGTGCAGCGCCATCGACTGGCCACTGGCGGTGCGCAAGGTCAGCTGCGGCAGCTCGGTGCCCTTGCTGTACAGGTGGCTGCCCAGGCTGGCCAGCACCCAGAACACACCGCCGCTGGCCAGCGCCCAGCCCAGCGGCCGGCGCAGGCCGGGTTGGCGCCAGCCCTGCCAGAGGGTGCCGAGCACGATCGCCAGCAAGCCGCCCCAGAGCAAGAAGCCGCCATCGCGGATATCGATGATCTGCAGCAGCTCATCTCGGTACATCGGCCAGTAGGCAAGCACAAAGGTCACGCGTGCACCCAGTACCCCCAGCAAGAACAGGTTGAAGAGTGCCGACTCCGGGCTCTGGCCACCACGTCGGGCGACGGCCCAGCCAACCACGCAGGCAATCGCCAGCGCCGCCAGCATCAGCAGATGGTTCAGGGCCATGGTCAATGGCCCGAGGGTCACGCTCAGCATCAGCCTTGGCTCCTTGTCTGTGCCCAGTGTTGCAAGAATGTCGCCGCGTCGACTTCACCGGTGATGCGCCGGGGGCGGCGTTCGTCACCCTCTGGGCCGATCCAGATCAGGCTCGGTGGGCCCGGTACCTTGTAGTGTTGCAGCAACTCGCGACTGGCTTGCGAGTCAGCGGTGACATCCAGCCGTAGCAGGTGCACACCGGCCAGGCTGGCTTGGACATCAGCGCGAGCGAAGACTTGTTTCTCCATGACCTTGCACGACACGCACCAGTCGGCATAGTAGTCGACCAGCACCCACTGGCCACTGGCCTTGGCGGCTTGCAGTTCGCGTTGCAGGTCCTGCGGCTGGCTGACGGTGATGAAGGCGTCTTCGGTTTTACCCGCTAAGCTTGGCGCACCGGCGGTAAACGGATGCAGCGGCTGCCATAACTCGCTGCCACCAGCAGCGGCGCCCACCAGTAGCAGGCTACCCCACAGCGCGCCGAGCAGTGGCAGCACGCGCAGCGCCGGCAAGCGCTGCAGTGCGGCCCAGGCGGCCCAGGCCAGGGCAATCAGCCAGCTGCCGGCCAGACCCAGCAGCAGCGGCGCTGGCAGCAAGCCGCGGAGGGTGTACAGGGCCATGGCCAGGAAGACAAAGCCAAACAGGCCCTTGACCCGGTTCATCCAGGCGCCGGGGCGCGGCAGGAAGCGGTTACCGAGGGTGACCAGCAACAGCAGTGGCACGCCCATCCCCAGGCCAAGGCTGAACAGCACCAGAGCGCCTTGCACGACATCGCCGCTCTGCGCGATATACAGCAGTGCACCGGCCAGCGGCGCGGTCATGCATGGGCCCATCAACAGCCCGGACAACGCGCCGAGCAGGGCTGCACCGTACAGGTTGCCACCGCGGGTGCCCTGGCCGGCCCGGTCGAGGCGGTCGCGCACGGCGACAGGCAATTGCAGCTCGAAGGCGCCGAACATTGGCAGCGCCAGCAAAATGAACAGCCCCGCCAGGCTGCCGAGCAACCACGGTTGCTGCAGCCAGGCTTGCAAACTGGCGCCCAGCAGCGCGGCGACCACGCCGAGCGCAGCGTAGACCAGAGCCATGCTCAGTACATAAACGCCCGCCAGCAGCCAGCCGCGGCGAGCGCTGGCGCCGTTGCCCAACACCAGCCCAGCCAGGATCGGCAGCATGGGCAGCGAGCAGGGGGTAAAGGCCAGCAGCAGGCCCAGGCCAAAGAACGCCAGCAGGCCCCAGGCCAACTGGCCCTGTTGCAGATCACTTGCCAGCGCCTGGTCATCCGCCTGGCCTGCGCTCGTAGCAGGCGTGCTGCCGCCAAGGTCGATAACGGTGGTTTGCGGCGGGTAACACAGGCCGGCGTCGGCACAGCCCTGCCAGCCCAGCCGCAGCTGGCCACTGGCCGTCGCCGGGATGAGCAGCTCAAGCTCGCTGCGGTACACCGCACTGTCACCGAAGAATTCATCATGATGGTTGAGTGCCGCTGGCAGCGGCGGGTGCTGCGTTGCATCCAGGCCGTCGAATTTCAGCCGCTTCTGGTACAGGTAATAGCCGTCCTTGATTTGAAACTGCACGCGCAGTTCGCCTGACGGCAAGCGCTCGTGGGTGAGCATGAACGCCTGTTCCACCGGGAGAAAGTCAGGCTTGACCTCGAATGGATTGGCCAGCAATGGCCCGCTCATGAAGAATGTCAGCAGCAACAGAAAAACGCGCATGTCTGGGCCTTGGCAGTGCAGAAGAGTGGCCATGCTGGATCGGCCTGATTAACCGAGGGTTAACCCAGCCCTACACGGGCCGTCCTACAGCCAGGCGCAGGCGACTAATCCAGCCGCACAGTCCATAATCCTGACTTAATCAGGCCATGGCGCAATAGCTTATCGCCTACTGGAGATTGACCATGCACGTACTGCTCTGCGAGGACGACGACCTGATCGCCAGCGGCATCTGCGCCGGGCTTACCGCCCAGGGCCTGACCGTGGATCGGGTTGCCAGTGCCTCGGCCGCCCGCGCGCTGCTGCAGGCGGCACAGTTCGACGTGATGATTCTCGATCTTGGCTTGCCTGACGAAGACGGCCTCAAGTTGCTACGGCGGCTGCGCCAGCAGGGCGAGAGCTTGCCGGTGCTGGTACTGACCGCCCGCGATGCGATCACCGATCGCGTCGCCGGCCTTGAGGCGGGCGCCGACGACTACCTGCTCAAGCCGTTCGACCTGCGCGAGCTGGCGGCGCGCCTGCACACCTTGCTGCGGCGTATGGCCGGGCGCGCCGTGAACATGATCGAGCACGGGCCGCTGCGCTACGACCCGAGTAGCTGCGAAGCCTATCTGGGCGACCAGCCTGTTGACTTGTCCCGGCGTGAACAGGCGCTGCTGCAGGCACTGCTGCAGAACAAGGGGCGGGTGCTCTCCAGTGAACAACTCAAAGACTGCGTCTACGGCTTCAGCGATGAAGTCGAGAGCAATGCCCTCAACGTGCATATCCATCACCTGCGGCGCAAGCTGGGCAACGGCATTGTCGAGACCGTGCGCGGCCTCGGTTATCGGCTGGGCCCGGCGCAGGTGCCCGCACCATGAGCCTGCGTGTACGCCTGTCGCTTATTCTGGGCAGCGCCTTCATCGTCATCTGGGCGCTTGCCGCGGCCTGGATGCTGCGCGACCTGCGCCAGCAGATGATGTTCTCCCTTGACCAGCGCCTGGTGGCCTCCGCGCGGATGGTCGCCGGGCTGATCGACCAGTTGCCCCAGCCCCTGGCGGGCAAGGGTGAAGAAACTCGCTTTGCCGCTGACCAGCTCAGCGTGCCGGATGGCATGGCCTGCCAGGTCAGTTCGCTGCGCGGCGAGATCATCGCCAGCAACCACAAGCACGAAGGCACCATGGACGACCAGTACAGCGGCTTTCGTGACCAGACCATCGACGGTGCAAGCTGGCGCACGTTCACCTACCACCGCGGTGATATCCGCATCACCACGGCGGACCGCCATCAAGAGCGCGAGGCGCTCAATCAATCGATCCTGCTGGCGGCTTCGGCACCGGTGCTGATGGCCTTGCTGGGCAGCCTGGGCTTGTTGTGGATCGGTCTGGGCAAAGGGCTTGAGCCGATCAATCGGATCCGCGATGCGTTGCGCAAGCGTCGTGTCGACAGCGTCGAGCCGCTGCAGGTCAGTGGCATACCGAGTGAACTGCAGCCGTTGGTGGAAACCCAGAATCAGCTGTTCCAGCGCATCGCCCAGACCCTTGAGCGCGAGCGGCGCCTGACCGACGACGCTGCCCATGAGCTGCGCAGCCCGCTGACCGCGATCAAGACGCACCTGCAGGTGGCACGCATGACCGACGGCGCGGTACGCGAGCAGGCACTCGAGCACGCCGAGCAGGGCACCGACCGCATGCACCGCACTCTTGAGCAGTTGCTGATGCTGGCGCGGGTCGAGGGCAGCCTGTCGTTTGACGACGGGGTACAGTGCACTGCCGAGCAAGTGGCGCGCCAGGCCGTGCAGGATGTCGGCGCCGGTGACAGTCGGCGGATCACCGTACGCCTGCCGCAGGACGCCACCGAGGTTTACCTGAGCATGCCCGGCCCGCTGGCGGTGGCGGCGTTACGCAACCTGCTCGACAACGCACTGCGCCATGGCGGTGATGCCGCCGTGGAGCTGGAAGTGCAGATGGCCGACGGCCAGGCTGGGTTCCTGGTGCGTGACCATGGCCCGGGCATCAGCGCAGGCGATTTGCAGCACATGACCGAGCGTTTCTGGCGCAACAGCCAGAGTGGCGGTTGCGGCCTGGGCCTGGCGATTGTGCAGGCGATTGTCCAGCGCTGTGCCGGCAGCCTGCGCTTTGACAGCCGCAGCGATGGTTTGCGGGTTTGGCTGCAGGTGCCGACTCGGGCGGACAACTGAGTTTGCCGGCGGCGCCTGGCCTGGGTTGGCCCAGGCGCAAAATGTTTGTAAATCCGTGCCGGGCTGAAGCGTATTTCAAGCGATGCCACCTTTCGCTTGCAAGGGACTCTTCAATGTCGACCGCTTCCAGCCTTGCCCAGATCCTGCCGCTTGCCACGCCGCAGCCGTTGTATGAATTCGCCGAATCACCGTTGCTGCTGCGCCAGCAGCAGCAGGAATCCAATGCGCGCAGCTATCCGCGGCGGATTCCGCTGGCGCTCAAGCGCGCCCGCGGGATCTATGTCGAAGACGTCGAAGGGCGGCAGTTCATCGACTGCCTGGCCGGGGCCGGTACCCTCGCGCTGGGCCACAATCACCCGGTGGTGGTGGCGGCGATCCAGCGTGTGCTGGCCGATGAACTGCCCCTGCATACGCTCGACCTGACCACACCGGTGAAAGACCGCTTTGTCCAGGACCTGTTTGCCATTCTGCCCGAAGCCTTGCGGCGTGAGGCGAAGGTCCAGTTCTGTGGCCCGACCGGCACCGACGCGGTGGAAGCTGCGCTGAAACTGGTGCGCACGGCGACCGGTCGCAGCACGGTGCTGGCGTTCCAGGGTGCCTACCACGGCATGTCGCAGGGGGCGCTGAGCTTGATGGGCAGCGTCGGACCCAAGCAACCGCTGGGCGCGTTGCTGGGCAACGGTGTGCAGTTCATGCCGTATCCGTATGACTACCGTTGCCCGTTTGGCCTCGGCGGTGCCGCAGGCGTGCGCGCCAACCTGCATTATCTGCAGAATCTGCTGCTCGACCCGGAGGGCGGCGTGCCGCTGCCGGCAGCGGTGATCCTCGAAGTGATACAGGGCGAGGGCGGCGTGATCCCCGCCGATATCGAATGGCTGCAGGGCGTGCGGCGCATCACCGAGCAGGCCGGCGTGGCGTTGATCGTCGACGAGATCCAGAGCGGCTTTGCCCGCACCGGCAAGATGTTTGCCTTTGAACATGCCGGCATCGTGCCGGACGTGGTGACCCTGTCCAAGGCGATTGGCGGCAGCCTGCCGTTGGCCGTGGTGGTCTATCGCGACTGGCTCGACACGTGGAAACCGGGCGCCCATGCCGGCACCTTCCGTGGTAATCAGATGGCCATGGCGGCGGGCTCGGCAGTCATCGACTATTTGCTTGAGCATCGCCTGGCAGACCACGCCGAGGCCATGGGCCAACGCCTGCGTGGCCACCTGCAGCAGTTGCAGCGCAGCTACCCGCAGCTTGGCGATATCCGCGGGCGTGGCCTGATGCTGGGCGTCGAGCTGGTCGAGCCGAATGGGCCACTCGACACCCGCGGGCATCCGCCGGTGGCCCGCGAGCTGGCGCCGAAGGTGCAGCGCGAGTGCCTCAAGCGCGGTTTGATTCTCGAACTCGGCGGTCGGCATGGCGCAGTGGTGCGCTTCCTGCCGCCACTGATCATCACTGCCGAGCAGGTCGACGAGGTCGCGCAGCGCTTTGCCGAGGCCTTGCAGGCTGCGCTGGGGAGCTGCGGCTAATTCGCCGAAAAGGCGTCGAGGATGGTTCTGGGGGCGGGCTTGAGCGACAATGGTCGGCCATTCACGGAGTAGCCCATGACCGATTACACCCCCGACGCCGTCCTCGACGCCAGCGGCCTGAACTGCCCGGAGCCAGTGATGATGCTGCATCAACAGGTGCGCGCACTGGCTGCCGGCGGCCTGCTCAAGGTCATCGCCACCGACCCGTCGACCCAGCGTGACATCCCCAAGTTCTGCACCTTCCTCGGCCATCAGTTGCTTGAGCAGCAGGAACAGGCTGGCACTTATCTGTATTGGATTCGCAAGAAGGCCGATTGAGCCGCGCTGGATCGCGCCCGGCGCAGGGCCTACACTGCGGGCCCCTGACAGGAGAGCGCCATGCTGATAGTTGCCGACGAAAACATCCCGCTGCTCGACGCGTTCTTTGCCGGATTCGGCGAGATCCGCCGCTACCCTGGCCGCAGCATCGATGCTCAGTGCGTGCAAGATGCCGACGTGCTGCTGGTGCGCTCGGTAACCGATGTCAATCGGCAACTGCTGCAAGGCAGCAAGGTCGGCTTTGTCGGTACCTGCACCATCGGCACCGATCACCTGGATCTGGACTACTTCGCCGAGGCTGGTATCCGCTGGAGCAGCGCCCCTGGCTGCAATGCCCGTGGCGTGGTCGACTATGTGTTGGGCAGCCTGCTGACCCTGGCCGAGCTCGAGGGTGAAAACCTCGCCGAGCGGGTCTATGGCGTGGTCGGTGCCGGGCAGGTTGGTGAGCGTCTGGTGCGGGTGCTGCATGGCCTGGGCTGGAAAGTACTGGTGTGTGACCCACTGCGACAGGCGGCGGAAGGCGGCGATTTCGTCAGCCTCGATCGCGTGCTCGAACAGTGTGATGTGATCAGCCTGCATACTCCGCTGCAGCGCGACGGCGAACACCCGACCTGGCACTTGCTCGGCGCCCCGCAACTGGCGCGGTTGCGCCCGGGCGCGTGGCTGATCAACGCCAGTCGCGGGCCGGTGGTGGATAACCGGGCGCTGCGTGAGTTGCTGCTGCAGCGCGACGATCTGCACGCGGTCCTGGATGTGTGGGAGGGTGAACCTCAGGTTGACCTGCAACTGGCCGACCTGTGCACGCTGGCGACGCCGCACATTGCCGGTTACAGCCTCGACGGCAAGCAGCGCGGTACGGCGCAGATCTATCAGGCATTTTGCCAGTGGTGCGGTGTGCCAGCGCGTGTGCAGTTGGCCGATCTGCTGCCGGAGCGCGACCTGGTCCAGATAGAACTGAATGCGGCCAGTGATCCGGCCGTGGCCTTGGCGACGGTCTGCCGAGCAGTCTACGACCCGCGCCGCGACGATGCCGACATGCGCCGTAGCTTGAGCGAGGATCCGATCGAACAGCGAGCAACCTTTGACCTGCTGCGCAAGCATTACCCCGTGCGCAGGGAAATCGAAGGGTTGGCAGTGAAGGTGCGCGGCGAGTCGGCGCAGTTGGCGCAGATGATCAATGCGCTGGGGGCGGTGCTGGTTTAGCAGTACTAAAGCAGGGGCCGCTTGGCGGCCCCAATCCAGCCCGCGTGGCGCTCAATTAGCTAACTGAGCGCCGCGCTGCTGTGATCCAATCAATTGTTCTCGGCAAGCGCCACTCGGCTTTTTTCCAGCTCTTCACACGCTTGTTTGATCATCTCAGGGGTAATTGCCACTTCGCGGCCCTGGTCGTCGATGATCGAGCCGCAAATCGGCTGCGGTTGCGCTTGCTGGTTGGCGTGCGTTTCACTGTGCTGCTGCATATGCTGTCTCCTCATCAGGTTCAAACCAAGCCTATCCACGGGTCGTGACTGGCGTATGACATTGTCTGTGCCGCCACGACTGCTCTAGTCCAACAGAAAGCTCGGCAAAGCTCCACCAGCACTTTAGAACCATAAGCTATTGCTACTGTGCTCTGCTGTGCTGGCCAATGGCATGTCCTTTTCTGCGATCCTGACAACCGCTGCAAAGTTCAGCCTGTGCAGATGGATGGTAGGCTTGCTGCTTCTTCGCCTGAATGATCTGAGTCATGACCGAATCTGTCTCCTCACGTCAGCGCCGCGCCTTGCGCCTTAGCTGGCGGTTTCTGCGTCCCTACCGCAAGCAGGCGGTACTGGCACTGCTCGCGCTGGTCGTCACCGCTGCGATCACGTTGTCGATGGGCCAGGGCATTCGCCTGCTGGTCGATCAAGGCTTCATGACCGGTTCTGCGCACCAGCTCAACCAGACCCTCGGCTTGTTCATGTTGCTGGTGCTGGCACTGGCGATCGGCACGTTCAGTCGCTTCTACCTCGTGTCGTGGATCGGCGAGCGCTGCGTGGCCGATATCCGCCGCGCCGTGTTCGACCACCTGGTCGGCCTGCATCCGGGCTTTTTCGAGGACAACCGCAGTTCGGAAATCCAGTCGCGGCTGACCGCTGACACCACCTTGTTGCAATCGGTGATCGGCTCGTCGTTGTCGATGTTCCTGCGCAACGCCTTGATGGTGATTGGCGGCGTGGTGTTGCTGTTCATCACCAACCCCAAGCTCACCAGCATCGTCGTGCTGGCACTGCCGCTGGTGCTGGCGCCGATCCTGTTGTTTGGCCGACGGGTGCGTAGCCTGTCGCGGCAGAGCCAGGACCGGGTCGCCGATGTCGGCAGCTATGTCGCAGAGACCCTCGGCCAGATCAAGACCGTGCAGGCCTACAACCACCAAAACCTCGACCGTGAACGGTTTGCCGACACGGTCGAGGCGGCCTTTGATGTGGCGCGGCAGCGGATTGCCCAGCGGGCCTGGCTGATCACGCTGGTCATCGTGCTGGTGCTCGGCGCTGTCGGGGTAATGCTCTGGGTGGGCGGCATGGACGTGATCGCCGGGCGTATCTCCGGTGGCGAGCTGGCCGCATTCGTGTTCTACAGCCTGATCGTCGGCAGCGCGTTTGGCACCCTCAGCGAGGTGATCGGCGAGCTGCAACGCGCGGCTGGGGCGGCAGAGCGGATCGCCGAGTTGCTGGCAGCGCAGAGTACGATCCTGCCGCCGGCGCCGAGCGCAGGCCTGGCCAACGCGCGCGCCAGCGGTCGCATCGAGCTGCGCGAGGTGCGCTTTGCCTACCCGTCGCGGCCGACCGTGGCGGCGCTCGATGGCCTTAGCTTGCTGATCGAACCGGGCCAGACCTTGGCGCTGGTTGGTCCGTCCGGCGCCGGCAAGTCGACGTTGTTTGACCTGTTGCTGCGTTTCTATGACCCGCAACAAGGCAGCATCCTCCTCGATGGCCAGGCATTGACCAGTCTCGACCCACTGTTGTTGCGTAGCCAGTTCGCGATGGTGGCGCAGAACCCTGCGCTGTTTCGCGGCTCGGTTGAGGCCAATATTCGCTATGGCCGCCCTGATGCCAGCTTCACCGAGGTGCAGGCCGCGGCTCGCGGGGCGCATGCCGAGGAGTTTATCCAGCAGCTGCCGCAGGGTTATCAGACCTTGCTTGGGGAAGGCGGGGTCGGCTTGTCCGGTGGTCAACGCCAGCGCCTGGCGATTGCCCGGGCGCTGCTGGTGGATGCGCCGATCCTGTTGCTCGACGAAGCCACCAGTGCCCTCGACGCCCAGAGCGAGCACCTGATCCAGCAGGCGCTGCCCGCGCTGATGGCGGGCCGTACCACCCTGGTGATCGCGCACCGCTTGGCCACCGTGCAGCATGCTGACCGCATCGCGGTGATCGACAAGGGCCAGATTGTGGCGGTCGGCAGCCATCGCCAGTTGATCGAAGAAAGCCCGCTGTATGCGCGGCTGGCGCAGTTGCAGTTCACTTCGATCTGAAATAGAGGGGCCGTCGCTGATCTGTCACATTTCTGTAGCAATGGCCTGAGACTATCTGCCTCAGCATAAGTGCTCGACCTGGCTGCTATCGACTGATGGCAGCTTTTTTTTGCCCTGCGAACGAGGACATGGATGTCTGTCGTGGTGCTGCCTGCAGCGCCGTTTTCTTCTCTCCTTGTTCTCGAGACCCGCATGTTGCGTACATCCCTTCGCGTGCAAATTCTCTCTCTGCTGGGCGGCAGCCTGATCGCCATGCTGCTGATCGCGCTGGTTTGCTTCCAGTTCCTGTCGTCCAGCGTGCGCAGCTATGCCGAGCTGGTCGATGGCCCGTTGCGCGCGTCACAGTTGATCGACGAGGCCAATCTGCAATTCAAGATCCAGGTGCAGGAGTGGAAGAACGTGCTGCTGCGCGGCCGCCAACCGGCCGAGCTGGACAAGTACTGGCAACAGTTTCAGAGCCGTGAGCAGCAGGTGCAGAGCCTGCTGGCGCAGTTGCTGGCAGACAGCGATGGCGAGCTGACGGCGCCACTGCGCCAGCTGCGCGACAGCCATCGCCAGTTGGGCCAGGCCTACAGCCAAGGGCGTGAGGCGTTTCTGGCCGCCGGCGGCGACCCGGTGGCAGGCGATGCGGCGGTCAAGGGTGTCGACCGCGCCGCCAGTGAGCAGATGAGCGCGTTGGTCGAGCAACTGCGCAGTGGGGCCCGCGAGCGTGCGGCGATCATCAATGACAGCGCCCAGCGTACCGTGTGGATCGGTCTGCTGGTCATGCTCGGCTCAGCCATATTGGTGGGGTTGCTCAGCCTGTGGCTGGTCAACCGCAGCCTGATCGAGCCAATCCGCCAGTTGATCGACTATGTGGCCCAGCTCAGCCAAGGCCGTTTCGCCGCCCGCGTTGATGATCGCCGTAAAGATGAGCTCGGGCGCCTGGCGCGTGCGGCCAATACCTTGCGTGATTTTCTTGCCGAGACCATCGGCCGGCTCAAGGACAACGCCGAAGAACTGGAAGGCGCCAGTGGCCAGTTGCGCAACCTTGCCGGCGACATGGCGCGGGGCACCCAGGATCAGTTCCAGCGCACCGATCAGGTGGCCACGGCCATGCATGAAATGTCGGCGACTGCGCAGGAGGTCGCGCGCCATGCTGCCCAGGCCGCTCACGCTGCCGACGATGCCGATCACAGTGCCCAGGCGGGCGAGCAGGTGATGCAGGCAACCATCGACACCATTGCCGGGGTCAACCGCGAGATTGCCGGCACCGCTGCAGTGATTCGCGACCTGGAGCACGACAGCACGCGCATTGGCAAAGTGCTTGAAGTCATCCGCGGGATCGCCGAACAGACCAACCTGCTGGCACTCAATGCCGCGATTGAAGCGGCTCGAGCCGGAGAGGCCGGGCGCGGATTTGCCGTGGTCGCCGATGAAGTACGCAGCCTGGCCCAGCGCACGGCGGCTTCGATTGCCGAGATCAATCAGATCATCGACGCGGTGCAATCAGGAGCGGTGGAGGCGGTCAAGGCCATCGAGAGCGGCCAGCGGCGCAGCGAGGAGGGCGCCGAACAAGTCCAGCATGCGGGGCAGATGCTGCAGCGGATTACCCAGGCGGTCGAGGCGATTCGCGATATGAATCGGCAGATTGCAACGGCAGCCGAGGAACAGACCAGCGTGGCCGAGGACATCTCGCGCAACTTGATCGAAATCACCCGCATCGCTACGGCCAATCAGCAGGCCGTGGAGCATACCGAGCAGGCTGGGCAGCGCTTGCATGGGTTGTCTGGGCAATTGGGCCAGGTCACGGCGCAACTGGGGTGTGATCCAGGTTACAGATCCTAATGACAAAAGGCCGCCCCTGCACAGGGTGCGCGGGCGGCCTTGAATAACAAGCTCAGATCAGAGCTCTTTGACCGTGCGGATCTGATCTTTGTTGATCCGGGTGCGCTTGCCGTCGAGCTGCTCGAATTCGTAGAAGCCGGCATCTTCGTCATAGCTTGGGGTGTCTACCGCTTGAATTTCGCGGCCGTCGTTCAAGGTGATCACCGTTGGCGAAGCACAGCCGGCGAGGGCGCCGAGGCCAAGTGCAAGAATAAAGGCGGGAAGGGTCCGTTGAATCATCGTGTCTCTCCTGTCGATGGTGCTTGATGGTTTTATGACGCGGTGTGTCCGCGCAAGTTCCTCAGCCAGTGCAGCATAGTCACAGCAGGCTGACATTGACCGAGAACAAGCGTCGCGTTCGGCGCTGTGCGGGCTGTGATATAACAGGCGCCATCTTCTTCCTTCCCTGCGCTGGAGCCCCTATGAAAGCCAAGGCAGACACCCCGTTCGTGCCGCTGAACATTGCCGTGCTCACGGTCAGCGATACCCGCACTTTTGAAACCGACACCTCTGGCCAGGTGTTCGTCGACCGTCTCACCGAGGCTGGTCACCAATTGGCCGCGCGGGTGCTGCTCAAGGATGACCTGTACAGGATTCGCGCCCAGGTTGCGACTTGGATTGCCGACGACCAGGTGCAGGTGGTGTTGATCACCGGCGGTACCGGCTTCACCGGCCGTGACAGCACGCCCGAGGCGGTCGCCTGCCTGCTGGATAAACAGGTCGATGGCTTTGGCGAATTGTTCCGGCAGATATCGCTTGCCGACATCGGCACCTCGACCGTCCAGTCCCGGGCCTTGGCTGGTCTGGCCAATGGCACGCTGGTGTGCTGCCTGCCGGGCTCGACCAATGCCGTGCGCACCGGCTGGGACGGCATTCTTGCCGAACAGCTCGACGCGCGTCATCGCCCGTGCAACTTTGTCCCTCATCTGAAGCAGGCAGCGGCCTGTGACAGCCGTGGTTGAACCCGCCCCAAGCCGGCCATTGATGCCGGTCGAAGAGGCCCTGCAACGTCTGCTGGCCTTGGCCGAAGCTGCGCCAATCAAGGACACCGAGTGGGTTGCCTTGGCGGCCGCTGAAGGCCGCGTGCTGGCCACCGAGCTGGTGGCCGCACTGGACCTGCCGCCCTGGCCGAACAGCGCCATGGACGGCTACGCCCTGCGCCTGGCCGACTGGCACGGCGAGCCGCTGGCGGTCAGCCAGCGGATCTTTGCCGGGCATGCGCCGCAGCCGCTCCAGGCCGGGACCTGCGCGCGGATTTTCACCGGCGCGCCGCTACCCGAGGGCGCCGACTGTGTCGAAATGCAGGAAAACGCCCAAGTGCTGGATGACGGCCGGGTAACCTTCAGCGAGCCGTTGCGGGTGGGCCAGAATATTCGTCCGCAGGGCCAGGAAACCCGCGTTGGCGAGCAGGTCATGAGCGCTGGCACTCGGCTTGGGCCGATTGAACTTGGCCTGGCGGCGACGCTTGGGCATGCGCGCCTTGAAGTGGTGCGCAAGGTGCGCGTGGCGCTGCTGTCGACCGGTGACGAACTGGTCGAGCCGGGTTTGCCCCTGGGGCCGGGGCAGATCTACAACAGTAATCGTCGCCTGCTCGCCAGTTGGCTGCAACGGCTGGGCTGCGAAGTGGTCGATGCCGGTATCCTGGCTGACGACCTGCAACTGACCCGCGACTGCCTGGCGCGGTTGGCTGACGTTGACCTGATTCTTTCGACGGGCGGGGTTTCGGTAGGCGAGGCTGATTATCTCGGCATCGCCCTGCGTGAAGCCGGCGAGCTTGCGCTGTGGAAGCTGGCGATCAAGCCCGGCAAACCGCTGACCTTTGGCCATTATCGCGGTGTGCCGGTGATCGGCTTGCCTGGCAACCCGGCCTCGACCCTGGTCACCTTTGGCCTGCTGACGCGACCTTATCTATTGCGTCGCCAGGGCGTGGCAAATGTCACACCGCTGCAGTTCAGCGTGCCGGCCGGGTTCGATTGGCCCAAGGCCGGGACGCGCCGCGAGTACCTGCGCGCCCGTATCGAAGACGGCCGCGTGCGCATTTACAAGAACCAGAGCTCGGGTGTGCTGCGCAGCGCGGCGTGGGCTGAAGGTCTGGTCGAAGTGCGCGAAGGCAGCACCCCGCAACAGGGCGACAACGTCAGTTTCATCCCCCTCAGCGAACTACTTGGCTGAGCGCCTCAGAATCACCGCCGCTGGCACTGGGGCGGTGCTTGGCAGCGTCTGGGTCAAGCGCGTGTGCACGCTCTCCAGCTGCTGCGCGACGACGCTCCAGTCATGCCGCTGGCGGGTGAACTGGCGGCCGCTTTCGCCCAGCTGACACATCCGCCACGGCTGGTTGAGCAACTGGGTGATCTGCAACGCCAACTGGCCGCTGTCATCGCTGCCCAGATAATGCTCGCCGTTGTTGACCGCCAGTCCCGACACACCCTTGCTGGTAGTGATCACCGGCAGGCCGGCCGCCATGGCTTCGAGAATCTTCACTTTGGAGCCGCCGGCATACCGTAGCGGGGCAAAAAACAGCGCGGAGCGGCGCTGCAGTTCGCGCAGGTCGGGGCGGTAGCCGATCCATTCGATGCGCGGGTCATTCCAGTGCAGCTTCCAGCTCGCTGGCAGGGCATGCCCGGCAATCGCCAGGCGCACGGCGGGGTTGCTCAGCCAGACCTGCGGCAGGATTTCTTCCAGCGCCCACTCGATAGCCTCGAGGTTGGCGCCGTACTCGAAATTGCCGACAAACAGCAGGCGCTGACTGTGCGCGGCGGGGCGCACCTGTTCGAAGTAGTCGCAATCAACGCCGTTGACCACCACATTGACCGGCCTGCCGCTGATCTGGCTGATCAACTCGGCATCATGCGGGCTCACCGCGACCACCTCCGAGGGCTGGCGCAGCACCCGCTGCTCCCAGCGCCGGTAGCGCCAACGGTCGAATGCGTTCAGAGGCCTGAGCCACAGCGGCAGGCGGTCGTGACAGGCAGCACCCATCACCGACTCGAGCGTGTGTTCGCTGAGCATGTAGGGCAAGCCGCGGGCCTGCAGAGCTTTTTCGAAGGGCTGAAAGCTGTAGCTGTGCTCGATCTGGATAACATCCCAGGCCTCGTCCAGCAGTTGTTCGAACTGATGACGCAGGGCAGGAGCCAGGCCATGGATGATCGCCCGCATGGGGTAATCGATGATCGGCGAAGCAAGCAGGTTGAGTGGGCTGTGCAACGCGCGCCTAGGCAGCACGATCAGGCGCTCGAGCAGGGGTTCAAGGGCAGTGCGGGCGGCGTCGCCGAGGGGCACCTTGGACTGCACCAGCAAGGTAATCCGGTGACCACGCTGCGCCAGTTCGCGCAGCAGGTGGTATTGCCGGGTCTTGCTGCCACTGGTGGTTGGCCAGGGCAGGTAGGGCAAAGTCCAAAGTATGCGCATCGCCCCAAATCCTCGCTGACGGTTGGGTCATGGATGGCAAGGCACGCCCGCACAGGTTCAGCCGATGGCGGCTTCTTCCGGGACGCGTCCGTAGATATCAGTAAAGCGCACGATGTCGTCTTCGCCCAGATACTCGCCGCTCTGCACCTCGATCATCACCAGATCGATCACCCCCGGGTTGGTCAGGCGGTGGGTACGGCCTGGCTTGATGAAGGTCGACTCGTTGGTGTCGAGCAGGAACTCTTCGTCACCGTTGGTCACGCAGGCCATGCCACTGACGATGATCCAGTGCTCGCTGCGGTGATGGTGCATTTGCAGCGACAGCGATTCGCCGGGGCGGACCATGATCCGCTTGATCTTGAACCGCGCACCTTCCTCGAGGATGGTGTAGGTGCCCCATGGCCGGGTCACGGTCCGGTGCAGGCGATAGGCTTCGTGGCCTTGGCGCTTGAGCTGCTGGGCGATGATCTTGACTTCCTGGCTGCGCGCCGCATCGGCGATAAGCAGCGCATCGGGGGTGTCGATGATGATCAGGTTGTCCAGGCCCACGCCACCGACCAGGCGCCGCGGCGAGTCGATGTAGCAGTTGCTCACATCATGCAGTACGGTCTCGCCGTTGGCATAGTTGCCCTGAGCGTCGGTCTGGCGCAGTTCGCGTACTGCTTCCCAGCTGCCGATATCGCTCCAGCCCAGCTCGCACGGTACCACTGCAACCTGGCTGGAGCGCTCCATCAACGCGTAGTCGATGGAGATGTCCGGCGCCAGAACGAACGTGTCCGGGTCCAGTTCTACCTGAAGGGCACGCTCACCTTGTTTGCTGGCGCTCTGCTCAAGGCAGTGGGCGACGGTTTCCAGCACCTCGGGCGCGTGGGTCTGCAACTCGCGCAGCACGGCGTCGACGCGCAGGCAGAACATGCCGGCGTTCCACAGGTGGCGGGCGCCGTCCAGGTAGGCCTGAGCGGTCGCGGCGTCCGGTTTTTCGACAAAGCGTGCGACCTTGTACGCGCGCTCACCCAATGTCTCGCCTTGCTCGATATAGCCAAAGCCGGTTTCAGCACGGCTGGGCAGCAGGCCGAAGGTGCTCAACCAGCCGTCATGGGCCAGCTGGGCCGCTTGGGCGACCGCTTGTTCGAAGGCTGGGATGTCTTCGATCAAATGATCTGCTGGCAAGATCAGCAGCAGACTATCCTCACCATACTGCTTGGCGCAGTGCAGCGCGGCGGCAGCAATGGCCGGCGCAGTGTTGCGGCCACATGGCTCGAGAATGAAGTCCAGCGCGACATTGAAGCTGTTGACCCGGTTGTATTCATCCTGGGTGCGGAACAGCACGTCGCGGTTGGTCACTGTCAGCACGCGCTCGACACCCGGCAGGGCGCTGGCACGCACGAAGGTCTTCTGCAGCAGGCTTTCACCATCGGCCAGGCGCATGAACGGTTTGGGCATGGCTTCACGGGAAACCGGCCACAATCGGGTGCCGGCACCGCCAGCAATGATGCAAGGGATCAGAACGCTCATTATCACAGCCTCGAAGCGGGGGCGCTGAGGGCAGCGCGATCAAAGGGACTTCGCCATAGACTCAGGCGATCTGTCAGATGTACGGCGAGGCAATAAGTCAAAAAACCGACATTTATTAGCGGCATCCTCCGTGATGGCCAATTATTTGTCGATCATGCGCCTGCTCGCCCCGGCTTTCAATGGCATTTGTGTTAAACCCGCTTATTTTCTGACGCAAGCGCTCTTTGTATGCAGCAATTTGCCCTCGGCCATGGTCGAGATTGGGATAGGTATTTTTGCGGAGTGGAACGGATGAGCGAGCGCAAGGCGATGTTGGTGCTGCATGGCAAGCAAGCCATGAACGAGGATGTCAGAGCCGCTGTGGGCACCATGCGCGAGCAAGGCTGGCAGCTCGATGTGCGCCTGACCTGGGAGGGCGGCGACGCCCAGCGGCTGGTCACTGAAGCCCTGGCAGCAGGGTACAGCCACATCATCGCCGGTGGTGGTGATGGCACCCTTCGCGATATCGCCGAAGCCATGGGCCTGGCCGCGACCCAGGCCAGCCTGGTGCTGCTGCCATTGGGCACTGCCAATGATTTCGCCAAAGCGGCCGGAATACCGCTGGAGCCAGCCCAGGCGCTGGCCTTGCTGGACCAGCCCGCACGTGCCATCGACCTGGGGCGGGCCGGTGATCAGTTGTTTCTGAATATGGCTACTGGCGGCTTCGGCAGCCAGGTCACGGCCAACACTTCCGAGGACCTCAAGAAAGTCCTGGGCGCAGCGGCCTACTTGTTTACCGGGCTGTCGCGCTTCAGTGAGCTGCAAGCCGCTGCAGTCGAGCTGACCGGGCCGGATTTTCACTGGCAAGGCGATGTGCTGGCGTTGGGGATCGGCAATGGCCGCCAGGCCGGAGGTGGGCATGAGCTGTGCCCCGAGGCGCTGGCTGACGACGGCCTGCTCGATATCGGCATCTTGCCCGCACCGCAGGAGGTGGTCGGTGCGCTGAAAGAGCTGATCGGTGGTGAGGGCTTGTACGTGCGCGCGCGCCTGCCGTGGGTCGAAATAAAAAGTGCGCAGGGGTTGGATATCAACCTGGATGGTGAGCCGATGCACGGCGAAAGTCTGCGCTTCGAAGCTGTCCCGGCAGCACTGCGTGTGCACCTGCCAGCCGATTCACCGCTGCTCAGTCGTCCAGGCTGATGATCTTCTCGCGCACGGCAAACAGTACCAGGCCTGCGACGTCGTAGATCTGCAGGCGCTTCATGATCTGGGAGCGATGGGTCTCCACGGTCTTGATCGACAGGCCCAGGCCGCCGGCTATTTCCCGAGTTGATTTGCCGCGTACGATCAAGCGCAGGATTTCCAGCTGGCGTGCAGTGAGGTTAAGTCGGTCGTTGATGCTTTGGCGGCTGTTCTGCGCGCGCAGCAAGGCCTGGTTGATCACGGTGTGAGCGATTGCTGGGCTGAGATAGCGTTCATCCCCACGCAAGGCGCTCAGCGCCTGCTCCAGTTCAACAGCGCTGGTGTCTTTGAGCAAGTAGCCATGCGCACCGCATTCGAGCGCACGCATGATCAGCTCCGGATCAGTGTGCATCGACAGAATCAGCACTTTGCAGGGATGACCGCTGGCACGCAGATGGGTCAAGGCGTCAAGGCCGCTGGTAGAGCGCATGGAGATATCCAGCAGGACGATGTCCGGCTGCAGCTGTTCGACAAGCGCGTTGAGCTGGCCGCCGTCATCCGCTTCACCAACCACCGTATAGCCAGCGATGTCTGCCACGAGCGCGCGCACCCCCGCGCGAATGAGCGAATGGTCATCGACCAGAAGTAATCTACAGGTCATGGCTGGCAAAGGTCCTGGCGCGTTCTTGAGTGCGGGCTGGCCACGGCAGCATGGCCTCGATGCGGGCGCCCCGTCCTGGTTGGCTGTACACGCTCAGGCTACCGTGCAACGCGCGGGCGCGTTCATGCATGCCGGCCATACCGCGCTGACCGGCCGCAGCCGGATCGCTGTTGGGGATGAATCCGCAGCCGTCATCCTCGATGGTCAAGGCCAGCCCCGCAGCGGTGCGCTGCAACTGCACCCGCAGATTGCGCGCGCTGGCGTGGCGCAGCATGTTGGTGACAGCCTCCTGGGTGATGCGAAACGCAGCCATGCTGATGTCGTCGTTGATCCCGGTCAGGCGCTGTTTGCACTCCAGGCTCCACTGCACCTCGCTATCGTTCAGCGTGCGCAGCAGGTGCTCGCGCAGGCTGGCTTCCAGGCCGAGGCTGGCCAGCTGGCGCGGATTAAGCAGGGCGGCAACATCACGCACACTGTTCAAGGCCTCATCCAGGGTGCTGCGCAAGCTGCTGGCATGGCTCAGCAGCTCGCTTGGCAGGCGCCGCTGGAGCCAGTCCAACTGCAGCTTCGCTGCTGTGAGCAATTGGCCGATATCATCATGCAATTCACGGCTCAGACGCTGGCGTTCGTTCTCCTGGACCTTGAGCATGCGCTCGGCCAGTTCTGCGGGGCGCAGGCTGATCGAGCGGGCCCACTGGTGCCATTGCCAGGCGGCGCCAAGCAGGGCCGCCATCTGCAGCAGGATCAGGCCGATCGGCATCGGCAAGGCTTTTACGTGCAGTGCCACGTTAGCGCTCAGTGACGCCACGCATAGCGCTGCGGTCGTCCAGCGCGCCACGGCGCTGCGAGAGCAGTGGCGCGGGGTAAGATTCAAACGTGGGAACATAAATTGGAAAGCCACTGAGTTAATGCTATTGGAGGCCTTGCACGTGTCTAGTCAGCGGCTTTGGCGTCCTGCTCACAATCAATTAAAAGCATCTGTTCAATTGACGGCTATCTGCATGGGCTGCATTCATTGGCGCGCATGGTATCACTTAAGTTGTGTTTGGTCGCCTTGCTAAGGGGGCTCAAACCGCCGTATTCACGGGCTCGAAACGATCTGGTGGGGTCTGCCCAACTATCAAAAAGCCAGCATTGGCAAGTGCGTGCATAATCGAGTGCTGCAACTAACGATTATTACTCAAGCGGCCAGTCGGAACTTGCCAAGTGTCTCGCTGATAAATGCAGCGTGATTGACTTAGTTGCAGACGAATGCCGAACTTACTGTACGTTTGGCGGTGATTCCGATGGCGACCTGGCTGACCCTTGCAGGGCGCTGGCCAGATCATCCAGAAGCACTGCCTGCTCGCTGCGGTCCAGGTTCAGTTGTCCGGTTTGGGCATCGACCAGCTCCAGTTGCCAGTCCAGCAGGTTCAGGCAGGCTTCGACTGCCGGCAGTGCTGTGCTATGCAGGTGTCGCTGGCCGCAGGCAGGTGCGAGCAGATGGTGCAGGGCAGAGCTGTAGTGGGCGACCTCGTCAAGGCCCAGTTGCTCGGCGCGCTTGGCCAGCTTGGTGAGGGTGTCGTTAAGGCACCGGCAGGCATCTGGATCATTGTCGATCAGCTGCAGGTGTAGCAGGCACTCTTGCGCCTGGCTCAACAAGCGCTGTGCATCCCGCAGGAATTCCGGCAGCTCGGCGCCGGGCGGCACGCAGCTATCCATCCTGAGACTCCAGCACGGTGGGCTGGAGCGGGCTGGGCAACACCGAAACGATTGCTAGCAAAAGCCTGACTCCATTCATGCAATGAGAATGGCGTCACATTAATGGCTAATGGATATCGCGAACATCAGGTCAGGCCTGATTGCGGTATAGGGGAAACCCTGAGGGGCGTTGCTGGTTACGCCGCCGTAACAGGTGTTGCGGAAAGTGTCGAAGCAGTAAAGCATGATGGTAAAATGATATCAATCGCCTGGTCTGGATTTGCTGACGAGGGTCAAGCTGCCGGTTTACCCGCCGATACAGAGCAGATGATTACATTTTCCCGATACGCGCCTGGGGGCTTCCAATGGCTGGCATTCTCGACACTGTAGACCAACGTACGCAACTGGTAGGTGAGAACCGCCTGGAAATCCTGATGTTCCGTCTGGCGGGCCGGCAGTTGTTCGCCATCAACGTGTTCAAGGTGCAGGAAGTGCTGCAGCTGCCCAAGTTGACCTTGATGCCGCAGCGTCACGCTTATGTGTGTGGGGTGGTCAACCTGCGCGGGCAGACCTTGCCGGTGATTGACCTGTCCCAGGCGATTGGCATGCGCCCGCTGCAACCAGGTCCGGACAGCACCATCATCGTCACCGAGTACAACCGCTCGGTGCAGGCGTTTCTGGTCGGCGGTGTCGATCGCATCGTCAACATGAACTGGGAAGCCATCATGCCGCCGCCGACCAGTGCCGGTCGCCAGCATTATTTGACGGCGATCACCAAGGTCGAAGAGCAGTTGGTCGAGATCATCGACGTCGAGAAGGTGCTGGCCGAGATCGTGCCGTACAACGCCAAGGTGTCCGGCGACAAGCTTGCCGATCCGGTCCTGGCCAGGGCGCGCGGCCGCGAAATATTGCTGGTCGACGATTCCACCGTGGCCCTGGCGCAGTTGCGCGATACCTTGTCGCAACTGGGCGTCAAACTGCATGTGGCCAGCGATGGCCTGAAGGCCTTGCGCATGCTCAAGGCCTGGGCAGATGCCGGTGAAGACCTGTGTGAAAAACTGCTGATGATTTTCACCGACGCCGAAATGCCGGAAATGGACGGCTACCGCCTGACCACCGAGATCCGTAGCGATCCGCGTCTGCGTGGCCTGCACGTAGTGCTGCATACCTCGTTGTCGGGTAGCTTCAACGAGTCGATGGTGAAAAAAGTCGGCTGTGACAATTTCCTGTCCAAATTCCAGCCAGACCGTCTGGTAGAGGTGGTGCGGCAGCGCCTGATGCTCGATCACGCGCCAGCCTGATACCTGCGCGCGTCCTGCTGGGTATAAGCTAGGCGTTTTTGCACTGGCATGAGGCGGGCAGGGATGTTTGTAAGTGAGTTGTATCGGTATCCGGTGAAGTCGTGTCGGGCGCAAAGCCTGCAGGCCTCGCCGGTAGGTCTGCTCGGCCTGGAAGGCGACCGCCGCTGGCTGGTGGTGGAGGAGAACAACGGACGCTTCCTGACCCAGCGCGCCTGGCCACTGCTGAGTCAGCTCAGTGCCACGGTCGCTGCCAGTGGTGATCTGCTGCTGGAGACGCCAGGGCAGGCGCCGCTGCTGGTCGCCGTGCCGGCGGACGACGAAGACTTGCGCGGTGTGACCATCTGGCGCGACACCTTGCGCGTGCCAGATGCAGGCGACGCTGCTGCGCAGTGGTTGAGCCAACTGCTCGGCAAGCCGGTGCGGCTGGTGTATTGCCCCGAGCCGCGCGCGCGTTACCTGCCCAGCGGCTATGGCTTGAACAGCGACCGTGCGGCGTTTCCGGATGGCTTTCCGTTGCTGCTGATCGGCCAGGGTTCACTGGATGAGCTGAGCCGGCGGGTTGGCCGGGCGATGGAGATGCTGCGTTTCAGGCCCAATCTGGTGGTGCAGGGCGGCGCAGCGTTTGCCGAAGACGGCTGGAAACGGATCCGCATCGGTGCGCTGACTTATCGCATCCTCAAACCGAGCGTTCGTTGCATATTCACTACCCTTGACCCGCACACGGGCGAGCGCAGTGCTGACCGCGAACCGCTGGCCACCCTGAAGACATTTCGTGAGCGTGATGGCGATGTGCTGTTCGGGCAGAACCTGGCGGTGGATGGGCCGGGTGAGATTGCCGTGGGCATGCCGGTAGAAGTGCTGGAGTAAGCCGCCAGCTCAAGCCCGCTGCAGCCGATGGCGGCGGGCTTGAGCTTAGGGTGGCTCGATTACATGTCGTCGAAGTAACGCTCGTGCCAGTCCACCAGCGGCTGCGGTGAATTGAGCTTTTGCCCGTAGATCACCGAGTACGACAGCACGTTCTGCACATACTGGCGGGTTTCATCGAACGGGATCGACTCGACCCAGACATCGAAGCTCAAGTGCTTGGCGCCTTTGAGCCACTGCCTCACGCGCCCTGGCCCGGCATTGTAGGCGGCCGATGCCAGCACCCGATTGCCGTTGAATTGACCATGTACCTGGCTCAAATAGGCGGCGCCGAGCTGGATGTTCTTTTCCGGGTTGAGTACCTGAGCCGGTGACGCCAACGGGATGCTGAACTTGCGTGCAGTCTCCTTGGCGGTGGCTGGCATCAGTTGCATCAGGCCGCTGGCGCCCACCGGCGAGCGAGCGTCTTCCATGAATGCGCTTTCCTGGCGGGTGATGGCAAACACCCAGCTCGAGTGGAGGCCGCGGACCTTGGCTTCGCGCACCAAGGTGTCGCGGTGCGCCATCGGGAAGCGAATATCCAGGTCGTCCCAGTACTGCGCCTGGCTGATGGTGCGAATCGCCGGGAAGTACCAGCGCAGGTCGTAGGCCAAGCGGGCCTGGGCGACCATTTCATCGCGGTTGAAGTGGCGGCTGACGTGGTACCACTCGCGGCGGCCCTCGACGATCTGGCCGCGGGCATGGAATTCCAGTGCGCGGCGCACGCCCGGGGTGTTGCGCACCTTGTTGACCAGCTGCGGGCTGAGCACCAGCGGTTTGTTGTTCAGCTGGTAGGGCGTCTGCACCCGATCTGCGGCCAGGAAGCCATAGAAGTCACGCTCACGCGCGACCGCTTTGTACAGCAACGGGATCTGCGCGTTGTTCGGCTGTGCCAGTTCCAGGCTGCGCGCCTGCCAGTAGCGCCAGCGGCTGCTGGCGGCCAACTCCTGCGGCAGGCGCTTGGTCAGCTCGTAGGCATCTTCCCAGCGGCCTAGGCGCAGCAGCAGGCGCAGGCGCCATTCGCTGACGGTGTTGTCCCGCAGCTCCGGATCGTAACGGGTCATCAGGTCGAGCGCGCGTGGGTCGTAACGGCGAGCCAGGGTCAGGCCGATCTCGCGGGCGATGGCGACCTTTTCGTCGCGCGAGAAATGCATGCGCTGGGCATAGTCATCGAGCAGCGCCATGGCCCGCTCGGGGTCCTGACGTGCCAGTCGGCGCAGGCCTAGGCTGACCACGTCGGACATTGCCTCGTTGACTGGGGTGAAACGCGACGGCTGGTTGAGCAGCTCGGGCTTCTGCGCCACATCGATCAGCAATTGGCCCTGGGGGGCGAGGGTGGTCAGGGTCTTGACCAGATTGTTCGCCAATGGGTAGTTGCGCGCCTGTGCGGCCAGTTTGGCTCGCTCCCAGCGTCTGGCTTCGGTGAGCTGACCCTCGGCCGCCCACATCGCAAACAGCGTGTCACACGCTGCAGGTTGCGACTTGCCCACGTTCCACAGCTTGGCAGCGCTGGCAAAGCCTTCGGCGCGTTTGCCGGTGCTGAGCTGGTACTGGCCGTTGATGCAGTCCAGCTCGGTGAAGTTGAGCTTGGGGTCGTAGTACTTGGCGAAGGTGGCCCACTCGCCGCGCTCGGACAACCAGCGCAACCAGCGCAGTTTCATCCAGTTGGCTTGTGGCAGGTCGCCGTGCTGGGCCAGAAAACCCTCGATCTCTTCGTTGCTGGCGCTCTTCAGGCGAGCAGTGAGTTCGTCGTACGCCAGATAGGGAGTCAGCGGATAGTCACTGAGGGCCTGCGAGTAGCGCAGGTAGGGACCTTTGTCGCCCTTGGCCAGGGCGCGTTTGGCTTCGTCGTAGTACTGACGCTGCTGGCTAAGGTCGATGGCCTGTGCCGCACTCGCGGTGGCGGCAGTCAGCAGCAGGCATGAAGCAATCTGTAACAGGCGGCTGCGCATGATACGTCCGGGCAGTTGAACCATGGGAAAGTGACGGCGGTGCCAGCACTGTTGTATGGCGTTAGCTTAGCCGGTTGCCGGCTACCGGCGAAAGCACTGCGGTTGTATCGGGGTGTTATCGGCGACCGGATATCGCAAAGCCTTGATACACACGCTGACTTAGTGCTGGCGAGGGTCAAGTCAGGTAGAATACGCGCCCAGTTTTTGGAGATGATCATGACCCTGCTCAAATTAAGCGATGTGTCCCTTGCATTCGGCGCGATGCCGCTGCTGGACAAGGTTTCCTGGCAGATCGCCCGAGGTGAGCGGGTGTGCATCATCGGCCGCAACGGTACCGGCAAGTCGAGCATGCTGCGCCTGATCAAGGGCGAGCAAAAGCCTGATGACGGCTCGGTCTGGCGCGCACCCGCGCTGAAAATCGGTGAGCTGCCGCAGGAACTGCCGGTGGCCGACGAGCGGACCGTATTCGACGTGGTCGCGGCTGGCCTGGACGGCGTAGGCGAGCTGCTCGCGCAGTATCACCACCTTAGCCAGAACATCCATAACGACGAAGATCTGGACAAGCTCATGCACGTCCAGCACGAGCTCGAAGCGCGCGATGGCTGGCGTTTGCAGCAAGTGGTCGACAGCACCCTGAGCCGCTTGCAGCTACCTGCCGACAAGACCCTGGCCGAGCTCTCCGGTGGCTGGCGTCGCCGTGTGCTGTTGGCCCAGGCGCTGGTTTCCGAGCCTGACCTGCTGCTGCTCGATGAGCCAACCAACCACTTGGACATCGGTGCGATTGCCTGGCTGGAAGAGGCCTTGAGCGGCTTTGGCGGCGCGGTGCTGTTCATCACCCACGACCGTTCCTTCCTGCAAAACCTGGCCAACCGCATCCTTGAACTGGACCGCGGTGGGCTGATCGACTGGAACGGCGACTACGCCAGCTTCCTGGTGCACAAGGAAGCCGCGCTGGCGGCCGAAGAGACCGCCAACGCGCTGTTCGACAAGCGCCTGGCCCAGGAAGAAGTGTGGATTCGCCAAGGCATCAAGGCCCGCCGCACCCGTAACGAAGGCCGCGTGCGTGCGCTCAAGGAGCTGCGCGTCGAGCGTGGTGAGCGCCGTGAGCGTCAGGGCAAGGCCAACATCCAGATCGACACCGCGGAAAAATCCGGCAAGCAAGTGATGCTGCTGGAGAACGTCAGCTTCTCGCACCCGAACGGGCCGATGCTGGTCAAGGACTTCTCCATGGTCCTGCAGCGTCAGGATCGGATTGGCCTGCTCGGCGCCAACGGTACCGGCAAGACCACCCTGCTCAAACTGATGCTGGGTGACTTGCAGCCGACGTCGGGCAAAGTCGAGAGCGGCACCAAGCTGGAAGTGGCCTATTTTGACCAGATGCGCCACCAGCTCGACCTGGAAAAGACTGTCATCGAGAACCTCGCCGAGGGGCGCGACTTCATCGAAATCGACGGCCAGAACCGTCACGTCCTGAGCTACCTGGGCGACTTCCTGTTCAGCCCGCAGCGTGCCCGGACGCCGGTCAAAGCCTTGTCCGGAGGTGAGCGTGCGCGTCTGCTGCTGGCCAAGCTGTTCAGCAAGCCAGCCAACCTGCTGGTGTTGGACGAACCGACCAACGACCTCGATGTGGAAACCCTCGAGCTGCTCGAAGAAGTCCTGTGCAACTACAAGGGCACCGTGCTGATGGTCAGCCACGACCGGGCCTTCCTCGACAACGTGGTGACCAGCACCCTGGTGTTCGAAGGCGGCGGCAAGGTTCAGGAATACGTCGGCGGCTACGAAGACTGGATCCGTCAGGGCGGCTCGCCGAAGCTGCTGGGCGTGACCGAAAGCAAGGGTGGCAAGTCCGAGCTCAACAGCGCCGTGGTCGAAAAGGCTGCCGATGTGGCCGCGCCAGTTGCTGCTGTACCGGTAGAGGCGAGCAAGAAGAAGCTCAGCTACAAGCTGCAGCGTGAGCTGGAGGCGTTGCCAGGGCAGATCGACGTGATCGAGCAAGCCATGGCCAAGCTTCAGGAAGAAGTGGCTTCGGCGAACTTCTACCAGCGCCCGATCGGCGAGACGTCCGAGGTGCTGGCCAAGCTCGAGAAGCTACAGGGCGAGCTGGATGTTCTGGTCGAGCGCTGGGCAGAGCTGGAAGGCTAAGCGGCCATCAGCCATCGCGGGGTTGCCCGCGATGGCGTCAGTGCATTTTTCAGTCTTTCTTCAGCAGGCGCACTGCCAGCACATCACACGGCGCGCCGTGCAGCACATCGTTGGCGGTGGAGCCTAGCAGCAGTGCCAGGCCGTGGCGACCGTGGCTGCCGACCACGATCAGGTCGCACTTCTGATCCTTGGCCAACTGGTGGATTTCCTGGCGCGGCTGGCCGTAGACCAGGTGCGAGTCACCCCGGTTGATATCCGGGTACTTGTTGAACAGGCGATCCATGCGTTCCTTGGCCTGGTCGAACTGCTGTTGCTGCAGCTGCGACAGGTCCATCGGTACGTCGCCGCCAAAGGCCATGGCCATCGGTTCGACGATATGCACCAGCGATACCTTGGCGCCGCTCGCCGAAGCGATTGCCTTGGCGCGCTTGATCACCGGATCGCATTCTTCGGTGAGGTCGACAGCGACCAGAAGATGTTCGTAGGACATTGGAGGTGCTCCTGACAATCGCGATAGTAGAAGTATGGTCGCTTTGTGGCGGTTTACTGTGAAACCTGGCTAACCAGCTCATTTGCAACGCTTTATGGGATCTACAGATATGACGGTATGGCTGGTGGTGTCAATCCTTGCGCTGATTCTCAGCCCACTTGCCTGGCTGCGTCCATCACGCAAACAGAGCGAGCAGATGAGCCTGCGCCTGGCCGGCAGGCGCATTGGCCTGGCCATGCAGCTGGCGCCGCAGCAGTGGCCGCACTGGCTCGAGCAGCAGCCTCCAAGCCCGTGCCCACAGTACCATCGGCCGCGGCGCAAGGGCCGGGATGACTGCTGGGCGTATTGGCAGGTCAGCCCTGGGGTGTGGTGGAACAAGTGGCGTGAGCCCTGCGAAGATCCGCGCCTGGCCAAGGCCTTGGCGGTGTTGCCGAGCAATGTCTACATGATTGAAGCCACCACGCAAATGGTTGCCTTGTACTGGGGCGAGCGCGGTGATGAATCTGTGTTGCAGAACATTGCGCAAACCCTCGAAGACCTCGCTTAACCCTTCATAACGACATCGCGGGGCACCCCTGCCGATACGCCACCCATGCTCAGGTGGCGGATCGGCAGGGGTGCCCCGCGATGCGTTCTGCTGCCGCAGAAAGGCCAGGCAGGCCGGGATACTTTGCTTGCGAGAGTGACTATAGCCTGCTGCGCAGTTTTTGCCCGGTGCCTGGCGCAGCTTCTGTTGCCCGCCAAGGGCTTATCGCTGGCATGAATGGCTGGCGATCACTGTCATCAAAGTTGATACCCAGTCGCTACAAAATGACCGGAAAGTCGCGTTTTCACCTCCTCAGGGAGGATTTGACAACGCCGACCTTTTCGGAGAATGTGTGCGTACCCAAATCAAACGGGCGTATGAATTGAGCGTTTGTATGTTGCGCCGTTCATGCCAATCCCGACTATCGCGCTGACGGGTGTGCCAGGCCAAGCCGCTGTTGTGACAGGGTTTAGCCAGCGTCCGGCGTGTACAGTTTAGCTTCCATATCGTGGAGATCAGTTGATGATTTACGAAGGTAAAGCCATCACGGTTAAGGCTCTTGAAAGCGGCATCGTCGAACTGAAGTTCGACCTCAAGGGTGAGTCCGTCAACAAGTTCAACCGCCTGACCCTGGACGATCTGTCTCAGGCCGTGGCCGCCATCAAGAGCGACGCTTCGGTCAAGGGCGTCATCGTCAGCAGTGGCAAGGATGTGTTCATCGTCGGCGCCGACATCACCGAGTTTGTCGACAACTTCAAGCTGCCCGAGGCCGAGCTGGTCGCTGGCAACCTGGAAGCCAACCGCATCTTCAATGATTTCGAAGACCTCGGCGTACCTACTGTGGCCGCGATCAACGGCATCGCACTGGGTGGCGGCCTGGAAATGTGCCTGGCAGCTGATTACCGGGTGATGTCCAGCACCGCCAAGATCGGCCTGCCGGAGGTCAAGCTGGGCATCTACCCAGGCTTTGGCGGTACCGTGCGCCTGCCGCGCCTGATCGGCTCGGACAATGCCATCGAGTGGATTGCCTCGGGCAAGGAAAACCGCGCCGAAGACGCCCTCAAGGTTGGCGTCGTTGATGCCGTGGTCACCCCAGAGCTGCTGCAGGCTGCAGCGCTGGACCTGATCAAGCGGGCCATCAGCGGTGAACTGGACTACCAGGCCAAGCGCCAGCCCAAGTTGGAAAAACTCAAGCTCAACGCCATCGAGCAGATGATGGCCTTCGAAACCGCCAAAGGTTTTGTTGCCGGCCAGGCCGGGCCGAACTACCCGGCGCCGGTCGAAGCGATCAAGACCATCCAGAAAGCCGCCAACTTCGGTCGTGACAAAGCGCTGGAAGTGGAAGCTGCAGGTTTTGCCAAACTGGCCAAGACGCCCGTCGCTGCCAGCCTGATCGGCTTGTTCCTGAATGATCAGGAGCTCAAGCGCAAGGCCAAGGCGCACGACCAGATCGCCAATGACGTGAAGCAGGCTGCCGTACTCGGCGCTGGCATCATGGGCGGTGGTATCGCCTATCAGTCGGCGGTCAAAGGCACCCCGATCCTGATGAAGGATATCCGCGAGGATGCCATCCAGCTGGGCCTGAACGAAGCCTCCAAGCTGCTCGGCAATCGTGTCGAGAAGGGTCGCCTGACCCCGGCGAAAATGGCCGAGGCGCTCAATGCGATTCGCCCGACCTTGTCCTACGGCGACTTCGCCAATGTCGACATCGTGGTCGAAGCTGTCGTCGAGAACCCCAAGGTCAAGCAAGCCGTTCTGGCCGAAGTCGAAGGTCAGGTCAAAGAGGACGCGATTCTCGCCTCCAACACCTCGACCATCTCCATCAACTTGTTGGCCAAGGCCCTCAAGCGTCCGGAGAACTTCGTCGGCATGCACTTCTTCAACCCGGTGCACATGATGCCGCTGGTGGAAGTGATCCGTGGCGAGAAGTCCAGCGAAGTGGCCGTGGCCACCACCGTTGCCTATGCCAAGAAAATGGGCAAGAACCCGATCGTGGTCAATGACTGCCCAGGCTTCTTGGTCAACCGCGTACTGTTCCCGTATTTCGGCGGCTTTGCTCGCCTGGTCAGCGCCGGTGTCGACTTCGTGCGCATCGACAAGGTCATGGAGAAATTCGGCTGGCCGATGGGGCCTGCGTACCTGATGGACGTGGTCGGCATCGACACCGGCCATCACGGTCGCGACGTCATGGCTGAAGGCTTCCCGGACCGCATGAAGGACGATCGCCGCACCGCCATCGATGCCTTGTACGAAGCCAAACGCCTGGGCCAGAAGAACGGCAAGGGCTTCTATGCCTACGAGACCGACAAGCGCGGCAAGCCGAAAAAGGTTGCCGACGAGAGCGTGCTCGAAGTGCTCAAGCCGATTGTCTTCGAGCAGCGTGAAGTCAGCGACGAGGACATCATCAACTGGATGATGATCCCGCTGTGCCTGGAAACCGTCCGCTGCCTGGAAGACGGCATTGTCGAAACCGCAGCCGAGGCCGACATGGGCCTGGTCTACGGTATCGGCTTCCCTCCCTTCCGCGGTGGTGCATTGCGCTACATCGACTCGATCGGGGTTGCCGAGTTCGTCGCCCTGGCTGACCAGTACGCCGACCTGGGGCCGCTGTACCACCCCACCGCGAAGCTGCGCGAAATGGCCAAGACCGGCCAGCGTTTCTTCAACTGAGCGCCCAACGAGTTAGAGCGAGAGTATTGATATGAGCCTGAATCCAAGAGACGTGGTGATTGTCGACTTCGGTCGGACCCCGATGGGTCGTTCCAAGGGTGGCATGCACCGCAACACCCGCGCCGAAGACATGTCGGCGCACCTGATCAGCAAGTTGCTCGAGCGCAACGACAAGGTCGACCCGAAAGAAGTCGAGGACGTGATCTGGGGCTGCGTCAACCAGACCCTGGAGCAGGGCTGGAACATCGCCCGCATGGCCTCGCTGATGACCCAGATTCCGCACACCTCGGCGGCGCAGACCGTCAGCCGCCTGTGCGGCTCGTCGATGAGCGCACTGCACACAGCTGCCCAGGCGATCATGACCGGCAACGGTGACGTATTCGTCATTGGCGGTGTCGAACACATGGGTCACGTCAGCATGATGCACGGTGTCGATCCCAACCCGCACATGTCCTTGCACGCTGCCAAGGCCTCCGGGATGATGGGTCTGACTGCAGAGATGCTCGGCAAGATGCACGGCATCAGCCGCGAACAACAGGATGCTTTCGCCGTGCGTTCGCATCAGTTGGCGCACAAGGCCACGGTCGAGGGCAAGTTCAAGGACGAGATCATCCCGATGCAGGGCTATGACGAGAATGGCTTCCTCAAGGTCTTTGACTTCGATGAAACCATTCGTCCGGAAACCACCCTCGAAGGCCTGGCCTCGCTCAAGCCTGCGTTCAACCCCAAGGGTGGTACCGTCACTGCCGGTACCTCGTCGCAGATTACCGATGGCGCTTCGTGCATGATCGTCATGTCCGGTCAGCGCGCCATGGACCTGGGCATCCAGCCGCTGGCGGTGCTTCGCTCGATGGCGGTGGCCGGTGTCGACCCGGCTATCATGGGTTACGGCCCGGTGCCTTCGACGCAGAAAGCGCTCAAGCGTGCCGGCCTGAGCATGGCCGATATCGACTTCATCGAGCTCAACGAAGCCTTCGCTGCACAGGCCCTGCCGGTGCTGAAAGATTTGAAAGTGCTCGACAAGATGAATGAGAAGGTTAACCTGCACGGCGGCGCCATTGCCCTGGGTCATCCGTTTGGTTGCTCCGGTGCGCGAATTTCCGGCACCTTGCTCAACGTCATGAAGCAGAATGGCGGTACCCTCGGCGTCGCCACCATGTGTGTCGGCCTGGGCCAAGGCATCACCACTGTCTTCGAACGCGTCTGATCGCGGCGCAAGACAGCAGCCGGGGCCATGTGCCCCGGTTTTTGTTTTTTACAGGATTTATCACGAGGGTCAGCAACATGCACATACAGCCAGGCGTGTACCGGCATTACAAAGGGCCTGAGTATCGTGTGTTCGGCGCAGCCCGCCATTCTGAAAGCGAAGAGTGGATGGTGTTCTACCAATGCCTGTATGGTGATTACGGGCTGTGGGTGCGACCCTTGGCAATGTTTGTCGAATCGGTCGAAGTTGACGGCGAGCAGGTCCCGCGCTTTGCTCTGGTCACGGCCGAGGAGGGGCGTTTTGGCCCGTCCGAACAGGCCAGTGGTTAGTCGAGCGCGCTTGACCTGACCCTGTAGCCACTATATATAGCGGTGCCGCGTGCGGCACCTGACGCGATTTTTAATTTTCAGATTCAGGAATACACCGATCCATGGGCAAATCGCTGGTCATTGTGGAATCCCCGGCCAAGGCCAAGACCATCAACAAGTACCTGGGCAACCAGTACGTGGTGAAGTCGAGTATCGGCCACATCCGTGACCTTCCCACCAGCGGTTCGGCCAGCGCCAGTAAGGAGCCGGCGGCCAAACGTGGCAAGGCAGCTGCGGCTGAGGCACCGGTACTGACGCCGAAAGAAAAGGCTCGCCGCCAGTTGGTCTCGCGCATGGGTGTCGATCCGGACGCTGGCTGGAAAGCCAAGTACGAGATCTTGCCCGGCAAGGAAAAGGTCATCGAAGAGCTGCGCCGCCTGGCCAAAGATGCCGACACCATCTATCTCGCGACCGACTTGGACCGCGAAGGGGAGGCGATCGCCTGGCACCTGCGTGAAGCCATCGGTGGTGATGACACCCGCTACAAGCGCGTGGTGTTCAACGAGATCACCAAAAAGGCCATCCAGGAGGCGTTCTCGCAGCCAGGTGAGCTGGACATCAACCGGGTCAACGCCCAGCAGGCGCGGCGCTTCCTCGACCGTGTGGTGGGCTATATGGTCTCGCCACTGCTGTGGTCGAAGATTGCCCGTGGCCTGTCTGCCGGCCGTGTGCAGTCGGTAGCGGTCAAGCTGGTGGTCGAGCGTGAGCGCGAGATTCGTGCGTTCAACCCAGAAGAGTACTGGGAAGTACACGCCGACCTCGGCACCGCCAAAGACGCCAAGGTCCGTTTTGAAGTAGCGCGCGAGAAGGGTGAAGCCTTCAAGCCGCTCAACGAAGCCCAGGCCATGGCTGCCCTGGATCAGCTCAAGTCGTCGAGCTACACCGTCGCCAAGCGTGAAGACCGGCCGACCAGCAGCAAGCCGTCGGCGCCGTTCATCACTTCGACCCTGCAGCAAGCGGCGAGCAATCGCCTCGGCTACGGCGTGAAGAAGACCATGATGATGGCCCAGCGTCTGTACGAAGCCGGCTACATCACCTACATGCGTACCGACTCGACCAACCTCTCGGCCGATGCCGTGGAAATGGCCCGCAGCTACATCGAGCGCGAGTTCGGCAAGCAGTACCTGCCGGAAGCGCCGATCGTCTATGGCAGCAAGGCCGGCGCACAGGAGGCGCACGAAGCGATTCGTCCGTCCGATGTGGCGACCCATCCAAGCAAGCTGACTGGCATGGAGCGCGATGCCGAGCGCCTGTACGAGCTGATCTGGCGCCAGTTCCTGGCCTGCCAGATGCCACCCGCGCAGTACCTGTCGACCAGCGTCACGGTCAAGGCCGGCGACTTCGAGCTGCGCGCCAAGGGCCGCATCCTCAAGTTCGACGGTTACACCCGCGTCCTGCCGCAGCAGAGCAAGCCAGGCGAAGATGACGTGCTGCCTGACATGGGCCAGGGCGAAGTGCTCAAGTTGATCAAACTTGATCCAAGCCAGCACTTCACCAAACCGCCGGCGCGCTTCACCGAAGCGAGCCTGGTCAAGGAAATGGAAAAACGCGGTATCGGTCGCCCGTCGACCTATGCAGCGATCATTTCCACCATCCAGGACCGTGGCTACGTCACCCTGCACAACCGCCGCTTCTACTCCGAGAAGATGGGCGACATCGTTACCGAGCGGTTGTCCGAGAGCTTCTCCGACCTGATGGACTACGGCTTCACCGCCGGCATGGAAGAGAACCTCGACGACGTCGCCCAGGGCGAGCGTGACTGGAAAAACGTACTCGACGAGTTCTACGGCGATTTCAGCAAGAAGCTGCAAACCGCTGAGTCTCCCGAGAACGGCATGCGCGCCAACCAGCCGACCATGACCAACATCGCCTGTAAGGAATGTGGCCGGCCGATGATGATTCGTACCGCCTCTACCGGCGTGTTCCTCGGTTGCTCGGGTTACACCTTGCCGCCGAAAGAGCGCTGCAAGGCGACCGTCAACCTGGTCCCCGGCGACGAAATCGCCGCGGACGACGAGGGTGAGTCCGAATCGCGCGTGCTGCTCGGCAAGCACCGTTGCCCGATCTGCGCCACGGCGATGGATGCCTACCTGCTGGACGAGAAGCACAAGCTGCACATCTGCGGTAACAACCCGGATTGCGTTGGCTACGAAATCGAGCAGGGCAGCTACCGGATCAAGGGCTACGAAGGTCCGAGCCTTGAGTGCGACAAGTGCGGCAGCGAAATGCAGCTCAAGACCGGCCGTTTCGGCAAGTTCTTCGGTTGCACCAACCCGGCCTGCAAAAACACTCGCAAGCTGCTCAAGAACGGCGAAGCAGCGCCACCGAAGATGGACAAGGTGGAAATGCCTGAGCTCAAGTGCGAGAAGGTCGATGACACCTACGTGCTGCGTGACGGTGCCTCGGGCTTGTTCCTGGCGGCCAGCCAGTTCCCGAAAAACCGCGAAACTCGCGCGCCATTGGTGAAAGAAATCATCCCGCACAAGGATGAGATCGATCCCAAGTACCACTTCCTCTGTGAAGCGCCTGCCAAGGATCCAGACGGTCGCCCGACCGTGATCCGCTACAGCCGCAAGACCAAGGAGCAGTACGTGCAGTCCGAAGTTGATGGCAAGCCGACCGGTTGGAAGGCGTTCTACGACGGCAAGGCCTGGAAGGTCGAAGACAAGCGCTGATCCGGCGCCGCAGCACCTGCGCGGGGCAAGCCCGCTGTTGTGTCCTCAGGGTGAGGCGCAGCAGCAGGCTTGCCCCGCGCTGCTTTTGCGCTTGCGGCTTTTGTGCTTGCGAGAGTGCCCGGCGATAGCTGAAACTTGCTGATCGCCACGCTGCCCTCAGGAGGCCAACCGCCATGGCCCAGGAACTCTATACCCGCACCAACCAGAAACTGTTCTTCGCCGGCCTCGCGCTGGAGTCCATGGCCAAGGCTGAGCAAAGCCAGGCCATGAACGCCCAGGGGCTGGTGCAGGCTGAGCGCGAAGCGGCGCAGTTTCATCTGTACGGTGCGCTGCTTGGGTTATGTCACGAAATCGCCGGCTTCTACCGCCTGCCGCAAGCGGGCGCTGCTCGCGCTGAACAGCTACTGGACGCCGAAGTGCTGGCCGGCATGGCCATCCCGGAGTTGGCCGAGCTGATCGAACTGGCAGACAATCGGCAAACCTGGCTGGCGCAGATGTTGACCGCTTATGCAGATTTGTTCCGACCACCTGTCGCGAAAAAAACTGCTAAAACTGACGTCACCCAGCCGTTGATTCAGGCCATCAACCTCGACGAGCCCGAGCAGCCTGCGCTTTCGCGGGTAGAGCTCGAGCAGTGGCGGAGCAATTTGAAAGACCTGGCCAGGCGCTTTCGTGATGCGTTGAGTGAGTGCTGAGCAGGCACTTGGCTGGTACAATGCTCGCCTTTCGTGGAGAACAGCCTTTTATGTCGACGTCCTTTCTTGAAATTGTAGAGTTGCCTGATGGCCGGATCGAGCTGCGTCGCGCCGAAGATGAAGGCTCATTGGTAACCCTGGATTTCTCCGAGGACGCCAAGGTGTTTTTGCAGGGTCAACACGTCGAAGTGGCCAAGGCCATGCTCAGCGTCGGCGTGCAAATGGCTGGCAAGCTGGTGGAAGGCGAGTTGGAGCGTGACGAAGGGCCGCGCGTTCTGCACTGAGTAGTGCCAGACCCCTACACGATCACGATGAGAACAGGCGAAGCCTGAACATCAGCCGAGGCGGATGTTCAGGCTTTGTGCGTTTCCGACCGTGGCGGCGCGGATCAGCTGCTGACGCAGGGTGACATTGAGGCTACCCAGCCAGCTGACTACGGTATGGCTGTGGCCCATGCGCAGGGCTTCGCAGGTGAGCTGCAAGGCGCTTTTGTTGCTGCTGGGGTGCAGCAGCAGAATGCGCTCGCGGTTGAGCCCGGCATCGCGCAGCCAGGCCTGGGTCAGGCTGGTCGGCGGGGCGATCAGCGTCAGCCAGCGCGCATCCACTTCTTCGCTCAGGTCGCGCAGTACCGGCGCCAGCAGGCTTTGGCAATGTCCCGGCGCACCGCGCAGGGCCAGTTCGCTGAACCGCTCGGGGTCGCTGTTTTTTTGCCGTGCCTGGGCGCTGGCCTTGAGGCCAGGCAGCACCGGTTCGGCCAGAAACGCTTCGAATAATGGCAACTGAATTGACTGCGGTACGTGGGTTGCTTGCTGCATGACGCCTCCTGGATCAGCGACGAATGACGCCGACGCTCAAGCCCTCGATCACCAAGTCCTGTTGCTTGAGGTCGACCTCGATCGGGGCAAATTCGGGGTTTTCGGCCATCAACCAGACCTTGTTGCCTTCACGCTTGAAGCGCTTGACGGTGACTTCGTCGCCAATGCGTGCGACCACGATCTGGCCATTGCGTGCTTCGCGGCAGGTATGCACGGCCAGCAGGTCGCCGTCGAAGATACCGACGTCCTTCATGCTCATGCCGTGTACGCGCAGCAAGTAGTCAGCGGGCGGGTGAAAGAAGGTCGGGTTGATGTTGCACGACTGCTCGATATGCTGTTCAGCGAGGATCGGCGCACCGGCAGCGACGCGGCCAATGATCGGTAAACCGCTCTCTTCGGCCTTGGCTTCGTGGCCAGGGATGCGGATGCCGCGGGACGCGCCCGGAGTCATCTCGATGGCGCCTTTGCGCGCCAGGGCCTTGAGGTGTTCTTCAGCGGCATTGGGCGACTTGAAGCCCAGCTCCTGGGCGATCTCCGCGCGGGTCGGCGGATAGCCGTTGTCGTCGAGGCAGCGTTTGATGAAAGCCAGGATTTCGGCTTGGCGTGGCGTCAGTTTCAACATGGCGATCGCTCTGTCTTTTTATACAGTGACTGGGATTATATACAGTAGAAGGCTGGCTGCAAGCATCTTGCCACAGAAGATGCTCGGGCTGACGCACGGCGTGGCCTGCAGCTCTGTAGGCGAGGCTGTGTTTTAATGGCGACCGGTGAGTCAGCCAACCTTGACAGATAGAAGCCTGAAACGTATGTTTCAAACAACTGTTTGTCAGGCCCCCACCCCGGAGTAGCGAGTAGTCATGGCCCAATCGGAAACCGTTGAACGCATTCTCGATGCTGCCGAGCAGCTATTCGCGGAAAGGGGGTTCGCGGAAACCTCGTTGCGCCTGATCACCAGCAAGGCTGGCGTCAACCTCGCAGCGGTGAACTACCACTTCGGCTCGAAAAAGGCGCTGATCCAGGCGGTCTTCTCGCGCTTCCTCGGGCCGTTCTGCGCAAGCCTTGAGCGTGAACTCGAGCGTCGCCAGGGCCGCCCGGAACTCAAGCCGAGCCTTGAAGAACTGCTGGAGATGCTCGTTGAGCAAGCGCTGGTGGTGCAGCCGCGCAGCAATAATGACCTGTCGATCTTCATGCGCCTGCTCGGCCTGGCGTTCAGCCAGAGCCAGGGCCACCTGCGCCGCTACCTTGAAGACATGTACGGCAAGGTGTTCCGCCGCTACATGCTGCTGGTCAATGATGCCGCGCCGCGTATCCCGCCGATCGAGCTGTTCTGGCGGGTGCACTTCATGCTTGGCGCGGCGGCGTTCAGCATGTCCGGGATCAAGGCCTTGCGCGCTATCGCCGAAACCGACTTTGGTATCAACACCTCGATCGAGCAGGTCATGCGCCTGATGGTGCCGTTCCTCGCAGCCGGTATGCGTGCCGACAGCGGCGTCACCGACCAGGCCATGGCTGCCGCGCAACTGCGCCCGCGCAGCAAGACCAGCCCTGCTGGCACGCCGGCCAAAGCCTGAGCCGGCACTGGCGCGTGGGCACAGGCTTCGCAGATAATTCACTGCACGACATTCCCTGAAGGACTTTTCATGACTGCCAGCCTGCAAGGCTCCCTGATGATCGACATCGCCGGTACCTGGCTGACTGCCGAAGACCGGCAGTTGCTGCGCCAGCCTGAAGTAGCTGGCCTGATCATCTTCGCCCGCAATATCGACAGCCCGCGCCAGGTGCGTGAGTTGTGTGCGTCGATTCGGGCGATCCGGCCTGACCTGATTCTGGCTGTCGATCAGGAGGGCGGGCGCGTGCAGCGCTTGCGTCAGGGCTTTGTGCGCCTGCCGGCCATGCGCGCGATAGCCGACAACCGCAATGCCGAGTACCTGGCCGAGCAATGTGGCTGGTTGATGGCCACTGAAGTGCTGGCGGTCGGTCTGGACCTGAGCTTTGCGCCGGTGCTCGACCTTGATCATCAGCGCAGCGCAGTGGTTGGCAGCCGCGCCTTCGAAGGCGATCCGGAGCGGGCCACGCAACTGGCCGGCGCGTTCATCCGCGGCATGAACTCAGCCGGCATGGCTGCGTGCGGCAAACACTTCCCGGGGCATGGTTGGGCCGAGGCCGACTCGCACGTGGCCATCCCCACCGACGAGCGCAGCCTCGAGCAGTTGCGCCAGGCTGACCTGGTGCCGTTCTCCCGCCTGCGCGGTCAGTTGGCTGCGGTCATGCCCGCACATGTGATCTACCCGCAGATTGACAATCAGCCTGCTGGCTTCTCGCGTCGCTGGTTGCAGGACATTCTGCGTGGCGAGCTGGGCTTTACCGGGGTTATCTTCAGTGACGACCTGTCGATGGCCGGTGCGCATGTGGTCGGCGATGCCGCCAACCGGATCGAAGCGGCCTTGAGCGCCGGCTGTGACATGGGCCTGGTGTGTAATGACCGGGCCGCAGCAGAGCTGGCTTTGAGTGCAGCGCAGCGGCTCAAGGTCAAACCTTCGCCACGGGTTGCCGGCATGCGCGGGCAAGGTTTTGCCAGCACCGATTATCGCCAGCAGCCACGCTGGCTGGAGGCGCTTGGCGCTTTGAAAGAAGCACAGTTGATCGACTGAACAAATGCCGAGCTGACCTAGCTGCCAGGTCAGCCCGGCTCACCTAACGGCTGCGCTTGCCCGGTAGCGGCGCGAACAGCGCTTCAATCTCTTCATCACCCAGACGCCACTGGCCGCTATGGCCGCCATCGAGCAGGCCGGCGGCGAGTGCTGCCTTCTCTTGCTGCAGCAACTGAATCTTCTCTTCGACGGTACCGCGAGTGATCAGCTTGTAGACGAACACTGGTTTGTCCTGGCCAATCCGGTAGGCACGGTCGGTCGCCTGGTTTTCGCTTGCCGGGTTCCACCATGGGTCATAGTGGATCACCGTATCCGCGGCGGTCAGGTTGAGCCCGGTGCCGCCGGCCTTGAGGCTGATCAGAAACACTTCGCTGTCACCCTGCTGGAAATGCTGCACCGGTGCGCGCCGATCGCGAGTGTCGCCGGTCAGCAGGCTGTAGCGGATGTCACGCTTGATCAGCTCCTGCTCGATCAGCGCCAGCATCGAGGTGAACTGGGAAAACAACAGGACCCGGCGGCCTTCGCTGAGTAACTCTTCGAGCATCTGCAGCAGGCTGCCCAGCTTGCCCTTGTCGGCTTGATTACCCTTGCTCTCGACACTCTTGACCAAGCGCAGGTCGCAGCACACCTGGCGCAGCTTCAGCAGGGCATCGAGAAGCACGATCTGGCTGCGTGCTGCGCCGTTACGGGCAAGTTCGTCGCGGACCTTCTTGTCCATCGCCACCCGCACCGCCTCGTAGGTGTCGCGCTGGGCGTCGCTGAGCTCGACCCAGTGCACCATCTCGGTCTTGGCTGGCAGCTCCTTGGCCACCTGCTCTTTGGTACGACGCAGCAGGAACGGGCGAATGCGCCCAGCCAGGTGGGCCAGGCGGTCCTGATCGCCGTGGCGCTCGATGGGGGTGCGGTATTCCTGATTGAAGCGTTTGCTGTCGCCCAGCCAGCCGGGCATGAGGAAGTGAAACAGCGACCAGAGCTCGCCGAGGTTGTTTTCCATCGGCGTACCGGTCAGGCACAGGCGCTGGCCTGCCTGCAGCTCGCCGACGGCGACGGCGGCCTTGCTGGTGCTGGTCTTGATGTTCTGCGCTTCATCCAGCACCAGCGTGTGCCAGTGCTGCCCGCGCAGCTGCTCTATATCGCGCGGCACCAGCGCGTAGGTGGTCAGGACCAGGTCGTATTGGTCAAGGCTGGCGAAGTGCTTGCTGCGCGCCGGCCCATGCAGGGCCAGCACGCGCAGGTCGGGGGCAAAGCGCTGGGCTTCGTCGATCCAGTTGGGGATCAAGCTGGTCGGCATCACCGCCAAGGCTGGCTGCAGCAGGCGGCCATGTTGTTTCTCCAGCAGCAGATGGGCGAGGGTCTGCAGAGTCTTGCCCAGGCCCATGTCGTCGCCCAGAATCCCGCCCGTGCCGATCTCGCGCAACGCCTGCAGCCAGTTCAAGCCCTGTTGCTGGTACGGGCGCAGGGTGGCGTTGAGCGCGAGCGGCGGCTCGACCTGGATATCCCGTGCATCGCGCAGGCGCCGGCCGAGGCCGCGCACGTGCTCGCCGCCTTCCCACAGCAGCGGCATATGTTCCATGTCGCTCAGGCGCGCGGCATCGGCGCGGTCCAGGCGCAGCGCCGGGCCGCCTGCATGTTCATGCAGGTACAGCTCGCCGAGGGTCGCCATCACGGCCTTGATCCGGCCATAGGGCAGGGCAACGCGCAGCGGCGGGCTATCGGGACGGCCGCGGTTGAGGTCCAGCAGCAAGTGCTCATCGTCACCGCGCCGGGCCAGTTCGCTGGGGCGCAGCATTTCCGGATTGCTGCGCAGCAGTTGCAGCACGATCGGCAGCAGGCTGTGACGCTGGCCGTCGACAACGATGCCCAGCTCAAGGTCGAACCATTCGTGGCCGGGCGCTTCGTCGACGCTGGCGTACCAGTCTTCGACCTCCTGCAAGTTGAAGGCAAAGTCGCGGTGCACATCGATGTGCCAGCCGGCCTCACGCAGGCGCGGCAAGCCGTCGCGGGCAAATGTCAGCCACGCTTCGTCGTCGGCAAGCTGATGCATGTCGCCGGCACTGTCGGGCAACGCTTTGCTTTGCCGGGTGGCCAGCTTGAAGCCCAGCTCGCGCAGGGTCTTGCGCATGGCTTGCTCGGCCTGTGGCTGACGGCGGATGCGCTGGCTGGTGGCACCAACCAGGCGGGTCAGGGGCTTGTCGTCGTTGCCGATTGCCAGCACGCCGTCGTAGTCGAACGCCAGCGCGGCGCGGTGTTGCATCTGCCGCTGCATGCGCCCGGTCTTGGGCGTGTAAGCGCTGAACTCGAGGCTGCCCAGGGTCAGGCGCGGGGTCGGCTGGATATCTTCGAGCAACTGCTGCTTGACCTGGGTCGGGGTCGGCACTTGATGGTTGAGGGCGTTGAGCTTGTGACTCAGCGGCACTACCAGATGCTCGGGTACCGGTGGTGCCAGTGATAGTTGCAGGGCTATATGCGGGTCGAGTGAGTGGCTGACACGGCCAATTTCACCGGCGCGTACATCCAGCCAGAACAGCGGCGCCAGTGCCAGCACGAACAGCTTCTCCTCGCCGCTGAACCAGCTGCCGCAATAGGTGGCGTCGCTCTGGCGCACCCAGCGGAACTCGGCCTCGCGCTCCGGGCCCTGGCGCAGCAGTGGTCGGTCGTCGCTGTACAGGACGCGGCCGGTGTCCAGTGCGCGCTGCAGCAATTCGCCGCCTTCCTGGCTTTTGAGTGCGTAGCCGCGGTCCTGGCCGTAAGGGATGTTCTGTCCATTCAACTGGCGCAGGATGCGCAGGTCTTCAGCTGTGACGAAGCGCGGCGTGTCATACAAAAAGTCATACAGCGACTGCACCCGGCTGAAGCGCAGGCCACGCTCATCGTCGGTGCCTTTGCGCACGCGCAGGCTGCAGCTGCGGTCTTCATGGAGCACCAGCTGATAGCAGACCATCCGCCCGCGTTTGTCCTCTGCGCCGAGGCTGACGGTGGCCGGTTGCTGCATCCCTTGCAGCCAGTGCTGTAGATGATGGGGCAGGGCGTCGCTGTCAGCCGGCGCGCTGCTGTCAAGCAGGGCGAACAGCACCGCAGCACAGTGCTTGCAGTTCTCTCTGACCGGGCACGAACAGTGGCCTCGCACATGGCACTGGCCAGCTACCGCAGTGATGAAAATGCGCTGGGTATAGATGCCGCTGCCGCTACCGCGACAGGTGGCTTCGATCCGCGTGTCGTCATGGTCGAGGATCTGTACCCGGTCTTCTTCGGCGTAGCGCTGGCCGCGTTGCAAAACCGCAGCGGAGAAGGCGCGTTTCCAGCTGATGTTGCTGCGCACCAGGGCGACTGCGTCGGAAGTCACGGTGTCACTGCTCCATCATCTCCGGAGTCATCTCCGGCAGTTTGCGCGCGCCGGCAGGTGCGACTTTGAGCAGAAGTGCCAGGTGGCCACCGTCGAGGAAGGTCAGCTGGCCGCTTTTCATGTTGCGATTGCTCTGCTGGAAGTGCTCGCTGCGCAGCACGTTACCGTTGCCATCGAGCTGGTTGACCCAGAAGCTCGCCTGCACGGCGATGAAGCGGCCGTCGGCCAGGCTCAGGTTGCCCTCGATCGGGAAGTGACCGAACTGCTCCTCGCCAGCGCCCAGAGCAATGCTGCTGGGCTCGCTGCCGAGCTGTTGCTGCCAGGCTTTGTGCAGCAGCACGGTGTAGCTCGGCGTGGCCTCGAGGCGGGTCGCTTCGTCGGTCAGCACCGGTGGCCGTTCGGCTTCCTTGCTCAAGCGCGGCGCGCCGGCGCGCCAGTCTTCCGGGGCGAACTGGCTGGTCACCGCCGGCACATCGTTTTGCCGCACCAGCAGCATTTCCACCTGATACAAGCCATCAGCAAACGCCGTCGGCGCACACAGCGTCAACAGCAAGGTCAGGCAACGAATGGCACGCATGTAACTTCCTTCAAGCAGGCTTTGGGGTGAGGCGCTCGAACAGCGCCTCCACGGTATTGAAGCGTTCTTCTGGCCGTTCCATCGGCACCAGGAAGCGGAACTGGGTAGCGCCTTCGAACTTGTAGCGTTTGGGCTGGCCCTGGATCAGCTTGATCAGGGTCAGCGGGTCGACCGGGGTCTCGGCTTCGAATTCGATCTTGCCGCCGTTGGGGCCACCGTCGACTTTCTTGATGCCGAGTTTTTCGGCCTGCAGCTTGAGCAGGGTGATGCGGATCAGGTTCTTGGTCGGCTCCGGCAACAGGCCGAAACGGTCGATCATCTCGACCTGCAGGTCCTTGAGGCCTTCTTCGTCGGTCGCCGAAGCGATGCGCTTGTACAGGATCAGCCGCGCATGCACATCGGGCAGGTAGTCTTCCGGGATCAACGCCGGCAGGCGCAGGTTGATTTCCGGGCCGCCACCCAGTGGTTGTTCCAGGTTTGGCTGATTGCCCTTGCGGATCGCCTTGACTGCGCGTTCGAGCATTTCCATGTACAGGGTGAAACCGACTGCCTGGATCTGGCCGCTCTGGCCATCGCCAAGCAACTCGCCGGCGCCGCGGATTTCCAGGTCGTTGGTGGCCAGCACGAAGCCGGCACCGAGGTCCTGGGTGTTGGCAATCGCCTCCAGGCGTTTTTCGGCGTCGCTGCTGACCTTCTGCCGGGCAGGGGTGAGCAGGTAGGCATAGGCCTGGTGGTGGCTACGGCCAACACGGCCGCGCAGCTGGTGCAGCTGGGCCAGGCCGAATTTGTCGGCGCGCTCGATGACGATGGTGTTGGCGCTGGGCACGTCGATACCGGTTTCGATGATGGTCGAGGCGATCAGCACGTTGAAGCGCTTGTGGTAGAAGTCGCTCATGACCTGTTCCAGCTCGCGTTCGCGCATCTGCCCGTGGCCGATGCCGATGCGCGCTTCAGGTACCAGTTCGGCGAGGTCGGCGGCGCACTTCTCGATGGTCTTGACGTCGTTGTGCAGGTAATACACCTGGCCGCCACGCAGCAGTTCGCGCAGTAGAGCTTCCTTTACCGTGCTGTTGTTCTGCTCCATGACGAAGGTGCGCACCGACAACCGGCGCGCCGGCGGGGTGGCGATGATCGACAGGTCGCGCATGCCGGCCACGGCCATGTTCAGGGTGCGCGGGATCGGCGTGGCGGTCAGGGTGAGGATGTCGACTTCGCTGCGCAGGGCCTTGAGCTGCTCTTTTTGCCGCACGCCAAAACGGTGCTCTTCGTCGATCACTACCAGACCGAGGTCTTTGAAGCGCACGTCATCCTGCAGCAGCTTGTGCGTGCCGATCAGGATGTCGATCTTGCCCTCGGCCAGATCGGCGGCGGCAGCGGCGATGTCCTTGGTCGACTTGAAGCGGCTCATCACCTCGACGGTTACCGGCCAGTCGGCAAAGCGGTCGCGGAAGCTGTTGTAGTGCTGCTGGGCGAGCAGGGTGGTCGGTACCAGCACGGCCACCTGGCGGCCGCTGTGCACGGCGATGAATGCCGCGCGCATGGCCACTTCGGTCTTGCCAAAGCCGACGTCGCCGCAGACCAGGCGGTCCATCGGCTTGGCAGCGAGCATGTCCTCGCGCACCGCGTCGATGGCGTTCTGCTGATCGGGTGTTTCCTCGAACGGGAAGCCGGCGCTGAAGGTGGCGTAATCGGCTGCAGGATCGGCAAAGGCATAGCCCTTGCGTGCGGCGCGACGGGCATAGATGTCGAGCAGTTCGGCAGCCACGTCGCGGACCTGCTCGGCAGCCTTGCGCTTGGCCTTCTGCCAGGTTTCCGAGCCGAGCCGGTGCAGCGGCGCCAGGGCGTCATCGCTGCCGGTGTAGCGGGCGATCAGGTGCAGGTTGGCGACCGGCACGTACAGCTTGGCGTTCTCGGCGTACTCAAGGGTGAGGAATTCGGCGGCCTGGCCGTCGATTTCCAGTGTGGCCAGGCCCAGATAGCGGCCGACCCCGTGATCGATATGCACCACCGGTGCGCCTTCGCGCAGCTCGGTGAGGTTTTTGATCACCGCATCGTTGGCCGCCTCGCCGCGCTTTTCGCGGCGTCGGCGCTGCATCACGCGCTGGCCGAACAACGGGCTTTCGGCGATCAACGCCAGTGCCGGGTCGTCCAGCAACAGGCCGTAGTCGAGCGGTGCGATGGTGATCGCCAGGCGCTCTTTGCCGGTAATGAAATCGGTCCAGCCATCAACGGTCTGCGGGCGCAGCTTGAGCCGTTCGAGCAGCTCCAGCAGCACTTCGCGGCGGCCGGCAGATTCTGCAGTGAACAGCACCCGGCCCGGGAACTGCTCAAGGAATGCCGACAGTGCCGCCAGGGGTTGATTGGCCTTGGCTTCGATGGCCAGGTTGGGTAGCTCGCGCGCCGGGAAGCTCTGCCGGCCAGCGCCGGGTTCGAGGTCGTCACTGCTGACCACCACGCGCGGCCACTGCTTGAGGCGGGCAAAGCAGTCTTCCACTGGCATGAATAGTTCAGCCGGCGGCAGCAGTGGTCGGGTCAGGTCGCCGCGGCGGTCTTCATAGCGCCCGCGCACGTCGTTCCAGAAATGCTCGGCAGCCTGCTCGACGCCGGGCATCGAGAACACCTGGGTGTCAGCCGGAAGGTAGTCGAACAGTGTCGCGGTTTCTTCAAAGAACAGCGGCAGGTAGTACTCGATGCCGGCCGGGATGATCCCGCTGGCGAGGTCCTGGAAGATCGCGCTGCGGCGAAAATCCACGTCGAAGCGCTCGCGGAAACGTGCCTTGAAGCGGGTGACTTCTTCCTTCTGCATCGGAAATTCGCGTGCCGGCAGCAGGCGTACCGATTCGACCTTGTCGATCGAGCGCTGGGTCTCTGGATCGAAGGTGCGCAAGGTCTCGATTTCGTTGTCGAACAGGTCGATCCGAAACGGCAGCTTGCTGCCCATCGGGAACAGGTCGATCAGCGCGCCGCGCACGGCAAATTCGCCATGCTCGTAGACCGTGTCGACGCAGCGATAGCCGCTGGCTTCGAGGCGGCTGCGCATCTGCTCGACATCGATGGTCTGGCCGACGTCGAGGACCAGGCTGCTGCCGAGCAGAAAGCGCGTTGGCGCCAGGCGGTGCAGGGCGGTGGTGATCGGCACCACAAGAATGCCGTGGTCCAGCTCCGGCAGCCGGTACAGGCTGGCGATACGCTGCGAGATGATGTCCTGATGCGGCGAGAACAGATCGTATGGCAGGGTTTCCCAGTCGGGGAACGGCAGCACCGGCAGGTCCGGGGCAAAGAAGCGCAGCTCCTGCTCGAGACGGTCGGCGGCCTGGCTGTCGGCGGTCAGCAGCAGGGTAAAGCGCCGGGCGCCACTGGCGGCCTCGGCGATGGCCAGGCTGAGGGCGGCACCGGGCAAGTTGCCCCAGGTTTGTTTGCCGGCCTGGGCCGACAATTGCGGTAAGCGCAGAACTGACACGGGAGAATGCACTCCAAGCGTTGCGGCAAAGAGGTCGATTGTACCGACGCCGGTGCCAGCTGTCAGGCTCGCGAGGGCTCAAGCAGCGGTGTGCAGCGTTAACGACAGGCGCTCATTGCTCGATACGCCGTGGGGCGTCATAATGTAGCCCCTTTTTTCTACCCCTACATGTGGAAGGTTCCCGTGACTCAGAAGCCCGACCAGTGTCTTGGTGAGTGGATTGATCGTGAAGCTTTGGCTGAAGCCATGATCCCGCTTATCGGTCAGCTCTACCGCAACAACAATGTGGTGAGCTCGATCTATGGCCGTAGCCTGATCAACCGTTCGGTGATCTCGATCCTCAAGGCGCACCGCTTTGCGCGTCACCGTCAGACCGACGAGACCGAACTGTCTGTCCACGAGACGTTCCCTTTGCTCAAGGCGATGAGCGAGCTGAAACTGGGCGCCGCTTCGGTCGACCTGGGCAAGCTGGCCAACAAGTTCAAGCTTGAAGGCAATGGCCGCAGCGCCGAGCAGTTCGTCCGCGAAGAACTGGCCGACGTGGTTGGTCAGCAAAACGTTTCGGCGCGCAAGGGCACCGACGTCGTGCTGTACGGCTTCGGTCGTATCGGCCGTCTGCTGGCACGCATCCTGATCGAAAAAACCGGTGGTGGCGACGGCCTGCGTCTGCGCGCCATCGTTGTCCGCAAGGGTGCTGAAAACGACCTGGTCAAGCGCGCCAGCCTGCTGCGTCGTGATTCGGTGCATGGCCCGTTCGATGGCACCATCACCATCGACGAAGCCAACAACACCATCACCGCCAACGGCAACCTGATCCAGGTTATCTACGCCAAGAGCCCGAGCGAAGTCGACTACACCCAGTACGGCATCAAAGATGCGCTGATCGTCGACAACACCGGTGTATGGCGTGACGCCGACGGCCTCGGCCAGCACCTGGCATGCCCAGGCGCTGCCCGCGTGATCCTCACCGCACCTGGCAAAGGCGCGCTGAAGAACATCGTGCACGGCATCAACCACGGTGAAATCAGCGCTGATGACAAGATCATCTCCGCGGCTTCCTGCACCACCAACGCCATCGTGCCGGTGCTCAAGGCAGTCAACGACAAGTTCGGCATCATCAACGGCCACGTCGAAACCGTTCACTCGTTCACCAACGACCAGAACCTGATCGACAACTTCCACAAGGGCAGCCGTCGCGGCCGCGCCGCGCCGCTGAACATGGTCATCACCGAAACCGGTGCTGCCACCGCCGCTGCCAAGGCGCTGCCTGTGCTCAAGGGCAGGCTGACCGGCAACGCGATCCGCGTACCGACGCCGAACGTGTCCATGGCCATCCTCAACCTGAACCTCGAAACCGGCACCAGCCGCGAAGAGATCAACGAGTACCTGCGCCAGACCGCGATGCACTCCGAGCTGCACAAGCAGATCGACTACGTCAACTCGCAGGAAGTGGTTTCCACCGACTTCGTTGGCTCGCGCCACGCCGGTGTGGTCGATGCTGAAGCGACCATCTGCAACGAAAACCGTGTTGTCCTGTACGTCTGGTACGACAACGAATTCGGTTACAGCTGCCAGGTAGTGCGCGTGATGGAAGACATGGCCGGGGTCAACCCGCCAGCCTTCCCGCGCTGATCCGCCGATAGCGTTGTTTTGCTGATTTTGGGGCTGCTTTGCAGCCCTTCGCGGGTGAACCCGCTCCCACAGATAGGCGCGATCCTGTGGGAGCGGGTTCACCCGCGAAGGGCCGCAAAGCGGCCCCATTGCTTAACTGATGGCCATTCGGCCGCCTCACGCAGGCGTGCTTGCCACGATATGTAGTGAAGGCAAAATTCGCCTACGACGCGACCAAGGGTTAATGTGCGCGGCGTTCCCGCTTGATTAGACTGCACCCGAATTTTTCCATGGCGCCGCGGCGACATGATCGCGCCCCGCGGCCAACCGGCCGGCGGGCTAGTTTTGAAGGAGTACGCATGGCTGTCTACAACTACGACGTAGTGGTGCTGGGTTCCGGCCCGGCCGGAGAAGGTGCGGCAATGAACGCCGCCAAAGCAGGGCGCAAGGTGGCGATGGTCGATAGCCGTCGCCAGGTTGGCGGCAACTGCACCCACCTGGGCACCATCCCGTCCAAGGCACTGCGTCACTCGGTGCGGCAGATCATGCAGTTCAACACCAACCCGATGTTCCGTGCCATCGGCGAGCCGCGCTGGTTCTCGTTCCCGGACGTGCTCAAGAGCGCCGAGAAGGTGATCTCCAAGCAGGTCGCTTCGCGCACCGGCTACTACGCCCGTAACCGCGTCGATGTATTTGTTGGTACCGGCAGCTTTGCCGACGAGCAAACCGTCGAAGTGGTCTGCGCCAATGGCGTGGTCGAAAAGCTGGTGGCCAAGCACATCATCATCGCCACCGGTTCGCGCCCGTACCGCCCGGCTGATATCGACTTCAACCACCCGCGTGTGTACGACAGCGACACCATCCTCAGCCTCAGCCACACCCCGCGCAAACTGATTGTCTACGGCGCTGGCGTGATCGGTTGCGAGTACGCCTCTATCTTCAGCGGCCTGGGTGTACTGGTCGAGCTGGTCGACAACCGTGGGCAGTTGCTGAGCTTCCTCGATTCGGAAATCTCCCAGGCACTGAGCTACCACTTCAGCAACAACAACATCACCGTGCGTCATAACGAAGACTACGAGCGGGTCGAAGGCCTCGACAACGGCGTGATCCTGCATTTGAAGTCGGGCAAGAAGATCAAGGCCGACGCCTTGCTCTGGTGCAACGGCCGTACCGGCAACACCGACAAGCTGGGCCTGGAAAACATCGGCATCAAGGTCAACAGCCGTGGCCAGATCGAAGTCGACGAAGCCTACCGCAGCACCGTGCCGAACATTTATGGCGCCGGTGACGTGATCGGCTGGCCGAGCCTGGCCAGTGCCGCCCACGACCAGGGCCGCTCGGCAGCGGGCAGCATTGTCGATAATGGCAGCTGGCGCTTCGTCAACGACGTGCCGACCGGGATCTACACCATTCCCGAGATCAGCTCGATCGGCAAGAACGAGCAGGAGCTGACCCAGGCCAAGGTGCCGTACGAAGTCGGCAAGGCATTCTTCAAGAGCATGGCGCGTGCGCAGATCGCCGGTGAGCCGCAAGGCATGCTGAAGATCCTGTTCCATCGCGAGACCTTGCAGATCCTTGGCGTACACTGCTTTGGTTACCAGGCCTCGGAGATCGTGCACATCGGCCAGGCGATCATGGATCAGCCGGGTGAGCGCAATACCCTGAAGTACTTCGTCAACACCACCTTCAACTACCCGACCATGGCCGAAGCCTATCGCGTAGCGGCCTACGACGGTCTCAACCGGCTTTTTTGAGCGGCTCCGACCGGTGGCCTGAGCCGGTCGGGGAGCTCGGTTTCAATCCTACCCAAGGGTGGTCTTGGCCAAACCGGGAAAGTCTGTAATCAGGCTGTCAGCGCCAAAGTCGGCGAGTCGGCGCATCAGCGCCGGCTCGTTGACCGTCCATACCGACACGTGCAAACCCTGGCGCTGTGCCTTGATCAGGCGCTCGGGAGTGCATAGCGTCCAGTTCAGGGCGAGCATCTGGCAGTTGTAGTTCTGCGCCACCTTCAGTGGGTCGAGCCAGGCATATTCCGCCACCAGTCCACGCGATACATCCGGCACCAGCTCAACCGCAGCGCTGAGCACTTCACGCGAGCTTGAGGTGATGGTGACCTTGTCGAGCAGGTCATATTGCTGCGCCAGCTCACGGATGGCCAGCACGGTGCTGGCGGCGCGGGTGCGCGACGGACTTTTGACCTCAAGCTGCCAATGCTCGAATGCGCATTTCTCGAACAGCTCTTCAAGCCGTGGAATAGGGCAGGGCTGTACATGGCCGGGACCGCCGGCACGGGCGTCATAGGTGGTCAGGTCAGCGGCGCTGTGCTCGACCACCTTGCCGCGGCGGCCAGTGGTGCGCTTGAGTGTCGGGTCGTGGATCACCATCAGCTGGTTGTCGGCCGACAGGTGCAGGTCCAGTTCACAGCGATTGACGCCGTGCTCCAGGCACTGACGGAAGCTGGTCAGGGTGTTTTCAGGTGCTTCGCCCTTGGCGCCGCGATGGCCGTAGATCAGGGTCACGTTCGTTCCTTCAAATCAATAAGAGCGGAGCTCAGGAGGCGGGGTCGTTCTGTTCCAGTGCCTGCCGACGTTGCTGTTGCTGGCGCTGCAGGATATACCGCGCCAGCAACTGGCGCTGGGCGTCGGTCATGTCGGTGAATTCGGCGCCGACTTCATAGTCGCCGCCGGGGCGAGCGTCGCAGTGGGTAACCCGGCCGCGCAGCAGCAAACCGTGGGCGCGGGGCATCAACACCATCTTGACCTTGACCCGGGTTCCGGCGGCGATCGCGCTGGTCTGGCTGAACTCGATGCCGCCCTCGGACAGGATCACCCGATGCGGTGCGCCGATCTCGCCGAGCAGGCTGTGCGCGACCACTGCGCTGAGCAGGTCGAGGCGTTTGTTCTGGGCCCGTAAAAACGCCGCCAGGGTGCGGTCCTTGTCGCTCAACTGGCGTAGCAGATGTTGCGATTCAAAGTCCGACAGATGCAGTTCGCTGAGCAGGTTGAACAGCGGCGAATCATCCTGCAACAGTTCTGGCTCCAGGGCCTCAGCCGCGCTCAGCGGGGTGATTTCCAGTGCGATCCTGTCTTCGATGCGGTAGTATTCGCGGCGATCTTCATCGTCTATTGTCGTCATGGCGAACCCAAGGTTACGGCGGTGGTCCGAGTGTAAAGCCGCCGTAGGCGCCTCGCCACAAGGACGTTCCCTTTCATCCGAACAAGCCCCGACATGTTCAGACCTCTTTTCGTATTTATTGGTACTCGCTACACCCGTGCCAAACGCCGCAACCATTTCGTCTCGTTCATTTCCCTGACCTCGATGATCGGCCTCGCCCTGGGCGTGGTGGTGATGATCGTGGTGCTCTCGGTGATGAATGGCTTTGACCACGAGATGCGTACCCGCGTGCTTGGCATGATCCCTCACGCCACGCTTGAGAGCGGCCAGCCGATCAATGATTGGCCTGCCCTTGCTCAACAAGTAAAGCAGAATCCACAAGTCGTGGCGGTCGCGCCCTTCACCCAGATGCAGGGCCTGCTGACCTTCGATGGCAAGGTCAGCAAGGTGCTGCTCAACGGTATTGATCCTGCGCGTGAACGGGAGGTGTCGATCATCGACAACTTCATCCGCGAAGGCAGCATCGACAAGCTGGCGCCGGGCGAGTGGGGCATCATGATCGGCGACAAGGCCGCGGCCAAACTGGGCGTCAAGGTCGGTGACAAACTGACCTTCGTGGCGCCAGAGGTCAGCGTCACGCCCGCGGGCATGTTCCCGCGCATGAAGCGCTTCACCGTGGTCGGCACCTTTCATGTCGGTGCGGGCGAGATCGACGGCTTCCTGGGCTTGACCAACATCGCCGACCTGTCGCGCCTGCACCGCTGGAAAGCGGATCAGGTGCAGGGCCTGCGGCTGAAATTCGACGACCTGTTCGAAGCCCCGCGCGTGGCCTGGAGCATCGCCCAGCAGTTGGGCGAGCAGGAGTTCTACTCGCGTGACTGGACCCGCACCCACGGCAACCTGTATCAGGCCATCCGCATGGAGAAGGCGATGATTGGTCTGCTCCTGCTGCTGATCGTAGCGGTGGCGGCGTTCAACATCATTTCTACCCTGGTGATGGTGGTCAATGACAAGCGCGGCGACATCGCCATTCTGCGCACTCTGGGCGCTACGCCTGGGCAGATCATGGCCATCTTCATGGTCCAGGGTACGGTGATCGGCGTGGTCGGCACCTTGATTGGTGCGGTGGTTGGCATTCTCGCAGCGCTCAATGTCAGCGCAGCGATTGCCGGCATCGAGAAGCTGATCGGGCACAAGTTCCTCAACGCCGATGTGTACTTCATCGACTACCTGCCTTCGCAGATCATTGCCCAGGACGTGTGGATGGTCTGCGGCGCGGCATTGATCCTGAGTTTCCTCGCCACCCTGTATCCGGCCTGGCGTGCGGCGCGCACCCAGCCTGCAGAGGCGCTACGTTATGAGTGAGTCGCGCATGAGTGATAAAGCCGTTCTGAGTTGCCGCAACCTGGGCAAGTCCTACGACGAGGGCCCGGAGTCGGTGCAGGTGCTGGCCAATCTGCAGCTTGAACTGCTGCCGGGTGAGCGGGTGGCGATTGTCGGCAGCTCCGGTTCCGGCAAGAGTACCTTGCTCAACTTGCTGGGCGGCCTCGACACGCCGAGCCAAGGCAGCGTGTGGCTGGCTGGCGAGGAGTTGTCGGCACTGGGCGAGCGCGCCCGTGGCCTGCTGCGCAACCGTGCGCTGGGCTTCGTGTATCAGTTTCACCACCTGCTGGCCGAGTTCACGGCGCTGGAAAACGTATGCATGCCGCTGCTGATCGGGCGCACGCCGATCCCGGAAGCGCGCGAGCGTGCCGAGGCCTTGCTCAAGCGGGTCGGCCTCGGCCATCGCCTGAGCCACAAACCGGCTGAGCTGTCCGGAGGTGAGCGCCAGCGTGTGGCGATCGCCCGCGCTCTGGTCAATCGGCCGGGGCTGGTGATGCTCGATGAGCCGACCGGCAACCTCGACCATCACACTGCGCAGGGCATTCAGGAGCTGATGCAAGAGCTTTCCAGCTCATCGCGCACTGCGTTCCTGGTGGTGACCCACGACCTGAGTCTGGCGCGGCAGATGGATCGCGTGCTCAAGCTGGAAGATGGCCACCTGGTGGCGATCTGAGTCGACTGCCCGGGGTGGAATGATCCACCCCGCAACTTTTGTTCATTGGGTGTTCTCGTACATGTTCAGACCCTTGCCCTTGTTCATCGGTGCTCGCTACACCCGTGCCAAGCGCCGCAATCACTTCATCTCGTTCATCTCGATGACTTCGATGATCGGCTTGTCCCTGGGCGTGCTGGCCATGATCGTGGTGCTGTCGGTGATGAACGGCTTCCAGCGCGAAATGAGCTCACGCATTCTTGGCCTGGTGCCGCATGCGAGCATCCTTGGCGCGCAGCCGCTGAGCGACTGGCGCAGTGTGGCTGACGCAGCGCTGAAGAACCCGGCAGTGGTCGCTGCGGCGCCGGTCACCGAAATGGAAGGCATGCTCTCGTACAAAGGCGCGATGCAGCCGATTCAGGTCAGCGGGATCGAGCCGGCCGAAGAGGGCAAGGTGTCGATCGTCGGCCAGCATATCGTCCAGGGCGCGTTGCAGGATCTGGTCCCGGGTGAATATGGGGTAGTGATCGGCGAGCTGACGGCGCGGCGCTTCCGGCTCAACACCGGTGACAAGCTGACGTTGATCGTGCCGGAAATCAGCAAGGCCCCGGGTGGTATCACGCCACGCATGCAGCGCCTGACCGTGGTCGGCATCTTCAAGGTGGGTGCCGAGCTGGATGGCTCGCAGGCTTACATCAACGTGGCCGACGCCGCCGAGATGCAGCGCTGGGCGCCGGGCAGCGTGCAGGGCGTGCGGCTCAAACTTCAGGACCTGTACGCGGCGCCGCAGGTGTCCAAGGCCATCGCCGGGCAGTTGGGCGATGCCTACCACGCCGATGACTGGTCGCACACCCAGGGCAGCCTTTTCAGCGCCATGAAGATGGAAAAGACCATGATCGGCTTGCTGCTGATGATGATCATTGCGGTGGCGGCGTTCAATATCATCGCCACCCTGGTGATGGTGGTGAACGACAAGGGCGCGGATATCGCCATCCTGCGCACCATTGGCGCCACGCCGATGCAGATCATGGGCACGTTCATGGTTCAGGGCAGCTTGATCGGTGTGGTCGGCACGCTGATTGGCGGGGTGCTGGGGGTAATTGCGGCGATCAACGTGAGTCAGATCGTTGGCTGGCTGGAGCGGGTCAGCGGCCAGCACATCTTCACCTCCGATGTGTATTTCATCAGCAGCTTGCCTTCGCAATTGCAGTGGGGGGATGTGCTGATGATCTGTACGGCGGGCTTGGTGATGAGCTTCCTGGCGACTGTGTATCCGGCTTACCGGGCTTCGCAGATCGAGCCGGCTATGGCATTGCGTTACGAGTAAGGGCGGCGTTGGTATCTTTGGGGTCGCTGTGCGGCCCCTTGCCGAAATCAATCACAAACCGCGTCCATCCTGCTTCGCACTCCACCTGAATCCCGCCACCATGGGCGAGGACGATCGAACGGGTAATTGCCAGGCCCAGCCCTGCGTGCTCAGCCCCTCCTTCGGCCCGTGCCGAATCCCCGCGGTAGAATCGATCAAACAAGCGCTGCGCAGCCGCTGCTTCAATCGCCGCACCGGTATTGGCGACCGTAACTTGCCCTCCAGCTTGTAACCCCACCTTCACCACGCCACCTACTCCAGCAAACCGCAGCGCATTTTCCAGCAAGTTGGAAAACGCCCGCCGCAACATCTGCCGATCGCCCTCGATCACCAGCTCACCTTCGCGGAGCAGGGTCACTCCAGCGTCCTCAGCCAGTGGCGCGTAATACTCCAGCAGTGCATCCAGTTCCGAGGCAAGGTCCAGCACCTGCTGTTCTGGCACCAGCAGGCCGTGCTCAGCCTTGGCCAGGTAGAGCATGTCGTTGACCAGTTGCGCCATCCATTGCAGCTCCTCAAGGTTGCCATGCAAGGCCTCGCGATATTCGTCCAGGCTGCGTGGGCGGGTTAGCGTCACCTGAGTGTGGGTCAGCAGGTTCGACAACGGCGTGCGCAGTTCATGGGCGATGTCCGCGGAGAACGCCGACAGCCGTTGAAACGCATCGTCCAGCCGCTGCAGCATGGCATTCATGCTTTCTGCCAGCTGAGCCAACTCCTCGGGCATCTGCGCCACTGGCAGACGTGTGGTCAGCGAACGAGCGTTGACACTCGCCGCCACCGCGCCGATCTGGCGCAACGGGCGCAAGCCGCGGCGTACCGCCCAGGCGCCGAGCAATGCCGTGGCCAGTGCCGACAGACCCACCGTTAGCCAGATCAAGCGCTGCATGCTCTGCAAGAAGTGCTGGTGATGGGTGATGTCGAGCAGCACGGTCAGTTGCGGTGACTGTGGGTCATGCTCGATCAATGGCGCCGACAAGCCGCGATAGTCGACGCCGCCGGCCTGCAGTGTCTTCAGTTGTGCAGACTGGTTGGCATCGGGCAAACCTGGCCGGCTTTCGAACCAGGCTTCGCCCGTGCCGCTACTGATGCGCAGTGCGACATCGGTCTGGAGGTTGAATTGGCTCCGTAGCTCGGGGAGCCTGTCGACTACCTGCTGCCGTGTCTGGAGACCGGTAAGTTGCTCGCGTAACTGCGTCAGGCGAGTGTCGAGCAGTTGCTCATCCAACTCGATGAAATGCTGCTCGCTGGCTTGGGTGAAGAGCACGCCGGCGCCAAGCGAAACCGCCGCGGTACAGGCAGCAAACAGCAGAGCGAGGCGGCTGCCGAGGGATATCCGGCGCATCAGTCCTGGCGCTCTTCGAGTACATAACCCATGCCACGCACCGTGTGTATCAGCTTGCTGGCGTGACCGTCGTCGATCTTCAGCCGCAGCCTGCGGATGGCCACTTCGATGACGTTGGTGTCGCTGTCGAAGTTCATGTCCCACACCTGCGAGGCAATCAACGACTTGGGCAGCACCTCGCCCTGGCGGCGCAAGAGCAATTCCAGCAGGGCGAACTCCTTGGCGGTGAGGTCGACGCGCTGGCCGGCACGCTCGGCGCGGCGCCGGATCAAGTCCAGGCGCAGGTCCGCCAAGGCCAGGGTGGTGTCCTGCACCCCGGCGCCGCCTCGGCGCAGCAAGCTGCGCACGCGGGCCAGCAGCTCGGAGAAGGCGAATGGCTTGACCAGATAGTCGTCTGCGCCCAGTTCCAGGCCATGCACGCGGTCCTCCACAGCGTCGCGGGCGGTGAGGAACAATACTGGGGTAGCGAGCCCTGCCTGGCGTACCGCCTGCAGAATCTCCCAACCGCTGCGGCCTGGCAGCATCACATCAAGAATCAGCAGGGCATGATCGCCGGTCAGCGCCAAGTGCAGCCCGGTTTCACCGTCGGCGCTGAGCTCGCAGGCAAAGCCGGCCTCGGTGAGGCCTTGTTGCAGGTATTGGCCAGTCTTGACCTGGTCTTCGACGATCAGCAGTTTCATCAGGTTTTTGCGTCGGTCAGGGAGTAGTGGAAATGATACGTGACGAACCCGCTCTCAAGCCAAGCTGACAAAGTTGTAATCTTGCGGTCAGCCAGTTGCCAGCTGCGCCAGCGCAGAGTGGCACGCCATTGCCGTCATTATCGGAGTAGATATGAAACACCTGTTCATCGCTGCTGCCTTCGCGCTGTTCAGCACGTCGGGCTGGGCTGACGCCGAGCACACCAGCTTCGCTTTCGGTGAGCCAGCGCCAGCGGCCAAGGCCACTCGCACGGTTGAGGTGGTGCTCAAGGACATCGCCTTTGAGCCCAGCAGTTTGCAGGTCAAGGCCGGCGAGACCGTGCGTTTCGTGCTGATCAACCAGGGCCAGTTGCCCCACGAGTTCAACCTGGGCGACAAGGCCATGCACGCAGAGCATCAGCAACAGATGGTGGCGATGCAGGGCAAACTGTTCACCGGGGGCATGGATCACAGCCAGATGGGCCATGGTGAACACGGCCACGACAGCGGCAACACCGTGCTGCTACAGCCTGGCCAGCGCGGTGAGCTGACCTGGACCTTCCGTAGCGCAGCCCCGATCGAGTTTGCCTGCAACGTGCCGGGGCATTATCAGGCCGGGATGGTCGGGCCGCTGACCATCGAGTGAGTTCGGACCCAAGGCGGGCTGCAAAACCGGTAAACTGGGCGCATCCGTTTTTTCCAGGTCCTGACCATGCATCCCGCTGCCGAAGACTCTCCGCTGGGTAAATCCAGTGAATACATTGCAACCTACACCCCGTCGCTGCTGTTCCCGATTCCGCGCCTGGCCAAGTGGGCCGAGCTCGGTGTCAGTGGCGACGCCCTGCCGTGGCAGGGCGTTGACTACTGGAACTGCTTCGAGCTGTCCTGGCTGTTGCCGTCCGGCAAGCCGGTGGTGGCCATCGGTGAGTTCGCCATCCCGGCACAGTCACCGAATATCATCGAATCGAAGTCGTTCAAGCTGTACCTCAACTCGCTTAACCAGACGGCCTTTGCCAGCAGCGCTGAGCTGCAGGCTTGCCTGGAGAAAGACTTGTCTGCCGCTGCGGGCGCGCCGGTGACGGTGCGCGTGCGCAGCCTGGCAGAAGTGCAGAGTGAAGGTGTAGTGGCATTGCCTGGGGTGTGCATTGACGAACTCGATGTCGCGATCAGCAACTACGAGCAACCGCAGCCGCAACTGTTGCAGTGCGATTCAACCCAAGTAGTGGAAGAGACGGTGCACAGCCACCTGCTCAAGTCCAATTGCCCGGTAACCGGCCAGCCTGACTGGGGCACGGTGGTAGTCAAGTACAAGGGCCTGGCGCTGGATCACGCCAGCTTGCTGACGTATCTGGTGAGCTTCCGCCAGCACGCTGACTTCCATGAGCAGTGCGTCGAGCGGATCTATCTGGACCTCAAGCGCTTGCTGCAGCCTGAGCACCTGACGGTGTACGCGCGGTATGTGCGTCGCGGTGGGCTGGATATCAACCCGTACCGCAGCACCGGGCCGATCAGCCCGCAAAACCTGCGTCTGGTTCGGCAGTAATAGTGGGCCGACGGGGCATATGAGTGCCGCGTCGGCCCCGCCTGATTCAGATGCCCATGCTGTGCAAGCTGTTGGCGATGTTGCGCAGCGTGGCGGTGAGGTCGGGGTGGGCCACCTCGAAGCGCTCGACGGCGAGGTTGACGCCGTCGACCAGGTTGGTGTCTTGGGTGGCTTCTTCCAGTTTGATCTGCGCCTCGATCTGTTGCATCAGGCTGTGCAGGTTGTCGCGCTCTTCCAGCGTGAGCGGCGGGTTGCGATCCAGTTGATCGCGCAGGCTATCGAGCTGCTCTTGCAATTCGCGGGCAGGCATCAGGTGTTCTCCCTCTATGACTTGGCAAAGCATGGACCTCGGCCATTGGGCAAAGGTTCGCGCATGTCTTAAGCGTAATCCACTCGCCACGGCTTTGCATGATCCGCGTCAAGCCGCCTGTATCAGGGTTTTTCACCTTTGCGGCGGCGTTGGGCGATATCTGCCAGGCACGGTTGTAGCGCTTCCAGATGATCGATCACCGAATGCGCGCCGAGCCTGAACAGCTCAAGGGTGGCCTTGCCGCGATTCGCTTGCTGGTCTTGGGCGGTCATCGCCTGCCAGCGCTTCGACGAGGCCTCGCAACGGGGGCTGCATGCCGCCAGGCCGATAGTCCACAAACCGGCTTTGAGCGCAGATTCAAGCAAGCGCGGATCACCGCTGACCAGCACGCTGCCATCGAGCTTCGCGCTGTTGAGCTGCATCAGCGCCTGCCAGCAGGCATTCGGTGCCGGCCAGGGCAGGGAAGGGGTCGAATGCCCCGGCAGCCAACTCGGCAGCACCCTGGTCAATGACTCGCCGGTGCCGGGCTCATCCAGCCAGATGCAAGGCACCTGCTGGCTGTGCAGGTCAGCCAGCATGGCCAGCGCGCCAGGCGCTGGCGCAGACACGTCATTGGCGGTTTCCACCAGGCAGCCACGCAGCCCGAAAAGCACAGCGGTGAAGGCGGGTGCGTCGTGCATGGCAACTTCCCTGAAAATAGTCAGACTAAGTAGCGACTGTTACACGTAGATGACGTAGCAACAGTTACTGACAAAATATTGAGCATTACTCAGCGAAGCTGTTTATCAGCCGTCGACGCTTTATACTGTCGCCAAACTCAGCAGAGCAAACGCGCATCTGCGACCGTGAATCTTGATGGAGAAACATCTATGCATAGGATCGGCGCCAGTGTGATCGAGCGAATCACCCAGGCCTGTGTCTGCGCCAGTCTGTTGCTGGCGCCCGTGGCTGCTACGCAGGCAGCTACCGAAGAAGATCCCTGGGAGGCGGTCAACCGGCCGATCTTCCGGTTCAACGATACGATCGACACCTATGCATTCAAGCCGTTGGCCCAAGGCTACCAGGCGATCACCCCGCAGTTCGTCGAAGACGGCATTCACAACGTCTTTCGCAACATCGGCGATGTCACCAACCTGGCCAACAACATCCTGCAGCTCAAGCCCCACGCTGCTGGCGTCGACACTGCCCGCTTGATCGTCAACACCACCTTCGGTATTGGCGGCCTGTTCGATGTGGGTACCCGCATGGGCCTGCAGCGCAACGACGAAGACTTCGGTCAGACCCTCGGTTACTGGGGCGTCGCAAGTGGCCCCTACGTGGTCATTCCGCTGCTCGGCCCGAGCACCGTGCGTGACGGCCTGGCCAAGTACCCGGACAGCTACACCAAGCCGTACCGCTACATCGATCATGTACCGACCCGCAACACTACGCTGGGGGTAGACCTGGTTGACACCCGTGCCAGCCTGCTCTCGGCTGAAAAGCTGATCAGCGGCGACAAGTACGTGTTCATCCGCAACGCCTACCTGCAGAACCGCGAGTTCAAGGTCAAAGATGGCGAAGTCGAAGACGACTTCTAAGTCTGGGTAGCTGGGGCTGCAAAGCAGCCCCAAAGCGGGGCCCGCAACGGGCCTTGCGACCATCCATCGGGTTACCTCAAACACATTTCTTATAACTACCAGCAATTTGCCAAACGCTGTGTAATCAAGCCGACTCGCGCATGCTTGAAACCCCCGGCGGATGGGAGTACCGTCTGCGCCTGACAGGGCACCTCTGCTGTTGCCGGACAAGGGTTCTTGTCCTACAACTCTATAGGTAGAGCAGCCAAACAGTATTCCAGTAGTGATAGGCGCAATTGCGACGATCCTACGCAAACCTAATCCGGCGCCGTTCGCCCACATGCAGAAAACCAGTGCAACGCTGCTGATTATCGATGACGACGACGTGGTCCGTGCGAGCCTCGCCGCGTATCTCGAAGACAGCGGCTTTAGCGTCCTCCAGGCCGGCAATGGCCAGCAGGGGCTTCAGGTCTTCGAACAACACCAGCCTGATCTCGTGATCTGCGATCTGCGCATGCCGCAGATGGGCGGCCTTGAGTTGATCCGTCGGATCAGCGAAGTGGCCCCGCAGTTGCCAGTGATCGTGGTGTCGGGTGCCGGTGTCATGAGCGACGCTGTCGAGGCTCTGCGCCTGGGCGCTGACGATTACCTGATCAAGCCGCTCGAGGACCTGGCAGTGCTGGAGCACTCGGTGCACCGTGCGCTTGACCGTTCGCGCCTGCTGGTCGAAAACCAGCGCTATCGCGACAAACTGGAAACCGCCAATCGCGAGCTCGAGGCCAGCCTGCACCTGCTGCAGGAAGACCAGACCGCAGGGCGCCAGGTGCAGATGAACATGCTGCCCGAGAGCCCGTGGGTAGCCGGCGAGTTCTCCTTCGAGCACCAGATCATCCCGTCGCTGTACCTGTCGGGCGACTTTGCCGACTACTTCCGCGTGGATGAGCGGCGTATCGCGTTCTACCTGGCCGACGTATCCGGCCATGGTGCTTCGTCGGCGTTCGTGACCGTACTATTGAAATTCATGACCACCCGCCTGATGTTCGAATTCAAGCGTGGCGGCAAGATGCGCGATTTCAAGCCTTCGGAAGTGCTCAGTCACATCAACCGTGGCCTGATCAACTGCAAGCTGGGCAAGCATGTGACCATGGTCGGTGGCGTCATCGACGAAGACACCGGCCTTTTGACCTACGCCGTCGGCGGCCACCTGCCAATGCCGGTGCTGTATACCCCGGAGCACACGTGCTACCTCGAAGGCCGCGGCCTGCCGGTGGGGTTGTTCGAAGAAGCCACCTATCAGGATCTGGTGGTCGAACTGCCCGCGCAGTTCAGCCTCAGCCTGATGTCGGACGGTATTCTGGACCTTTTGCCCGGTAACACGCTCAAAGATAAAGAAGCTGCTTTGCCGGAGATCGTCAAAGCAGCAGGGGGTAGCCTGGATGGGCTGCGCCAACGTTTCGGATTGGCTACGCTTGGGGAGATGCCGGATGATATCGCCCTATTGGTGTTAAGCAGGAACCTTCAATGAGTACCGGTAGAATCCAGTTCGCCGAGCAAAGCGGTACCTTTGTACTGAAGTTTGTCGGTGAAGTACGCCTGACCTTGTGTTCGGCTTTGGATGCGACGATCGAGAAAATCTTCACTGCGCTGAATTTCTCGGCCATCGTCATCGATCTGACCGAAACCGAAAGCATCGACAGCACCACCCTGGGGCTGTTGGCCAAATTGTCCATTCTGTCCCGGCAGAAGGTGGGTCTGTTGCCGACCGTGGTCACCACCAATCCGGATATCTCACGCTTGCTGCAGTCGATGGGTTTCGATCAGGTGTTCAACATTGTGGGTCGGCCGATCCCCTGCCCAGAGTGCCTGACCGACCTGCCGTCGCAAGACCAGAGCGAAGAGGTTGTACGCTCCAAGGTGCTTGAAGCACACCGCATCCTCATGGGCCTGAACGACTCCAATCGTGAAGCCTTCCATGACCTGGTCAGCGCGCTGGAGCGCTCCTGAGCCTCGACTGCGGTGTACTAATCACCGCAGCCGCTCACTGATCGCGCAAGAACTCATTAGCCTCTGAGCCATCCGCATTGAGCTGGAACACCCGCTCTGGCTGGCCGTCAGCGGTGAAAAACACCTGCCCCAGCCCCGCGCTGTTCCACAGCCGCTCGCCGGCCTTGCTGCGGCTCGGCAGGCGTGGTGCGACTTCCATCAGGCGCCGTTTGGTAAACCAGTTCAGGGGCGAGCGCGGCGAATACAGCCAGCGGTTGAGCCGATCAAGCACATCCAGCAAACGCTGCGGAAACTGGTTCTTGATGCCGCTGCTGGTGACCTGCCACAGGTGCGGGTTGTGCTGGCGATGGCGGATCATCACTTCATAGACAAACGAATAATGCACGTCGCCTGACAGCACCACGTAATGCCCCGGGGTGCGCGAGTGGCGGAAGATATTCAGGATGACCTGCGCCGCGCCGCGGTGCGCCATCCAGTTTTCAGCGTCGACCAGCAGCGGATAACCCAGCCAGCTGAACACCCGCTGCACCGCCTCGATCAGCTTGACGCCGAAGATCGGCGCCGGTGACACGATGATCGCCGAAGGGTGGTCAAGCAATGCCTGCTGCAGCTCGCACAGCGCTTCCCAGTCGAGCAGGCCAGAAGGCTTGCTCAGGCTGTTCTCGCTACGCCAGCGCCGGGTGCGGGTGTCCAGCACCACTAGCGGCGGGGTGGTCGGCAGGCTGAACTGCCAGCCCTGAAAGCGCAGCAGCTCGCCAATCAGTGCATCTTGCGCTTGCTTGGCCAGATGTTGCTCGGCCAGGCTGCAGTACTGTTCCAGCAGTGGCGTGCAACTGTCCGGGTCGTTGCCCCAGCCCTGGCAGAGCAGGTAGCCGAGCAGGGCGTTGCCGATGATCCGCCGCGAGAACGGATGGCCATAAGCGGTCTCTTCCCACTGCGCCGACAGGTTCCAGTCATCGGTGATGTCGTGGTCATCGAAAATCATCAGGCACGGCAAGTGCGCCATGACCCGAGCGACCTGATCGAGCCCTGCGGCAAAGCCCTCGATCAGCGGCAGCTCTTCCTGATAGCGCGCCTGGCGCTTGTCGGTCAGCCCCGCCGGCATGTCCATCTGCACCAGGCTCCAGGGCGTTGGTGACCACACCAGCAGGTACATCGCCATCACCTCGGCGAAGGTCACCAGATGGTTGTCAGCGTTGCTGGAGGAGAAGATCGGCTTGCGCTTGCCGCCAAAGAAGCGCTCACGCAGGGTCTCGTTACCTTCCTGTGCGGGCAGCAGATCGGCGCGGTGGTAATAACAGGCAGGGTGGCCGTAGAGCTCGGCGCTGTCAGCGACCAGCGCACCTTCCAGGCTTTCCTCGAACAACCGCAAACACTCGATCAAACTGTGAATCGCACGCAGCATCGGCCCGGCGACATCGTCGGCGTAAACCTGGTCGCCGGTCATCATCAGTACCGCAGGCCGCTGCTGCGGATTTGGGTTGGCTTGCAGCAAACGGTCGGCGCAGAGCAGGCCGTCGGCCGCCGGGTGATGAGGCTTGCGGCAGGAGCCATGCAGCAGTTGGTCGATGCGCTCACGCAGCACCAGGCTCGGTCGGCTGGCGCCGGGGTAGAGCAGGTGCGGCGCCCAGCTGGCAATGCCTTCGCCCGAATCGAGCAGCAAGTCGTATTCGAGGGCCACGTCAAACGGCAGCGCGGTGTCGAAATGGATATCCAGCAGGTGGATAAAAGCCGACCTGCCGATGGGCACGGTCTGGCAATTAATCTGAGCAGTTACACCGGGGTGTTCAAGGACGAAGTCCAGCTGCAGCGGTTGCGATCCAACCAGCCAGATCGCCAGGCGCTGACGCTCCACGCGGCGCAGTACCGGGCCAGCGAGGACAAGGGGTAACGATTCGGGGGAAGGCGTCATCGACAACTCAACAGCTCGGTGAAGCCGGGGATTATCCCACAGGCAAAAAAACGGCGGAAAATGCTCGGCATTTCCCGCCTGTTGCTTACGCGCAGATTTGTATCAAGCCTTGTCGGCCATCAGCGCTTCCAGCTTCTCCTGATCGCGGGCGAACTGGCGAATACCCTCGGCCAGCTTCTCGGTGGCCATGGCGTCTTCGTTCATCGCCCAGCGGAACTGGCTTTCGTTCAGCTGCTGCTTGGCTTCACCGGCATTGCCAGGCTTGAGGATGCGCGGCAGCTCGCCGTGGTCTTCGCTCAACTGCTGCAGCAGCTCAGGGCTGATGGTCAGCCGGTCGCAGCCGGCCAGATGCTCGATCTGGCCGATATTGCGGAAGCTCGCGCCCATCACCACGGTGTTGTAGCCGTTGGTTTTGTAGTAGTCGTAGATACGGGTTACCGACTGCACGCCCGGATCGTCAGCGCCGACATATTCTTTGCCGGTGCTCTTCTTGTACCAGTCGTAGATACGCCCAACGAATGGCGAAATCAGGAATACCCCAGCGTCGGCACAGGCCTGCGCCTGAGCGAAGGAGAACAGCAGGGTCAGGTTGGTCTGGATGCCTTCCTTCTCCAGCTTCTCGGCTGCACGGATACCTTCCCAGGTCGACGCCAGCTTGATCAGCACCCGATCACGGCCAACACCGGCTGCGTCATACAGCGCAATCAGTTGGCGCGCCTTGGCCAGCAGCGCGTCTTCGTCAAACGACAAGCGCGCATCGACCTCGGTCGAAATTCGCCCCGGGATGACTTTAAGGATCCCGCTACCTACCGCCACCGAGAACTTGTCACAGGCAAGGCCAACATCGCCTTTGGCATCCGCCTTCACCTGCTTGAGCAAGTCAGCATAGCCAGCAATACCGGCAGCCTTGAGCAATAGCGAAGGGTTGGTGGTGGCATCTTCCGGCTGCAGCCGGGTGATGGCATCCAGATCGCCAGTGTCGGCGACCACGGTGGTGAACTGCTTGAGTTGTTCCAGCTTGGAAGTCATGGCGTGCTCTGTCCTGTGCAATGGCTCGACATTACCCGAGCCCGGAGCAGCGCTCAAGGGGCGTAAGGGCAGGCCGAGCATGCCCCTCGTGAAATAGCGCGAAACCTTGATCAGGCAGGGCTAAGCACGAGGGACGGCGGGTTAGCTCAGGGGTCGACGGCGAACCGCAGCCCCGGCGCTGAAGAAAGTGTGCACGTTCGAGTCGTAGCCGTGCTCAGGGTTCCATCCATTCCCGCCCGACGGCTCAACGGCCCTGCAGCAGCTCGGCCGCCTGATCCAGCACCGCCAGCGGTTGGTCGGTCTTGTGGATGTCTGCCGACAGTAACTGCCGGAACCGCCGCGCCCCCGGGAAGCCCTGGCCGAGGCCGAGGATATGCCGAGTGATGTGATGCATCGCACCGCCGCTTTCGATGTGCGCGACGATGTAAGGCCGCAGGCGCGCCATCGCCTCGCTGCGGGTGACTACCGGCGCGGTGCTGCCAAACAGCTGTTGGTCGACCTCGGCCAGCAAGTACGGGTTGTGATAGGCCTCGCGGCCGAGCATCACACCATCGAAGGTCTGCAGATGAGTGCGGCATTCATCCAGTGTCTTGATGCCGCCGTTGAGGATGATTTCCAGGTCGGGGAAGTCGGCCTTCAGCTGCGCGGCAACGTCATAGCGCAGCGGCGGGATGTCGCGGTTTTCCTTGGGCGAGAGGCCCTCGAGAATCGCGATCCGCGCGTGTACGGTAAAGCTCTGGCAGCCGGCGTCACGCACCTGGCCAACGAAGTCGCACAGCTCGGCGTAGCTGTCGCGGCCGTTGATGCCGATCCGGTGCTTGACCGTGATCGGCGTGGATACCGCATCGCGCATTGCCTTGACGCAATCGGCGACCAACGCGGGATGGGCCATCAGGCAGGCGCCGATCATGTTGTTCTGCACCCGGTCGCTTGGGCAGCCGACGTTGAGGTTGATCTCGTCGTAGCCTGCTGCCTGCGCGAGTTTTGCGCATGCGGCCAGGTCGGCCGGGTTGCTGCCGCCAAGTTGCAAGGCGAGCGGATGCTCGGAGACGTCATGGCGCAGGAAACGGTCGGCGTCATTGTGCAGCAGGGCGCCGGTGGTGACCATTTCGGTGTAGAGCAGAGTGTGCTGGGAGAGCAGGCGCAGGAAGTACCGGCAGTGGCGGTCGGTCCAGTCCATCATGGGTGCAACGCTGAACCGACGGGACGGCTCAGGGCGCGTGGTTTTTGGCTTTGAGGCTGTTTTATCAGTGTTTGCGTTCAACGTGTTTCGTACCGATTTTCGGGGGTTTTAAGGCGTTTTTACCAAGCGCTTGGTGCAATGTACCAACTGACCAACGACGTGTACCAATTCCCTATGGCAACGATCAGACCGCGCAAGAAAGCCGATGGCACCACCAGCTACACCGCTCAGATTCGCATCAACCGCGACAAGGCCACAGTCTATCAAGAGAGCCAGACCTTCGTCCGCAAACAGGCAGCAGTGGCTTGGGCGAAGCGACGAGAGACGGAGCTGGCAGTACCTGATGCAATCGAACGGGCCAACCGTCGCGGGCATGCAGTTAAGGACATGATCGATCGCTACCTTATGGTAGCTGAGAAGGCCCGGCCGCTGGGTAAGACGAAGCGGCAGACCCTACTGGCCATCAAGAACAGTTACCTCGGCGAGGTGGTCGACTCCGACATCTCTCAGCAGGCGGATTTCACTACCCATTTACGCTGCTTGAAGCGGAAGGAGACATTGCCGGTTTCGAGGATGTCGCAGTGGTGAGTGATGCGGTCGAGTAGTGTCGTGGTTTTGCACGGTGCGTTACGGTTGGCATGAACATTAGGGATAGTCCGAAAAGACTCCCTGAGTTTTGCAAAGTACCCGGACTCTTCTAGGAGCCGGTTATCACAGTATCTCGTAGCGCCACCCAATCTGCGCCCATCAACATGAGCGACATCAACAAAGTCCGGCGCAACCCGCGTATGGACGATGAGTGCAAAGTCAACGGGCAATCGGTCGCCAAAGCCGATCTACCCAACTACCTGCGAATGCTTGATCCCGATGTTGTATCGGCAGTAGGCGGTCCAGCGGTGGCCGATCGCACCGATTAAAATCTGAATACGGGCCTGGATTTTATTCGCGACGAATACCGGATGTCCGGAAACTGCCGTTGACCGCAAACCGCTATGCCCCTCAAATCGAGTGGCATAGCGGTTTGCGAGGATGCGATTTAGATCACACCGCAGGCAATGCGGTCACCGCCACCACCCAGAGGCTTCGGTATGTCGGAATGGTTATCGCCGCCGACATGGATCATCAGTGCACGACCCTTGACCTGCGAAAGTGTTTTCAGGCGAGGCGCGAGTACCGGGTAGTTGGCGACACCTTCGTGGGTCACGTAAACCGCTGGCAGGTCGCCCAGGTGGCCATCGGCATAAGGGCCAAGATGTTTGCCTGTTTTCTGTGGGTCGAAGTGGCTGCCGGCGGCTAGCGCAGCAACTTTCGCGCCGTCCTTGACACCTGGTTCGCAACTGCCGTTTTCGTGCACATGGAAACCGTGCACGCCGGCGGGCAGCGATTTCAGATTGGGGGTGAAGATTAGGCCGTATGCTGTTTCATCGACCTTGATGGTCCCGATCACTTGCGGCGGCCCATCGGCGCTCACGAAATTCATTGGTACCTCAAGGGAAGCCGCGTGCGCAGTGCCGAGTGCAAGGGCGCCAAGCAATCCAAACCAAACCGAACGTTTCATGAATACTTTCCTTGATGTTGTTGCGTATCATTTTGGGGGGTTGAAGGCAAGCTTGCATTAGCCGCCGTTGAATAGGCTGTTAGCCACGCCTGTTGGTGGGGCAGCCTAGGAAAGTAAGATCGGGAGGACAACACAAAAATTTTGTGAGTTGTAACAGGGAATTATTATGGAACGATCCCTCTCTGGCTGTTATGGCTCAAGACCAAGACCCCAACAATAGAGCCGGAGCTATAGCAGCGCTGCCTGGTCGCGGACGGCCCATCCGAGCCGCTGGCTGTCACCATCCAGCGATTACCCGCGAAACCTGCTACGGTTGCCCGGAAAACCTTAGCGTACGATTTTTTCCGAATTCTGCTGGCTCCCCTAGGCTCTGTACGAAATCCCGAGAAACCCAATCGGCATCCCTCGGAAGCTGATTTTTTGTAAGGTTTCCAACCATCTACGGAAAGGAATCCTGTGATGGCAAAGCGTTACGAACTCTCGGATGAG